>ERZ1370068.8869-contig-769_pt1 | contig 113665 bp, 122 predicted proteins | sample MGYA00561227_ERZ1370068 | MGnify/ENA primary metagenome ERZ1370068 (study PRJEB38410, sample SAMEA6850437) | metagenome | study: Metagenomic assessment of the ecological functions of the soil: analysis of the soil microbiota associated with the...
CCACGTATTGCTCGTAAGGGCGCGCGTGCCTGGCGGCGGCAGCCCACATCCAGAGCCTGGCGATATTCTTTCTCGTCTGTCGATTCTGGCGGTAATGGCGCGGGCCGCGAAAACACGATTGGCTGACCGCATCGGTGGGCGGCGGCGGCGTCAGTGGAGGCGACATCGTCAGGAGTCGACAGCGGCGCGACGAACGCCCTCACCATTTCGGCGGTCGCCAGACCCGGCTTCAATGGCGTGCGGCGCAGGCCGATCCGGTTCCGCCTCGGCACGGCGCTCCGGCATCGGACGACGGTGGGCGCGTGGGCGGGGTGACCTCGTTCAGATCCGGGGCGCCGGCATCGAGCCAAGTGATCTTCGGCACGAACCAGCTCGGTTAGCTTCCTCGACCCGCAGCCGCTCGTTCTGTTCGCGAGCCGGTGCCGTGAGCTGCGCGGGCAATGATCTGGTTCGACGCGCGGTGGTGGTTTGGCCGCGTCGACTCTCGCCAATACACCGTGCTTCGCGATTTGTCCGCAAGTCTCTCGGCCTCTGCGGCGATACGGGTCAGGTGATCGTACGAACGCGAGTGGCCAGATCCAGCAGCCGTGGTCATCGCCTCAGGGACGACTCCTGAGGTGCTGGTGTCGACACGATCGGTGAAGGCCGTCGACGTGGTTGTTCTGAACAACCTGAAGGCTGGTCGAGCCGCCATACGATGCTGGGCGATCTGATCACCGTCACCACGAAGTGAACTCGGGTCCGATCAGTGGCGCAATCATAGGCGTCCAGCTCGACACCAAGAGCATCACTCTGATCCGCTCTGATGACGAGCGCTCATCTCTCACGACTGACTGACACCAGGGAAAGTGCGACGAACAGCGGCAGTGAGTTCTGGTTGCCCCCGCAGCGCCCCCGATCCGCTGAACGATCCCAACAATCCGGGCAGCGATCTCCCCGACTCCGGTAATAGTCCTGGACGCTCACTCCGGAGGTTCTTTCAGATCAGCACCACGGTCCGGATCCGCTGATCGGGGAACCCTCGATCGTCAATACTTCATTCCAGCTGAACGGCGCGTGAAAGTCCAGCTCCAGTTCCAGGGAGCCGACGCGAACTCTTCGGGCAATGTCGACACCACGACGATCGCCTCGATCCGCCGGCGGAGCCGTTCGGAACGTTTCGATCTGAGCCTTTGGCTGGGAAGCGGTTCATCCGCTTCACAACTCCTTCAACATCAGTGGCGACCTCCCCACGCCGGACGAGTCCTCGACCGAAGGTGAACTTCCTGAAGATTCCCTTCCGGTTCCCGATTTGGTGACGCGTAAATCGGCAATGTCCATGGCGGCCTAATCCCCGGGTCGCTTTCATTGCAGAACACTTGGCAATGAAATCATAAGGATTCGAAGCCTTGCGAAGCATCCCGCGATCGTCGTCGTCGCATTGGTGGCATTCAATGCCGCCGCACAGAGCCTCTGTTCCAGCTTCACAGCTTTCTCCAATCCAACGCCACAGGAGGATCCCACTAACTCCGCGCCTGTGTGGCTCTTCAGCGCAGCCGATCCTGCCCGCGAGCGTCCAGTCCGGAGTGCAAGGCATACGGATCGAGGAGGTGATGGAAGGGGAGCGCCGGCCCCCCGCTGCGGGCCGCTTGATGTCATGCCTGGCGGGCGCGTTGCCTTCCTACCAAAGTTGGCATCCAAGTCCGACCTTCCGAAGGACGGCGTGGTTAGCCAGCGCCGCGCCGCCGGGTCGGTCGACGGCTTTCCGCGCGCCTCGTCTGCGCTCGACGCAGGCATGTTTTGAGTCGCGCTCGGTCTTCCACTTCACCGACGGCCACCAATTCGCGATCCCACTTGAGGATCGCACGCCGGGCGCCCCGATCATTCGTCCTTTGAGGGACATCCTCCCGTATCACGACCGCCGCTGGGCAGGTTCCCGCGGTCGTCTCGGATCCGAGTTTCCAGCGTTGGTATTGCTCGTCGACGAGCCGCTGCGCCCACGGTCGGCACCGACACTCTCGTTGAGGCAGTTCGGGGCGCGAACGCCGGATTCCATCCAGCCTGACTGAAGAACTCCTGAGCTCCTGATCCGTGGGGCCTCCAGAGCCTCGCCCCCGCCAACTATACCTGATCGGTGTCACGGCTCGACCGCAGGCCCAGCTTCAGCGGCGCTGCTCGGAGCCGGAGAGACGCTCGCAACTGGGCGAATCGAGGATCGGGTGACCGATTGCGGAATCGCTCCAAGGGCCGTTGCCACGAGTTTTTACTGGTGGAGGCCGCCGACGGGCAATGCCAACCCAACGATCAATGTCGATGGTCTCCCTTTAGGCGCGCGGGACTTCGAGACTCTGAGTACGTCGCCGCGGGCCTCCACGCCACGTGGAGCAAATACGTATCGGAACCGCGCTACGCTGTTTCCTCAAGCTGCGGTTGAAGGCGGCAGCGGCTAGGTCAGTACCTTGACGCCGCCGAGCGCGGTCACCCGGCCGCGCTTGCAGCATCACGATCTGCGTCGCGAGCTGGCGCAGTTCGGCGGCGTCGTGGCTGACATAGACCATCGGAATGCGCCTCGTCGCGCAGCCGCACCAGATAGGGCAGGATCTCGACCTTGCGGCCCTCGTCGAGCGATCCCAGCGGCTCGTCCAGCAGCAGCAGGCGCGGCTTTGACAGCAGCGCGCGGCCGAGCGCGACGCGCTGGCGCTCGCCGCCGGAGAGTTTTCCGGGGCGGCGGTCGAGCAGTTGGCCGATGTCGAGCAGGTCGGTGACGCGCGTGTGCTGCGCGCGGATCATCGGCGAGGCGGTTCATGCGCCGGCCGTAGTCGAGATTCTGCCGCACGTCGAGATGCGGAAACAGCCGCGCATCCTGGAACACGTAGCCGATGCGCCGCCGGTGCGGCGGCACGTGCACGCCGCGCCGCGGTGTCGTCGAGCGTTTCGCCGTCGAGCGCGATGACGCCGCGGTCGGGCCGCAGCAGTCCTGCGATCATGTTGATCAGCGAGGTCTTGCCGGCGCCGGACGCGCCGAACAGGCCGGTGACGCGGCCCTCGCTGGTGAACGACGGCTTCAAGCGAGAATTCGCCGAGCTGCTTGGTGACGTCGACGCGCAGCATGGTCAGTTCCCGTGCAGGCGTTTGGTGGCGCGCCGCGCGAACCATTCGGAGGCGATCAGGGCGCTCATCGCGATCACGATGGAGATGATGCACCAGCCGTCGCCGCCGCGGTGTCGCCGTCCGGCGTCTGGATCAGCGAATAGATCGCCGACGAAATGGTCTGGGTCTCGCCGGGAATGTTGGAGACGAAGGTGATGGTGGCGCCGAACTCGCCGATCGCCTTGGCAAAGCCGAGCACCATGCCGGCGAGCACGCCCGGCAGCGCCAGCGGCAGCGTCACGGTGGCAAACACCTGCCAGGGCGCGGCGCCGAGCGTGCTCGCCGCCTGCTCCAGCCGGCGGTCGATCGCCTCGATCGACAGCCGGATCGGCCGCACCAGCAGCGGAAACGACATCACGCCGCAGGCCAGCGCCGCGCCGGTCCAGCGAAACGCGAACACGATGCCGAGATGGTCGGCGAGCCACGCGCCGACCAGGCCGCGGCGGCCGAAGCGTCAGCAGCAGCAGATAGCCGGTGACGACCGGCGGCAGCACCAGCGGCAGATGGACCAGCCGCGTCGAGGACCGACTTGCCCCAGAAATTCACGCCGCGCCAACAGCCACGCCAGCGCGATGCCGAACGGCGTCGCCACCAGCGTTGCAACGACGGCGACCCGCAGCGACAGCAGGATCGCCGTCCATTCGGCCGGCGAGATCTCGAACATCAGGTCGTCGGGCTGACCAGGAACTTGAAGCCGTATTTTTCGAGGATGGTCTTCGCCGCGGTCGAGCGCAGGAAGGCGAGATAGTCCGCCGTCTCCGGCTTCGCCGTCGTCGTCGCCGCGACCGGATAGATGATCGCCGGATGCGAGATCGGCCGGGAAGGTGCCGACGATCTTGACGCCGGGCTCGACCTTGGCGTCGGTCGAATAGACGATGCCGAGCACGGCCTCGCCGCGCGCCACCAGCGTCAGCGCCGCGCGCACGCTTCTCGGCCATCGCGAATTTCGGCTCGGCCGCCTGCCATGCGCCGAGCTTCTCCAGCGCCGCCTTGGCGTATTTGCCGACCGGCACGGATTTCGACGTCGCCGGTGGCGATCCTGCCGTCGCCGGCGAGCTTGGCGAGATCGAAGCCGGCGCCGATACTCGACATTGTCGATCTTGGAATCCTTCGGCGCGATCAGCACGATGCTGTTGCCGAGCAGATTGACCCGGGTCGGCTCGTTGATGGTCTTCTTGCCGATCGCGTAATCCATCCAGTCGGTGTCGGCGGAGATGAACACGTCGGCCGGCGCGCCCTGTTCGATCTGTTTTGCCAGCGCCGAACTTGCGGCATAGCTCACCGTGATCTTGACGCCGGTCTTGGCGGTATAGGCGGCGTCGATGTCGTCGAGCGCGTTCTTCATCGAGGCCGCGGCGAAGACCGTCATGGTCTTGTCCTGTGCGGCGGCGGGCGAATGGGCCGCGCCGAGCAGGATGACGAAGGCGGCAAAAATTCCGGCAAGACGATACATGATAGGCGCTCCGTGCGTGATTGCGAGGCGCGGTTCGCGCGCGCAAATCAGGCGTTGGTTGGGTTAGAGGTGCGACAGGCGGAAGCGCCGTTCCGGTAATCCCTGATGGACTTGCGGCCGATCGGGATATCGCCAGCGGCTGACAATAGCAGGCTGGCGGCCGGGGTAAAGGCGGCCGTTTGTCTACAGATGGCCGCTATTCGGTCGGCAGGATGGCAATCGAGACTGAATCCTCTGTGGTCCCGCTGACCTGCAGCACGAACGGGCTCTGCCGAAAGCTCGTATTTCATGGTCTTGCGGATGCCGTCGCAGTCGGTGGCGCCGCTGAAGGCCTTCGGTTTGAGGAAATGGCCATCCTGCACCAGGTCGAGCCAGCCGCCGATGGACAGGCTGACGGTGTAGAGACCGGCCTTGGGCGGTCTTGACGCTGGCGTAAGCCGGCAAAGGTGCCGTCGCGGGCGCACGCTCGGGCGGCGTCGGCAGATTGGCCTCAGCCGGGCTGCGCCAGGCGTAGATCCGGCTGCGAGGGCAAGTCGCAAGCTCGCTGCCTGATGCCAGCTTGGCGCGATCCGGTGCCGTCGAGCGCCGCGCGCTCGCGCTCGATTCGGCCATTTGAACTTGTCGCAGCCGCTCGGTTCCTCCGCCGCCCAGGCGGGCGCGGCGCCGAGCAGCGCCAGCGCGACGAGAAGTGACGTGCGCATGTCAGTCCACCGCGATCATGACGTCGGAGGCTTTCACCACGACGGTGGCCTTGCCGCCGGCCTTGATGCCGAGGTCGTCGACGCGCCTCGTTGGTGATGGAGGAGGTGATGATCTGGCCGCCTGCCGATATCGACGCGGACATGCGACGTGGTTGCGCCCTTCTTGACCTCGACGACGGTGCCCTTGATCTGGTTGCGTGCACTGATGCGCATGGCGGTCCTCACAATGTCAGGCGCGCACACGGGCACTGCGCGCGCGCTGCTGGCTGTCTGATTCAATGGGAATTCTGGACCGTCGTCCGTAGTTGTCCGCGCGCTTACGGCGCTGCGATACCTGATATTAGCGCATTCTCGCGGCGGCGAGGAAAGCCCTAGCGGCGGATCTATGGCTTCGCGTCCGGTGCGTGCCAGCACCGCTTTGCAGGCCGGCGGCAGTGCGCGCCATCGTCATCGGCGGCTTCGGCTTCGGCGGCACCGCGGGCGGCTTGGGATGCAGCGACCGCATCGCTGAACCAGTAGGCGAGATCGCCGGTGCTGCAGCCTTCGCCTTCGTTCGGACCGGGCTGGCTCTCGCATTCGCCGGCTGCCGGGCGGGCATTTGATGCGGATGTGGAAGTGATAGTCGTGGCCGTACATCGGCCGCACCTTGTGGAGCCAGTAGCGGTCGCCCTTGGCCTCGCGGCACAGCGCCTTCTTGATCGCGGCATTGACGAAGATGCGCTGCACGGTCGGCTCCATGCGCGGCGGCGCGGATCACGGCGAGATGCGTCGGCGTCCAGGCGTGCGGATCGATGTCGAGCCGGTCGGTGCGCACCATCATGACGGCCGACATCTCCTCGCGCTCGTTGCGCGACAGTTGCCGGTTCGGCATCGGCGTCAGCCAGATGTCGGCATCGAGCCCGACCTGATGGCTGGCATGGCCGGTGAACATCGGCCCGCCGCGCGGCTGCGACATGTCGCCGACCAGGATGCCCGGCCAGCCGGCATCCTTGCGCGCCTTGGCAGCGAGCCGCTTGACCAGCGCGACCAGGTCGGGATGTCCCCAGTAGCGATTGCGCGACAGCCGCATCACCTGCCAGTTGTCGCCGTTGATCGGCAGCGCCTTCCGCGCCCGCGATGCAGCCATGGGCGTAGAAGCCGATGCACGCGCGTCGGCATCGCCGCCGGCAGCACCTTGCGGCCGAACAGCTCCTTGGCGCGCGATCTTGGGATCGTTGGGATTGGCGAGCGGCGGCAGCGGCTTTGGATTGACCGTGCCCTTGTCCTGCGCCCATGCGCTTGTGGCATAGACGGCGGCCATTACGGTAATGAGCGGAATCAGAATCAGGCGGGGGTTCATCGGATCACTCTATTCCAATGAGTATAGCATGAAACCGGGAACACGGGGACGGGGGAGGTCCTCGCAATTGATTGATCTCGCCGCAACCGCTGCCTCGTCTGGACCGGGCTACGCAGCACGCAGACCTCGAGTCAATTGAGGCCTACTGCATTGAGACTATTGCAGCTCGATATTGGCCGACTTGATCACCGCGGCCCACCGGTCGACTTCCTCGCGCATGTATTTGGACGTCTTGTCGACCGGGCCGCCGAAAATCCCGGCGGATAGCTTCTTGAGCTGTTCCTGCACCTCGGGCTGACGCAACGCCTCGTTCACATCGGCATTGATCTTGTCGATGATGTTCTTCGGCGTTTTGGGCGGCGCCACGATGCCGTACCAGGCGACCGCTTCGAAACCCGGCAGCGTTTCGGCCATCGTCGGTACATCCGGCAGCGCCGGCAGGCGGTCGGGCGAGGCCACCGCGAGCAGTTTCAGCTTGCCGGCCTGAACCAGCGCCAGCGAGACGCCGAGATTGTCGAACATGACGTCGACGTCGCCGGCGACGCAGGCCCTGCAGCGCCGGCGCCGAGCCGCGATACGGAATGTGCCGCAGCTTCACCTTCGCCATCAGTTGAAACAGCTCCGAGGTCAGATGCGAGGTCGTGCCGTTGCCTTGCGTGGCGCAGATGGTCCTGTCGGAATTGCCTCTGCAGGTATTCGATCAGCTCGGGCACGCTCGATGCCTTGATGTTGTTCGGATTGACGATCAGCGCATTCGGCACATGGGCCATGACGATGACAGGCTCGAACTTCGTCGGATCGAAGCCGAGTTTGGGATACAGGTTGTGATTGATCACAAGCGGCGGCGGCGCTGACGAGAGCAGCGTGTAGCCGTCGGGCGCCGAATGGTAGACCTGTTCGGCGCCGATGTTTCCGGCGGCGCCGGTGCGGTTCTCGATGACCACCGGCTGGCTCCATTTGCGCGACAGCCAGTCGGCGACAATCCGTGGAATCGCGTCGGCCGTTCCTCCGGCCGGAAATGGAACGACGATTTTGACGGGACGGTCCGGGTAGTCACCGGCCAGCGCCGGCGTGTGACCATGCGCGACGAAGGCCAGAAGCAGCGTCAGGACGGCCAATTTACGGCGGACGGGAAGCAGAGCTGGCGTAGAGCCGGGCATTCAAACTCCTCCCGCTGCCGTTTACTCCGTCCAGCTCTGAGCTGTCGGCGCTTGGTGTTCGCAGCAAGGAAGGATAGCTTGAACGCGCAAGCTTCCGAAGCATTTTTGCGTGGGACGATGACGCAGCCGCAGCTCACTGTCGTGATCATTGGAGGCGGAATTGGCGGGCTGTTCGCCGCGAACGCGCTGATCGCCCACGGCTTCGATGTTTCCGTCTATGAGCAGGCGCCTGCGCTCGGCGAAGTCGGGGCAGGGGTCTTTCTGACGCCGAACAGCGTGCGGCAATTGCAGCGGGTAGGCCTCGGACATCAGGTCGAACGATGGGGCGCCAGGGTCGGCCACGGTTCGCACTATTTTCGCCACGACGGCGCGCCGATCGCCCCGGTTCAGGTGACGGACTCCGCGGGCTGGAACGCCACCTTCGGCATGCATCGCGCCGACCTCGTCGAGATGCTGGCGAGCGCATTGCCATCAGGCGTGGTGCGCACGGGACATCGCGGCACGGGCTTTGAGCAGACAGGCGAGGTCGCGCGCGTGTCATTCGCCAACGGCGCGGTGGCCGAAGGCGACGTCGTCATCGCGGCGGATGGCATCCACTCGGAGCTCCGGCACTATGCCGCGCCGCCGTCGCGGCCGGTCTTCCACGGCTCCGTCGCCTATCGCGGCGTGCTGCCGCATCGGTGCATTCCGCACTGGCCGACCGATTGCTGGCAGATGTGGCTCGGCAAGGGAAAGCATTTCCTCAGCTTTCCGGTGCGATCGGGCGAGCTCATCAACTATGTCGGCTTCGTGCCGGCCGACGCGGAAATGAAGGAATCGTGGTCGGCGCCCGGCGATCCCGACGTGCTGCGCCGCGAGTTCGAAGGCTGGGACCCGCGCATCGGGACTCTGCTGAGCCAGGTTGAAAAGACGTTCCGATGGGCGCTGTACGACCGCGAGCCGCTGCCGGCCTGGACGCGCGGCCGCTTGACGCTGCTCGGCGATGCCGCGCACCCGATGCTGCCGCATCTCGGGCAGGGCGCCAACCAGTCGATCGAGGACGGCATGGCGCTGGCGACAATTCTGGCGCGTGCCGAGCGCGCCAGCGTGCCGGCGGCGCTGCTTGCGTATGAGCGGCTGCGACGCGAGCGCGTGGCGGCGGTCCAGCGCGGCGCGCGCGAGAACGGCATGCGCTACGATCTCGTCCTACGCCGATCTCGGCGTTCGCGATGCCGAGATCGCAGCGCATGCGGCGTTCCGCAGACGGCTTTACGATCACGACGTCGTGCCGGAAGCGCAAGCCGCGGCGGCTGCCTTGGGTTGAATGGGTGTTATGTCGCCACCGCTGTTAACCGCGCGATAACCCTGTCGACCGTTGGCGTATGTTCGTGCGCGCGCCCAGCGTTTCCGCGCATTCCTTGTGCATGCGGGCACAGATGCGGCGCATTTCTCCGCGTGAATGTTGACGATTCTGCCGCCGCATTTGCGTCGATCGACGATACACGCAAGGCGTGCGGCCGCCGTTGTTCGGCAGGCAGCGGCGCATGAGCACGCACGAGGCCAGTTTCATCGACAAGAGATACCTATTTTTCAGACAACTTATCCGAAAACATTGCACGCAGCAGTGCGAGTAGGGCGTAGCAATGCCGACGAAGAAGCCGAAGAACGACCAGGAAGCCGAAGCAGCGCGGCGATTGCCCGCTTTCGCGGCCGGCCGGCAAAGCCCGAGCCGAAGCCTCCGCCAACCGCGCCGCCGGCATGCCGAGATCGGCGAGATCGCGCGCAAGCGCGCCGAGGTCGACGCCGCGCTTGCGGAGGCGCGCAAATCGCACGAGCGCTTGCGGGAGGCGATCGACATCCTGCCGCAGGGCGTCGTGTTTCTCGATGCCGAAGGCCGCTATATTCTCTGGAACAAGAAATATGCGGAGATGTACAGCCGCAGTTCGGACCTGTTCGAGCCGGGCGCGCGGCTGGAGGATACCATCCGCGTCGGCGTCGCGCGCGGCGATTATCCGGAAGCCATCGGCCGCGAGGAAGAATGGATCGCCGCGCGGCTCGAGAAGCTGTACCAGCCCGGCGAGCGGCATGAGCAGACGCTGGCCGACGGCCGCGTCATCCTGATCGATGAACGCCTGACCGAGGACGGCGGCATCATCGGCCTGCGCGTCGATATCACCGAGTTGAAGCAGCGCGAGGCCTCGTTCCGGCTGCTGTTCGACAGCAATCCGGTTCCGATGATCGTCTGCGCGCTGGACGACGAGCGTATTCTCGCCGTCAACGACGCCGCGATCCAGCATTACGGTTACAGCCGCGGCGAATTCGAGAAGCTGACGATCCGCAGCCTGCAGGCCTTCGACGCCGAACTGCCGTGGACCGGCGACGACGGCGCGCGGCGCGCACCTGGAAGCATGTCCGGGCCGACGGCACGCTGATCGATCTGGCGATCTATTCGCGCCAGCTCGTCTACGGCGACCGGCCTGCGGTCCTGCTGGCGCTGATGGACACTCACCGAACGCAAGCGCGCCGAGGCGCGGCTGACTTTCATGGCCCAGCATGACGGCCTGACCGGGCTGCCGAACCGCAATCTGCTGCGCCAGCAGATGGACGACATCCTGCTGCGCACGCGCCGCAACGCCGAGCAGGTGGCGGTGCTGGTGCTCGGCCTCGACCATTTCAAGGCGGTCAACGATACGCTCGGCCATGGCATCGGCGACAAGCTGCTGCGCGGCGTCGGCAAGCGATTGCGATCGATGCTGCGCGAGGACGATGCGCTGGCCCGGCTCAACTCCGACGAATTCGCGATCGTCCAGAGCGGGGTGACGCGGCCGGAGGATGCGGCGTTGCTGGCGCGGCGCCTGCTGGACGCGATCGGCGATCCCTTTCTTCTGGACGGGCATTCCGTCGTGATCGGCGCCAGCATCGGCATTGCGATGTCGCCCGGCGACGGCGATGAGATCCGAGAAGCTGTTGAAGAACGCCGACCTCGCGTTGTCGCGCGCCAAGAACGATTCGCGCGGCACCTTCTCGTTCTTCGAGGCCGGAATGGATGCGCGCGCCCAGACCCGCCGCAAGATCGAAACCGAGCTGCGCGAGGCCGTCCAGGAGCGACACGCTGCGGCCCTATTACCAGCCGCTGGTCGATCTTTCGAGCGGGCGCATCACCGGCTTCGAAGCGCTGGTGCGCTGGCCGCATCCCGAGCGCGGCATGATCTCGCCGGCCGAATTCATCCCCGTTGCGGAGGAGACCGGACTGATCAACGCCGTCGGCGGCTTGATGCTGCGCCGCGCCTGCACGGATGCGGCGCAATGGCCCGACGACGTCCACGTCGCGGTCAATCTGTCGCCGCTGCAGTTCCGCCTCGGCAATCTGCTGTCGCTGGTAACGGATACGCTGAAGCAGTCCGGCCTGCCGGCGCGGCGCCTGGAACTCGAGATCACCGAGACGCTGCTGCTGGAAAAGAGCAGCGAGGTGCTGGCGACGCTGCATGCGCTGCGCGCGCTCGGCGTCCGCATCTCGATGGACGATTTCGGCACCGGCTATTCCAGCCTGAGCTATCTGCGCAGCTTTCCGTTCGACAAGATCAAGATCGACCAGTCCTTCGTGCGCGACCTCGCCGCCAATCCCGACGCGCAGGCGATCGTGCGTTCGATCATCAGCCTCGGCAAGGGCCTGGGCGTCACCATCACGGCGGAAGGCGTCGAGACCGAAGCCGAAGTGAACTGCCTGCGCAACGAGGGCTGCCACGAGGCGCAGGGCTTTCTGTTCAGCCGCGCGCGGCCCAATGCGGAGATCGTCGAGCATGTTGAAGACGCAAGGCAACTGGAGCTCGCCGGCAGGCGCGGCGCTGGTGGCGTGAGACTGGCGCGACTCTCGCAATGACGGCAGAGGCTATTCGGCCCGTCCCGTCTTCCGCTTCCTCGCATGATACGTCAGCGCCAGCGCCACGCAGTGGCGCAGCGCCGCCTCGGGCAGCTTCTCGCCGGCGTCGAGCAGAATGCTGCGGTTGCCGCCATAGCGCAGTTCCGGATAGAGCTCGCGAAAAGTCTCGACCAGATCGGTCTGGCAGTGGAAATAGACCGCGTACCGGCCGGCTTCCGCCTTCACCTGGTCGATCCGGATCGTGCTGCCGCTCTTGCTCTCGGCCGTGAGATAGCTCGGCTGTCCCCATTTCAGGGCTTCCTCCAGTGCGCCGACGCCCTTGGTCGCCTTTGCGGTGTCGAAGATCAGCCGGCGCAGCGCCAGCAATTTTGCCTTCACGGGATCTGGATAGGCGCTGAAAACCGCGTTCTACCGCGGGATTCGAGTTGCCTGCGGCGTTTCTTGCGCGGCGCTTTGTCGCTGGCTTTCCTGATCGGCTTTGTCATCGCATTCCTCCGCGCATTACCGTTGCGTGCTGGACAGAGTAGAGCAGGCGCCCGCCCGGCGGAAGCCGGGCATGCACCGCAGATCATGCCTACGCGGCGTCGCGCAGGCCCGCCAGGAACGTGTCGACGCTCTTGTACAGCGCATCGGCCTGCTGGCCGAGCTGGCTGGACGCGGCCGCCGACGTTGTCGGCCAGCGGCGCGCGACTGGTCGGCGGACTGGCTGGCGCCGGTCGACGTTGACCGAGACTTCGCTGGTGCCGGCGGCCGCCTGCTGGACGCTGCGGGCGATTTCCCGCGTTGCCAGATCCTGCTCTTCGACGGCTGCGGCGATGGTGGTGGCGATGCCGCTGATTTCGCGGATGGTGTCGCTGATGCCGCCGATCGCCGTCACGCAGTCGCCGGTGGCGGACTGGATCGCGGCTACCTGCCCGGCGATTTCCTCGGTCGCCTTCGCGGTCTGGCTGGCGAGTCCCTTGACCTCGGATGCGACGACGGCAAAGCCGCGGCCGGCCTCGCCGGCACGCGCGGCCTCGATGGTCGCGTTCAGCGCCAGCAGATTGGTCTGGCTTGCGATCGCGCCGATCAGGCGAAGCACATCGCCGATCTTTTCCGGCCGCCGAGGCCAGGCTGCTCACCATTTCGGTGGTCTGTCCGGCCTTGACCACGGCGTTTTCGGCGACCTGGCTGGAATGGGTGACCTGACGGCCGATCTCGGCCACCGAGGACGCCAGTTGTTCGGTTGCTGCGGCAACCGCGTTGACGCTGCCTGACGCCTCGTCGGAGCGCGGCGCCGCGGCGGCGGCCCGTTGCGAGGTGCCGTTCACGCTGGTCGCGATCTCGCCGGCCACGCGCTGCATGTCCGGTGGTTGCCTGTGCGACCGCGGCGACCACGCTCTTGACGTCGGCCTCGAAGCGGTCGGCCATCTGGCGTTGCAGGGCCTTCTTCTCGAGTTCGGTCTGCTGCTTGGCGGCCTCCTGCGCCTCGCGCATGCTGCGCGACTCGATCATGCTGCGGCGGAACACGTCGACCGCGCCGGCCATGGTGCCGAGTTCGTCGCGGCGCTCGCTGCCGGGGATCGTGACGTCGATCTCGCCGCCGGAAAGGCGGTTCATGACCGCGGTGATCGCGGCCAATGGGCGCGACAGGCCGCGCGCCGAGCAGGAACGCCAGCACGATCGCGCCGGCCAGGATGGCGACCGTGCCGAGGATCAGGTTGCGCTGCGAACTCGCCGCTGCCGCCTCGTACTCGGTCGTATCCTTGATGATTTCGAGAATGCCGACCGGCTGGCCGGCGTAATTCTTGATCTGCCCGAGATAGAGCGCGGCGGGCCGGCCTGCCGAGCGTGGCGTCGCGGCGCAAGGGCTGGCCGTCGAACACGCCCTTCAGCTCGCCGGCGGTGGCGACCACGTTCGTCGCCGAAGGTCGAGGACAGCTTCTTGAAGTCCTTGCCGTCGAACGAATAGACCGCAAGGTCGATGCCGAAGCGCTTCTTGGCGCGATCGACGAATTCCTTGCCGAAGGCGGCGCCGACGTCGGCAGTCGCCATGCGTCTTTCCGTCGCGCATGATCGGCGTCATGCCGAAAATGCTGAGCGCCTCCCGGCCGGGTTCGACGCCGACGATTGGCTTGCCGGTCTTGTTCGCCTCCACCACGGTGCTGCGGCGCGCCGAGATATCGTCGCCGAAGACCTTCGGCGCGTGGACACGGTAGACGACGCGGTCGCCGGCGGCTTCTCGGAACGTGATCAGCGGGATGCCCTGCGCCGTCAACGCCTTCATGGCATCGCCGAGCAGCGCCGCCAGTCCGTCGCGGTCATTCTTGGCAACGGCGTCGGCAACCGGCGGCAGCGCTGGCGATCACGGAACTGACCGCCAGCGCGGCGCGCCCTCATAGTCGATGGCGGCGATCACGCTGTCATATTGCAGCTTGAGTTGCTGATCGAGCGCGAGCTGCGTCAGCGAACGTTGCTGGGCGATCGAGAAGGTTCCGAGAATGCCGCAGGCGACGGCCACTGTCAGCGAAATGGCGAGGATCAGCCGAACGGCGATCGAGCGAATTTTGAACATGAGACGTACGGAGGCTCCGACGAGGAGCGAGGCTCCGTAAGGCGATTTCATGAATTGTTTAACAACCGGGGTGCGCCGGCCGGTCCGTAGAACTACGGAGCGGAATCATGCCGCATCGTCGGCGGCGTATCGAGATTGGCTGGACAGGATCGCCTTGCCGGCGTCCTCGTAATGGGCGTCGCGGCCCTGGATCTGCTGCGCGATCGCGTGCATGTCGCGAAAGCGGCGCTCGAACCTGTTGGCGTTGAACACCGCCGTGGCGCCGGCCATGTGATAGGCGGTGTCGACCACGGCGGCCGATTGATGGATGGTCCAGGTGGCGGCGATGCGAAGCGCGATGCGATGCGCTTCGGTGATGGCCTCGCCGCGCGCCAGATCGCGCCAGACTTCGGCGGCGGTCGCGTAGAGATAGGCGCGCGCGGCGCGCAGGCTCGCCTCGGTGCGGCCGATCACGCCCTGCACGGCATTGTTGTCGCGCATCGCCTTCTGCGCCTGCGGCGTCTTGGCGCGCGCCAGGTCGATCGCCGCGTCGAGCGTGGCGCGGGCGACGCCGAGCGAGGTTGCCGCAAAGCCCATGCCGAACACCATGTTGGTGGAGAGCTTGTAGAGCGGACCGTTTTCGCGCAGCGCCGGGGCTCGTCGCGAAGCGCTGCAAATTTCTCCGGGATGAAGAGATTGTCGACCGAATAGGAATCGGTGCCGGTGCCGCGCAGGCCGATCACGTCCCAGACGTCGTACATCGTGGCGCTGGTCACCGGAAACAGGATGGTGCGGATCTCCGGCGAACCATCCGGCTTGCGCCGCGGCGTGCCATCGGCCTCGACGACGCGGACATGGGCGCCGAGCCAGCTCTGCCTGCCGCGAGCCGCAGGCAAAATCCCAGCGCGCGCTGGCCTTGTAGCCGCCTGGAACCGCCTGCACTTCATGGTTGATCGCGCCCCAGGCCAGAATGCCGGGCGCGACGTTGAAGATCTCGTTGGCCGCGTCGGGATCGAGATAGGCCGCGGTCATGGCGCAGACGCTGCACTGGCCGAGGCACCACGCGGTCGAGGCGTCGGCCTTGGCGACTTCCTCCTGCATCTGCATGAACGCTTCCGAGCGGCGCCTCGATGCCGCCAAAGCTCTTCGGCAGCAGCGCGCGGTAAAGCCCGTTCTCGATCAGCGCCTGTGTCACCGCCGGCGTCAGCCGCCGCGTCCGCTCGATCTCGTCGGCGTCGCGCACGATCAAGGGCGCCAGCGCTGTCGCACGCTCCACCAGGTCGAGGCCGGGATGCCTGTTCATGCGCTTCCTCGCATTCTCTTGTTTTTTGCGCGAGCGGGATGGTGGCCTATCCGCGGCCGTCGATCAAGGCGGCGGGGGCGCCTTGCTGCTTCACGCCGTCGCCCGCCCCAGATCGAGCGACGGTTGCGACGGCCGCCTGGCCGACGGGAAGCTCAGCGCCACGGCGACGGCGGCAATGCCGATGGCGAAGGAGCCGACATAGAGCCAGCTATAGGCGTGGAAGGTGTCGAACACCCATCCGCCGGCGCAGCGGGCCGAGCGCCATGCCGAGGCTGGCGAAGGCGGAGACGGCGCCGAACATGCGTGCCCATGATGCGCACGCCGAAATATTCGCGCACCAGCACGGCGTAGAGCGGCATCACGCCGCCATAGGCGAGGCCGAAGATCACCGACAGCGCATAGAACTCGCCGAGCTGGCCGACCGCGAGATAGGTGCGCGACCGACATGCGCCTGCACGAACAGGCCGCCGACCAGAACCGTGCTTGGCGCCGAAGCGATCGGCCAGCACGCCGAGCAGCAGGCGGCCGCCGAGGCCGGAGAAGCCGGCGAGGCTGTAGACGGTGACCGCGGTCAACGGCGCGATGCCGCAGATCGATGGCGTAGCTCACCATGTGGAAGATCGGCCCGGAATGCGCCGCGCAGCAGGCGAAATGCGCCAGCGCCAGCGTGATGAATTGCGGGTTTTGAGCGCCTGCGCGACGGTCCACTGCACTTCAGGTGCGCCGGTTCCATTTGCGGCAGCAGGTGTCGCACGTCTCTGGCGGCTGTCGCACCAGAAACGAGGCCGGTATCAAAAGCGCTAATGCGACAATGCCGATCACCAGCATCGCCGTGCGCCAGTCATAGGTCGTGATCAGCCAGCTCGCGAACGGGGCGACCGTCAGCGGCGAAACGCCCATGCCGGCCGACACCAGCGCAACCGCAAGGCTGCGGTGGTGTTCGATCCAGGCGCTCGCCGCGGCCACCATCGGCGCATAGAAGCTGCCGGCCGCAACGCCGATCAAGACGCCGAACGTCAACTGGAACTGCCACAGGCTGGTGGCCTGGCTCGCCCCGATCAGCCCGGCGCCGAGCAGCAGCGTGCCTGACAGCACGACGATGCGGGTGCCGAACCGGTCGGACAGCGCGCCCCAGAAGAATGCCGCCAGCCCCATCGCGCAGAGAAAGTCGATCGTCGGCCGCCGCCGAGACGCCGCTGCGCGACCAGCCCATGTCTTGCGAAATCGGCTGCAGGAACACCGCCAGCGACAGCATCGACCCGAACGCGACGCAGGTCATCAGCGCGCCCACGCCGACCACGACCCAGCCGTAGTCGAATCCGAGATGGCCTTGCTCATGCGTTTCCTCCGCTCTTTTTGTAGTTGTGATCTGAGCAGGAGGATGGTGGCTTATCCGACCCTGCGCGGAGCAAGGCGGGGACGGTAATACCTCTCATTCTCCGGCGCGCGGACCGCAACTTTCTGCTAAACTGGCCGTATTTCGCGTCGTAATCCTCCGCGAGTACACGCTATGGCGCAACAGGGCTTTCTGCTGATCGCCGATATTACCGGCTATCACCATGTTTCTCACGCGCTCGGAGCTCGAGCACGCGCAGGGAATTCTCGATGCGCTGTTCAAGGCATTTTCGCCGAGATCAAGCCGCCGATCATGCTGTCCAACCTGCAGGGCGACGCGGCACTGACCTATCTGCCCGACGCCAATCTGCCGCAGCGCCAATTTCCGCTCGATGCGATCGAGCGCATCTATTGCAGTTTTGCCAATACGCTCGGCGCCATGCGCCTGAATACGACGTGCACCTGCAACGCGTGCCGCAACATGAACCTGCTCGACCTGAAGTTCTTCCTGCATCACGGCACTTATGCCACGCAGGAGATGGCGGGACGCACCGAATTGCAGGGAGCGGAGGTGATCCGCCTGCACCGGCTGATGAAGAATTCAGTGACGGCGGCGACCGGTATCAAGGCCTACGCGCTGGTGACGGAGCAGGCGGCAGGCGCAATCGGCCTGCCGGATTTCTTCGCAGGCTCGATCCGTCACGTCGAGAACCTTGGCGAGTTCGGCGAGACGGTTTGTTACGTTTACGATCTGGCCCCAATCTTTGCGCTATGGCGCGCGACGCGCCGCGTTGTGGTGCAGCACGACGAGCCCTTGGCCTTCAGATCGATGGAATGTGACCTGCCGGTGCCGCCGGCGATTGCCTGGGCCTATGTCACCGACATCGAGAAGAAGATCCGCTGGCAGCACGGCATCGACGGCATGACGGATGACCGGACTTGCGCAGGGGCGGATCGGGCTGGGAGCGACGCAGCATTGCGCCCATGGCAAGGATTCTGACGGTGCACGATATCGTCGACTGGCGGCCGTTCGACTACGTCACCTGGCATATCCGGCTCCCGATGGGCGCCATCGTGAGGCAGATGGCGGAACTCACGCCGCTCGAAAACGGAGGCACGCATCTGTCGTTGCGCTGCGCGAAGCCCGAAGGCCCCAATCCCGGTGGCGACGGTGCGTGGTGCGGACGATCACCCGGCTCGCTATGGCCAAGAAGCTGGTCAGCGATCAACGCGCCTCGAAGGTCGCGCTGGAGCGGTTGGTAGTTGAAGAGACGGCGGCGTTCACTTAGCTGCCCGCCTGTTTCATCCGCCTCAGCTATCCACCTTCAGCGCGGCAATAAAGCGCTTCCTGCGGGATGTCGACCTTGCCGAACTGCCGCATCTTCTTCTTGCCTTCCTTCTGCTTCTCCAGAAGTTTGCGTTTGCGCGTGATGTCGCCGCCGTAGCATTTGGCGGTGACGTCCTTGCGCAGCGCGCGGACGGTTTCGCGGGCGATGATCTTGCCGCCGATCGCGGCCTGGATCGGGATCTGGAACATGTGCGGCGGGATCAGTTCCTTCATCTTCTCGACCATGGCGCGGCCGCGGCCCTCGGCGCGGGTGCGATGCACCAGCATCGACAGCGCATCGACCGGCTCGTTGTTGACGAGGATCTGCATCTTGACGAGATCGGCCGGCTTGTAGTCGGTCAGGTGATAGTCGAACGAGGCGTAGCCCTTGGAGACCGATTTCAGGCGGTCGTAGAAATCGAACACCACTTCGTTGAGCGGCAGATCGTATTTCACCATCGCGCGGGAGCCGACGTAAGTGAGCTCCTTCTGCGACGCCGCGGCGGTCCTGGCACAGTTTCAGCACGCTGCCGAGATATTCGTCGGGCGTGAGGATCGTGGCTTCGATCCACGGCTCGTCCATCTCGGCGATCTTGACCACGTCGGGCATGTCGACGGGATTGTGGATCTCGATCTCCTGCGCCGTCGGTCAGCTGCATCTTGTAGATCACGCTCGGCGCGGTCGCGATCAGATTGAGATCGAACTCGCGCGACAGCCGCTCCTGGATGATTTCCAGATGCAGCAGCCCGAGGAAGCCGCAGCGGAAGCCGAAGCCGAGCGCGGCCGAGGTTTCCATCTCGAACGAGAAGCTGGCGTCGTTGAGCCGCAGTTTGCCCATCGCCGCGCGCAGCGTCTCGAAATCGTCGGCATCGACCGGGAACAGGCCGCAGAACACCACGGGGATCGCCGGCTTGAAGCCCGGCAGCATCTCGGTGACCGGCTTGCGGTCGTCGGTGATGGTGTCGCCGACGCGTGTGTCGGCGACTTCCTTGATCGCCGCGGTGATGAAGCCGATCTCGCCGGGGCCGAGTTCGTCGACCTGCGTCATCTTCGGGGTGAAGAAGCCGACGCGCTCGACGTCATAGGCGGCACTGGTGCCCATCATGCGGATGCGGCTGCCCTTCTTCATCACGCCGTCGACGACGCGCATCAGCACGACGACGCCGAGATAGACGTCGTACCAGCTATCGACCAGCAGCGCCTTCAGCGTCGCGTCGCGGTCGCCCTTCGGCGGCGGCAGGCGGGTGACGATGGCTTCCAGCACGTCGGGCACGCCGAGGCCGGTCTTGGCCGAGATCATCACCGCGTCGGAGGCGTCGATGCCGATCACGTCCTCGATCTGCTGCCTGATCTTCTCGGGCTCGGCCGCGGGCAGGTCGACCTTGTTGAGAACAGGCACGATCTCATGACCCGCATCGAGCGCGTGGTAGACGTTGGCGAGCGTCTGCGCTTCCACGCCCTGGCTGGCGTCGACCACCAGCAGCGATCCCTCGCAGGCCGCCAGCGACCGCGAGACTTCGTAGGCGAAGTCGACATGGCCGGGCGTGTCCATCAGGTTGAAGATGTAATCCTTGCCGTCCTTGGCGTGGTAGTTCAGCCGCACCGTCTGCGCCTTGATGGTGATGCCGCGCTCGCGCTCGATATCCATGGAATCGAGCACTTGTTCCTTGCCCGCCATTTCGCGATCGGTCAGGCCCGCCGGTCATCTGGATCAGGCGGTCGGCCAGCGTCGATTTGCCATGGTCGATATGGGCGACGATGGAGAAGTTGCGGATGTTGGAAATGGGGGCGGTTGTCATGGGCGCGGGATAGCATTCACATCCCCGTGCGGCAACCATATTGCTGTATTCTAAGGGGGTTTCTTCACGCCAAGCTGATTCCACTCGAGCCCAAAACGCGCTACGCACGGGGCCATGTCGACTACCTCCATTTCTGCCCGCAGCTGCGCGCTCAAAGCGCATTCCCTCGGTCCGGCGGCTGGCGGCGTGGCTGGCCTCGCGCGCCAGCGATCCCAAGACCGGGCTGTGGCTGGTGACCGGCTTTGCCGCGGTCCATGCCGTGCTGTGGACGCTGATTCTGGTCAATCTGAAGACCGGGCAGGACGTCCATATGGACGTCGCGGAAGCCTTCGCCTGGGGCCAGAAGTTCCTGCTCGGCTATGGCAAGCACCCGCCGCTGTCGGGATGGGTCGCCGGCGTCTGGTTCATGCTCTTTCCGGTCACCGACTGGGCGACCTATGCGCTGGCGATGGCGACGCTCGGCTGCGGGCTCGTGATCTGCTGGCTGGTGGCGCTGCGCGTGGTCGATCGCCGCCGCGCGTTCTTCGTCGTCGTGATGCTCGCGCTCTATCCGATCTTCAACTTCAAGGGCTTCAAGTACAATCCGGACCTGCTGCAGCTCGTCACGCTGCCGCTTGTCGTGCTGGCCTATCTCGATGCGTTCGAGAAGCGCAGCATGCAAATCCGGCGTGTGGCTCGGGCTCGCCGGCGCGCTGGCGCTGATGACCAAATACTGGGTGCTGACCATGATCGGCGCCATCGGCCTTGCCGCGCTGATCCATCCCGACGCGTCTGCAATTCCTGCGCTCGCCGGCGCCGTGGGTCGCGATTGCCACGCTCGTGGTGGCGATGCTGCCGCATCTGATGTGGCTGAAGCAGGTGGACTTCGTCCCGCTCACCTATGCCGGCGATACCTACTCCCTCACCGACCGCGCGCAGATCGACGATCTCGCGCTCGGCTATGTCTTGCATAATCTCGCGCTGCTGGCGTTGCCGGTGGTGCTCGGCGCGATCGCGCTGGCTCTGGCGGCCGTTCCGCTTGACGCCGTTTCCGTTCCTGGTCGCGCGGCGCCAATGCCGAGCGTGAACATGTCCGCAGGCGCTCAATGTCTGGATCATCCAGGCGGTGGTGGCGATCGGGCCGCCGCTCGGCGCGCTGATATTCCACGATCTACATCAAGACCGACTGGGGCATCCCGCTGTTCTTCCTGGTGCCGCTCGCGCTGATCGCGATTCCAGCGGTGCGGGTGCGGAAAGTCGCGCTGTTGAACCTGACGGCGAGCCTGGCTGGTGATTTCGCTCGTCGTGCTGGCGGTCTCGCCCAGGATCGTCGCCTATGAAATGGGCGAAAAGCGCACGGCCGGCGCGACCTACCGGGCGCGTTCCGAACTCGCCCGCGAACTGACGGAAGTCTGGCACACGCGGTTTCATTCGCGCTGGCCGGTGGTCGCGGCCTATACCGATACCGGCCAGCCCGTCACCTTCTACAGCCCCGATCATCCGGCGCCGCTGACGCCGGACGAGCCGTGGTCGTCGGGCCTGACCTCGCTCGAGGACGCCAAGCGATCGGGCTTCATCGGCATCTGCGAAACCGGCGACTGGAAGCTGGAAAAATGCGAGGCGTGGATGAAGGCCCATGCCGCCAATGCCGAGCGCATGGTGATGACCACGCGGCGATTCTTCCTGGGCATGCCCGGCCCCGCGACGGCCTGGAACATCTTCATCGTGCCGCCGGCCAAATAGAAGCAGCTAACCAAGAAAATCGAAAGGGGTAACGCATGAATCTCGACCTGACGGACAAGACGGCGCTCGTCACCGGTTCGACGCGCGGCATCGGGCTCGCCACTGCCATCGGGCTTGCGCAAATGGGCGCGGAGGTGATCGTCAACGGGCGCGACAAGGCGGCGGTTGGCGAGGCCGTGGCAAAAGTCCAGCAGGCTGCGCCGTCGGCCAAGGTGCACGCGGCGGCGTTCGATCTCGGCGATGCGGCGGGCTGCGCCGCGCTGGTGAAGCAATTCCCCGACGTCGACATCCTCGTCAACAATCTCGGCATCTACGAGCCGAAGGGCTTTTTCGACATCGAGGACGCCGACTGGACCAAGATGTTCGAAGTCAACGTGATGAGCGGGGTCCGGCTGACGCGGCATTATCTGAAGCGGATGCTGGATAGCAAGGACTGGGGCCGCGTCGTGTTCGTCTCCAGCGAGTCCGGCGTCTTCATTCCGAAGGAGATGGTGCATTACGGCTTCTCGAAGTCGGCGCAGCTCGTCATCGCGCGCGGCGCGGCCGAGACGACCAAGGGCACCAACGTCACCGTCAATTCGGTGATGCCCGGTCCGACCTGGGTCGAGATGGCGCCGGTCCGTCTGGCCGCGCGCGCCGAGGCTGCCGGAACCACCGTCGACGACCTCGTCCAGCGCACCTTCACCGAGCGCCGCCCGGCGTCGCTGCTGCAGCGCTACGCCATGCCGGAAGAGGTCGCCAACCTGATCTGCTACGTCTGCTCAAAAGCCTCCAGCGCCACCAACGGCGCCGCGCTCCGCGTCGACGGCGGGATTGTCACGAACCCGTTTTGAGGTCGACATCTAGGTCTCAGCCCTCATCCTGAGGAGCCGCGTAGCGGCGTCTCGAAGCGATGAATGGCACCAGACCGGGCCTCACCATGGTCTCGAGACGCCGCTTCGCGGCTCCTCACCATGAGGGTCGTTGAGGTGGAGCACTGCCATGCGAGGCCATCACGGCGCATGCGCACTCACGCGCCTTCTTCGTTGAACTTGTCGGCGACCAGGGCTGCGATGGCGTCGATCGCGGCCTGCGCCTCGGGGCCGATCGCGGAGACCACGACCGAGGTTCCCGGTCCCGCGGCCAGCATCATCAAGCCCATGATCGAGGTGCCGCCGACGGTCTCGCTGCCGCGCGTCACCCAGACCTCGGCATTGAAGCGCTCGACCATCTGGACGAACTTGGCCGAGGCGCGCGCGTGCAGGCCGCGCTTGTTGATGATGAGAAGTTCGCGCGAGATGGCGCCCGCAGGCACGCTCGGCCCGACTTCGTTTTCGGGCGCGGCCTCGTCGCTCATTTGCCGGCGAGTACGCGGCTGGCGATGGTGACGTATTTGCGGCCGGCTTCCTGGGCCATGGCGATGGCGTCGGGAAGCGATCGCTCTTCGCGCACCTTGGCGAGCTTGACCAGCATGGGAAGATTGATGCCTGCGAGCACTTCCACCTTCGGGCGGCTCATGCAGGAAATCGCAAGGTTGGAGGGCGTGCCGCCGAACATGTCGGTGAGGATAGCGACACCATCGCCACTGTCGACGCGATTCACCGCTTCGATGATATCGCTTCGACACAGATCGGGGTCGTCCTCGGCTCCAATCGTGATGGCTTCAATTTGTTTTTGCGGACCCATGACATGTTCGAGCGCCGCCCTGAACTCGTCGGCAAGGCGCCCATGGGTCACAAGCACTAGACCAATCATCGGAAACTCCTCGCGGGTGCTTTTGGTGCACCGCACGAACGCGCCACTTTGACCATCCAGAGGCCCCGCGCAAGAGGGCATCTTGGCTATTGTCCCGGAATTTGGCGGTAGACAGTGAGGCCTGTGCCGGTTTATTCGGTGGCGATATTGGGGCTTATATGGTTACCAATTCCCCTTCGAGCAATCATCCAAAGGTTGGACGGAATCATGAACTTGCGGTTGTCGTCAGGGCGGCTGACAATCAGCGGCAGGGGCGCATAACCGATTCCAACGGGGATTCTGCGGTAACACAACACCATTTAGGCGGATTGAGAGCGCTTCTGGCGGCGGCAGCCGCTCCGCATCGCTCGGCCGCGAGATCGACGACCAAGCCCGACCACAGCCTCACCGGCGAAGTCGCAGCGGCGGATGCCGAGGCCCCGGATCTCGATCAGGCCGGCCAGTTCGCGGCGCCGGCCGGACCCACAATTGTCCGCCGACTGTGTCGAGATGGACACGGTCATCGCCGACCAGAACGGCCGGCGGAAGCTGTCCGGCGCGTCCGGCGAGGATCAGATCGAAGGCCAGCCGCGACTTGCCGGCGCCCGACGGCCCGCGGATCAGCACGGCGCGGTCGCCGACCAGCACGGCGGAGGCGTGCACGCTCGCGCCCTGCGTCGTCATGGCGCCGGCAGCCTGACCACGAAGCGCGCGCCGGCCACCGTCGGCTTGCCGTCGGCATCGGCCGGGCCGGGCGCGATTTTCCGCCCAGATGCGCCCGCCATGCGCTTCGATGATCTGCTTGGAGATCGACAGGCCCAGGCCCGGAATTCTGGCCAAAGCCCTGATGCGGCCGGTCGGTATAGAAGCGCTCGAAGATGCGCTCCAGCGCATCCTCGCCGATGCCCGGGCCGTCGTCATCGACCACGATCTCGATTTCCGAGCGCACGCGGCGGCAGGTGATGCGCACCTTGCCGCCGGCGTCGGAGAAGGATTGCGCGTTGGACAGCAGGTTCGAGATCACCTGCCCGAGCCGCGAATCATGGCCCGGCACCGAGAAGGTGTCGGTCGGCGCCGCGGCCCTCGAAGCGCGCCTCGACCGCGACGTCGTGGCCGAGCCGGGTTTCGTTGGCGACCGAGGTCAGCGTCGTCGAGCAGGCGGCGCAGATCGACCGGCGCCATGTCCTGGCGCTGCAATTCGGCATCGAGGCGGCTGGCGTCGGAAATATCCGAGATCAGCCGGTCGAGCCGCTTGACGTCGTGCTCGATCACGGCGAGCAGCGCGCGCGCGGCTGGTGTCGTTGCGCGCCAGCGGCAGCGTTTCCACCGCCGAGCGCAGCGAGGTCAGCGGGTTCTTCAATTCATGGGCGACGTCGGCGGCGAACATCTCGATCGCCTCGATGCGGCTATAGAGCGCATTCGTCATGTCGCGCAGCGCGCCGGAGAGATGGCCGATCTCGTCGCGGCGGCGGGTGAAATCGGGAATCTCGACGCGGGTCTGGATGCGGCGGCGGACGCGCTCGGCGCCGTCGGCGAGCCGCCGCACGGGACCTGCGATCGTGCTCGCCAGCAGCAGCGACAGCACGATCATGACCGCGGAGGCGACGCCGCCGACCTTCAGGATCGCGAGCCGCTCGGCGGTCACCATCTGGTCGATGTCGTCGCCCTGCGTCGAGAGCATCAGCGCGCCATGCACGGCGCGGAAACGCTGCACCGGGACCGCGACCGAGACGATCACCTCGCCGCGGTCGTTGACGCGCACCATGCTGCTCTTGACGCCGTCGAGCGCCTGCACGACTTCCTGGTAGCCCTTGCCGTTCTCCGGCCCGAGCTCGCGATAGAGCGGCAGGTCGCCGCGGTTGAGCCAGGTGCGGATCGACGATCGTGGCGCGCTCGACGAAGCCCGGCTTCTCCGTCGAAGGCGGCGGCAGTTCGAACCGCAGCACGTCGCCGCGGCCATAGAGGCTGCGGCTGTCGAGGATCATGCCGCCGTCGCCGCCGATAGATGCGCGCGCGCGTCTTGGTCGGCGAGATCAGCCGGCGCAGCACCGGCGCGACCCGCTCCGGATTGATCGGAAAATCAGCCTGAATATTCGTCCGGCGCGCCGTAGCTTTCGCCCGGCTTCAGGTCGAGCAGGCGGTCGGGATCGATGGTGATGGTGTTGGTCTCGACGGTGGCGGAGGCGGCAATCGCGCCGGCGATGATCTCGGCCTGCACCAGCAGGCTCTGCGCGCGCGCGTCGATCAGGCCGGCGCGGAACTGCGAGAGATAGAGAATGCTCGCCACCAGCGCGACGAGGCCCGGCCAGATTGAGCGAGACGATGCGGCGGGTGAGGCTGGAGAACGACAGCGCGAAGAAGAATTGCCCGGCCCGGCGCAGCCAGCCGAGCGGCCGCCGCCAGCCCTTTCGCCGCGCGTTATCGTCGGCAACGCGATCGCTGATCGAGGGGCGCGGAAGCATCCTCGTGGTTCAGGCCTGGATCGGGCTGCGTTCGATCTAGCAATGGCCAAGCTGCCGGTTGTTCGGATTGCGTCCGCGTGCGATGTGCGCCTTGCACGCATTCTACGCCGAGCGGGCGGATGTGTCAGTCGGCACACTCCGCGCTGAAGCACGCAGATCAGGCTTCCTTGAAGCGATAGCCGACGCCGTACAGCGTCTCGATCATCTCGAAATCGTCGTCGACCACCTTGAACTTCTTGCGCAGCCGCTTGATGTGGCTGTCGATGGTGCGGTCGTCGACATAGACCTGGTCGTCATAGGCCGCGTCCATCAGCGCGTTGCGGCTTTTCACCACGCCGGGCCGGGTCGCCAGCGCCTGCAGGATCAAGAATTCCGTCACCGTCAGCGTCACCGGCTCGTTCTTCCAGGTGCAGGTGTGACGCTCCGGATCCATCCGCAGCAGGCCGCGGTCGAGCGCGCGCGCATCCGGCTCCTTCGGCACGGCGGTCGGATCCTTGGGCTGGCCGCGGCGGAGCACGGCCTTGACGCCGTTCGACCAGCAGGCGCTGCGAGAACGGCTTGCGGATGAAATCGTCGGCGCCCATCTTGAGGCCGAACAATTCGTCGATCTCTTCATCCTTGGAGGTCAGGAAGATCACCGGCAGATCGGACTTCTGCCGCAGCCGGCGCAGCGTCTCCATGCCGTCCATGCGCGGCATCTTGATGTCGAGGATCGCGAGGTCCGGCGGCGAGGTGCGGAAGCCGTCGAGCGCCGACGCACCATCCGTGTAGGTCATGATGCGATAGCCATCAGCCATAACTAACCTTTTTCGGTGTACTTCGTTCGACACGTATTGCTCATTGGGCTGCTTCGCACCGGCCGGACGCCGATCGGGATCATCGAACGGATTGCGCAGGCGGCCGCGCGGCGGTCGCCGAACCGGCCTGCCGAGCGAATGTTGATCGACGCGGGTATCGAGACCCACGCTGGACTCCGGACCCCGAAAAATTCCGTCGGTCGCTCGCGCGGCCGATGTCGCACTCTGGACGCCGGTCGTCAAGCGCTCGGGCTCGAGATCGACCCAAAGGCACCCAGAGGCAGCCTGATCCCGCAATCGCTGCTATTGTTTGCGGACGTCCTGCACCATGAGCGCAGAAAGAAAACGGCCCCGCATGGGGCCGTCATTCTTGCTGATGGTGGAGGTGGCGAGAATCGAACTCGCGTCCGGAAGCACTCTACAGTCAGGACTACATGCTTAGTCGAGTCATTGTGCTCTCGCCCCGACGCCGTTGACGGACAGACGACGGCGGAGCCAGTCACCTAGATTTAGCGCTTCGCCCAAGTGACCCGGGCGGGCGCGATCGTCCTGAATGTCCTCGCTGTGACTAGCGTTACGCATCACCCCGGCCGGAGCGCTGCCGGGTGCGAGGTCCGGCGGGATTAAGCCGCCAGAGCGTACGTTTCGTCGTTCGCAGTTAAATTTGCGATTGCAGTCGGATTTACGAGGACCTGCGCCTCGGCATGCCCCGAGCTGCTTCGCATACCCCCGTCGAAACCAGTTCACCCCGGTAATCGTCGTGGCCGTCGCAATATTGCGCGACGCTGCGTCACGTGATACCACTGGGCACGCACCGCGCCCGGCGTCACGACGCCGGACATGGGATGATGCTCGCGGTGTCAGCACTTGCCACTATTCAAGCCCGTTCCGACGCTCGTTCCCCGCAATGTCCGCTGCCGAATCGCACCTACCGCATCGTTCCCGTGATCCTTTCCGGCGGCGCCGGCACGCGGCTGTGGCCGCTGTCGCGCGAAACCGCGCCGAAGCCGTCGATGCCGCTGCCCGACGGCGAGACGCTGCTCGCGAAGACCGCGGCGCGCGCGCTCGCGCTGCCCGGTGTCGCGGAGCTCGTCACCGTCACCAACCGCGAGTACTACTTCCACACGCAAGGACGCGTACGCCGGGCTGCGCGGCAGAGCTGCCGGAGCGCACGTCGTACCTGCTCGAGCCGTTCGGCCGCAACACCGCGCCGGCGGTCGCGCTCGCGGCGCTGTGGGCGCAGCGCGCGTCACGGCGACGACGCCGTGCTGCTCGTGCTGCCCGCCGATCACCTGATTCGCGACCAGCGCGCGTTCGCGGCGGCGGTCGCGCGGGCGGCGCGGCTCGCGCGAGCCGGCTCGCTGGTCACGTTCGGCATCGCGCCGACGCATCCCGAGACGGGCTTCGGCTACATCGAATGCGGCGACGCCGTCTGCGGGCGACGACCGCTGCGCGTTCACCGCACGCCGCTTCGTCGAGAAGCCGCCGCTCGCGACGGCGCGCGCAGTATCTCGCCGCTGGCAACTACGTGTGGAACTCGGGCATGTTCTGCTTCACGCCCGCCGCGATCCTCGCGGCGTTCGCGCGCCACGCGCCGGCGTCCTCGACGCCGTGCGCCGCCGTTGCGCAGCGCACTGGCGGCCAGAGCGACGCGTCGATGCTCGAGATCGACGCCGACGCTGTTCGCGCGGTGCCCGACATCTCGCTCGACTACGCGGTGATGGAAAAAGCGGCCGCCGACGGCGAAGTGGCGGTCGTGCGCGGCACGTTCGACTGGAGCGACGTCGGCTCGTGGCAGGCGGTGGCGGATCTGCACCGCGCCGGATGCGCGACGGCAACCGCGGGCAGGGCGAGCGCGTCGCGATCGCCACGCGCGGACACGTACGTCCACGCCGGCGATCGCGTGGTCGCGACCGTCGGCGTCGAGAACCTGGTCATCGTCGACACGCCCGACGCCGTGCTCGTCGCGCATCGCGATCACCTGCAGCGCGTGAAGGACGTCGTCGGCGAGCTGAAGGCGCGCGGCCACGAATCCTATCGGCTGCACAAGACCGTCGCGCGGCCGTGGGGCGCCTACACGGTGCTGCGAGGAAGGCCCGGGCTTCAAGATCAAGCGCATCGAGGTGAAGCCCGGCGCGGCGCTGTCGCTGCAGCTCCATCATCGCCGCAGCGAGCACTGGTGGTCGTCGCCGGCATCGCGCAAGGTGACGCGCGGCGACGAGACGTTTCGTCGTCGGCGCCAACGGCTCGACGCTACATCCCGGTCGAGACCAGGCATCGGCTCGAGAACCCGGCGACCGACGCCGCTGGTGATGATCGAAGTCCAGTGCGGCGACTACCTCGGCGAGGACGACATCGTCCGCTTCGACGACAAGTACGGGCGCGTGCCGGGCAGTAAGCTTGGCGCTCGGGCCTCGTCGAGGCTCTACGCCTTGCTTCCCTCAGGCGGAGAACGTCGGGTCGATCTGCCGCTGCGAGTCACGCGATCTGGTCCTTGAGCAGCAGCTTGCGGCGCTTCAGCCGCGTGAGCTGCAGCTGGTCGTGCGCCGGATTGATCGGCGAGGCGCTGATCACCCCGTCGAGATCGCGATGCTCGACCTGCAGCGCGACGAGCCGCTGCATCAGCGCACGGCGCGATTCCGCGTTGCCGATGTCCGTCATCACTGGCCGAATCCTCCATCGTGCCGCCGTCCGGGCGGGTCGGTCGGCGGCCTCCTGGATCCGGCCGGCGCCGCCGCGCCCAGCCGTCAGGATAGGCTCAAAGCCGGCGCGACGAAACTGTCCGGTGTCGCTCGGTGATCCCGCCCGGCCACGTATAATCCGCGCTCGATTGCAGTTCGCACGTGCCGCCGGCCAATCCCGCCGACGGGCCGGCGGCTGCGGCAGCCGCGGCCCCAGCCGGACGCCTCGGCTTCCGCACCCGGCATGACACCGCCGCCGGCGCCCGCGACTCTCCGCACTCGCCAGCGACCATTCCGATGCTCGCGGCGCTGCCCCAGCTCGTCCCGCGTTTGCCCGCCGCAGGGCCACAAGGCACGCGGCGGCGGCGCCGCGCGGGGTCGGCCGACGCGCTCGCGCTCGCGCAGCTCGGCGCGAAGCCTGATCGGACGAGAAGCGGCTGCTCACGATCGTCAGCCGCCGACGCGCTCGCGGCGCAGCGGCTCGCCGACGAGCTGCCCGTGGTTCGCGCCGGGCCTTCGCGTCGCGCTCCTGCCCGACTGGGAAACGCTGCCCTACGATCCGTTCTCGCCGCACCAGGATCTCGTGTCGGAGCGCCTCGCGACGCTCTACCGCGTGTCGCGCGGCGAATGCGACGTGCTCGTCGTCGCGGCGACGACGGCGCTCTACCGGCTCGCGCCGCCCGTCGTATCTCGCGGCGTTCACGTTCTTCCTGAAGCAGGGCACGCGTCTCGACGTCGACGGCGCTGCGCGCGCAGCTCGCGCTCGCCGGCTACCAGCACGTCACGCAGGTCGTCTCGCCCGGCGAGTTCAGCGGTGCGCGGCGGGCTGATCGATCTCTTCCCGATGGGCAGCCCGCTGCCGTATCCGGCTCGATCTCTTCGGCGACGACATCGAGAGCATCAAGACGTTCGACGTCGACACGCAGCGCACGCTCTACCCGGTGCCCGACGTGCGCCTCCTGCCCGGCGCGCGAGTTTCCGCTCGACGAGGCGGGCCGCACGCGCTTCCGCAGCGCGATATCGCGAGGTGTTCGAGGGCGATCCGTCGCGCTCGCCGCTGTACAAGGACGTGAGCAACGGCGTGCGTGCCGGGCGGCATCGAGTACTACCTGCCGCTGTTCTTCGAAGCGACGGCGACGCTCGCCGACTATCTGCCGCGCGACGCCGTCGTCGCGTTCGTCGGCGATGTCGGCAGCGCCGTCGCAGCGCTTCTGGCAGGACACCGACTCGCGCTACAAGCTGCTGCGCGGCGACAAGGCGCGGCCGCTGTTGCCGCCGGTCGACGGTTTTCCTGCCGCCGGACGCGTTCAACGGCGCGCTGAAGCCGCACGCGCGCGTCGAGATTGCCGCCGCGAGATCGAACCGAATCGCCGGGCGCCGGCGACGCGCACCGCAGCCTCTGCCGTCGCGTCCAGGTCGACCGCCGCGCCGACGATCCGCTCGCGGCGCTCGAAGCGCTACCTCGCGTCGGCGACCGACGCGCGCGTCGCTGATCTGCGCCGAGAGCGCGGGCCGGCGCGAGACGATGCAGCAGTACTTCGCCGAGTACGGGCTGCGCGCTGCCGCTCGTCGACGATTGGCGTCGCGTCGCTACCGAGCGAGGCGCTTCGTCGCGCTCGGTCGTCTCGCCGCTGCACGCGGGCTTCGCGTGGCCGAAGGCGAAGCTCGCGTTCGTCACCGAAGCGGAGCTCTACGCCGGCGTCGTGCGCCGCGGCACGCGCGATGCCGCGCGCCGCTCGAACGTCGACGCGATGCTGCGCGACCTCTCCGAGGTGCGCATCGGCGACCCGGTCGTCCACGAGCAGCACGGCATCGGCCGCTACCTGGGCCTCGTCACGATGGATCTCGGCGAAGGCGCCGACCGAATTCCTGCAGCTCGTCTACGCCAACGACGCGAAGCTCTACGTCCCGGTCGCGAACCTGCATCTCATCGGACGCTACAGCGGCGCATCGCCCGAAGCGGCGCCGCTGCACGAGCTCGGCAGCAGCCAGTGGGAGAAGGCGAAGAAGCGCGCCGCGCGGCAGGCGCACGACACCGCCGCCGAGCTTCTGAACCTGTACGCGCAGCGGGCGGCGCGCATGGGCCACGCGTTCAAGTTCAGCCCGCACGACTACGAGGCGTTCGCCGAAGGCTTCGCGTTCGAGGAGACGCGCCGACCAGCAGGCGGCGATCGAGGCGGTCATCACGCGACCTGACCGACGGCCGGCCGATGGACCGGCTCGTCTGCGGCGACGTCGGCTTCGGCAAGACCGAGGTCGCGCTGCGCGCCGCGTTCGTCGCGCTCGCCGACGGCAAGCAGGTCGCGGTGCTCGTGCCGACGACGCTGCTCGCCGAGCAGCATTTGCAGGTGTTCTCCGACCGCTTCGCCGACCTGCCGGTCAAGCTGGCCGAGCTGTCGCGCTTCCGCTCGGCGAAGGAGGTGAAGGCGGCGCTCGAGGGCCTCGCGGCCGGCACGATCGACCTCGTCATCGGCACGCACAAGCTCATCCAGTCCGACGTGAAGTTCAAGAACCTCGGGCCTCGTCATCATCGACGAGGAGCACCGCTTCGGCGTGCGGCAGAAGGAGCAGCTGAAGAAGCTGCGCGCCGAGGTCGACGTGCTCACGCTGACCGCGACGCCGATCCCGCGCACGCTCGCGATGTCGCTCGAAGGCATCCGCGATTTCTCGGTGATCGCGACCGCGCCGCAGCGGCGGCTCTCGATCAAGACGTTCGTCGCCGACGTACTCGCGCGGCATCATCCGCGAGGCCGCGCTGCGCGAGCTCAAGCGCGGCGGGCAGATCTACTTCCTGCACAACGACATCGACACGATCGCGACGACCGCGGAGCGGCTCGCGCGAGCTCGTGCCCGAGGCGCGCATCGCCGTCGCGCACGGGCAGATGGGCGAGCGCGACCTCGAGCACGTGATGCGCGAGTTCTACGCGCAGCGCATCAACCTGCTCGTGTGCTCGACGATCATCGAGACCGGCATCGACGTGCCGACGGCGAACACGATCATCATCGAGCGCGCCGACCGCTTCGGCCTCGCCCAGCTCCACCAGCTTCGCGGCCGCGTCGGCCGCTCGCACCACCAGGCGTACGCGTACCTGCTGACGCCGCCCGCGGAGAGCGCTGTCCGGCGCAGGCGAGCAAGCGCCTCGAGGCGATCCAGATGATGGAGGACCTGGGCTCGGGGTTCTACCTCGCGATGCACGATCTCGAGATTCGCGGCGCGGGCGAGGTGCTCGGCGAGTCGCAGTCGGGCGAGATGCAGGAAGTCGGCTTCCAGCTCTACGCGGACATGCTGCAGGCCGCCGTGTCGGCGTTGAAGGCCGGGCCGCGAGCCCGACCTGTCGGCGCCGCTCGGCGTCGCCACCGAAATCAACCTGCACGTGCCGGCGCTGCTGCCGGCGAGCCTACTGCAGCGACGTGCACGAGCGGCTCGTCCTCTACAAGCGGCTCGCGAACTGCGAGACCGCCGGACGAGCTCGCAGTCGATGCAGGAGGAGCTCGTCGACCGCTTCGGCACGCCGCCGGAGCCCGCGCAGGCGCTGCTCGCGTGCCACCGGCTGCGGCTCGTCGCGAAGCCGAAGCGGCATCGCCAAGGTCGACGCCGGGCCCGGAGCGCAGCACGCTGCACGTTCGTCAAGCAGCCGCCGTTCGACCCGGCGTCGCTGATCGCTGCTCGTGCAGCAGCGACGGCCGCATCCGCTTCGCCGGCCCGGATCGCGTGCGCATCGAGCGCGCCGCGCCGACGCTCGCCGACCGCGTGGCGCTGGTCCGCGATTTCATCGGGAGGCTTGCGTGACGCGAGCGCCGCCAGGCCGCGACGCCGCTGCTGCCGCCGCAGATTCACGTCTTCGTCCGCGACTGGCTGTCGTCGAACAACATCCTGCTCAAGAGCCGCGACGGCCACGTGCTGATCGACTCGGGCTACGGCGCGCCACGCGCCGCTGACGCTCGCGCTGCTCGACGAGCGAGCGCGGCCTCGGCGATGACGCCGCTCGCGTCGCTCGTCAACACGCATTGCCACTCCGGACCACGTCGGCGGCAACGCGGCGATCGCGCGCAAGTACGACTGCCCGATCAGCGGTGCCCGCGGCCGAGGCGCCGCTCGTCGAGCGCTGGGACGGCAAGGCGCTCCTCTACGACTACTGCGATCACCGGATCGAGCGCTTCGTCGTCGATCGCGTGCATCCCGGCGAACTCCGACCCACGTCTGGGGCGACCTCGAGTGGAAGGCGCTCGCGGCGCCCGGCCACGACATGGGCGCGCTCGTGTTCTACAACGCCGAGCACCGGATCCTGATCTCCGGCGACGCGCTGTGGGAGCACGGATTCGGCTTCGTGATGCCGCCGGAGATCGATCCGGCGCGCGATGCCCGCGACGCGCGCGACGATCGAGATGCTCGGCACGCCTCGACATCCGCGTCGTGATTCCCGGCCACGGCGAGCCGTTCACCGACGTCGCGGGGCTGCTCGACCGCGCGCGAAAGCGCGTCGAGATCTTCGCCGCGGACAGCCGGCGCATCGCGCGGCACGCGCTCAAGGTCAACCTGATGTTCGCGCTGCTCGACAAGCAGCGGATGCCGCTGGCCGGCATGCCGCGCTATCGTCGAGCGCGTCGGCATCTACCGCGAATTCAACGCGCTCTACTTCCAGCTGCCGCCCGCGCGGCTTGCCGAGCTCCTCGTCGGCGAGACTCGTCAAGGCAGGCGCCGCGCGGATCGTCTCGGGTGAGATCGTTCCGGCCGCGGACGAGGCGGGATAGCGACGCCGCGCTGCAGCGGCGGGCGATTCGCCGCTTTCGCTCGTACCGCCGATCACTGCCTGGCGGGCGGCAGCACGATGCGCACGCGGACGGCGACCTCGTTCTTGACCGTCCCGGTGTCGGCCCACATTCCCGTGCCGATGCTGTAGTCGAGGCGCTTCAGATCGTGAAGCGTGCCCTCGCCGACGCTGTTGCCGGCGGCGTCCTTCTTCGGATCGCGACCGGCACGACCACGTCGCGCTTGACGCCCTTCATCGTGAGCGCGCCGGCGACTTCGTATTTGTCGCCGCCCAGATCCCGGATCGACGTCGAGGCGAAGTGCGCGACCGGGAACTTCGCGGTGTCGAACCACGAGCGGTCGCGGATTTCCTTCTCGGAGTCCTCGCTCGCCAGGTCGATGCTGGCGAGGTCGATGTCGAATTCGGCCTTCGACTTCGCGAGGTCCGCCGGCAGGAAGACCACGCTCGCCTTCCATTTCGCGGAAGCGGCCCTCGACGTTGACGCCCAGTTGCTTCGCGACGAAGCGGATCTCGCTCTTGTCGACGAGCACGTCCTGCGCGCCGGCCGGCGGCGCGGCGAATGCAACGCGTCGCGAGCGACAGCAGGAGAGCGAACGATCGAGCGATCATGGCCGGTTGCCTTTCGTCCACGCCGCCGGAAGCATCCGCGGCGAGCGTGCTGTCCCGGTCGACGAACTGATGCCAGAGCGCCGCCGCGGCATGTATACAGACCAACAGCGAAGAGCGTCGAGTTCATTCCGAAATGCGTCCACTTCAGCACCATGGCCAGTGTCCGGTCCTTCGGCACGAGGTCTGGCAGCGGGAAAAGCCCGAGGTAGACGACCTGCACGCCCGGTCGACGAGCTGTAGCAGCCAGCCCGATAGCGGGATGATCGTCAAGCAGGACGTACAAGAGCACGTGCGAGGCCGTCGCGGCGCGATGCTGCCAGTCAGGGCATCGGCGGATGCGGCGGCGGCTGATGGCGCGCACGCCACGGCGAGCCGCGCGCACGTCACGAGAAACACCGTGATGCCGATCCACTTGTGCCACATGTACCACTGCAGCTTGCGCGGCGAGAGCGGCAGCGGAACCATCGACACGCCGAGCGTCAGGTTGGCGACGACGAGCGACGACGGTCAGCCAGTGCAGCGCGATCGCCACGCCGCTGTATCTTGCATTGACGAAGCGCGCGACCATCCGGGTGCGGCAAGAGCTACTTGCCGAGCTCGCCGACGAACGACCGCACGCCCGAGAGGAGCATTTCGACCGCGAGCGCCGTCAGCACGAGCCCCATCAGGCGCTCGAACGCGAGCACCGCCGCGCTCGCCCAGCCAACGCTGCAGCCGGTCGGCGAGCGCGAGCACGACGGTCGTCGCGGCCATCGCCGCGGTGAGCGCGACGAGCCAGGTGCCGATCGTCGCGGGATCGCGCGACGCCATCAGCATGACCGTGGCGAGCGCCGACGGACCGGCGATCGACGGAATCGCGAGCGGCACGAGGAACGGCTCCGCGCCGGGCGGATCGCCGAAGATGCCCTCGGGGCGCGGAAACACCATCCGGATCGCGATCAGGAACAGGATGATCCCGCCGGCGATCGTCGAGCGATTCCTCGGACAGGTGCAGCCACTGCAGGAACGTCCGGCCGCCCAGCATGAACGCGACCAGGATCGACGTAGGCCGCGGCGCACTCGCGCAGCACGACGCGGCACGCGGCGCTCGGCGCGACGTTCTTGCAGCGCCGCGACGACGAGCGGCACGTTGCCGAACGGATCGATGACGAGCATCAGCAGGATCGTCGCGGAGAAGAGCTCGGCGTTCATGGGCCGAATGATACGGGCCGCCGGACGACCGCGCAGCACTTTCGCCCGCCCGGCGTTCCTGGCGATGGGATAATTGCGATTCCCGACTCGCCGGATCGCCGCATGAACCCGCAGCATGGCCGTCTGCGCCATTCTCCCGACACTCGCCCGGCGATCTCGCACGGGCGCCGCTCTGATCGCTCGCCGCCGGCGCGATGGCGGCGCGCGCAGCGCCGCCGGCGGCGCCGGTGCGCAACGTCGCCGATACGTACTTCGGCGTGACGGTGCCGGATCCCTACCGGTATCTTCGAGAACATGAAGGATCCGGAAGTCGTCGCGCTGGATGAAGGCGCAGGCCGACTTCGCGCGCACGACGCTCGACCGCATCCCCGGCCGGGCAGCGCTGCTCGAAGCGGATCGCCGAGCTCGGCGACGCCGTTCCCGCGCGCGTTTCGAGCGTGCAGGTCAGCAACGGCCACTACTACTATCTCAAGCGTTTGGCGAACGAGAATGTTCCCAGGCTCTACGTTCGCGCCGGGCTTGCCGGCAAGGGAGCGCCTCCTCGTCGATCCGGAGGCGATCAAAGGTCGCGCGCGGCCAGCATTTCGCCATCGACTACTTCGCGCCTTCGCCGGACAACCGCTACGTCGCCTACGGCATTTCGTCCGGCGGCTCGGAAGAGAGCGTGCTGCATGTGATCGAAGTCGCCACCGGCAAGGAGACGCGGCGAGGCGATCGACCGCGCGCAGTTCGGGCCGCCGTCCTGGACCGAGGACAACCTGCTCCTCTACAACCGCCTTCCAGAAGCTCGCGCCCGATGCGCCGAAGTCCGACAAGTATCTGAAGAGCCGCGTCTACCTCCATGCCGATCGGCACGCGACCCCGAGCGCGATCGCGCGATCCTCGGTCCGGGCGTCGCGCCGCGACATCGTGTCGGACCCGCTGGCCGACGCCGATCGTCGTCACGGCGCCCCGGCGCCGCGTACGCGATCGGCATCGTCGGCAACGGCAACCAGCGCGAGTTCGCCATCTACGCCGCACCCGTGGCATCGCTGCAGCGACGGCGTTCCGCCGTGGACGCGCGTCGCCGGCCTCGACGACGAAGTGACCGATGCCGCGTTGATCGGCAGCACGCTGTATCTGCTCACGCACAGGAACGCGCCGCATTTCAAGGTGCTGCGCGTCGATCTCGCCAATCCCGACCTCGCGTCGGCGCCGGTCGTCGTGCCGGAGAGCGCCGCCGTGATCACCGGCATCGCCGCGGGCAAGGACGCGCTCTACGTGCGCCGGATGTCGGCGGGCGTGAGCGACCTCCTGCCGCCTCGAGCACGCGTCGCGCGCGCGCGCCACGCCTGGTCAAGCTGCCGTTCGCGGGCGACATCGATCGCGCTCGCCGCCGATCCGCGGCAGCCCGGCGTCGTGTTCGACACCGGCACCTGGACGCGCTTCGGCGGCTATTACGCCTACGATCCTGCCGCCGGCGAGCGTCGATCGACACGAAGCTGCAGCCGCAGGGCCGCTACGACAATCCCGGCGACCTCGGTCTCGACGGAAGTGAAGGCGAAGTCGCACGACGGCACGCTCGTGCCGCTGTCGATCGTTCACCGCAAAGGGCTGAAGCTCGACGGCACCGCGCCGACGATCCTCTACGGCTACGGCGCCTACGGAATTTCGCAGACGCCGTTCTTCCGCCCGCAGTACCTCGCCTGGTTCGAGCGCGGCGGCGTGCTCGCCGTCGCGCACGTGCGCGGCGGCGGCGAGAACGGCGAGGAGTGGTACAAGGGCGGCTATCAGCAGACCAAGCCCAACACCTGGCGCGACGCGATCGCGTGCGCCGAGTGGCTCATCGCGAACAGGCTACACGTCGCCGCGCGAGCTCGCGATCGAGGGCGGCAGCCAGGGCGGCATCTTCGTCGGGCCGCGCGATCACCGAGCGCCCGGATCTCTTCGGCGCGGCGATCGACGAGGTTCCGGTATCCGACGCCATACGCGTCGTCGTTCGAGTCGAACGGCGAGCTCGACAAGACCGAAATGGGCACGACCGAGACCGAGGCGGGCTTTCGCGCGCTCTACGCGATGAGCCCGTACCACCACATCGCCGGACGGCGTGAAATATCCGGCGGTGCTCGTCACGACCGGCATCAACGATCCGCGCGTCGACGCGTGGCAGGCCGCGAAGATGGCGGCTCGGCTGCAGGCGGCCAGCACGAGCGGCAAGCCCGTGCTGCCTGCGCGTCGATTTCGACGCGGGCCACGGCTTACGGCTCGACGAAGAAGCAGAGAAACGAGGAGCTCGCCGACACGCTCGCGTTCCTGCTGTGGCAGTTCGGCGTGAAGGGCTACGTGCCCTAGCGGATCCGCACGGCCGTGCGCGGAGCAGGCGCGCTCAATGCAGCTTCACGCGCGGCTCGAGCCGGTGGCGGACGAGTCGCGACAACGTATCGAGCGCGACGCGCAGGTAGCCGTGGATCGCGACCTGGTGGAGCTTGTAGAGCGAAACGTACATCCAGCGGGCGATCAGTCCCTGCACGAGCAGGCTGCCGCCCAGGAGGCGCCCCATCAGGCTGCCCACCGCCGAGAGCTCGCCGAGCGACACGAGCGATCCGAAATCGGTGAACTTGAACGTCGGCAGCGGCTTGCCGGCGAGACGCGCGCTTGATGCGTTTTCACGAGCAGCGTCGCCTGCTGCCGCGCAACCTGCGCGCGCGGCGGCAGGATCGCGCCTTCGCGTCCCGCTTCGCGGCCACGGACAGCGCCGCGCAGTCTCCAAGCGCGAAGATGTCCGGATCGCGCGTGGTCGCGAGCGTATCGTGACGACGACGAGCTGATGCGCGCGATTGACTTCGAGCCCGTCGAGATTGTCGAGCCACGCGGGGCGCCTGATGCCCGCCGCCCAGGCGACGAGGTCGGCCTTCTGCACCGTCGCCGTTCGCCATGTGCACGCCGTCGGCGTCGATCGCGGTGACGCGTTCGCCGGTGCGCACGTCGACGTCGAGCTTCGCCAGAAGCTCGGTCGCGGCCGCGGCGATCTCTTCCGATAGCGGCGGCAGAATCCGCGGCGCAGCCTCGATCGAGCGTCAGCCGGATGTCGCGCTCGGGCTTCAGGAACTCGAGCCCGTAGCTCGCGTGCGCGCGCGTGCAGTGCCGAATCTCCGCCGCGAGCTCGACGCCCGTGGCGCCCGCGCCGATGATCACGATCTCGACGGTCGCCGGCTCGCCGCGCGCCGCGCGCTCGTCGGCGCGCACGCATGCAGCGAGCAAGGCGGCGATGAAAGCGCTCGGCATCCGGCGGCGGAGTCGAGCGAAATCGCGCGCTCGGCGACGCCGGGGATTCCGAAATCGTTGCTGACGCTGCCGACGCAGAACACGAGCGTGTCGTAACGGCACGACGCGCTCGGGCAGGATCTCCGCGCCGTCCTCGTCGCGAACGATCGCCGAGCCGCAGCTCGCGCCGCGTCCGGTCGAGACCCACCACCTCGCCCTGCCGAAACCGGAAGTGGTGCCAGTACGCCATCAGGAAATAGTCGACGTCGTGGACGTCGGCGTCGACGCGGCCCGCCGCCACTTCGTGCAGCAGCGGCTTCCACAGGTGCGAGGCGCTGTGATCGACGAGCGTTATCGTCGCCTGCCCGCGGTCGCCCGAGCGTGTCGCCGAGCTCGCGTCGCGAGCGGCAGGCCCGGCGGCGCCGCCGCCGACGATCACCACATGATGCGGTTGTGCCATGGCGTCGGTCACCGTGACGGCCTCGGCGCCCGATGCGGGCGCCCTACTTCTTCGGCGCAGCGTCCTTCGCGGGCTCGGCCGGCGCTGCCGGCGGCCGTGGCTCCGCAGCGCAGGTGCCGAGCTCGCGGGTGATGGCGATGCAGCGGGCGCGGCCGGCGCCGGCGCAGCCGGCGCGGCGCTCGCGGGCGCGGCGCTGTGCTGCGCGGTGCGCATGCGGCGCTGCCGGCGCGGACATCGCGGCGTCGCGGTGCCGGCGCTGGCACCGCCGCCGCTGGCTTCTCGGCATACACGTTCGCGATGAGCGGAACGATCATCAGCGCGACGATGTTGATGATCTTGATCAGCGGATTCACCGCCGGGCCTGCGGTGTCCTTGTACGGATCGCCGACGGTGTCGCCGGTCACCGCCGCCTTGTGCGCGTCGGAGCCCTTGCCGCCGTGATGGCCGTCCTCGATGTATTTCTTCGGCGTTGTCCCACGCGCCGCCGCCGGTGCGTCATCGAGATCGCGACGAAGAGGCCGGTGACGATCGTTCCCATCAGCAGGCCGCCCAGCGCCTGCGGGCCGAGCGCGAGGCCGACGACGACCGGCACCAGCACCGGCAGCAGCGACGGCACGATCATTTCCTTGATCGCCGCCTTGGTCAGCATGTCGACGGCCACGCCGTATTCGGCTTCGCCGTGCCTTCCATGATGCCCTTGATCTCCTTGAACTGGCGCCGCACCTCGACGACCACCGCGCCGGCGGCGCGGCCGACCGCTTCCATCGCCATCGCGCCGAAGAGATACGGAATGAGGCCGCCGATGAAGAGGCCGACGATCACCATGTGATTCGACAGGTCGAACGAGACGTTCATGTCCCGCGGATCCGAGCGCGTGCGTGTAGTCGGCGAACAGCACCAGCGCGGCGAGACCCGCCGGAGCCGATCGCGTAGCCCTTGGTCACCGCCTTGGTCGTGTTGCCGACCGCGTCGAGCGGATCGGTGATCGCGCGCACGGAGTCCGGCAGCTTCGGCCATTTCGGCGATGCCGCCGGCGTTGTCGGTGATCGGGCCGTACGCGTCGAGCGCGACGATGATGCCCGCCATCGACAGCATCGACGTCGCCGCGATCGCGATGCCGTAGAGACCCGCGAGCCAGAACGACAGCCAGATCGCGACGCAGACGGCGAGCACCGGCCACGCCGTCGCCTTCATCGACACGCCGATGCCGGCGATGATGTTGGTCGCGTGCCCGGTGGTCGACGCCTGCGCGACGTGCCGCACCGGCTTGTATTCGGTCGCCGTGTAGTACTCGGTGATGACGACCATCGCCGCCGTCAGCGCGAGACCGACGAGCGACGGCGCCGAACAGGCGCATCGTCGTCAGCTTCCGGATAGGCCGCCGCGACGCCGCCCATCATCCGGTTCGGTGATGAACCAGAACCCGATCGCCGACAGGACGCCGGCGACGATCGAGCCCGCGGTAGAGCGCGTTCATGATCTTGCCGCCGGTCGCGCGCCTTGACGAAGTAGCAGCCGACGATCGACGCGAGGATCGAAAAGCCGCCGAGCACCAGCGGATACGGTGACCGCCGCTTCGGCCTTCGACGGGCATGCAGCAGCGCGCCGAGCAGCATCGTCGCGACGATCGTCGACCGCGTACGGTCTCGAAGAGGTCGGCCGCCATGCCGGCGCAGTCGCCGACGTTGTCGCCGACGTTGTCGGCGATCACCGCCGGGTTGCGCGGATCGTCCTCCGGAATGCCGGCCTCGACCTTGCCGACGAGGTCGGCGCCGACGTCGGCGCCCTTGGTGAAGATGCCGCCGCCAAGACGCGCGAAGATCGAGATCAGCGAGCCGCCGAACGCGAGGCCGACGAGCGGCTCGATCGCGTGGTGCAGGCCTTCCTTCATCACGTTCGGCGCGCCGTGCGCCGAGCCCAGCAGGAACCAGTAGAAGCCGGCGACGCCGAGGAGCCCGAGCCCGACGACGAGCATGCCGGTGATCGCGCCGCCGCGGAACGCGACGGCGAGCGCTTCGTTCAGGCCGGTGCGTGCCGCCTCCGCCGTGCGCACGTTCGAGCGCACCGACACGTTCATCCCGATGTAGCCGGCGAGGCCGGACAGGATGGCCCCGACGGCGAAGCCGCCCGCGGTGCGCCGCCCAGCGCCCACCAGATGACGACGAACAGCAGCACGCCGACGATGCCGATCGTCAGGTACTGGCGATTGAGGTAGGCCTGCGCGCCGGCCTGGATGGCGGCGGCGATCTCGCGCATCCGGTCGTTGCCGGCGGGCTTCGCCATGATCCATCCGATCGACACGACGCCATAGGCGATCGCGGCAACGGCGCAGACCAGCGCGAAGACGAGTTCTATCGACATGTGAATCTCCCTAAACCCTGTGGATGACAACAAGAATCGTGCGGAATCTCGGCGCGGGGCCTGTGGCCGGCCTGTCGGCCGGGGCACGCGCCGGTTGCGTACGCCATGGCGGCGCCCAAGCGATCTCTCACGGCGGCGGCACGCAGGGGTGACCGCTGGTGCCGCCTCGAAAACACGCTATTGTGCCAGTTCAGGGCCCCGAAGTCGAGCCAAAACTCGCGCGGAGCGCGGGTGACGCCCGCAGCCGCTAGATCTTGAACTCGGTCCCGAGCTTCTTCGGCACCGCGACGTTCGCGAGGCGCACGTACTGCGGCAGGCCGTCCCGGAACGGCGGGAAATCCTCGCCGCGAATGAGCGGGGCGAGATAGGCGCGCGCCTTGGCCGTGATGCCGTAGCCGTCGGACGTGATGTAGTCGCGCGGCAGCATCTTCTCGACGTTGGCGATCCGCGTGAGCGGCACCGGCGCGATCTTCCACCGATAGGGCTTGTCGGACGTGCGGACGATCGCGGGCATCACGGCGTTCTTGTCCCGCGATCGCGAGCAGCGACGGCCGCCCGGCCGACGGCGTAGCTGTGGTCGAGATCGGTCTTCGAGGCGATGTGGCGCGCCGCGCGCTGCAGGTAGTCGGCCACGGCCCAGTGATACTTGTACGCGAGCTTCTCCTTCACGAGCGTCGCGATCGAGCGGACCGACGCCGCCCAGCTGCGCGTGGCCGAAGGCGTCCTTGGTGCCGGCTTCGGCCATCAGCGCGCCCGCGGCGTTCTTCAATCCTTCCGATACACCTACGCAGCAGTAGCCGAAACGCTTGACCTTGGCGTCGACGGCGGCGAGGAACCGGGCTTCGTCGAACGCGATCTCCGGAAACAGCAGCACGAGCGGAATCGGCGTCGCGGCGTCTTCGGCCATGCCGACGGCGGCGGTGATCCAGCCGGCGTGCCGCCCCATCACCTCGAGCACGAACACCTTGGTCGACGTCTTGGCCATCGACGCGACGTCGAACGCGGCCTCGCGCATCGACGTGGCGACGTATTTCGCGACCGAGCCGAAGCCGGGACAGTTGTCGGTCACCGCGAGGTCGTTGTCGACGGTCTTCGGCACGTGGACGGCGATGAGCGGATAGCCCAGGCGCTCCGAGATCTGCGACACCTTGAGGCAGGTGTCGGCCGAATCGTTGCCGCCGTTGTAGAAGAAATAGCCGATGTCGTGCGCGCGGAACACGTCGATCAGCCGCTCGTACTGCGCGCGATTCTCCTCGAGGCCCTTCAGCTTGTACCGGCAGGAGCCGAAGGCGCCCGCGGGCGTGTGCTTGAGCGCGGCGATGGTCCGCGCGCTTTCGCGGCTCGTGTCGATCAGGTCCTCGGTCAGCGCGCCGATGATGCCGTTGCGGCCCGCGTAGACCTTGCCGATCTTGTCCTTGTGCGCTGCGCGCGGTCTCGATGACGCCGGCGGCGCTCGCGTTGATGACGGCGGTGACGCCGCCGGACTGGGCGTAGAACGCATTGCGCTTGGCCATATCTAGCTCTTCAGGGCGGCGAAGCACGCGTCGCGAACCGACTCGACGCTGCCCACGCCGTCGACCTTGCGATATCGGGGCGCGCGCGGATCGCCGCTCTTCTCCCAGTCCGCGTAATACGCGATCAGCGGCCGCGTCTGGCTGCGGTACACGTCGAGGCGCTTCTTGACGGTCTCCTCGCTGTCGTCGACGCGCTGGATCAGGTCCTCGCCGGTGACGTCGTCCTTGCCCGGCACGCGCGGAGGGTTGTACCGGATGTGATACGTGCGCCCGGACGCGACGTGCACCCGGCGCCCGCTCATCCGCTCGACGATCGCGCTGTCCGGAACATCGATCTCGAGCACGTAGTCGACGGCGACGCCGGCTGTCGCGCACCGCGGTCGCCTGCGGAAGGGTCCGCGGAAAGCCGTCGAACAGGTAGCCGTTCGCGCAGTCCGGCGCCTTGAGTCGCTCCGTCACGAGCGCCGAGGATGATGTCGTCGGAAACGAGGTTTCCGGAATCCATCACTTTCTTGGCGGCGATGCCGAGCGGCGTGCCCGCCGCGATGGCGCGCGCGCAGCATGTCACCGGTCGATACCTGGGGGATCGAGTGCGCCTGCGTGATGAAAGTGGCCTGGGTACCTTTGCCGGCGCCCGGCGGGCCGAGAAGAATCAGTCGCATGAAGGCGCATCGTCGTGCAGATCAGCGAACGGGTAACGATCCGCGGGTGCAAGCGGCGCCGGTCCCCTGCCGGCGGCGACTCCCGACACGTCGGAGCGCCCGGGGATTCTCTCTGCAAATGGCCGGTCGGTCAATTACGAGTAGTCAAGGGTTTCGCCGCCGCGAAGAGCGCGCGCACGCGCTCCAGGTCCTCGGGCGTGTCCACGCCGGGCGCCGGCGTGCCGTCGGTGATCTCGACGACGATGCGGAATCCATGCCAGAGCGCGCGGAGCTGCTCGAGCGCCTCGAAGCGCTCGATCGGCGCCGGCGTCAGCGTCGGAAACGCGCGCAGGAATCGGACGCGATACGCGTAGAGCCCGTAATGGCGATAGAGCGGCAGCCCTCGGGCACGCCGGTGGCGCCGCCGGCGAACGCGTCGCGCGCCCACGGAATCGTCGCGCGGCTGAAATACAGCGCGTAGCCCCGGCTGGTCGAGCACGACCTTGACGACGTTCGGATTGAAGGCTTCCGCGGAATCGCCTGATCGGATGGCAAGCGGTGCGCAATCGACGCATCGGGATGCGCTGCGAGCAATTGCGCGACGCCGCGTATCAGCTTTGGCGACAGCAGCGGCTCGTCGCCCTGCACATTGACGACGATCGCGTCGTCGTCGAGGCAGAAGGAGCGTCGCCGCCTCGGCGAGGCGATCCGTGCCGGTCGGATGATCGGCGGAGGTGAGGCAGGCAGCGATCCCGCGCGCTTCGACCGCAGCCTTGATCCGCGCGTCGTCCGTCGCGACCACGACGCGCGACGCACCGGCTTCCAGTGCGCGCGCTCGGCGACACGCACCACCATCGGCTTGCCGGCGATGTCCGCCAAGCGGCTTGCCGGGGAGGCGCGTCGACGAATGACGCGCGGGAATGAGGACGGTGAACGTTTATCACTCGCTCCATTGCGGCCTCCGCACCGTCCTACCAATATCCGGCAGCCGTTGTCGGCCGCGTCGGTCGCTCGGCGACGCGCCCTTCGGGCCTTCGCTCGACCTTCGGTCTCGCGCGCCTTGCTCGCTCCTACTCGTACTCGGCAGGCTCGAGCCGGCGCGCCTCGTCTTCGAGCATCACGGGAATGCCGTCGCGGATCGGGTACGCAAGCCGCGCCGACTTCGAGATGAGCTCCTGCTTGTCCTTGTCGTAGACGAGGGGCCCTTCGTCACCGGGCAGACGAGGATCTCAAGCAGCTTTGAATCCACGGAGCTTTCCTTCGACCAGGGTGATGAGCGCGTCGTCGACTTGCGCCTGCACCGGCAGGTACCAGCATCGCTCGTCGGCGAACGTCTCGCATTTTAGCGCGTCCTTCTCCGTCATCAGTATCGCATTGCGCGTCGGCGATCGCGAGGTCACCGGCGACGAAGCGGTGATGATCGCGAAACGGGTGCGGCGTCGCCGCGATGCCCATCGCAGCGAGCTGCGCGAAAAATCGCGCCGGATGACCGATTCCGGCAAGCGCGTGGACACCGCGCGCGCGCGAAGAGGCGACGCCGGCGCAGAGGTGAGCGGGATCGTCGACCCGCACGAACCGATCGCCGACGAGCCGCATCGTGAAGGCACGCGCGTATGACGGCACTCCGCGTATCCGACGCCATCGCGAGGACCGCGACGCCATCGACCTCGTCGAGTCGCGACGGAGGTTCGCGCAACGGGCCGGCCGGCAGCATCAATCGATTGCCCAACCCGCGCGCGGCGTCGACGACGGCGATCTCGACGCTTCCTCGCCAGCCGATAGTGCTGCAAGCCGTCGTCGGACAGGATCACGTCGCACTCGGATTGCCCGCAATGAGCGCGCGGGCGGCTGCCACGCGATCCCGCGCGACGACGACGGGGTAGCCGGCGCGCGCGAGCAGCAGAGGCTCGTCGCCGACCCGCCGCGGATCGTCGTCGGGACCGACCGGCAGCGGTTCGCCGTGCTTCGTTGTCGCGGCCGTAGCCGCGGCTCACGATGCCCGGGTGATGGCCCGCGCTGCGCGAGCGCCGCCGCGAGCGCCGCCACGAGCGGCGTCTTGCCGCTGCCGCCGACCGTGATGTTGCCGACGACGACGACCGGGACGCGAGAGCCGCACGGTTCGCAGCACGCCGATGCGGTAGCCGATGCGCCGCAAGCGCGACACCCAACCGGAACAGGAGCGACAACGGCAGCAGCAGGACTGCGAGCGCCGTGAGACGCGGCGAATACCACGCGGCGACGAGGTGGTCGGCGAGCATGGATAAGCCCTAAAGGGCGGTATTGGTCAGCCCTAGGGGCGGTATTGGCCGACCCGAAGGGCGGTATGTCGATCCTCGAGGGTGATGAGCTCCCGTGGCGAGCCGTCACTTGGGAGCCGCCGCCTGGGTCGCGAACGTCACATGCACGTACCCCGCGGCCCGGGCGGCCTCCATCACGTGGATCACCGACTGGTGCGTCGCGGCGGCGTCGGCGCTGATGATCACGACCGGGTCCTTGGCGTCGCCCGCGGCGCGCTTGAGCGCGTCGGCGAGCGCCGCCGCGCGTCGTGAACGTGAATACGTTCTTGTTGATGACGTAGCGGCCCTGCGCGTCGACGCCGACGTTGATCTCCTTCGGGCGCTGCTTCGGCTGCTCGGCGTCGGCTTCCGGCAGCGTGATCTGCAGCTCCGCCACGCGCTGATACGTCGTCGTGACCATGAGAAAGATCAGGATGACGAGCAGCACGTCGATCAACGGGATGAAGTTGATCTCCGGATCGTCGCGCGACCGGGCGCCGCGCAGGTCTCAGCCTGGCGATCGCCCGTGCGCGATAGTCGACGAGCTTGATCGCCTGTTGCTCCATCTGCACGACGCAGGCTGTCGATCGTCGCCCGGAAATGGCGGTAGAAGATCATGCTGGGGATGGCGACGATCAGGCCGAAGGCGGTGTTGTAGAGGGCGACGGAAATGCCGTGCGCAAGCTGGAGCGGATTCGAGCCGCCGGCAGTCTGCGAGCCGAAGATCTCGATCATCCCGACGACGGTGCCGAAGAGTCCGAGGAGCGGCGACATGGCGGCGATCGTGCCGAGTGTCGTGAGAAAGCGCTCGAGGTCATGCGTGACGATGCGCCCGACCTCCTCGATCGCCTCCTTGATCACCGCCCGCGGGCTCTTGACGTTGGCGAGGCCTGTGGCGAGGATCCGGCCGAGCGGTCCCTGCTGCGGCCGTGCGGTTGATGAGCTCGGGCGTCGCGCCGTTCTGCCGGTATTCCACGAGCACGCGGTCGACGAGGCCCGGCGGCGCAACGACGCTCTGCCGCAGCGACCAGAGGCGCTCGAAGATCAGCGCGAGCGCGATGACCGATGCGAAGATCAGCGGCCAGATCGGCCAGCCCGCTGCTTGAACGATGGACCACACGGTGGGATGCTCCGCTCTAAAAAAGCTGCCCGCAATGTAGCGTGGCGGGAGGGATTCGGCAAGCGAGTGTTCGGTTCTCGATTCGCGATTTCCGCGCGACATCGCGCTCTAGCGTCGGCGACGTTTGTTCCGCGGGCGGCAATGATGCACTGGCGTCGTCGCGTGATCGCGGAGGCGGTGCCGAGGACCACTCACTGGCGTCGAGCGTCAGGGTCGCAGTGATCGCGGCTCCCGCCAGCACGATCAGCCAGCACACGTAAATCCAGATGAGGAACACCGGCAACGCCGCCAGCGTGCCGTAGACGACTTCGTACGTGGGCACGTTCTTCACGTAGATTGCGAAGCCGGACTTTGCCGCTTCGAACGCCACGCGCCGCCGGCAGCGCGCCCGCGAATGCATTGGCGAGCGGCACGCGGCGGACGGGCGCGATCACGTAGAGAAACGCGAGCGCCAGCGTCGACAGGATGAACGGCAGTGGCTTCAAGACGAGCCTCGACAGCGTGGTCCCCGTCGCCATCGGCGCCAGAGTCTGCGAGACGAGCCAGGTGGTGAGCGAAATGCTCGCGCCGACGAGCACGGGGCCGACCGTGATGCCGAGCACGTAGACGGTGAGCCTTTGCGCAAACGGTCGTCTTGCTCCCACGCCCCATAGCGCGTTGATTTCGCGTTCGACCTGGGCAGATGACGAGTGTCGCCGCCACGGCGATGAAGAGGATCGACACGCCGGTCAGGCCCACCGCCTTCTCGGTGAACTCCCGGACGTAACGATGGACGACCTCGTTCGCGCTTCCGGGGAGTGTGTACTTGAAGCGAGAAAGGCCTCGAACGCGTCGAGCCACCGCTGGAACACCGGAAAACGCGCGACGAACGAGAGCGCGACAGTGGCGAGAGGGACGAGTCCCAGGACGGTGGTGAACGCGAGGCTGCCGGCGGTGCGGGCGAGGCCGGTCTTCGCGCGTCCGGCTGCCGACGCTGCGCAGGAACAACACGAATCGGCCGACCGCCGTCTGGAGCTTCATCGTCGCGACTGCCACAGACGCTTCCCCCTTGCAGTTGTCGATTATCCCATGCGCGCAGGGGCGGCCGAGTGCCCCGGCGTCCGGAACGTCGCGCCGAACGCGGCGGTATTGGTTGTAAGCTTTCTCGTCGCCGATGCGACCGATGTGCCCGCGTGTCGCCGCCGGCCACACCCGCTCGAACCGCACACGGAGCCTGCCATGACCCCCACGACCCCTTCTTCAAGCCCCCAGGAAACGGCCGTCCTCGGCGGCGGATGCTTCTGGTGCCTCGAGGCGGTTTTCGACGAGCTCGCCGGGGTGAAATCGGTCGAATCGGGTTACGCCGGCGGTCGCGACCCGAATCCGACGTACGACGACGTCTGCAGCGGCCGAACGGGTCACGCCGAAGTCATTCGCGTGACGTTCGACCCCTCCGTGTTGTCCTTTCGCGACCTCGCTCACGGTGTTTTTCACGATCCACGATCCGACGACGAAGGACCGCCAGGGCAACGATGTCGGCACCCAATACCGCTCCGTGATCTTCTGCCAGTCGCCGGAGCAGCGCGACGGCCGAAGCGGTGCGCGCCGAGCTCTCGGCGGCGAAGCTGTGGAAGGACCCGATCGTCACGGAGATCGCCGACGCGTCGCCGTTCTACGAGGCCGAGCGCTACCATCAGGAATACTTCGCGCGCAATCCCGCCCAACCGTATTGCGCAGTGGTCGTCGCGCCGAAGGTCGCGAAGTTTCGCAAGCATTTCACCGAACGGTTGAAACGCTCCGCGTAGCTGTGAGCGGGCGCTAGCGCCCCGCCCGCCGCGCGCGAAGAGCCCTCCCGTCGCAAGGCAGGCGCCGACCGCCCAGAACACCGGCACGATGCCGACGGACGCGCCGATCGCCCCGAGGACGACGGGCGCCACGCACGACATCGAGTTCACGAGCGCCATCCGGACGCCGGCGGCTTCGCCGAGACGTCCCGGCGGCGCGTGCGTGTGCAGGAGCGCCATGACCACCGGCTGCCCGGCGCCGAGACCGAGTCCGAGCGTGAACGAAAGCGCGAACAGCGCAGCCACGCTCTGCAGGAACGGAAACGCGAAGAACACCACTCCGCGAGCAGCAGCGCCGCCGCGAGCACCTGATGCTCGCGCGAGCTTCGCGGCGATCGTCGGCATGAAGAAGCGGACGACGAACGTCGCCGCCGCGAACGAGGACAGCACGCCGCCGATTTGCGACGCCGACAGCCCGATCCTGGCGCCGTAGATCGGAACGAAGATCGTATGCAGATCCCAGCCGAGGGACAGTGAGCGCATTGGCCGCGAACACCTGGCGCAGCGTCCGGTGCCGGAGCAATGCCGCGACCCCGCCGTGGTGCGTGACCATTCCAGGGGCGTGAGGGCCCGGCAGGGCGAGTCCTCCGCGCGAGGAGACGACGATCGGGATCAGCGGAATCAGCGCGAAAATGCCGAAGGCCGCTCGAAATCCGAAATGGTCGATCGCGAATCCTGCGAGCAGGGGTCCGATGAAGCTCGACACTGAATAGCCGAGCGCGAGCAGGCTGAAGTTCCGGGCACGCGCGGCGGGCCGCCGATCTCGCCCGTCGTGTTCTGTGCCGCGAGCTGGAACGCCATGAAGCCGATGCCGAGCAGCGTCGCTCCGATGAAAAGCGAGGGGAGGCCGGGGAAGACGACCGGTAGAGTGGCTGCGATACCGACGGCGAGCGAGCCGATGAGCATCGGACGGCGGCGCGCCGATTCGATCCACGATCCGGCCCGCCGCCACCGACAGGAACATCGGCAGGAACGCATAGAGCGCGACGAGGACGCCGACGGTGAATGGCGACGCGCCCATCGACAGCGCATCGAGGGAGACGATCACCCGGCTTCCCGTCAGGACCGCGTGGTTGGCGATCCCGAGTGGGATCAATGCGGCGAGCGTGCGCTGACTCGGGCGGGCTTCTCCGCTCACGGCGCTAGCCGGTCGATAACCCACGCGCCGGCGTGCTCGCTGGTTGCGTCGATAACGGATGCGATCGTGGAGGCGCGAGGCGCGACCCTGCCAGAACTCGATCGTGTCGGGGACGAGGCGGTAACCGCCCCAGTACGGTGGACAGGGCACGGGCCGGCTCGTCATCGGCATAGCGCGCCTCCGCCGCGGCGAATCGGGCTTCGAGGTCCGCGCGCCCCGCGATCGGCTCGCTTTGCGGCGACGCCCACGCTCCCAGCTGCGACGAGCGAGGACGCCCCGAGAAATAGGCAGCCGACTCCGTCGGTTCGAGCGGCGCCGTCAGCGCCCTCGATGCGTACCTGCCGCTCGAGATCGGGCCAGAAGAACAGCAGCGCCGCGTCGGGCTTCGCCGCCAGCGCGTGGCCCTTCCGGCTCAGGTAGTTCGTGAAGAACACGAAACCGCGGTCGTCGAAGATCTTGAGCAGCACGATGCGCGCGGCCGGCCGGCCGTCGGGATCGATCGTCGCGAGCGTCATCGCGTTGGGCCTCGATGCAGCTGCGATTTCGACCGCCTCGGCGAACCACCGTCTCGAACTGCCGGTACGGGTCGGCGGCGACACTCCGATTCGTCGAGCGTCGCGCGCTTGTACTCGGTGCGGAGGTCGGCGATGTTCATTCGGATCAGCGCGCGGGAAGCGAAAATCGCCGGCAAGAATCGCCGCGACGATCGCCATCCGAGGCGATCGGCAGGGGTGATGGAACGACATGAACGTACGCGGAAGGCGGTCTCGCGCGTGCGGCTCCGACGATGGCTCTCGGCTGCAAGTGTGGCACTGCGTCGCGCGGGACTCAGAGACCGCGACCTTGCCCGCCGCGCGCCACCTGGAGGGCTGACGATCCGGCGGGGCGACCCCAGGCGGCGGAGTCGCGGGCGCCGCGCGGCCGCGAAATCAGGAAGCATCCGCGAAAACGGGAGCACGAAGGTCCACTTGCACGATCGCAACGTCGGTCATCACAGAGTGAAAAAAGCGCTTGCGAGGGATTCCCTTCCTGCTGAATTGCGCTATAGTTGCCGCCGATGGAGTGAGATTACCCCTGACAGGAGGGCCCGCTTCAGAGTGTTCGGCGTTGTGTTCAGCGTCTATCTACAGGAAGGAGAACTATGGCCACCGCCAAGAAAGCTGCGAAGAAGACCGCCGCAAAAAGTCCCGCGAAGAAACCCGCCGCAAAGAAACCCGGCGCAAGAAGCCCGCCGCGAAAAAGTCAGCCGGCGAAGAAACCGGCCGCCAAGAAAGCGGCAGCGAAGAAACCCGCGTCGAAGCGCAAGCCGAATGCCGCATTCATGAAGGCGATGACGCCGTCGGCGGTGCTCGCCGCCGTCATCGGCTCGACGCCGATGCCGCGCACCGAAGTGACCAAGAAGATCTGGGACTACATCAAGAAGAACAAGCTGCAGGATTCGATCAACCGGCGCCTCATCAATGCGGACGAAAAGCTCCGCGCCGTGTTCGGCGGCAAGGGCAAGGTGTCGATGTTCGAGATGACGAAGCTCGTCTCGAATCATCTGAAGTAACTTTGCGCGCTTGGCGCGCAGTGCGGCGGCCGGTGGCGAATTTCGCGCCGGCCGTTTTCTTTGTGCGACCGCCTTCGGCGTGGGTATCCGCCGCCCTTAGGGCATGGGATCAGCCGGTCGCGCGCATTCCCTTCGCAACCGCAGGCCGCGCCGACATCGCCGTCATCCACCGCGTGAGATTCGGCAGGTCGCCGGCCTTGTCGATGTAGCCTTTGCGGACAGCGCAGATCGGATACAGCGCGAAATCGGCGATGGAAACCTCGTCGGCCAGCCATTCGCGGTCCGCGAGCCGGCCATCGGCCACCCGCAGATACTTCACGAGACGTTCCTCGCAGAAGGCGAGATTGGCCGGCAGCTTTTCCGGGAGGAGCACCGATTCGAAAAAGACCAGCATCGACGCCGATGCGCAGTCGGTGGCGGCGAACATGAGCCACTGCAGCGCGAGCGCTCGCCGCGCCGAGGTCTCGCGGCAGGAACTTCCCCGTCTTCTCGGCGGCATAGATCGCGATGGCCCCGGACTGCGCCAGCGTGATCGGCGCGCCCCCGGGGCCTTCCGGATCGACGATCACCGGAATTGCGCCGGCGGGATTGAGCTTCAGGAACTCGGGCGTGCGCTGCTCGCCCTTCATGATGCTCGAACTTGTGGACGCGATACGGCAGTCCGCATTCCTCGAGGGCGATGGCCGCCCGCTGGCCGTTGGACGATTGCGCGGTATAGAGCTCTATCATCGCGATGCTCCGTAGGTGAACGTCAGGACTGCCGGGTGAGCGCGGCGATGCGCTCCTCGATCGGCGGGTGCGTCGCGAAGAGCGCCATGACGCCGCTCTTGTCGGTGATGCCGAATCCGCTCATCGCCTTCGGCAGCTCGCCCGGCTCGAGCCCGCCCAGCCGCCGCAGCGCGTTCACCATCGGCGACGGCGTGCCGAGATATTGGCCGAGCCCGCGTCGGCGCGGAATTCGCGGTGGCGCGAGAACCACGCCACGATCATCGAGGCGAGGATCCCCAGCACGATCTGCGCCACGATCACGGTGATGAAATAGCCGGGCCCGCTGCCGCGCTCGGTGCTTGAACACGGTCTTGTCCACGATCGTGCCGATGATGCGCGCAAAGAAGACGACGAACGTGTTGACCACGCCCTGGATCAGCGTCAGCGTCACCATGTCGCCGTTCGCGACGTGCGCGATCTCGTGGCCGAGCACCGCTTCGACCTCTTCCTTGTTCATCGACTGCAGGAGGCCCGGTGGACACGGCGACGAGCGCGGAGTTCTTGAACGCCCCGGTGGCGAAAGCGTTCGGCGCGCCTTCGTAGATCGCGACCTCGGGCATCCCGATGCCGGCGGTCGTGGCGAGCTTGCGCACCGTCTCGAGGAGCCAGGCTTCCGGCTCGCTCGACGGCTGCTCGATCACGTGGGCGCCGGTCGACCATTTCGCCATCGGCTTCGACATCAGCAGCGAGATGATCGAGCCCGTGAAGCCGACGACCGCCGCGTATGCGAGCAGGCCGCCGTACGATATCCCCGTCTGCGTAGTACATCGCGCGATCGAGGCCCAGCAGCTTGAGCACGACCGACAGCACCAGCACGACCGCGAGATTGGTCGCGAGAAACAGGACGATGCGCTTCATGGGTCGACCTCGAGGGAGCCTTGCGGGGACGGCAATTCTAGCAGCGCGCGAGCAGCGCCCGTCATGGCCGCCGGATGGCGCCCGCGATGAACGCCGCAGGGATCGATGAAGCGAGATCAGGGGCGCGGCTACCGCTGCGCCCACGAATCCTTGAGCGTCACCGTGCGATTGTAGACAGGCTTGCCCGGCGCGTGGTCGCGCAGATCCGCGACGAAGTATCCGTGCCGCTCGAACTGGAACGCTTCTCCCGCCGCGCGTGCTGCCGAGTGCGAGGCTCGACGTAGCGCCGTGATCACGCGCTTGCTGTCCGGATTGAGATCGTCGAGCCAGTTGCGCTCGACGGGCTTCGGCGCCGTCGTCGTCGACGTCATCGCCGGCGACCACGGTTGCATGCGCAACGGCTCCGGCACGCGCCGTCGGCACGTCGCGCCCGGCGGACGGCGCATCCCGGGAAACGGCACCGCGAACAGCCGGTCGTAGAGCCGCACTTCCGCCGGCAGCGCGTGCGCGGCTGGAGAGCCAATGGATGTTGCCGCTGCACCTTGCGCGCATCGGCGCCCGGCGTGCCGGATCGCGTTGCCGGATCGTAGGTGCAATGGACCGCGATCGACCTTGCCGTCGGCATCCTTCTCGGCGCCGACGCAGCGGACGATGTAGCGCGTAGCGCAGGCGCACTTCGGCGCCCGGGGCCAGGCGGAAATAGCCCTGCGGCGCATCCTCCTGGTAGTCGTCGCGCTCGATCCACAGCTCGCGCGAGAACGGCAGCGCCCGCTTGTCGAGCTCCGGCCGCTGCGGATGATTCGGCGCGAAGCAGTTTTCCTCGCCGCCCTCCGGATAGTTGTCGATCACGAGCTGCACCGGGTCGAGCACCGCCATCCGCCGCTGCGCGCGCGCGTTCAGGTCCTCGCGCATGCAGTCCTCGAGCACGCTCATGTCGATCCACGAGTCGGACTTCGACACGCCGATCCGCTCGGCGAAGAGGCGGAAGCCTTCGGGCGTGAAGCCGCGCCGGCGCGCGCCGACCAGCGTCGGCATCCGCGGATCGTCCCAGCCGTCGACGTCGTGGTGCTCGACCAGCTCGATCAGCTTGCGCTTCGACAGCAGCGACATGGGTGAGGTTGAGGCGGGCGAACTCGTACTGCTGCGGCAGCGGCCGCGCGAGCTGCCCGCCCTCGGCGAGCCGCGCCAGCACCCAGTCGTACAGCGGGCGATGGTCCTGGAATTCGAGCGTGCAAATCGAGTGCGTGATGCGCTCGAGCGCGTCGGAGATGCAATGCGTGTAGTCGTAGAGCGGATAGATGCACCACTTGTCGCCGGTGCGGTGGTGCGACGCGTGGCGGATCCGGTAGATCGCCGGGTCGCGCATGTTGATGTTCGGGCTCGCGAGGTCGATCTTGAGCCGCAGCACGTGCGCGCCGTCCGGAAACTCGCCGGCCTTCATCCGCCGGAAGAGATCGAGATTCTCGGCGACGCTGCGGCTGCGGTAGACGCTCGGCCGGCCCGGCCTCGGTCAGCGTGCCGCGAAGCGCGCGCATCTCCACCGCCGGTCGAGCTGTCCACGTACGCCAGGTCGTGCTCGATGAACCACTCGGCGAACGCGTAGAGCTCGTCGTAATAGTCCGACGCGTGGTACCGATGCACGCCCCAGTCGAAGCCGAGCCAGCGCACCGCATCGGCGATCGACGACCTCGAACTCGACGTCCTCCGTCGCCGGGTTGGTGTCGTCGAAGCGGAGGTTGCAGCGGCCGCCGTTCTCCGCGGCGAGGCCGAAATTCAGGATGATCGACTTGGCATGGCCGTAGTGCAGATAACCGTTGGGCTCGGGCGGAAAGCGCGTGACCACGCTTGCCGCCGTATTTGCCCGATCGGTTGTCCTCGGCGATGATGGCCCGCAGGAAATTGAATGCCGGCGGCGCCGCTCCCGCCGGTCGAGCGCCAAGACCGGAACGGTTGGACCCGTTACCGGAAGGCACTTTGGCCGAGGCTTTTGCGGCGGTGCAGCACTCATCAGTTTTTGTTCATGAACAACCGTAATGGTTTGTCATTCTAACCGGCGGGGTCCCACCCGTCATCGTGCGTATTCCCCTGCGAATCGCATGCAGGCCCGGAACCCGCGCCAGACAAGGGTTTCCGGGCAGGTGCCTCTGCCGGCAAGTCGGGGTTGTCCACAAATCCTGTGGATAATAGTGTGCGTATCTTGTAAATTGGAATGCTAAGTAGTGGGGGCGAGGAAAATGTTGCCGTGCTCAATTTCGCGACTGGATTTTTCCGTTTTGTTTCAGTCCTTTGTGCAAGCGCTACCGGGACGCTTTTTCCACCGACCTGGCCGTATTCATGCACCGCCCGCATTGGTAATTCGACCTAAGACCACGGTGCTTTGACCTGGACAATTCGATCTTTCGCTGCACGATGTCAAACATGGGAACGAAGCGAGGCTCGTGAAAACTTCGCCAACGCAGCATACGCTCGACGTCGGCACCACGCCTGCCTCCGGCGCCGCGGCGAATGGCAGAGCGGCTTCGCCGCCTCGTCATTCCGGTGAGCCTGCTGGTGAGCTCGGCGCGGCTCATCCTGAGAAGCATCTGCCCTCGCATGGATTTCGGGCGAGATCTCGAACTTCACGCGCGCCGCCTCCGGCCATTGCTATTTCAATCTGAAGGGATGCCACGGCGCAGGTGCGCTGCGTGTTCTTCCGGCCAGAAAGCCCAGTTCGCCGGGTTTGTCGCTCGAAAGACGGTCTTGCCGTCGAGGTGCGCGCCACGCCCTCGATCTTCGAGGCGCGCGGAGAGTTCCAGCTCAACGTCGAGACCGTGCGCCTCGCGGGCATCGGCGCGCTCTACGAGAAGTTCGAGCGCCTTAAGGCGCGCCTCGCGGCTGCCGGCTGGTTCGCCGCCGAGCGCAAGCGCCAGCTGCCCGCCTTTCCGCGCGCGCATCGGGATCGTCACGTCGCACGCGAGCGGCGGCGCTGTCGCGACATCCTGACGACGCTCAGGCGCCGCTGGTCGTCCGTCCGCGTCGATCCTCTATCCGCGCGATGGTTCAGGGCGACGGCGCGGCTGCCGACATCGCGCGCGCGATCGCGACGGCAAGCGCGCGCGCCGAAGTCGACGTGCTGATCGTGGCGCGCGGCGGCGGCTCGATCGAGGATCTCTGGGCGTTCAACGAAGAGGTCGTGGCACGCGCGATCATCGAGTCGACGCCTTCCGGTCGTCTCCGGCGTCGGCCACGAGACCGACTTCACGATCTGCGATTTCATCGCGGATGCGCGCGCGCCGACCCGACGGCCGCCGCGACGCTCGTCGTGCCCGACCGGGCCGCACGCTCGCAGCACGTCGGACGAATCGCGCGGCGCTGGCGGCGCGCGAGCATGCACGCGCTGCAGGCGCGGCAGCAGCGGCGTCGACGGCCTCCGCGCGTCGCCTCGTCCATCCGGCGGCCAATCTCGCGCGACAGCGCACGGAGCCGCAGCGCTTGCTTCGCGGCTCCATCGCGCGCATCGAACCCAGCTCGCGGCAGCATGCGCGGCGCGCTGCGAGCATTGCCGCCGCCTGGCGTGGCTCTTGAAGAAGCCCTGCCGCAGGCGCCCATCTTGCGCTCTCGCAGGAAGCGATCGCGGCGCGCCGCAGCGGCGAGACTGGAGCGTGGCCGGACGCGAGCGGCGGCACTCGGCGCGCGGCCTCGCCCATCTCGAACCCTGCGCGCGCGTGCTCGAACGCGGCTACGCGATCGTCACCAACGCCGACGGCGGCATTGTCTACGATGCCGCCACGCTCGATATCGGCAACGAGGTCGCACTGGCGTTCGCGCGCGGCGACGCCGGAGCCAAGATCACCCGGCGCGATTAAAGCGATACCCTGAGGCGAGGGCGGTAGCTGGCACGAGCCGCCGGGCCCATGATCAGGCGCCGTCGGCGCGCACTACCGCCTTGCCGCATCGTCACCGCGATTCAGGCTTCGGCGGGATCCGGATCGTCGACTAGCGGCGGAACTGCCGATCGCGTCGCTCCGCCGTCGTGCCGGCGCGTGCGCAGCGATCGGCGTCGGCGTCGCCACGTCGGCGTTCTGCGCGCGGTGCCGCAGCGCGTGATCCATCAGCACGAGCGCCAGCATCGCTTCGGCGATCGGCGTCGCGCGGATGCCGACGCACGGATCGTGCCGCCCGTGGCGTGTTGACGATCGACCGGCTGCCCGCCTTGTCGATCGAACGGCGGTCGAGTCGGATCGACGACGTCGGCTTCACGGCGATCGTGACGACGACGTCCTGGCCGGTCGAGATGCCGCCCAGGATCCCGCCGGCGTTGTTCGACAGAAAGCCCTGCGGCGTCATCTCGTCGGAGTGCTCGGTGCCGCGCTGCGCGACGCTCGCGAAGCCGGCGCCGATCTCGACGCCCTTGACCGCGTTGATGCCCATCATCGCCGCCGCGAGATCGGCGTCGAGCTTGCCGTAGACGGGCTCGCCCCAGCCGACCGGCACGCCGCTCGCGACGACGTCGATCTCGCGCGCCGCACGGAGTCGCCGGACTTGCGCAGCGCGTCCATGAACGCCTCGAGCTCGGGCGACGATGCGTCGCGTTGGCGACGAAGAACGGATTCGCGTCGACGTGCGCCCAATCTCTCGAACGGAATCGCGTGCGGGCCGAGCTGCGCCAGGTGCCCGCGGATGCGCACGCCGTAGCGCTCGGCAAGCCATTTGCTGCGCGATGGCGCCGGCGGCGACGCGCACCGCGGTTTCGCGCGCCGACTGCGCGCCCGCCGCCGCGATAGTCGCGAATGCCGTACTTCTGCCAGTACGCGTAGTCGGCATGCCCGGGCGGAAGGTGTCCGGCGATCGCTCGCGTAATCCTTGCTGCGCGGATCCTCGTTGCGGATGAGGAGCGCGATCGGCGTGCCCGGTCGTCCGCCCGTCGAACACGCCGGACAGGATCTCGACGGTGTCCGGATTCGCGCCGCTGCGTCACGTGCCGCGACGTGCCCGGCTTGCGCCGGTCGAGCTCGCGCTGGATGTCGGCGTCGGCGAGCGCGAGTCCCGGCGGGCAGCCGTCGACGACGCAACCGATCGCCGGACCGTGCGATTCGCCGAAGGATGTGACGCAGAACAGCGTGCCGAGCGTGTTGCCGGACATGGAACACCACGGTTCAAAGGCGAGCGGCGCCGGACGGTTTCGAGTCTCAGCATAGGCCCATCGCCGAATCGCCGATTGCACCGATGAGATCGAACTGGCGAGCGACCTCTAAGTCCGAGGTGGCATCCCTTCGCGCGGCGTCGGCGGCGGCACGTCGCCGGTCGAGCGCTGTTCCGCTGCCGCCGGCGGCAACGGCGACACGAATCCGATGACGAGCAGCAGCACGCCAGCGCCCAGGAAAGCGACGACGCGCGGCAATCCTGACAGCGCGCCGAGATCGAGCAGGAAGAGCTTCGCCACCACGGCGGCGAGCAGCGCGGCGCCCAGCATCCACAGGACGCGAAGGCGTCGCCTCGTTGCCACGGCCATCGCCGCGAGCGCAGTCAGCGTCCACGTGAGCGTAAGGGCCGCCTGCAGCGGCTTCGAAGCGAGGAGCGACGACAGCCGCCAGGGCACATCGCCCCACTGATGCGCGGTGCGCAGCACGACCCCATTCAGCGCGACGAAGATTCCCGCGCCGATCCACTGATACAGCGCACGCTCCGGAAACGTTCCGAGGCGCATCGCCCACGCCCGCGGTGACGCACAGAGGCGAGCGCCAGCGTGAGGTCGAGCGGATTGGCGAGCGGCAGATACGGCAGCGGCGAAGGGTCGCCGGGCGAGAGCAGGTTGACCGCGAAGAACCAGAGAGCCAGAAAACCGGCGACTGGCATGCCTGCGCCGACCGCATAGGCGCGATAGCGAACCGAAAACGGCCAGTGCGTGCTCACCCGCCATCGCGCGACGAGCACGAGATAGGCGATCGCCGGCAGCGCGGCGGCGCACGGCGTCCATGCCGTGTAGGCGGGAGTGAAGCGCCCGGTCCATTCGCTCAGCTCCCACGCGACCTGCGCCGTGACTGCGACGGCCGAGATCGCATGCGCTGCGTTCAGGACGCGCTCGGGGTCCAGCGCCGCATACGTCGCGTCGCCCTGACGCAGCCCGCCATGCTTCGCCGCAGCGAAGCACCCACCATTGGACAGCCCATGCGCAGGGCCACACGATGGCGCCATACGCCGCGAGCGTCGTTCGGGCGAGATGAAAATCCGCGGACGCGGCAATCGCGATCGCCGGCAGCAGCACGACGCCGGCGCCTGCGAGGCCGTGGCCAGGCGAGCGCGCGGTGCACAAGAGCGCGAGCGCGTACACCCGCCGTGACCCAGGCAAGCACGGCGTGGACTTCCTCGTCGCGCGGCAGCTGGCGCACGAGCTCTACGGCACCGGCCGCGAGCCACCCAGGCGACGCCCCAGCAAAAAGCGCGGGGACGAGCGCGCGTTCGCCGGCCGTGAGGCTCGTGCCGGCACGATCCGCCCACCCGCGCGATCGCGAGCCCCGAAACGGCGATCAGCATCGCGCCCGCGAAAAACGCGTTGGCGAACAGCGGATCGTCGACGCCGCCGACGCCGGAGATCGCGAAGGCAATGCCCGCGCCGACCAGGACGAGAAGTGCGAAGAACCGCGCGAAGCGGCCATTCTGCCGCACTCCGATCCAGTAGACGCCCTGCGGCTTCCACCGCCCAGAGCGCCGCCGTGTAGCGGTTGTCGAGGGCGAAAGGAATCGCGATCGTCGCGAAGATGACGGCAAGCGACAGGAACGCGCCGCACAGGAGCGCGAACTTGGGCTCGCCGCGCTTGCGCAGCAGGAGAAAGAGCAGCGCGTAGATCATCGCGAGCAGGAGGGCGCTCCACGCGGCACCGTAGCGCCACTGCTGCACGAGGGTGGCCTGCAGCGCAAAGCCCACGAGCGGGACGCCGAAGACAAGCAGGCCATCGACGCGGTCTCCCGGCGGGGACGACCGCGCCGCAGATTCTGTATCGGGATCGCGACGTAGAAAGCGAAGAAGAGGGCGAGAAACGGCTGCACGGTCGCGTAGTGCTCGGGCCGTAGAACTCGTGGCCCCACGCCAGGCCGAGCACGAACGTGAAGACGAAGCCCAGGACGTTGAGCGCGCGCAGGACTTCGCCCACGCGAGCGCGAAGACCGCGGCGTTGAGCACGGCGAAAGTAGCCGAACAGCGCGAGGGACCGCCGCTGCCGCCGACCAGGACCGGAGCGAGGAAATCCGCCGGCGATCGCCGAGCCCGCGAGCGGTCTGCGAGTCGTTGCGCACGGCGAGTCCGACGGTGAGCGCCGACACCGCGACGAGCAGCACGATGGCGGGCATCGCCGGCAAGTACGTCGTACGGCCGAAAGGCGGCGTAGATCGTGAGATAGAGAATGCCTGCGCCGGCGCCCTGCAGCGACAGCCCGTAGCCCGGACGCGAACGGGCGAAGGACAGACCGACCACCATCAGCGCGATTCCGAACGCCGCGACGGCAGCGAGGCGGAGCTCGAGCGGGACTGTGAAGTGCTCGGCAAAATACTTGAGGAGGAACGCGACGCCGAAGAACACGATGACGACGCCGATGCGCGTCAGCGCGTTGCCGCCAGTGAGCCAGGCCCACAACGCATTCGCCGGCGACGGCGGGAGTACCGGCGCCGTCGTGGTGTGGGCGGCGGATGCCGTACTCGCGGCACGCATGGCGGGTTGTGCAGCCGCGGGGCTCTGAATCCAGTGGCAGCGGGGCGTCGAGGGCGGTGCCGAGAAGCCTTGCGCCGCATGCGCGACGGGAACCGCGACCGCTCCGGTAGTTTCGGGAACTCCTATCGGCTCTTCTTCGTTCGCCCGGGCGAAGCGGCGCCGGACGGCGCGCCCTCGTGCTCGAGCCTTGCCACCCTCCGTTCGAGCTCCTCGACGCGTCGCGCAAGCGTCGCATTGACGTCCGCGCGGCGACGCCGGCAGCGGCAGCCGTCGTCCGAGTCGACGCGGCGTCACCGAGTGCGGGCGCGCGGCGTCTGTGACGAGGCTTCGCCCGCCGGACGGCCAACCGCCGCTCGTGCACGGCGCCACGCGGAGAATTTCGCCCCTGCGAAAAAGCCGGCGATGCCGCCGCAGCGCGGCGCCCCAGTCGGGCCACACGAGGTTGCCGAGGAACGCGCCGGCGAACAATCCGATCAATGCCGCCATCGAGGCCCCCTCGACGCCCATAGACCTATTTGCGCGAACCGCGCAATGCAAGCACGGTGGCCTGCAGTCCGTCGAGCGTGACGCTTCGCCGGCGCCACCGGCGGCGCGACGACGAACGCGATCCGCGAGATGGATCCCGCGCCAGCGGCGCATCGCCTTGCCGTTCGCCGAACGGCTGAAAAAGCTGCCCCACAACCCGGACAGCGCCATCGGCACGACCGGCACCGGCGTGGTCTCGATGCATCTGCTGGACGCCGGGCCGGAACGCGATTGAGCTCGCCCGTCTCGGTCAGCTTGCCCTCGGGAAAGATGCCGACGATCTCGCCCGGCGCGCAGCGCCTCCGCAGCCTCCGCGAACGCGCGGTCCTTCATCTGCGGCATCCTCCCTGCGCCGGCGCGATCGGGATCGTGCCGCATCGTGCGGAAGATGAACGACAGCACCGGGACGCGGAAGATCCGGTGGTCCATCACGAAGCGGATCGGGCGCCGCACGCACGCGGCGATGACGACGCGCGTCGACGTAGCTCACGTGGTTGCAGACGACGATGCAGCGGCCCTTCGTCGGGCATGTTGTCGAGTCCCGTCCTCGTCGCACGCGGTAGAACGTGTGGATCGAGGAGCCACGCGAGGAAGCGCATCAGGAACTCGGGCACGAGCCTGTAGATGTAGAGCGCGACGGCGGCGTTCATCAGCGCCGGTGACGAGGAAGAGCTCGGGGATCGAGAGGCCCGCCGCCAGCAGCGCGATGGCAATGGCCGCGGAGACGACGATGAACAGCGCGTTCAGGATGTTGTTGGCGGCGATGATCCGCGAGCGGTGCGACGGCGCCGAGCGCTCCTGGATCAGCGCGTACAGCGGCACGATGTAGAAGCCGCCGAAGAGGCCGATCAGCACGAGGTCGGCGGCCACGCGCCAGTGCGCGGGCTCGCGAAGAACACGTCGAGGCCGCGCGAGCGTCGTCGCGCGCATGATGTCGCGGCTCGCGAGCCACAGGTCGATCGCGAACACGGTGAGCCCGATCGAGCCGAACGGGACGAGGCCCGAGCTCGACGCGCGCGGCCCGACAGCCGCTCGCACAGGAGCGAGCCCGACGCCGATGCCGACCGAGAACAGCGCGAGCAGGAACGTGACGACGTGCTCGTCGCCGCCGAGGATGTCGCGCGCGAAACCGGCGAACTGCGCGAGGAACGATCGCGCCGTAGAACCAGAACCACGAGATGCCGAGCATCGACAGCCAGACGACGCGGTTGCCGCTGCGCGACAGCGCAGGTTCTTCCAGGTCTCGGTGAACGGATTCCAGTTGATCGCGAGGCCAGGATCGACCGCGGGCGTGTGCGGGATCGCGCGGCTCGACGAGATAGCCGGCGACCGCGACGGCGATCGCGACGCGCGCCGGCGAGCACGGGTCCGCTGCGCTCGATCGCGACGACGAGACCGCCGGCGATCGTGCCGAGCAGGATCGCGACGAACGTCCCCATCTCGACCAGGCCGTTGCCGCCGATCGAGCTCCTCGGGCTTCAGCGTCTGCGGCAGGATCGCGTACTTGACCGGGACCGAACAGCGTCGAGTGCACGCCCAGCAGCGCGAGCGCGGTGAACAGCAGCGTCGAGGTCGCGCCGCCAGAAGCCGGCGAGGCCGATCGACCATGATCGCGATCTCGAAGAGCTTGATCCAGCGGATGAGCCGCGACTTCTCGAACTTGTCGGCGAGCTGGCCCGCCGTCGCCGAGAGCAGCACGAACGGCGCGATGAACACCGCGCCGGCGAGGTTGACGAGCGTATTCGGGTCGAGCGAGGTCAGCGTCGCCGCGTGGAACGCGACGAAGATCACGAGCGCGTTCTTGTAGACGTTGTCGTTGCCGGCGCCCAGGAACTGCGTCCAGAAGAACGGCGCGAAGCGGCGCTGGCGCAGAAGGTCGAACTGGCTGGGTCGATGCGTTGTTTCGTTCTTCATCGTTCGCTTTCGGTATCCCCGTCACCGCTTCGGCGCATCCCTACCGGCCGCCACGGCTTGTCCCGTCGCCTCGGCGACTCCTGGCCCGCGCCTCGGATTGTGCCCGCCCTATGCCGGCCTCCGGCCCCCCGCCGTCGCGGCCCTGAACCGCATTGTGCCCGCGAAACGCTACAATTCCGCATGCGGCGCTCCCGCGCCACGCCCGCGTTTCCCGCTAGTCTCAGTCTCCGCAGCTATCTTCGCCCAATCCTCGCGAGGGTTCGCCGCCGATGCGCCAATACCTCGACTTCATGCGGCACGTCCGCGACCACGGTCACCGCAAGAGCGATCGCACCGGGCACCGGCACGCTGTCGGTGTTCGGCTACCAGATGCGCTTTCGACCTCGCCGCAGGGCTTCCCGCTGGTCACGACCAAGAAGGTGCACACGAAGTCGATCATCCACGAGCTGCTCTGGTTCCTGCGCGGCGAGACCAACGTCGCGCTCGCTGCAGACGAACGGGCGTGACGATCTGGGACGAATGGGCCGACGCGCGACGGCGAGCTCGGGCCGATCTACGGCTACCAGTGGCGCAGCTGGCCGACGCCGGACGGCGGCCACATCGACCAGATCGCGAACGTCGTCGCCGAGATCCGCCGCAACCCGGATTCGCGCCGGCTGCATCGTCTCGGCCTGGAACGTCGCGGACATTCCGCGGATGGCGCTGCCGCCCTGCCACGCGTTCTTCCAGTTCTACGTCGCCGACGGGCGGCTGTCCTGCCAGCTCTACCAGCGCAGCTGCCGACATCTTCCTCGGCGTGCCGTTCAACATCGCGTCCTACGCGCTGCTGACGCACATGGTCGCGCAGCAATGCGATCTCGACGTCGGCGACTTCGTCTGGACGGGCGGCGATTGCCACCTGTATCTCAATCATCTCGAGCAGGTCGACGTCCAGCTCGCGCGCGCGCCCTATCCGTTGCCGCGCCTCCGTGATCCGCCGCAAGCGCGGAGTCGCTGTTCGACTACGCGGTTCGACGATATCGAGATCGCCGGCTACCGCGCTCCATCGCGATCCGCACGATCAAGGCGCTGGATGGCGCGTCCGCGGGCGACGGCGCGGAGCCAAAAAGCCCGCCGGGAGGAAGATAGCGGGCAAGTAGGGGATCGGATATCGCCAAGGCGCACTTGCGCCGCGTGCGACGCTCGACCAGCGCGTGATGCGGAGATTCCAGATAGATGCTGCGCGCCGCGCTCACGCGCTCGGCGAGCTCCTCCCAGCGCTTCCTGTTGGGCCGGCGACGGCGAATCGTCGAGCGGCTTCCCGACCGATCATCCGTCGGAGCGACGCTTGGCTCGGTGCGCCAGTGTTGCGCGAGTTCGGGGTGAGAACGTGTCCATGATCGTTCTGTCGGTGCCGGTATCGCTGGCTTACACCAAAGCAATTCACGTGCCAATGCGTTCAATAGGTCGGAGCCGGGGATCGCGCGCTCTTGCCGATCGCTCTTCCTATGGTGCAGTCATCTGTGGCACGCGGACTTTCCGTTCGCTGACGCCGCTAGTGACCGATGACTGACGCGAATTTGTCGCATCCGCGACACGATGTCGATCGAATGCGACGTGGTACTCGCCAAGCGACATGATTTAGCCGAAGCGATTCGCGTGTCGTCCGATGCAGGCAGACGACAACGCGCGCGCCATGACCGTCGCTCGATCGGTCAGGAAGCCTTCGCCTTCCTTGAACATCGCCGGCTCGAGGCGAGTGCCGCTGCAGCAGCTTGTAGAACTCGGTGCGGTTGCGCTTGGCAAGCAGCGCAGCCTGCGTCACGTTGCCGCCGGTGATCTTGAGCAGGCGCACGAGATAGTCGCGCTCGAACGTCTTGCGCGCTTCCTCGAACGGGACCGAGCGCGCTCGCGTCCTCGCGCAGCGCGCCCTGCACCAGCGATGCCGGGATGACGCTGGTCGTCGCGAGCGCCACCGCCTGCTCGAGCAGGTTGAGGAGCTGGCGGACGTTGCCGGGCCACGGCGCGGCGATCGAGCAGCGCCATCGCGTCCGGGCGCGAGCGTCGGGACCGGCTTGCTTGTAGCGCTCGGCGAGCCGGCGCAGGAAATGCGTCGCCGAGCAGCGGAATGTCCTCGCGCCGCTCGGCGAGCGCGCGGCAGCTTCAGCGAGACGACGTTGAGCCGGTAGTAGAGGTCTTCGCGAAACTGGCCGGACGCCTTCTGCGCGTCGAGGTCGCGATGCGTCGCCGAGATGACGCGCACGTCGACCGGAATCGGCTGCGTCGCGCCGACCGGCCGCACTTCGCCCTCCTGCAGCACGCGCAGCAGCTTCACCTGCAGCGCGAGCGGCATGTCGCCGATCTCGTCCAGGAAGATCGTGCCGCCGTCGGCCGCCTGGAACAGCCCCTTGTGCGCCTGCACCGCGCCGGTGAACGCGCCGCGCGCGTGACCGAAGAGCTCGGACTCGAGCAGCGGCTCGGGGATCGCGCCGCAGTTGACCGCGACGAACGGCTTGTCGCGCCGCGGGCTCGCGCGGTGGATCGCGCGGGCGAGCAGCTCCTTGCCGGTGCCGGAATCGCCGTAGATCAGCACGCTCGCGTCGGAGTCGGCGACGAGCCGCGCCTGGCGCAGCAGGTCCTCCATCCGCGGGCTGCGCGTGATGATGCCCGCGCGCCATTCGCCGGTCGCCTCGCTGGCTGTCGGCCGGCGCGTCGCCGGCCAGCGCGCAGCGCCGCGGCGACCTTCTGCAGCAGCTCCTGGCTGTCGAACGGCTTGGTCAGGAAGCCGAACACGCCGCGCTGCGTCGCCGCGACCGCGTCGGGAATCGTGCCGTGCGCGGTCAGGATGATGACCGGCAGCGCCGGATGCTGCGCGGTGGATCGCCTCGAACAGCTGCAGCCCGTCGATGCCCGGCATCCGCAGATCGGTGATCACCGCCGCCGGGCCGCGCGACCGCCAGCGCCGCCAGCGCCGTCTCGCCGCTGTCGGCGGTGCGCACGCGATAGCCGCGCCGACGTAAGCCGCAGGCTGATGAGCTTCAGCAGATCGGGATCGTCGTCGACCGAGCAGGATGTCGCCGGACGCATGTCTGTCGTCCGTCGCGCTGTCGCCGCTCAGCCGCCGCCGCCGCCGCCACCGCCGCCGCCGCCGCCGCTCGAGCCGCCGCCACCGCCACCGCCGCCGCCGCCGCGAATGCGATCGCGCAGCAGGCTCGCGCTCCATGTCGCGCAGCGCTTCGAGCTTCTGGATCGCGGCGTCGGCCTTCTGCTGCTCGTCGCGCACCGCGCGCATGCCGCTCGGCGACTTGCACCTGCAGCACGGCGGCGAGCTGCTTCGACGGCCGGCGACCCGGATTGCTCTTCGCGACGTTGTCGAGGAGCTGCAGCGCGCGCTGATCGTCCTGCGGCGAGTCTTGCGCGAGCGTGTAGAGCACGGCGAGCCGGACGCGGTTGGCAGTCGGTGCGCTGGCGGTCGAGCGTCTGCGTCGACCGCCGTCTGCCTCGCGCCGGAGCATCGTCCGGCGTCATCGCTGCCGTAGCGCTGCAGGTCGGCGAGCAGCTCGCGAGCTGCTGCTCGTCGGTCGGCTCCGGTCGTCGCGGGCGTCGCCGGCGGCTCGGTCAGGCGTCGAGCGGCGCGTCGAGGGAGGCGCGCGGCGCCGACTCGGCGCGGGACGCCGGCGTCGGTCGCGGAGCATCGACGCAGGCGTCGGCTCGGCGGCGGATCTCGACGGCGCGACGTGCCGATCGGCGGCGCCGCGTGGCGGCGGGCGTGCCGTGCGCGTCGCATCAGCGGCGCATCGACGGCGGCGTCGCACGACCGCGCGAGTGCAGGCAGTCGCGCACCCGTCGAGTCGAGCCGCACGACGCGAGGCGACGCGCGTACCCGGGCGCGCGAGCTCATCCGCCCCCGCCATCCTGATCGCGCGGCGCCGCCTGGCGGCCGCGCATCGCGACTCCGGCGTCCGCCGCCGCGGCGAGCGGCAGCCACAGCCGGAAGCGCGCGCCTGCGTCGCCGATCGGCGCGATCGAGCACCTCGATTCGTCCGCCGTGCGCCAGCGCGTACTCGCGCGCGATCGCGAGCCCGAGGCCCGAGCCCTTGACGCGGCCTTCGGCGGGCGGCCGTGCCCTGGTAGAACGAGTCGAAGATGCGCTGCGCGCTCGTCGGGATCGACGCCGGGCCCGCGATCGACGACGTCGAGCACGGCGAATCCTGCTCCGTGCCGAGCGTCACCAGCGATCGACGCCGAGCGCGGCGAATACTTGATCGCGTTCGACACGAGGTTGTCGACGATCGTGCGGACCTTGTCGGCGTCGCCGACGACGATGCGCGGGCTCGAGCTGTCGCGTCGAACGTGATCATCCGCGCAAGCGCGGCGAGCTTGTGCTCGCTCGACCACGCGCTGCACCACGTCCGGCAGCGACACCGGCCCGAGCGTCTGCGGCTCCATCGCGCGCGTCTGGTGGTAGGTGAGCAGGTCCTCGATCAGCTTCTGCAGCGACAGCGTGTTCTCGCGCACGATGCGCACGATCTCGCGCTGCTCCGGCGACAGCTTGCCGCCGACGTTGTCGCGCAGGAGCTCGGCGCCCTCGCGCACCGCGGTGAGCGGCGTCTTGAGCTCGTGCGAAACGTGGCGCAGGAACCGGTTCTGCTGCTCCTCGAGATCGGACAGGCGCGAGCGCAGCCATTCGAGCCGCTGCCCGAGGTAGCGCAGGTCCTGCGGCCCGTTGACCTCGATCGCGTGCGTGAAGTCGGCGGTGCCCATCTGCCGGATCGCCTGGTCGAGCTGGCGGATCGGGCGCGCGATCAGCACGGCGAACAGGATCGCCAGCGCGAGCGCGATCGCCGCCGTCGCGAGCGCGAGGTAGCAGCCACTTCTGCCGGCCCTGCGTCGCGATTTCCTGCAGCCGCTCGATCGCGCGCTCGCGTCAGCTGCGTTCGATCGCGGCGAGCATCGCCTGCGCGCCGATCGGCGAGACGCGCGTAGCCGTCCGGCGAGCTGCGTTTGCGTGTCGGCCGATCGCTGCGGCATCGCCAGCAGCTTGTGCAGCCGGCTCTCGCTGTCGGTCAGCTGCGTCGAGCGCCGCCAGCTGGCTCGGCGCCGAGCGGCAGCAACGCGAGCTGGCGTGGCCGTCGTCCGAAATTCTGGCGCATCGCGATCGTAATCGTCGAGCAGCGCGCTGTCGTCGAGGATGAGGTGCTGGCGCACGATGCGCTCGAGCGTCGTCCCGCCTGCTCGAAGAGCTGCCGGCTCGCGCGTCCGGCTTGCGCGGCCTGCTGCACCGCTTCGCGGCCCTGCGTCTGGAGCTGGTCGAGCGAGAGGATGAGCTCGCCCAGCGCATAGACCAGCGGCAGGCTCACCAGCAGGAAGCCGAGCAGGATGAACTTGAGGAAGGAACGGGGGTAATACACGAGGCGTCGCCGCTATAATCTGCGGCAATTATGACACCCCACCGGTCGGCGCCAGCGCCGAGTGTCCAAAGTACGCCAGTGAAAACTCGCCCTCGACCCGCCGCTCTTGCGACGCCGCGGAAGTCGCGTTGATTGCCGCGGTCGCTGGCGAACGGCGTCATCGGCGCCGACAACCAGCTTCCATGGCGCCTTCCGGACGATCTCAAACGCTTTCGCGCGCTGACGACGGGCCATGCCGTCATCATGGGACGCAAGACGTGGGAATCGTTGCATGCGCGCTGCCGGGGCGGCAGAACATCGTCGTGACGCGACAGCGCGACTTCGCCGCGCCGGGCGCTGCGATCGCGCACTCGTTCGCTTCGGCGCTCGCCCTCGTTCGGCTGCCGGAGCCCGTGTTCTGCATCGGCGGCGGCGAGGCTCTATCGTGCGGCGCTGCCGTTCGCGACCACGCTCCATCATGACGGAGATCGCGCGCGATTTCGACGGGGACGCGCGATTTCCTCCGTTCGCGCGCAGCGACTGGCGCGAGCACGCGCGAACATCATCCGGCGAGCGAGCCGGACGGCTTCGCCTACGCGTACGTCACCTACGAACGCGCAACGCGAGCGCCACCCACTCCTGATTCAACGCAAAGGCGCCTGACGGATCTGCGCTCTACGCCGCGAGTTCCTCAACTCGCGCAACGCGACCGACAGCATCGACGCATCGGTCGCCGGCGCGGCGCGAAGCTCGCCCATGAGCCGTCGCGCGCGCTCGCCGCGCGCCGATTGCGCTCCTGCCACGACGGCCAGCAATTCGTCGCGCGACGAGATGTCGCCGGCACCCGCCAGCACTTCGCCCGGCGATCGCCCGCTGCAGGCCCGACGAGGTCGTCGTCCATCGCCGTCCGCGCGAGCATCTGCCAATGCTGCGTCGCCGGGCAAGCGCGCGATCATCGTCGCGCAGCCACGGCAACTCGAGCCGCGTCGACGAGCTCGAAATAGATTTCGGCGACGAGCTCCGACCGGCCGAGTGCGTCGCGCCGGCGACCTCGACGATGTCGAGCGTGAGGTACAGCGCGTCGAGCGTCACGACGCGCGCCGCCAGCGCTTCCGGCACGCCCTTCGCCGACATACTCGGCGACCGCCGCGTCGACGCGCGCGCGGCCTTCGGCGATCGAGCAGCGTGCGGCAGGCGCGCCGCCAGCGCCTCGACGCGCGGCGCGAAATGGGCGATCGTCGCCGCCATGTCCTCGGCAAGCCGCCGCGAGCGCAGGAACCACGTGGTGCCGCGCTCGAGCTCGCGGCTCGTGTCGATCAGCATCGCCGACTGCACGCGCGTCGTCGACCTTGTTGTCGAGCGCCTCGATCGCCTTCCACAGCGCGACGAAGCCGAAGACCTCGCGGCTCAGCAGGTAGGCGCGCACGATCTCGTGCGGCGCGCGCGCCGGTCGTCTCCTGCAGCCGGTGCACGAACGTGCTGCCGACGCGGTTCAGCATGCTGTTGGTGACGTGCGTCGCGATGATCTCGCGCTTCAGCGGATGCCGGTCCATGTAGCTCGCGTACCGCTCGCGCGAGCGCCGCCGGGAAGTAGCGCGCGAGCGCGCGTCGCCACCCACGGATCGTCGGGCAGGCGTCGACGCCGACGAGCTCGTCGTAGAGCCAGATCTTGCTGTAGGCGAGCAGCACCGCGCGCTCGGGACTCGTGAGGCCCTGCGCCTCGCGTGCGCCGCTCGGCGAACTCCTCGTCGGAGGGCAGGATACTCGATCGCCCGGCTCGAGCCGGCCGCTCTTGCTCCAGGATACTGCATGAAGCGCTGCTGCGCGTCGAGCAGCTCCGGCGCGATGCGCCCGGTGACCGACAGCACCTGCGTCTGGAAGATAGTTGTCGCGCAGCACCAGCGCCGCGACGTCGTCGGTCATCTCCGCGAGCAGCACGTTGCGCTGCTTCTCGGTCAGCTCGCCGTCGGCGATCGGCGAGGCCGAGCAGGATCTTGATGTTGACCTCGTGGTCCGAGCGTGTCGACGCCGGCCGAGTTGTCGATCGCGTCGGTGTTGATGCGTCCGCCGGCCGCGCGCGTACTCGATGCGGCCCAGCTGCGTGCAGCCGAGGTTGCCGCCTTCGACGACGCACCTTGCAGCGCAGCTCGCGCGCCGTCGACGCGCAGCGCGTCGTTGGCGCGGTCGCCGACCTGCGCGTGGCGTCTCGCCCGTCGCCTTCACGTAGGTGCCGATGCCGCCGTTGTAGAGCGAGATCGACCGGCGCCTTGAGGATCGCGTTGACGAGCTCGGTCGGCGTCAGCGCGTCGGCGGAGATCGCCGAGCGCGCGCCTTGACCTCGGGGGTGATCGCGATCGACTTGGCGCTGCGCGGATGCACGCCGCCGCCGGCCGAGATGAGCTTCGCGTCGTAGTCGGCCCATGACGAGCGCGGCAGCTTGAACAGCCGCTCGCGCTCGGCGAACGAGGCCGCCGGGTCGGGGTTGGGATCGAGGAAGATGTGGCGGTGATCGAACGCGGCGACGAGCCTGATGTGCGGCGACAGCAGCATGCCGTTGCCGAACACGTCGCCCGACATGTCGCCGATGCCGGCGACCGTGAAGTCGGTCGTCTGCGTGTCGATGCCCATTTCGCGGAAGTGGCGCTTGACCGACTCCCACGCGCCGCGCGCCGTGATGCCCATCGCCTTGTGGTCGTAGCCGACCGAGCCGCCCGAAGCGAACGCATCGCCGAGCCAGAATCCGTACTCCTTGCTGATGCGCGTTGGCGTAGTCGGAAAACGTCGCCGTGCCCTTGTCCGCCGCGACGACGAGATACGGGTCGTCGGGATCGTGCCGGCGCACCTGCGGCGGCGGGACGATGCTGGTCGCCGACGCGGTTGTCGGTGAGATCGAGGAGCGCGCGCAGATAGTCCTGGTAGCAGGCGATCCCTTCCTTCATGTAGGCGTCGCGATCGGCGGCGGACGGCGCGCGCTTCAGCACGAAGCCGCCCTTCGAGCCGACGGGAACGATCACGATGTTCTTCACCATCTGCGCCTTCACGAGGCCCAGGATCTCGGTGCGGAAATCCTCGGGCCGATCGGACCAGCGGAGCCCGCCGCGCGCGACCGGGCCACAGCGCAGGTGAACGCCTTCGAAGCGCGTCGAATAGACGAAGATCTCGAACATCGGCAACGGCTCGGGCAGGCCGGGCACTTTCGACGGATCGAACTTGAACGACAGGAAGCGTGCGCGGCTTGCCCTGCGGCGTCGCGGCGCCAGAAATTCGTGCGCGTCGTCGCGACGATCAGCGCCAGCACTGCCGCAGCACGCGATCCTCCGACAGGTTCTCGACGCCTTCGAGCGCGGTCTCGATCTCCTCGAGGCGCGCCGTCGCGTCGGCTCGTCGGACGCCTGCTGTCCGGATCGAACCGCGCCTTGAACAGCGCGACGAGATTGCGCGCGATCGGCGGCGTTCGCGGCGAGCGTCGACTCGATGAAGGTCTCCGACAGCGGAAAGCCGATCTGGCGCATGTATTTCGCATACGCGCGCAGCACGACGATCTCCGCGGCGGGAATGCGCGCCGCCACCACCAGCCGGTTGAAGTCGTCGTTCTCCACCTCGCCGCGGAAGATGCGGCCGAACGCGTCCTCGAACACCTGCGTGCAGCCCGTCGATGTCGACGTCGGCGTCCGCGGAGCCGCGTCTGCATGCCGAAGTCGTGCAGCCACATCGGCGGCACGATCCGGCGGCGACATCTGGTAGCGGCCGCTCGTCGAGCACCTTGAGCCCCATCCGCTTCAGCATCGGCTGGCTGTCCGACAGCGTCACCGGCGCGCCGAGGTGAAAGAGCTTGAAGCGCAGCGTCCCCGGCTCGGCCTCGAGCGGACGATAGAGGCTCATCCCGAGCGGATTGGCGGCGGATGAGCCGCGCCATCATCTCGATGTCGGGCACCGCGGCGCGCGCGGTGAAATCCTCGCGATAGGCCGCCGGCAGCGCGTCGGCGAAATGGCGGAAGAGCTCGTTGCCGCGCGCCTCGCCGAGCGCGTCGATCAGCGCGTCCTTGAGATCGTCGCTCCCAGCGCCGCGCCGCCAGCGCGAGCCGCGCCTCGAGCTCGCGGACGTCGAATTCGGGAATCTTGCCCGGCGTCGTGCGCACCGTGATCATCACGCGCGCCAGCACCGACTCCGACAGATGCACGTTGAAGTCCGAGCTCGTGCCGTTGAACGCCTGCATGCAGGATCGCCTGCCACTTCTCGCGCAGCTCGGTCGTGTAGTTCTCGCGCGGCGAGTAGATGAGGCACGACGAGAAAGCGCTCGAACGGATCGCGCCGGACGAACAGCCGGAAGCGCTGCCGCTCGCCCAGATGCAGGATGCCCATCGCCGTGCGCAGCAGCTCGTCCTCGCGCGTCTGGAAGAGCTCGTCGCGCGGATAGGTGGCGAGGATGTTGCGCAGCGCCTTGCCGGCGTGGCTGCCGCGCGCCACGCCGGCGCGCGTCGACGACGTTGGCCGTCTTGCGCCGCAGGAGCGGAATGTCGGCCGGGCTCGCGCTGTACGCGGTCGACGTGAAGAGCCCGAGGAAGCGGTGCTCGCCGCAGACGTTGCCCGCGGCGTCGAAGCGCTTGACGCCGACGTAGTCGAGATAGCCCGGCCGGTGCACCGTCGAGCGCGCGTTGGCCTTGGTGACGATCAGGAGGTCGGGTACGCGCGCGTACGCGCGAACCTCCGGCGGCAACGCCGCGAAGCTCGTCGCGACGTCCTGCCTCGGACTTTCGCGCAGGAAGCCGAGGCTCGATCCCGGGACGATCTTGAGCGCGTCCTGCCCGTCGACCACGACGAGATCGTGGCAACGGTAGGCGAGGAACGTGTAGTGCTCGTTGGCGAGCCAGGACAGGAACGCCTTGCACTCGGCGAGCTCCTCCGGCGGCATCGGCGGCGGGCGCTGCATCGACCTCGGCGACGACGCCGAGGAGCTTGTCCTTCATCTTCTTCCAGTCGTTCGACCGCCATGCGCACGTCGTCGAGCACGCGCGCGACGTCGGTGGCGAGCGCCGTCGAGCGCGCGCGGGCTCCGTCACGCGGTCGACCTCGACGTGGATGAACGATTCCCGGATCGCGTCGGGCGCGCCTTCCGGCGCGACGTCGGTCGAGCGTCGCCGTCCTTGCCGCGCAGCGACCGCGACGATCGGATGGATGATGAGATGCAGCGTGAGCCCGTGGCGGTTGACTTCCATCGTCACCGAATCGACGAGGAACGGCATGTCGTCGTTGACGATCTCGATGATCGTGTGCGTCGACTGCCAGCCGTGCTCCTCGATCGTCGGATTGAACGACGCGCACGCGGGCGTAGCCCGGCTCGCGCTTCCGCGCGAAGTTCCAGTGCGACAGCGCCGCGCCGTACAGGTCGGCCGGCGTGCGCTCGGCGAGGTCCTCGGGATCGACCTGCCGAAGTAGCGGACGACGAAGCGCTCGAGCACGTCGCGCCGCACGGCCGTCGTCCGGGTGCGCACCAGCCCGAGCACTGCATCGAGCTCTCGTGCCCGGCCGTCATCCGCAAGGTTGTTCATCGTCGCCTCGAGCTGAACCTGTCGATCCCTACGCCGTTCGCAGGCCTCACCAGATACCGATGTGGATGCCATGCGCGCGGTGAGCGTCGGTGCGGCTCTCGACCAAGTCGTCGCTGACCGTCGTTCGCCGCTTCCCTGTCGCGAGCCAGTCGAAGAGCCGCTCGCGCATCCGCGCGCGCTCGACGGCGTGCCGGCGCGTCGGCGCCCAGGTCGATCGAAGCTCTTGCGGATCGGCTTCGAGATCGAAGAGCTGCGGCCGGAAGCCCTCCCAGTGGACGTACTTCCACGGCGTCGGTGCGCGACCATGAAGCCCGCGGCATTCGCGCACGCCGCGCCCGAGCACCTGCCGCGCGCCGCCGAAATCCGTAGTCGAGCTCGCTGAACGCGGCAGTCGCGCCACTGCGACCGGCTCTCCGCCGCGTGAGCGGCAGCAGCGAGCGGCCTTCGATGCGATGCGCGCGCCGGAGATCCCAGCGCATCGAGGATCGTCGGCACGACGTCGATGCCTTCGACGAAGCGCGCATCGGCGCTGCCGCGCGTCGCGTCGGCGCGCGCGGATCGGGATCGACAGACGATGAACGGCACGCGGACGATCTCGTCGTAGAAGAGCTCCTTCTCGCCCAGGCCGCGGTCGCCCGCGAATTCGCCGTGGTCCGACGCGAACACGATCGAGCGTGTCGCGCAGCCGGCCCATGCGCGGTCGAGCGCGTCGAGCACGCGGCCGAGATGGTGCGTCGAGCTGCGCGATGAGGCCCATGTACGCGGGCCGCACGTGGCGCGCGACCGCTCCTCGCGCGAAGCTCACGCATTCGTCGTGCTCGCGATAGGCGCGAACGACCGGATGCTCGTCGGCGCCGCCCTCCTGCGGGCCGCGCAGGATCGGGCCGATGTCCGCATCGCGGAACATCGCGTGATACGGCGCCGGCGCGACGTAGGGCCAGTGCGGCTTCACGTACGAAAGGTGCAGCACCCACGGCGTTGTCGCCCTGCGCGCGGATCCAGTCGAGCGCGAGGTCGGTCATGTACGCGGTCTCGGAGTGCTCCTCGGCGACGCGCGACGGCAGGTGCACGTTGCGCATCTGCCATCCGGACGACGACGCGGCCGCCGGCATCGACGCGCGATCACGTAGCTCGCTCCAGGGATCGGCGCCTGCGTAGCCGCGCGCACGCAGGTAGGCGGCGTACCCCGACTCCGGACCCGGCGGCGTGTGACCGTCGTAGCGGTCGAGCACGGCGAATCCGCCTTCGCGCAGGAGCGCGCCGCGCTCGGATTCGACTTCGATGCCGAAGCGCGCGAGCGCCTCGTCGTCCGGCAGCACGTGCGTCTTGCCGGCAAGCGTCGCCGTCCGTCCCGCCGCGCGCAGATAGTCGCCGAGCGTGTGCTCCGCGGCGGACAGCGGCACGCGGTTCCACGTCGCGCCGTGCGAGCTCACGTAGCGTCCCGTGTAGTACGACATGCGCGACGGGCCGCACACGCCCGACTGGACGAACGCGTTGTCGAAACGCACGCCGAGCGCGGCGAGGCGGTCGAGGTTGGGCGTGGGCACGCGCGCTCGCCGTAGCACGAGACGTGATCGCGCCGCAGCTGGTCGCACATCACGAACAGCACGTTGCGGACGGCAGTCATCGACGGGCCACGGAGGGGTAACGACCGAACTGGCGGCTGACGCTGGCAGCGATCGCGCGTGCGCGGCGGCGGCTTTCCGCGATAATGCCGCCTTTATCTCCGCCGGGCAACGCGCAGCTGCGCGGCCCTGACCTCAAGCCGGGATGGCGGAACTGGTAGACGCAGCGGACTCAAAATCCGCCGGTGGTGACACCGTGGGGATTCGACTTCCCCTCCCGGCACCAAGACTGTCGTTGGTTCCAGCGACTTCCGGGAGGCATCGGATGAGCTCACTCCGAGGTTCCCCATCGGGCAGTGGACGATGCCCGGGGCAATACGCCCGATGCGAGGGCAATACACCGATGCCCAGAGGGTATGCACCGATGCCCAGAGGGCAGTGAATCGATCCCGTGCGCCTACGCCGTGGCGCGGCTCCTGCGGCAACGAGGGGCATCGAGGCTCGCTTCGATCCGGTCGACACGCCACTCCCAATCGTTCGCGCGGGCAACGGCGACGCGCGCAGCTCTCGATCCCGCATCGCGTCCGGAGACGGTTGCATCCACGGCTGCGAGCCAATCCGCATCGCTACTGCAGATCGTGACGACTTCGCGAGAACTCGCGTACCGCGGGGACATCCGAGCTCAGCAGCGGTCGCCCCGCCGCGAGGCATTCGTGAAGCTTGAGCGGATAGATGTCGCGCCACCAGCCGTCGCCGTCGGTTCGATAGAACATCGCGTTCGCGTCGACGTGCGCGCAATACGCAGGCAGCTCGCTGTAATCGACGACACCGAGAAAGTGGACGTTCGGCTGCCGGCGGCACAGGGCGAGCTCGGTTCGCGTCTCGCGACTCAACTGCCCCTCGCCGTGGATCGGGCCGATCAGCAGCCAGTGAAATGCCGCGGCGCGCGCCGACGCGAGCCGATTGATGAGGGCAAAGTCGATCTTCTCGTTGAGGCTTCCCGCGTACGCGATCCAGGGTCGCGGAATCTCGGCGAGCAGGGCGGGCGCCAGGCTTCGGGAAGCGCGCTCGTAGGCCTCGGCGTCGGCGCCGTTGGGCACGAGCACGGTCTTGCTCGCGGCGCATTCCGGAAGCCCGCGCGCGACGCCGGGCGTGATGGCGAAGATCCGGTCCGCGCGCTCGCAAAGCGCACGCTCGAAGCCGGCGATTTCGGGACCGGATCCGGGAACGCCGGCGAACCTGTCGTCGGCGTGGTAGACGACGCGGCACGAATCGAGAGCTTCCACGTAGGGCCAGAACATGGGATGGAAGACGTACGCGATCGGCACTTCCGCGGACGCTCGCGCGATCGACGACCGCGAACGCGCGGGCATGCCGGCGCATGATCATCCGGTCCAGCGCCTGCCATCGATGCAGAGAGCGAGGGCACGCGGCCCGGATACCTGATGCGCACGCCGTCGCGACAGACATTCGTCGATTTCCACTTGGCGTCGCGCCAGCGCAAGCCGTTGCGCTCCCATATCGACATGGCGGGCGTCGTGTAGCCGACCGGCCAGCCGCGCTGCGCGAGGCGCGACAGGATGTGCTGCCTGGTTTGCCAGTACCCGTCGAAAGCATTGACGCCGAAGGCGAGTATCGGCGGGCGTCGATGAACGTCGAGGCGACAACCTCCTCGCCGGGACCGGGACTCACGGCCGCGACCCACCGCAAGCCGACGTCCCGTGCGCCGCCTATGCAGGCAATGGGGGCGCGATTCGGCCACCGCACTGGCGCGCCCCGGTGCGAGCCGCGTCTTCATGGGCTCGGCGATTTCGGGGATCGCGGTGCCGTCGAACTCGTCGCAGTCGACGCCGAGCGCATCGCAGAACGTCGGCGCGAAATCGAGGATCGAAACCTCGCGGTCCAGCCGGCCCGGCGCGATGCCCGGACCCGAAGCGATGAACACGCCGGCCTGAACATGGTCGCCGGTACGGCAGTACGAGTACTCGCGTTCGATCCGTCCGATCTTGTCCGAGCGCATGGCGCGCACCGGATCCGCGCCCGACCCACTCGACGAAAAGGTCTGGGAAGTGCTCGGCCGCTTCGCCTGAGTACAGATCCGTCCTGCGGATGACGCGATTGACAATGCGCCTGCCGGTTTCGATGTTCTCGATGTCGAGGAGATCGCGGCGCGAGCTCTTCGAGGAGCGCTTCGTATTCCGCGCCGGGCTGCACCTTGCCTTCGGGCTCGCGTCCCGCGAGGTTGACGCGGATGCCGCCATGCCTCGAGTTGTTGTTGATGATGAAACACTTTCCGGCAGCGGGATCCAGCGGGACCTTCGTCGGCTGCTCGACCAGCGCGTGGGCCCGATGGCGCAGCGGTTCCAGCCAACTGCGCGCCACCCGCGGGGTATGGTGCCAACCCCATGTGAGTATCGGATCGAGCGTCCGTCCGGAGCGATGGCGGCAATGGCTTCGCGGGCCCACCCGAAGCGCGCTTCGCGACGCCGAGGTTCAACAGGATGTCGGAGAGCATGTGTTGCGCCGCGAACTTCGAGGTCATCCCGTGGCACGCCATCACGATGACCGTGGTGCTCTCGTCGACGCCGTGCGAGGATCTCGCCGATGGCCCGGTCGATCCCGACGGCGATGTCTCGCACCGGATCTCCGACGAGCGCACGATCGGCCTCGTTGAACCGCGGGTGCGTGGGGTCGTGCAGGTGCCACGCCTGATGGCCGATGCAGTGGGCTTCGGTGAACACCTGGGCAAAGAAGTCCCAGTTCTCCTGCGCGAGAAAGTGCTTCGTGACGGGGACCTTGGCGGCGATGCCGCGGAGGAGCTCGTCGCGAAACTCGCCGAGCTCCGCAGCCGTTCTGTCCGCATCGCACAAGCCCCAGTGAGGATGCGCTCCGAAGCGGGAGAGCACCTCCTCCTTCAGCGACGGCGGCCACGTCGCGAACCCGTGGTTGGCATCGTGCGCTCCCCACTCCACGAGCTGGATGCCGTTGATTCGCGGCGAAGGACGCGACTGCGGAACGTCGAGAATCGCGACACGCTTGCCGGCTGCGCTCAAGTGATCCCAGAAGGGCGTGGTTCGGACGAGGTCGGGTGTGTAGGCGCGGTAGAACTCGTACGTTCCCGGCTTGAGCTGCTCCCAGCAGTGAACGCCCTGCCTCGCGGGTCCGGTCCCCGTATAGAATGACGGCCACGTACACTGCACGAAGACCGCCGGCACGTTCCGCGTGCGCCCGACGAGGCCGTTCGCCACAAGCCGCTGCAGGTTGGGCAGTACGCCCGACCGGCACCAGTCGAGGAAGTGCTCGTGCGCGCCGGCGCAGATTCCCAGGAAGAGAAGCTTGGGTCGTGACTTCATGACGCCTCCAGAGTCGATCGCGTCGGGATCGCGGCGGATGGCTGGAACGGCGCACTGGCTCGCTCACGATCATACATGAACGGGAACGCGAGAACTCCCGCTGCGGATGCGACGAACGTCAGCGTCGTCGTGTGCACGTACAACCGGTCGCAGCGACTGGAAACGGCGCTGGCGCACATCGAGAATGCTGCGGCGCGCGCACGCGCTCGCGGCCGAGATCGTCGTTGTCGACAACAACTCGCGGGACGACACGAAACTCGTCGTCAGTCGTGCGGCCCGAGCGTCGACCATTCCCGTTCGCTACGTGTTCGAGCCGCGCACAGGGGCTTGTCTTTCGCCCGCAATCGCGGATTGCAGGAAGCCGGACGGGCAGCATCGTCGCGTTCACCGACGACGATTGCGTCGTCGATCCCGGATGGATCGCCGCGCTCTGCGACGAATTCGCGGCCGACCCGGGCGTGGCCATCGTCGGCGGCCGCGTCGACCTGTACTCGCCGGAAGATCAGCCGGTGTCGATCCGTCCCGATCGCCGAGCGCGTCCGCTACACGGATGCGACGCAGATCTACGGCTCGTCATGGGCTGCAACCTCGCGGTTCGGCGCGGCGTGGCCGAGCGCATCGGCGGGTTCGATCCGGCCTTCGGCGGAAGCAAAGGCGTCGTCGCGGACGACATCGAATTCGTTTACCGCGCGTTCGAGCAACGGCTCGGCATCGTGTTCACACCCGCCGCGCGAGTGCTGCACAATCACGGCCGCGAACCGAGTGGCGAGTTGCGCGCGCTGCGCACGAAGCTATGTCCGGGGCAAGGGTGCGTTCTTCTGCAAACATGTCTTCCGATGCCGACCGGACGATACTGAGTGCATGCGTGGTGGGAGATTCGCGCCCGCACAGGAGGCGGCCCCAATCAACTGTCGCACCGCGAGATCCTCGGCGCACTCGCGTCCGGAGCGATCCACTTCGTGCTGACGCGCGCGAGACTCGTCCGGCCGTGATTTTTCGCGTGCGCGGCGCGTCCACCGCCGGCGGTACGGAATCGTCATCCAAAAGAACCACCGAAACAGCGCGGGGGTTTGGAGTCCTGGCCAGAGGAGTTACAGGAACATCAGGCGACGCCTAGTTCAAGTGCGGCGGCGCGAGAAACCAGAGACCGGCGAGACCGAGGCTGAAGCAGCGCGAGCGTTGCGGGTTCAGGAACGTTGACGCTGGCGTCGTCCGTCAGGCTGAACGCATGCTCCTCCCGTTGTTGTCAGCCACTGCCGCCCGCGGGGAAGAGTGTCTTCGTTGGCTCGTCACCGTGGCATTGCCATTCGTGGTTTCCCAATACACTTCCGCGCGCGCGTCATTGGTCAATGCGCCGTTGTGCAGGCCGAGCCAGTACGTGGTGCCACCGATCGCGACGAACGGGTCGATGAAAAGCCGTATTCGTACTCGATGGCGCCAATGGGAGTGTTGCCGGTGGCCGCGCGCGTCAATCCGGTGCCGGGCGGCAAACGCGGCGAGCGGGTTGAGGCGCTGGCGCTCCGCCGGCATCGGCGTACAACGCGTGCCAGATCGAACCGCTGTATCCGTCCCCGAACTCGATCGTCAGAAGTGGACGTCGGTCGATCGTCGTCGTGACCGCCAGAAAGTGAAGTCCTCGGCCTGGATCCATTCCGTCATCTCGTTGCCGCTCGACTGGTTTGGTCCGCCGTTGTTGTAGACGGTCCCGGCCAACGCTGGCGCCGCTCGCCGCCATCAGGATCGCTGCTGCCAACATCGCCGTGGTTCGTTTCATCTTGTCGCTCCAAGTTCCGTTGCTTGAGGTCAGTAAAAAGCAAGATAGGGGCCTGCGCCAAAATTCACCTTTAATAACAATTGAATTGAAGATTGCGCTGCACAAAGCTTGGGCAGTCAATGTAAAGGGTGCCGACAGCCACGCCATCGGCGTTGACGTATTCTCGGACGGTCCGTTGCGGCATGCTGCCGCCTCTATCGTCTTTCGCGTATCTTCCGGCGCCAATCGATGTCCCGCTATCGGCTCTCCGATTTCGATTACGAGCTTCCGCCCGAGCTGATCGCGCAAGCGCCGGCTGTAAGCCGCGTCGACAGCAGGCTTCTGCATGTCGATGGGCGAGTGCTCGAGGACCTCGCGTTCCGCGATTTTCCGCGGCTCGTCGACGCGTCGCGATCTCGTGGTGTTCAACGACACGCGAGTGATCAAGGCGCGCCTCCATCGCGCGGCGCCCGACCGGCGGCCGGGTGGAGCTCCTGCTCGAGCGCGAGCTCGGCGCCGACGAAGCGATGTTCCAGCTTCGCGCGAGCCATCCGCCGCGACCCGGCGGCACGCTGCTGTTGCCGGGCGATGTGCAGCGCGACCGTCGTCGAGCGCGATGGACGATTCTTCCGTCTCAGGCTCGAAGGCGCCGGGCCGCTCTTCGATTATCTCGACCGTCACGGCGACGTGCCGCTGCCGCCGTACATCGCGCGCGCCGCCGAAGCCGCGGATGCGTCGCGCTATCAGACCGTTTATGCGCAGCCACGCCGGCGCAGCGGCGGCGCCGACGGCGGGCTTGCACTTCGACGAGGCGACGTTCGCGTAGCTCGCGGCTGCCGGGATCGCGACGGCGTTCGTCACGCTCCATGTCGGCGCCGGGACGTTCCAGCCGGTCGAAACGCGAGGACCTCGCCGCGCACCGGATGCACGCCGAGCGTTATCGCATTCCTGCCGAGACCGTCGCCGCCATCGATGCGCGCGCGCGCCCGGGGCGGGCGGATCGTCGCCGATCGGCACGACCAGCCTTCGCGCGCTGGAATCGGCAGCGGACGAATCCGGGCGCGTGCGCGCCGGCGAAGCCGAAACGCGCCTCTTCATCACGCCGGGTTACCGGTTCCGCGTCGTCGACCGGCTCTGCACGAACTTCCACCTGCCGAAATCGACGCTGCTGATGCTCGTGTCAGCGCGTTCGCCGGCTACGACAACATTCGCGCCGCCTACGCGCACGCGATCGCGAACCGGTACCGCTTCTTCAGCTACGGCGACGCGATGCTGCTCGAACGCGCTGCGAACACGGGCTGACGCATGAGCGCGACCGGGCCGTCCGAGCGCGCCGGGCTCGTCCTCGGGGAGGCGCGCAGCGCCAGGGGCGCCAACCGCGCTGCTACAATCGCCGCGATGCAATTCACGCTGCAGGCGACGTCCGGCCGCGCGCGCGCGGCCGGCTCGAGACTGCGCACGGCGCCATCGACACGCCCGTGTTCATGCCGGTCGGCACGTACGGCACGGTCAAGGCGATGGCGCCGGACGAGCTCGAAGCGCCTCGGCGCGCAGATCGTGCTCGGCAACACGTTCCATCTCTGGCTGCGGCCGGGCGTCGAGGTGATCGCCGCGCATCGCGGCCTGCACCGCTTCATGGGCTGGCAGCGCTCGCTCCTCACCGATTCGGGCGGGTTCCAGGTCTGGAGCCTCGGAGCTCTGCGCAAGGTGCGCGAGGACGGCGTCGCGTTCGCGTCGCCGGTCAACGGCGACCGGCTGCTGCTGACACCCGAGATCTCGATGCAGATCCAGCGCGCGCTCGACTCCGATATCGCCATGGTGTTCGACGAGTGCACGCCGTACCCGCCACGCGCGACGAGGCGGCGGCATCGATGGAGCTCTCGCTGCGCTGGGCGCGGCGCTCGCGCAGCCGAATTCGACGCTCTCGCCAATCCGAACGCGCTCTTCGGGATCGTGCAGGGCGGCATGTTCGACGACCTGCGCGACGCATCGCTCGCGGGACTCGTCGACATCGGGCTTCGACGGCTATGCCATCGGCGGCATGTCGGTCGGCGAGCCCAAGGAAGAGATGCTCGCCGTGCTGAATCACACGGCGCCGCGCCTTGCCGGCCGACCGGCCCCGCTATCTGATGGGCGTCGGCACGCCGGAGGACATCGTCGCCGGCGTCGCGGCCGGCGTCGACATGTTCGATTGCGTGCTTCCGACGCGCAACGCGCAGCAACGGCCATCTCTTCACGCGCTTCGGCGACATCAGGATCCGCAACGCGAAACATCGCGCCGACACGCGTCCGCTCGATGCGACCTGCGCCTGCTACACCTGCGGCCATTTCACCCGGGCCTACCTGCACCATCTGCAGCGGGTGAACGAAATCCTGGGCGCACGCCTCAACACGATTCACAACCTGCACTTCTACCTGTGGCTCGCGGGGAGATGCGCGCGGCGATCGCGCGCGGACCGCCTTCGGCGCGTGGGCCGAGCGCGTTCCGGCAGGATCGCGTTCCGCATGGTAGAATAATGGGCTAACCAAACCCTTTTCCCGGCTCCTCGCCGGGCGGCCTTAGCGCCACCCATGGCGCCACCGATGCCGGAGAGCCCGTCTCTCGGAGGACACGAACGTGCTGATCGACCTCGTGATCGCCCCGGCGTACGCCCAAAGCGCGCCTGCGGCGCCCCTTTCGGCAGCGACCTCATTGCCTTCCTGCCGATGGTCGCCATCTTCGTCGTTTTCTACTTCCTGCTCATCCGCCCGCAGCAGAAAAAAGCCAAGGAGGCGAAGGCGATGCTCGAGGCGCTCCAGAAGGGCGACGAGATCGTCACCGCGGGCGGTGTCCTCGGCCGCATCTCGAAGCTCGGCGACCAGTATCTGACGATCGAGATCGCCAGCGGGACCGAGAGTCATGGTGCAGCGCGGCGCAGTCGCGCAGCTGCTGCCCAAGGGCACGATCAAGGCGCTGTGACCACTTCAAGACCGCCGCGGCGGCTCGCAGCACTCGCCTCGGCGCACCGCGCGTCGACCGTGCGCTGACCCCGGTCCCCGCTCCGACCGTCCGTTCTCCCGCTTCTCTACGGCGCCATGAATCGATACCCTCTCTGGAAGTACATCATCATCGCCGTCGCGCTCGTCAGCCGGCATCCTGTTCACCATTCCGAATTTCTTTCCGGAAGTGCCGGCGGTTCAGGTGTCGTCGTCGAAGGCGACGGTGAAGATCGACAACGCGCTTCTCGGCACGGTCGAGGATGCCCTCAAGGCGGCGGCCATTCCCTATCGCGGCGCGGCGCTCGACGCCACGGGCATCAAGCTGCGCTTCGACGATCCCGACACGCAGCTCAAGGCGAAGGACGCGCTGCAAGCCAAGCTCGGGGAAAACTACATCGTCGCGTTGAATCTGCTGTCCGCCACTCCGCGCTGGCTGACGGCGATCGGCGCCCTCCCGATGTATCTCGGCCTCGATCTGCGCGGCGGCGTGCATTTCCTGCTGCAGGTCGACATGAAGGCGGCGCTCGACAAGGCCGCGGACCGCTACACCACCGACATCCGTTCGCTGCTGCGCGAAAAGAAGGTGCAGTACTCCGGCGTCGCGCGTGAAGGAACGAACGTCGCCGTCCGCTTCCGCGACGAAGCGGAGCGCACCCGGGCGCGCGGCGAAATCGAAAAAGCGTTCCCCGATCTCGCCATGCGCGAGGCCGAGGGGCGCCCGGCGAGCTCCGTCTCGTCGGCACGCTGAAGCCCGAGGCGCAGAAGCGCATCCAGGATGGCGCCGTGCAGCAGAACATCACGATCCTGCGGAACCGCGTCAACGAGCTCGGCGTCGCCGAGCCGATCGTCCAGCAGCAGGGCGCCGACCGCGTGGTCGTGCAGCTGCCGGGCGTGCAGGACACGGCGCGCGCCAAGGACATTCTCGGCCGCACCGCGACGCTCGAGATCCGCATGGTCAACGACGAGCACCGGCGCGCTCGAAGCAGCGCTCGCGGGCCAGCCGCCGCTCGGCAGCGATATCTATCACCGAGCGCTCCGGCGGGCCGCTGCTCGTCCGGCGCCAGGTCGGTGCTGACCGGCGATCGCATCAACGACGCCCAGCCCGGGTTCGATCAGCGCAACAACGAGCCCGCCGTGCACGTGAGCCTCGACGGCACGGGCGCCCGGATCTTCAAGGAAGTGACGCGCGAGAACGTCGGGAAGCGCATGGCGATCGTTCTCGTCGAGAAGGGCAAGGCGGAGGTGATCACGGCGCCGGTGATCCGCGAGGAGATCGGCGGCGGACGGGTCCAGATCAGCGGCCGGATGAACACCCGCGAGGCGAACGACATCGCGCTCCTGATGCGCGCCGGCGCGCTGGCGGCGCCGATGGAGATCGTCGAGGAGCGCACCGTCGGACCGTCGCTCGGCAAGGAGAACATCGACAAAGGGCTTCAACTCGGTCTTCTACGGCTTCATCGTGCTGTCGATCTTCATGTGCGTCTATTACGCGCTGATGGGCCTCATTTCGACGATCGCGCTGTCGGTCAACCTGATGCTGCTGGTGGCCCTCCTGTCGATGCTCCAGGCGACGCTGACGCTGCCCGGCATCGCGGCCATCGCGCTCACGCTCGGCATGGCCATCGACTCCAACGTGCTGATCAACGAGCGCATCCGCGAGGAGCTGCGCTGGGGCGCCACGCCGCATGCCGCATTGACGGCGGGCTACGAGCGCGCGTTCGGCACGATCCTCGACTCGAACGTGACGACGCTGATCGCCGGCATCGCCCTCCTGATCTTCGGCAGCGGTCCGGTGCGCGGCTTCGCCGTCGTCCACTGCCTCGGCATCATGACGTCGATGTTCTCCGCGGTGTTCGTCTCGCGCGGGATCGTCAACCTCATCTACGGCGGCCGCAAGCACCTCACCGGGATTTCCATCGGGCAGGTCTGGCATCCCACAGGCGCCGCGGGCGCGCCGGCCAAATAGCCGGCTGCCGGCCACCCTCGAGTCCCAGAGAGATCGAACCATGGAATTCTTCCGAATCCAGCGCGACATCCCGTTCATGCGGTTCGCGCTCACGTTCAACGTGATCTCGCTCGTGACGTTCGTGTTCGCCGTCATCTTCCTCGCGGTGCGCGGCCTCAATCTCGGCGTCGATTTCCGCGGCGGCACCGTCATCGAGATCGTCTACGGCCATGCCGTCGATTTCAACCGCGTGCGCGCCGCCATCGACACGCTCGGCCTCGGCGACTATGCGGCGCAGAGCTTCGGCCGCTCCGACACCGCGCTCGTCCGCCTGCCGCTCAAGGACGGCGTGTCGAGCGCGCAGCTCTCCGAGCGCGTCATGGGCGCGCTGCGCGCCGACGACCCTTCCGCGCGGCAGCAGCGCGTCGAGTTCGTCGGCCCGCAGGTCGGCAAGGAGCTCTACGAGAACGGCGCGCTCGCGCTCCTGCTCGTCTCGCTCGGCATCGTCGGCTACCTCTGCGATGCGCTTCGAATGGCGCTTCGCCGATCGCGGCGATCATCGCCAACCTGCACGACGTCATCATCATCCTGGGCTTCTTCGCGCTGTTCCAGTGGGAATTCTCGCTGCCGGTGCTGGCCGCGGTGCTGGCCGTGCTCGGCTATTCGGTGAACGAGTCGGTCGTGATCGCCGACCGGATCCGCGAGAACTTCCGCAAGATGCGCAAGGCCACGGTGACGCACGTCATCGACAACGCGATCACCAGCACGATCTCGCGCACGATCATCACGCACGGCCTCACGCTGATGATGGTGCTGTCGATCCTGTTCTTCGGCGGCGAGACGCTGCACTACTTCGCGCTGGCGCTCACGATCGGCATCTGCTTCGGCATCTACTCGTCCGTGCTGGTCATGGCGCCGCTCGTGATGTGGATGGGCGTTTCACGCGAGGACCTCGTGAAGCCGGAGCGCAAGAGCGGCGGTCCCGAGGGCGAGAAGATCCTTCCCTAGGACTCCCAGGCGGGCCGCGGGCATGCGTGGCGGGATCGACGGCTTCCGGTCGCCGGGAGCCTGCGCCGCGACGAGACGCCTCGCGCCGCGGCCGACGCCACGTATCCCATGCTGACGACGCTTCTCTACTCGCTGCTGGCGCTGGACCAGACCCTCGCCCAGTTCGCCGCCCAATACGGGCATTGGCTCTATCTGCTCCTGTTCCTGATCATCTTCGCCGAGACCGGCCTCGTGGTGCTGCCGTTCCTCCCGGGCGACTCGATACTCTTCATCTCCGGGACGGTCGTGGCGACCGCCGGGCTCAACGTCCACGTGCTCGTGGCACTGCTGATCGGCGCCGCGATTCTCGGCGACACGGTCAACTACTCGGTCGGTCACTTCATCGGACCCCGCGTCTTCGACAGACCCGACTCGCGCTGGCTCAAGCAGGACCACCTCCGCCGCACGCAGGCGTTCTACGACCGCTATGGCGGGGTCACCATCATCATCGGGCGCTTCGTGCCGATCATCCGCACCTTCGCGCCCTTCCTCGCGGGCGTCGCGGGGATGACGTACCGCCGATTCCTTTCGTACAACGTGATCGGCGGCATCGCGTGGATCTCGTCGCTCGTCTACGCGGGATACCTGTTCGGCAACATCCCGTGGGTCAAGGACAATCTGACGTTCATCGTCATCGCGATCGTCGTCGTCTCCCTGATCCCCGCCGTGAGCACGTTCATCAGCGAGCGCCGCTCGCGCAACCGCCGCCCGCATCACGCGCGGCGTCAGATGCGGCCCGCGAGCTCCGTCGCCCTGCCGATGTACGTCGCCGGCGTGAGCGCTTTCAGCCGCATCTTGGCATCCGCCGGGATCGCGAGCCCGTCGATGAAGGCGTGCAGGGTTTCGCGGGTCATCCCTTTCACTCCGCGCGTCAGCGCCTTCAATTGCTCATACGGCTTCGGCACGCCGTAACGGCGCATCACCGTCTGAATCGGCTCGGCCAGCACCTCCCAGTTGGCATCGAGGTCCGCGGCAATGCGCGGCTTGTCCACGGCAAGACGGACCAGTCCATGCTGCAGCGAGAGCCAGCCCAGCAGCGCGTGGCCGAGCGCCACGCCCATGTTGCGCAGCACCGTCGAGTCGGTCAGGTCGCGCTGCCAGCGCGAGATCGGAAGCTTTTCGGCCAGATGCCGGAGCAGCGCGTTCGCGAGGCCGAGGTTGCCTTCGGAATTCTCGAAGTCGATCGGATTGACCTTGTGCGGCATCGTCGACGACCCGACCTCGCCCGCCGTCACCTTCTGCCGGAAGTAGCCGAGCGACACATAGCCCCAGATGTCGCGATCGAGATCGATCAGCACGGTATTCGCCCGGGCAACGGCGTCGAACAGTTCGGCCAGGCAGTCGTGCGGCTCGATCTGCGTCGAGTACGGGTTGAATTCAAGACCCAGACCCGCCACCACCTTGGCGGCAAGGCGTTCCCAGTCGACCTCCGGGTAGGCGACGACGTGCGCATTGTAGTTGCCCACCGCGCCGTTCGCCTTGCCCTTCAGCGGCACGCGCTCGATCGCGGAGATCTGCCGCTCGAGCCGGGCGTAGACATTGGCCATCTCCTTGCCGAGCGTGGTCGGCGTCGCGGGCTGGCCGTGCGTACGCGACAGCATCGGCACCGCCGCATTGGCGCGAGCAAGCGATTTCAACGCTGCCGCGATCTCGCGCAGCGCCGGCAGCAGCACGACAGCCCGCGCTTCCGCCAGCATGAGGCCGTACGCCAGATTGTTGATGTCTTCGGACGTGCAGGCGAAATGAATGAACTCGCCGACCCGCGCGACCTCGGGCGTGTCCGCGAAGCGCTCCTTCAGCCAATACTCGATCGCCTTGACGTCGTGGTTGGTCGTGCGCTCGATCGCCTTGACCCGCGCGGCGTCGATGGGCGCGAACGAACTGCCCGCAACTTCCAGCGCGCTCCTCGCCTCCGCGCTGAACGGAGGGATCTCCGCGATCCGCGGTTCGTCGGACAAGCGCGATGAGCCAGGCGATTTCGACCCGCACGCGCGCGCGCATGAGGCCGCATTCGCTGAATATCCGGGCGAGCGGCGCGACCTTCGCTTTGTACCTGCCGTCGAGGGGCGACAGCGCCGTGAGGGCGGATGGAATGTCGGGCATCGCGGTTCTGCCGAGTGGGGAGCGAGGGCCGGGAAGGCCAGTGGAGTCTAGCACGGCCGCCGGGAGTGCCCGCCGGCCGCGTCAGGCAAGCAGTTCGGCCGCGCGATCGACAAGCAGCCGGGTCTCGGCCTCCCCGCGGCCCTTCGCAATCGCCTTCGCGTAGTCGGGCAACATTTCCACGAGGTCCGCAGCGTCGAGCAGCGCTCGAGCTTCAGCGTGAACATGAACGCGCGCACACCAGCGCGTCGACCACGGTCTCGTTGATGAACGCCTTGGCGGCGCGAAACCGCGCGAGCTCGTCTTTCGTGACCACCCGCCCCACCGGTTCGGCCGGCGCGCCTTCGGTGCCTGCGACGGCGACGATGTAGCCATCGCGCACGAGCGTTTGGAGGAAGTCCGGCTCCACGCCCGATCCGGGCGGCGCTCGCGCGAAGCTCGTCGGCGGTCTTCGACGGATCGATCAGGATCAGCATCGTGCGCTCCCGGCCGCGCAGATTCTTCCGGCGCGAGCGGATCTCCTCGGCGCCCAGCTCGGTCTTCGTGTAGCGCGTTGTGTCTGCCATCGGCCTTTCCTGCTGTTGATGCGAATCGGGCTCAATGGAGCCGGCCCATCGGGTACCGCGCGATCCGGCACCTGATCGAGGGCAAATCAGGGCAGACTTGCGGTGACGATTGTAGCCAAAACGTGCTCGGTCGTACGTGCGCGGATCATAGGCGCTTTGCTAAACTGAAATCGACGTTGCGGACGGGAGGCGCAAGCGGCACCGATGCGGCCGCGAACGGGGGACGTGCCGGATGCGGATTCTGATCGCCGAAGACGACCCGGTCCTGGCCGAGGGCCTCATGGTGAGCCTGCGCGAATCCGGCTATTCGGTGGACCGCGTCGCGACCGGCGCCGAGGCCGACTGCGCGATCGCCAGCTTCGAATTCGACCTGCTGATCCTGGACCTGGGCCTTCCCAAGATGAGCGGGCTCGAAGTATTGAAACGCCTGCGCGGCAGGAGCCGCGAATTGCCCGTGCTGATCCTGACCGCCGAGGACGGAGTCGAAGCGCGCGTGCGCGGTCTCGATCTCGGCGCTGACGATTATCTGGCGAAGCCGTTCGCGCTGGAGGAATTGAAGGCGCGGGTGCGCGCCCTCACGCGTCGCGGGTCAGGCGGGCAAGCTGCCGCTCGTCGTCTGCGGAGATCTCACGTACGACCAGGTCGGGAAGGTGGCCCGGGTCCGCGGCGAGACCGCTCGACCTCTCGGCACGCGAGCTCGTGCTGCTCGAGCTCCTGTTGCAGCGCGCCGATCGCATGGTGAGCAAGGCCCATCTGCTCGATCACATGTGCGAATGGGGCGAGGAGGTCAGCATCAACGCCATCGAGGTGTATGTGCACCGCCTGCGGAGGAAGCTCGAGGCAGCCGGCGTCGAGATCGTCACGACGCGCGGTCTGGGGTACCGCATACAGAAAACGGGACCGGTCTGAAGCTCGCCCTGTTCTCCGACATCCACAGCAATCTCGAGGCCATCTCCGCGTGTCTCGCGCATGCCGATGCATTGGGAGCGGACCGCTATGCGTTTCTCGGCGACCATGTCGGCTACGGGGCCGACCCGGTGGCCGTGCTCGAGCTGATCGAGCGATATGCCGCGAGCGGCGCCGTCGTGGTGCTCGGCAACCACGACGCCGCGGCGATCGGGTCGTCCGGACGACGCGCTCAACCGCAACGCCCTTGCCGCCGTCGCCTGGACGCGCGCGCAGCTCGGTCCCCGGCAGCAGGCGTTCCTCGCGTCGTTGCCGTTGACCGTCGCGGACGACAACATCCTGTTCGTCCATGCGAGCGCCGCCGCGCCGGAGCAGTGGATCTATGTGAGCGGTCTGCGGGAGGCCGCGGAAAGCCTGCGCGCCGCGAACGCGATCTACGTCTTCAGCGGACACGTGCATGAGCAGAAGCTCTACTACACGGGCGTCGAGCGGCAAGCCCATGCCGTTTCGACCGGTTCCCGGGACGCCGATTCCCGTCGCGAAGCACCACCAGTGGCTCGCCATCGTCGGCTCGGCGGGCCAGCCGCGAGACGGCAACAATGCGGCCTGCTACGCGCTGTTCGACGCGGAGCGCGAAAGACTCACTTACTTTCGCGTTCCCTACGACCACAGCTCCGCGATCCGGAAGATCCGCGCCGCCGGACTTCCCGATCGCCTCGCATTGCGCCTGGAACGAGGATCGTGATCGGCACGCCGGAACCGGGCAGCGTCATCGACGGGTTTCGCCTGGGCGAGATGATCCACGCCGGAAGCATGGCGACGATCTTCCGTCTCGCCGGTGCCGGACGGTCCGCTGCCGCTGATCATGAAGATCCCACGGCTCGGGCCGGGGAGCGGGCCGTCAACGTCATCGGCTTCGAGGTCTGCCGCACGGTGCTGGGCGCCATGGGACAGGGTCGCCATCATCCGACGCTCGTGGCCTACGGCGACGTCGAAACCACGCCGTATCTCGTCATGGAGTTCGTCGAAGGCGTGAGGCTCGGCGACTGGCTCGAGCGTGCGCCGATGCCGCCCGAAGAAATCGCGCGGCTGGGCGCGGCGATGGCGCTCGCGCTCGTGGAGCTCCATCGGCAGGATGTCGTTCACCTCGACCTCAAGCCGACCAACGTGGTGTTTCGTCCGGGCAACGGCGAGGCGGTGCTGATCGATTTCGGGCTCGCGCATCACGGCCACTTCCCCGATCTGCTCGCCGAGGAACTGCGCATCCCCGTCGGCAACTGGGTCTACATGGCGCCCGAGCAGCTGCTGGGCGTGCGTTGCGATCCCCGCTCCGATATCTTCGCGCTCGGCGCGATCCTCTACGAGCTCGCCACCGGACGGCTCCCTTTCGGCCATCCGGATTCCGTCGCCAAGCTTCGCCGGCGGCTCTACCGGGACCCGGTTCCGCTCCGCGCCCTCGTCTCGACGACGCCGGAATGGCTGCAGGAGATCGTCCTGCGCTGTCTCGAAGTCGACGCTCGCGACCGCTATTCGTCCGCCAGTGAAGTTGCCCTCGCGCTTTCGGCACCCGCGCAGGTGCCGCTCACCGAGCGCGGCGCACGAGCGCGCCGCGCGGGCCTCCTTACGCTCGCGCGACGCAGGATGCGGGCGGCGCGGTTCGAACCCGCGCCGTGCCCGCCTCCCTCGACGCAACCGATGGCCGCACGGCTGGTCGCCGTCGCCCTCGCGCCGCAGGAGGAAAACGAGCGCCTGCGCATGGCGCTGCGCGGCGCGGCGCAGGACGCCGCCGCCGCCGACCCGGGCTGCCGCATTGCCTGCATCACCGTGGTGCCTCCCGCGGCGGCCCTTTCCGGTGTGGGCGACGAGAATTCCGCCACCGGCCGGCACATCCGGCGCCTGGTCGAATTGCGGACCTGGGCGAAGCCCCTGGCGCTGCCCGAAGAGCGCGTGACATTTCACGTGCTGGAGTCGGACAAGCCAGGAGCGGCGCTGGTCGACTACGCCGCGATGAACGACGTCTCGCACCTGCTGCTCGGCGCCTCCGGCGGCGGCACGCTTCCCCGGCGCCTTACCGGAGTGGGCGCGCACGTCGTCGCCGCAGCACCTTGTACCGTCACGGTCGTGCGGCCGCGCGCGGAAGACTAAACTCCCGGGACCGGCTCGAAGGTGGCGCGATGAGCGTCGCCGGGCCGCCCCAAGACGCGAATTAAGCCCCCTCGGGGGTGTGGGGGCACACCAATGAGCGATTTCGAAAGCAAGGGGCAGCGCTTCGTCGCGCTGTGCATGCTCGGCATGCTTCTGTTCAACTACCCGATGCTCGCGCTATTCAACGTGCCGGGCGTTCTGTTCGGAGTGCCGGTCCTCTACGTCTACATGTTTGTCGCGTGGGCGGCGCTGATCGCGCTCATGGCCTGGATCGCCGAGTCGGAGACGCTGACGGGGACGGCACCATGCTGCACGGGACGACCATCATCCTCATCTCGTTCGGCTATCTCGGACTGCTGTTCGCGATCGCCTATTTCGCCGACGAACGCGCCGACGCCGGCCGTTCCGTCATCGCGAGTCCGTACGTGTACAGCCTGTCGCTCGCCGGTCTACGCGACTGCATGGACGTTCTACGGCAGCGTCGGCCGCGCGGCGAGCGACGGCGTCGGATTCCTGCCGATCTACATCGGTCCGACGCTGATGATCGCGCTGTGGTGGGTCGTGCTGCGCAAGATCCTGCGCATTTCGAAACAGAACCGCATCACGTCGCTCGCCGACTTCATCGCGTCGCGCTACGGCAAGAGCGCGCTCCTGGGCGGCCTCGTCACCGTCATCGCCGTCATCGGCATCCTGCCGTACATTTCCCTGCAGCTCAAGGCGGTGTCGAACAGCTTCGCGATCCTCGTCCAGTATCCCGAGATCATCATGCCGGCCAAGGTCGGCGCGACCTCGTTCCGCGAGGATGCCGCGCTGTGGATGGCGCTGATCCTGGCCGCGTTCACGATCGCCTTCGGCACGCGCCATCTCGACGCCGCGGAGCATCACCAGGGCATGGTGGCCGCGATCGCGTTCGAATCGCTGGTGAAGCTCCTCGCGTTTCTCGCCGTTGGCGCTGTTCGTCACCTTCGGCATCTACGACGGCGTTCGGCGACCTGTTCGCGCGCGCGGCGGCGGAGCCCAGGCTGCAGGCGATGATGACGCCGCTCGAAGGCGTTGCCGGCGGCTACGCGAACTGGGCATGGCTCACGATCCTGTCGATGATGGCGATCATGTTCCTGCCGCGACAATTCCAGGTCGCCGTCGTCGAGAACGTCGACGAGAAGCATCTGAACAAGGCGATCTGGCTGTTTCCGCTGTACATGCTCGCGATCAACATCTTCGTCCTGCCGATCGCGTTCGGCGGGCTGTTGCGCTTTCCCGACGGCAGCGTCGACGCCGACACGTTCGTGCTCACGTTGCCGATGGCCGAGAAGCATGAGCTCCTCGCCCTGCTCGTATTCATCGGCGGCCTGTCCGCCGCCACCGGGATGATCATCGTCGAGACGATCGCCCTGTCGACCATGGTGTGCAACGATCTCGTGATGCCGGTGCTGCTGCGACTGCAACGGCTGCGGCTGAACGAGCGACCCGACCTCACCGGGCTCCTGCTTGGCATCCGGCGCGGCGCCATCGTTCTGATCCTCATTCTGGGCTACGTGTACTTCAGGGTCGCCGGCGAGGCGCTATGCGCTCGTTTCGATCGGTCTCATCTCGTTCGCCGCGGTCGCGCAGTTCGCTCCGGCGATCCTGGGCGGAATATTCTGGAAAGGCGGCACCCGCGCCGGGGCGCTCTGCGGCCTTTCCGCGGGCTTCGCCATCTGGCTCTACACGCTGCTGCTGCCCGCCCTCGCGCGGTCGGGCTGGCTGCCGATCGGCTTGCTCGAGCAGGGCCCGTTCGGGATCGCGCTGCTTGAAGCCGCTGCAGCTCTTCGGCCTCGCAGGGCTCGACTCGATCAGCCACGCGATGATCTGGAGCATGATTGCGAACGTCGGCGCGTACGTAGGGGTGTCGCTGTCCGCATCGCCGAGCGCCGACGAGCACCGGCAGGCAAGCGTGTTCGTCGATGTCTTCCGGCACACCGGCGAAGGCGGCGGCGCGCGCTTCTGGCGGGGCACGGCGTCGGTGCCCGACCTCTACAGCCTGCTCGCACGCTTTCTCGGCACCGCGACGGCGGACAGCGCCTTCGCCGAATATGCGAACGCCCGGAGTCTCGCGCTGGCCCGATCCGGCGCTCGTCGCCGACGCGGAGCTCGTGCACTACGTCGAAGTCCAGCTCGCGGGCGCGATCGGCGGCGCGTCGGCGCGCATCATGGTCGCCTCGGTCGTCAAGGAAGAGACGCTCACGATCGACGAAGTGCGCGACATCCTCGACGAAGCGTCGCAGGTCGTCGTCTACAGCCACCGGCTCGAGCTCAGAAGTCGCGCGAGCTGGAGGCGGCGACCGCCGAGTTGCGCGAGGCCAACGAGCGGCTGAAGGAGCTCGACCGGCTGAAGGACGACTTCGTCTCGACCGTGACGCACGAGCTGCGCACGCCGCTGACGTCGATCCGCGCGTTCACCGAGATCCTGCTCGACGATCCCGAGGTCGAGCTCGGACAGCGCAAGAAGTTCCTGGGGATCATCACCAAGGAGACCGAGCGTCTGACGCGCCTCATCAATCAGGTTCTCGATCTGGCGAAGATCGAATCGGGCAAGGCCGAATGGATCGAGACCTCCATCGACCTGAAGGACGTCATTTCCGATACGCTCGGCGCCATGGACCAGGTGTTCCACGAGAAGCGCATCGAGGTCGACGCGCGGCTGCCCGACAAGGTCTCGCCCGTGACCGCCGATCTCGACCGCATGATCCAGGTGATGCTGAATCTGCTGTCGAACGCGGCGAAATTCTGCGATCCGGCACAATGGCCGGGTCGAGATTGCGCTCATCGAGCGCGACAGCAGCCTTCAGGTCGACGTCCGCGACAACGGCCGCGGCATCAGCCCCGAGCACCAGTCGCGAGATCTTCAGCAAGTTCCACCAGGTCGGCGACACGCTCACCGACAAGCCGCACGGAAGCGGTCTGGGGCTTGCACATCAGCCGCCAGATCATCGAGCATTTCGGCGGGCGGCTCTGGGTCGAGAGCGATCTCGGGCGCGGCGCGTGCTTTTCGTTCACCGTGCCGACCGGCGCGGCCTCGCAGGCGCGAGCGCGCGCGTGAGCAAGAAAATCCTGATCGCCGACGACGAGCCGAACATCGTCGCGGCGATCGAGTTCCTGCTGCAGCAGCGCGGCCACGAAGTGCACACGCGCGCGGATGGCGGCGAGGCGCTGCGCGTGGTCGAGCGCGTCGTTCCGGATCTCGTGCTGCTCGACGTGATGATGCCGCAAGCGAGCGGCTACGAAGTCTGTCAGATCATCAGGCAGCGCCCCGAATGGCGCCACATCAAGATCATCATGCTGTCCGCGAAGGGACGCGACTCGGAGGTCGTGAAGGGTCCGCGATGGGCGCCGACGTCTATGTCACCAAGCCGTTCTCGACGCGCGACCTGATGGCGCGGATCGATGCGCTGCTCGATCCGGGATCTCCCGCGATCCGGCAACGGCGTGAGTCCGTGCCGGTCGCGGCCGAGTGCGCTCTTGCCGAATGTTGCGTTGCAGCATAGCTCCGCGCGAGCGCCATGTAAGTTTGACGTAAGCGCGCGGCTGCGATACTATTCCCGGGCGCAGGCTTCAGAGAAAGCGCGCAATGGCGCTGACGGCGCGCGCAAGCTGTACCGCCGCACCATCATTCAGATGCACGGGTTGGGTTCGAACTAGGGGAGGAAGCGATGGCGGAGGCGAGAGCAAGAGGGTTGATGCAGGAAGGAGTCGATTCAAGAGCGTCGGGACGGAGGAAAGGAAGGTCATCTTCGCCTCGTCGCTCGGTACGGTTTTCGAGTGGTACGACTTCTACCTGTACGCGACGCTGGCGCCGTTCTTCGCGGCGCTGTTCTTTCCTCCGGGAACGAGACCGCGGCGCTGCTGTCCGCGTTCGCGACGTATGCCGCCGGCTTCCTCGGTGCGGCCGTTCGGCGCCATCGTGTTCGGCCGCATCGGCGACCTCGTGGGCAGGAAATACACGTTCCTGGTCACGATCATCTTCATGGGCGGCGCCACGTTCCTGGTCGGCCTGCTGCCGACCTACGCGATCGATCGGCTGGCTGGCGCCCGTCCTGCTGGTGACGCTGCGGCTGGTGCAGGGCCTGGCGCTCGGCGGCGAGTACGGCGGTGCGGCGACCTACGTCGCGGAGCACGCGCCGCACGGCAGGCGCGGCTACGACACGAGCTGGATCCAGACCACCGCGACGCTGGGCTTCTTCCTGGCGCTGGCTGATCATCTGGCTCTGCCGCAGCTAGCATGGACGCCAAGGTGTTCGCGGACTGGGGCTGGCGCATTCCGTTCTGGCTGTCGCTCATCCTGCTGGTGTTCTCGGTCTACATCCGGCTCAAGCTGCACGAGTCGCCGATATTCCAGAAGATGAAGGCCGAGGGCAAAGGGCTCCAAGTCGCCGCTGACCGACAGCTTCTTCAAGTATCCGAACAACAAGTACGTGCTGCTCGCGCTGCTCGGCGCGACGGCCGGGCCAGGGCGTGGTCTGGTACACGGGGCAGTTCTACGCGCTGTTCTTCCTCATCATCACGCTGAAGCTCGACTACGTGTCGGCCTACACGCTGATCGGCATGTCGCTGCTGATCGGCACGCCGTTCTTCATCTTCTTCGGCTGGCTCTCCGACAAGATCGGGCGGCTGAAGATCATCCTGGCGGGCTGCCTGATCGCGGCGGTGACCTACTTCCCGCTGTTCGCGGGCCTCACGCACTACGTCAATCCGGCGCTCGAGGAGTTCTCGCAGAAGAACCCGATCACGGTCGCGGCGACCGACTGCAAGTTCCACATCTTCGTCGGCCCGTGGAGCAAGTTCTCCGATTGCGACCGGGCCAAGGACTTCCTGACCAAGCAGGGCCTGTCGTTCAAGTCGCTGCCGGCGGAGCCGGCAAGGCCGGTCGTCACCACGATCGGCACGCGCGAAGGTCGAAGGCTGGGACCAGAAGAAGCTCGCCGCTACGCTCGAAGGAGACCGGGTTCCAGCCGACCGCCGACAAGACCAAGGTCAACTGGGTCATGGCCGAGGTGATCCTCGTCATCATGGTGATCTACGTGACCATGGTGTACGGCCCGATCGCGGCGTTCCTGGTCGAGCTGTTCCCGACCCAGATCCGCTACACGTCGATGTCGCTGCCCTACCACATCGGCAACGGCTGGTTCGGCGGCATGCTGCCGCTGACCGCGACGGCGATGGTCGCGGCGACGGGCGACATCTACTACGGGCTGTGGTATCCGATCGTCGTCGCGATCATGACCCTGGTCATCGGCTCCATTTTCCTGACCGAGACCAAGAACCGGGACATCCGGACCTACGACCACAGCATGCTGCCGTAACGGGAAACCGGCGCGAAGACCGTCATCCCATGGGCCCGTTCGCAGCGGGCCCCTTTTGTTGGTGTCGCGAAAAACCGTCGCTCCAGCTGCCGCAGGCGTTTAGTATCGCGCGGTTGATTGCGCTAGAAAGGCGGTGCGACCGCGGCGCAACGCCGTGGGTATATGGCCGGAGGAGTTGGTCACGTGCTGAGCCGTGGGGCGCTGTTTGCCATTTCTACAGGCTACGTTGCCATCTTTTTGCGATCGCGTACCTCGGCGATCGCCGCGCCACTATTGTCGGATCGCCGGCGCGGAAACCGTGCGATCTATAGCCTCGCGCTGTGCGTGTACTGCACTTCGTGGACGTTCTATGGCGCGGTAGGACGCGCCGCCAGCAGCGGTTGGGATTTTCCTGCCTATCTACCTTGGGCCGGTGCTGGTGTTCGCTGTTCCGGCGGACCGCTCCTCCAGCGGAGTCATCCGCATCTCCAAGCGCCACAATATTACGTCGATCGCCGACTTCATCGGCGCGCGATATGGCCGTCATCAGCCGATTGCAATGCTGGTCACCGCAATCGCGGTTGTCGGCGTCCTGCCTACATCGCGCTTCAGCTCAAAGGAGTTTCGTTCGGGTTCGAAGTTCTCGTCGGAACGACCTGCAGACGCGCCACACCTGGTCGACAGCGCGCTGACGATCGCACTGTTGCTGGCTGCGTTCGCGATTCTGTTCGGCACGCGCGACCTCCGTCAGCACGGAGAGCACATCATGGGATGGTGCTGGCTATCGCGTTCGAGTCGCTAGTGAAGCTTGCGGCGTTTCTCGCGGTGGGCGTGTATGTCGATGTACAGGTTGCGCAACGGCATCGGCGACGCGTACGAGCACCGCTGGCGTTACCCCAGATGTCCGGCGCGATGAGCGACGCATCGTGAGCGAAGTGGATTCGTTATCGCAGACATTGCTGGCTGCGGCCGCGATCATCTGCCTGCCGAGGCAGTTCCACGTCACCGTCGTGGAGAACACCGTCCTGTCGGATCTGCGTGCCGCGCGCTGGATGCTTCCCTGCGTACCTCGGCGATTATCAGCGTCTTCGTGCTGCCCATTGCCGCGCTCCGGGCTCGAGCAGTTTTCCGGGGCTGCGGTTCCCGCCGATACCTTTCGTTCTCGCATTGCCGTTGGCTGCGAATCGCACGTGGCTGGCGCTCGGTGCCTACCTCGGCGGCTTTCGGCAGCGACCGGTATGGTGATCGTGAGAAACGATCGCTCTGTCGACGATGATTTGCAACGAAGTCGTGATGCCGATGCTGCTGCGCGCTCGAGGCCGCTTCGGCCAGGTTCCAGGTCGAGGACCTGTCGGGATTGATCAAAGACGGTCCGTCGCGTCGCGATCATGTTAGTCATCATTGCGCTCGCGTATGTCTACTTCCGACTGTTCACCCGGGCCCGGCACGCTTGGCCCAGATCGGCTTGCTGTCGATTCGCGGCGGTGGCGCAATTTGCGCCCAGCCTCGTCGGCGGCGATTCTTTGGCGAAGGTGGACGCTATCGCGGTCGTGGTGGCGAGTCTTGTCGTTGGTTTCGCGACCTGGGCGCTATGCGCTGCTGATGCCAGCCGTGTTGCAGGGCGACTGGACACGACCTGGGCATACTGCGCGACGGCCCATTCGGCGTTCACCTGCGCTCCAACCCGAGGCTCTCTTCGGCATGTCGGGAATGGATGCGTTGACCGCACGGCGTGTTCTGGAGCCTGTCGCTCAATCTCATTTCCTATGTCGGTGTGCTCGCTGTTGCGGGCGCCGGGTCTGCGCGAGCGCCTCCAGGCCGGTGAAGTTCCTGGAAGACGCGGTAGGAGCGAGGCTCCGGGCGCGATCTGCCTCGCAGCTCGGCGACGGTCGGCGACCTGCAGGAACTGGTGGAACGCTTTCTCGGACCCGGAGCGGACGACCGCCGCCTTTGCCGATATCTCCGCCCGAAGTCGGCCGCGGCGCGCTCGACAGAAGAGAGCACGCGGGGCGAGGCTTGCGCAGCTTTGTCGAGCACATGCTCGGCGGGTGTCCTCGGCACGTCGAGCGCGCGACTCGTGCTCGGAACGACATTGCGCGGCCGCGACATGCAGCCTGAAGACGTCGTTCGGCTCCTGGATGAAACGTCGCACGCCATCCAGTTCAACCGGGAATTGTTGCGCGCGGCACTTGGAAAATCTCTCTGCAAGGCGTCAGCGTCGTCGATGCCAACCTGTGCCTCGTCGCGTGGAACCAGCGCTATCGTGGAGTTGTTCAACTACCCGCCCGGCATGGTCGACGGTCGGCCGGCCGATCGAGGATCTGATCCGCTCCAACGCGACGCGTGGATGGCTGGTCTCCGGCGATGTCGACGCAGGCGGTTGCGCGGCGCCTGTCGTTCATGCGCGCAGGCAAGGCGCATTCTCACGGAGAGGAGCTTCCCGGCGGTACTGTCCCTGGAGATTCTCGGCAATCCGATGCCCGGCGGCGGATTCGTAACGAGCTATTCCGATGATCACCGCGTACAAGCGCGCGCAACGGGCGCTGCAGGAGTCCAACGAAACGCTGGAAGACCAGGTCGTGCAGCGAACGTGCGAGCTTACCGCGTTGAATGCCGAATTGGCCGAGCGCAAAGGTCGCCGCCGAACGCGCCAACAGGCGAAGACGCGATTTCCGCGGCAACTGCATCGCACGATCCTGGTGCAGCCGATGACCGCCGCGCGCCTGTTCATCTCCTCGGTCGACCAGGGTCAGCTGTCAACGTCAGCCGCGTCCGCTCGGTCGCTCAAGCCGAGTCCGCACATGATCGCCGGCGAGAATCTGCTGCGGCGGACTGCTTGACATCTCCCGGTTGGATGCGGGCGCGCAAGAAGGCTCATCTGGAACATTTCCCTCTTGTCTCAGTTGGTCAGTCGCCTGGCGGCCGAATTTACGGTGATGGCTTGCGATCAGAGGGCTGCGTTTGCGCACCGCCAATTGCGATCACGTCGTTTTCTCGGATCCCGCAGTTGCTGCGGCGCGTATCTGCAGAACTTCCTCTCCAACGCGATCCGCTATACGCGACGTGGAAGAGTCGCTCCTGGGCTGCCGGCGCCGAGGGGACGACGATTGAGCATCGAGGTGTGGGACTCGGGTCTGCGGCATTCCAGCGGAGAAGCGCGAGGAAATATTCGAAGAATTCCGGCGGCTGGACGAATTCGACGATGCACCAGGAACGCGGCCTGGGTCTTGGCCTGGCGATCGCGGACCGGATCGCGCGGCATGCTTGGAGCACGCCGTTGTCGCTGCGCTCGTGGCCCGGACGCGGCAGCGTCTTTGCGATCATCCGTGCCCCTCGGCGACGCGTGCGGCGGTTTCATCGACCGCGTCCCGCCACCCCCGATCTTGCCGATGATCGCCTGGCGGGCAGACGCGTGCTCTGCCTGGAAAATGAACCCGCAGTCCTCGTCGGAATCAGGCGCTTCTCGTGAGCTGGGGATGCCGACACCGTGGCGCTGCGCGACCGCGAGATCCGGCGATGGGCTGGGTTCAAAAGGAAGCCGTGCCGGATATTCTGTTGGTGGACTATCACCTCGATCGCGGCGGCAGCGGCTCTCGAATTGGCGGAAGAGATCGCAGAAGATCTGGGGCAGGCGCGTGCCGAGCATCGTGATCACGGCCGATCACACGCAGGAAGCGCAGACCGCAGCGACGGCGCTGCGGCGTGCCAGATCCTGCGCAAACCAGTCAAGCCAGCCGCGTTGCGCTGCCGTCATGAACCAGCATGCTTCGCCTACGAGTCCATCGCTGAAGGCCCTGTTGTCTAGGCGTCTTCGTCCAAGCCGTTGATCTCGCGTCCGCTCGCCGGTTTGCAGCAAGACGTTGGGCGAGGATCGCCGCCACTGCGTTCGGCGTTCGAGTCAGCTTGCGCAGGATGCGCGGTGATGTGCGCCTTCACTGTCGCCTCGGTAATGGCCAGGTTGCCTGCGATATATTTGTTGCTCTGGCCCTCCGCAAGCATGATCGAGCACCTTGAGTTGCTGAGGTGTCAATGTCGACGAGTCTTCGCGCTTGCTCGCGATCCGCGTCCATCGACGTCCTGGCTCGGCTCTCGGAGCATCCGGGGTGCAGATACGCCGCCACCCAGAACTGTGCGCAGCGAGTCGCCGATGGAGTTCGATGCGCGCTGGACTTGGGAATGAAGCCGGACGCGCCGAAATCAAGGGCCCTCTGGACGACGCTCGCATCTTCCGAAGCCGAAACAACAATGACTGGAACCGCTGGATGCTCTGCTCTGAGATAGAGAAGCGACGAGAATCCTTTCGCGCCCGGCATGCTTAAGTCCAGAAGGATCAGGTCGGCGTCAGGATGCTCGCACAATCGCGCGTCGCAGCGTGTCGAGACGACGATGCCTCGATGACTTGCGCGCCGGGAATGTGCCGGCCCACCGCTTCCTTCAGAGCGGCGCGAAGAGAGGGTGGTCGTCCGCAATGATCAATGTCGGCGGCGTCATGGCGGTGCCTCCAATGGGCGATTTTAGCGCCGCCCTCGCGCAGGGCCTATTCCCGCTTGAGTCGTATGACGGCCAGCCAGCGCACCCGATCGGCCCGATACCCCACTCTTGACGGGGCGCACGTCGAGTGGACGCGCGATTGCCCGTTCGTGCTCCTTGTCATATCCAGGTCGGCGAAGGAGAATCTCACCCTGACGCGCGCCGTCGACCGGCGACGGCTGCAAAGTGAATCCGTTGACCCAGTGCGAATGAAGATTGCCGCAATTCACTGCGGTTGCCGTGGCAGAAGCGCCGCCCTCGCTGGTCGTCGCTACGGTGACCTATCTCGCGTGGCCCCGCCAGCATTTCGACATGGTTGCCGCGCTGGCGGCGTTTGTCGCGAACGAAGGCACATGGGACAACGAATGGGACAAACCCCAGGAGAAGATCCAGGGCGTGCTGGCGCTGATCAAGGCCGAACGGGATCCGCGCGAAGCGCATCGAATTGAGGCGTGAGCTTGCGCAGCGCTATGTATTCGCCAACGCAACCGAGGCACGCCATTTCGACCTTGGAAGAGTTGCAGAAGGAGCTTGGCACGACCGTGCCGGCCGCCTATGCCGAGCGTCTCAAGGCCGATATGGCGTTTGCCTATTCCGGATGGGCGAGACGCAGAACTGCACGCTGGAACCACAACTCTGACGCGTGCCTCTTCCCGATTCAGGGCGAGGGCATACACAAGCAGCAGCTGGGAGCCACCGAGGCCGCGAGGATCTATACCGAGTTGCTGTCCGGACCCCAACACCAATCCCGAAAGCGCGTTGGCCTACCGCTGGCTGCTCAACATCAGCCACATGACGCTTGGGCCAGTATCGGACAAGGTTCCCGAAGCCTGGCTGATTCCCCGGAGACCTTCAAGTCGGACTACGACATCGGTCAGTTCCGTGATGTCGCGCGTCACCCGCAGGTGTCAGCGACTTTCGGAGCTGCGGGCGGCGTCATCACTGGAAAGACTTCGACAACGACGGCCATCTCGATCTGGTGATCTCGCACATGGGTATCGGCGATCAGCTGGAGTACTTCCACAACAAGGCGGAGACGGGACCTTTGACGCGGAATGACCGAACGGGCCGGCCTCAAGGGTATCGTCGGCGGACTCAATATCGTCGCAGGCCGACTACGACAACGACGGCATGCATCGATGCGCTGGTGGTGCGCGGCGCCTGGCTTCACGACAAGGAAAATGGCCGCCTTCGCTGCTTGCGCAACAACTGCAACGGCACCTTCTACCGATGTTACGGCGAAGGCCGGGCTGCTCTACTACTACCCGACGCACACCGCCGCGTGGGCCGATTTCAACAACGACGGCCTTCTCGATCTCTTCGTCGGACACGAGATCGACCGCGCCCACGTGGAGTGGCCGCCGACGACCAAGAACTTCGAGCTCTATCTCAACAACGGGAACGGCACCTTTCGCGAAGTCGGCGCCCAATCCGGCATCCGCCTCGAGGGGTTCGTCAAGGGCGCCGTCGTTGCCGACTACGACAACGACGGCCGGCAGGATCTCTACGTGACGAAGATGGGCGGCGGCAACCATCTGTTCCGTAACACGGGGAACGACGCCTCGGAAATCCCCAGTTCATCGAGAGTGACACAAGAAGCGGGCGTCAGCGAGCCCAATCCGGAGCTTCACGACCTGGTTCTTCGATTACAACAACGACGGCTGGCCCGATATTTTCGTGTCCGGCTATTCCGCGGTCCTGCCGGACATCGTGCGCGAGTATCTCGGCCGAAAGGATGAGACCAAAGCAGCGAACGAGCCAGGCTCTATCGCAACAGCAGGACGGCACGTTCACCGACGTGTCGCGCGAAGTCGGCCTCGACAAGCAGCTACTGACCATGGGCGCCAATTTTGGCGATCTCGACAATGACGGCTGGCTCGACTTCTACCTGGGGACGGGAGACCCGCGCCTGACGTCGCTGGTGCCGAATCGAGATGTTTCGCAACGCGGAAGGCAAGTATTTCAGGACGTGAGCACCGTCGGGCGGATTCGGTCACCTGCAAAAGGGACATGGAGTTGCCTTCGGCGACATCGACAACACCGGCGACCAGGACATCTTCGAGGTGCATGGGCGGGGTCTACCCCAGCGACAAGTTCTGGAGCGTCCTCTACAAGAATCCCGGTCATGGCAATGCATTCGATCAAGCTGCGACTGATCGGGGGTCAAGGCCAAACCGGTTCGCCGTGGGCGCGCGGATCCGCGTTGCCGTCACGGAGGACGGCGAACGTCGTCAGATCCACCGGGACGTGACCAGCGGCGGGAGCTCGGCGCCTCGAGCCTGCGACCCCATATCGGACATCTGGGAAAGCCACGGCGGTCGATGGGCTCGAGATCTCGCTGGCCCGGGACCGGCCTCGTGCAACGGTTCAAGGGGCCGATCGATGCCGACCGCGTCTATGAGATTACGGAGGGCAAGACCCGGAGTTGAAGGCAATCGCATCGGCCAAGACCATGGCGAACCGCGTCGAACCGAACCGCGTTGCGAGTAGATCCGGGGGACCAACAATGAATTCCAGAGTCCTGCTTACATTCGCAATCGCGGTGATCCGCTGGCGGCGGGGTACGCGTTATTCAAGCCTGAGCGCACCGCCGCTCCCCCGGCGCCCGTCGCGTCCGCTCCGCCCGTCGAAGCTGAAGCCGGCGGCACCAGCTCGACGCGAAACCGAGTGCACCCGTCGACGCGCGGCCGACACCGGAAACGAAGCCGTCAGCGGCGGCAGCGCAGCCGACACCGGCCCAAGGCGGGCGCAACCGGCGACTCCGGCGGCCGATTCGCTACGAGGCTCGAGTCCGACCATTTACGACATCGAGGCGCGAAGCGGCAGGCGCATCTCGGAGCCGGTGATTACAGTAAAGCAGGGCGACGAGGTAAGACTCGGATCACGAGCGATGTCCCGGACGAGTTCACCTGCATGGTTACAACTTGCACGTGGCAGTGTCGCCTGGGCGAAGCAGGATGCTGAAGTTCACCGCCAAATTGACGGGCCGGTTTCCCCTACGAATTGCACAAGTCGGGCCTGGAGTTGGGCGCATTGAAGTCTATCCAGTAGAGCTCCGCCAGGAGCATCGACGCGTGAACTGCGCCCACCCTCTAAATGCGCATTACCCCGGCGACAGCGATAGTCATCGCGAGCGCAATCGCGGCGTGCACGCCCGACGCTCCGCGTGTGGCAAATTCGAAGGGCACGCCAGCGGCGGGGAAATCTTTGCCGATGCCACGGAAAGCAGCGGTATCCGCTTCCGTCATGTCAACGGCATGAGCGGCGAATTCTACTATCCGGAGATCACTGGACGCGGGCGTCGCCGCTGCTCGATTTCAACAACGACGGGAAACTCGACCTCCTGGTCCTGCAGGGGACGCCGCTCACGCACCGCCGGCCACAAGTGAAGCGCCCAATGAAGCCCTGTGCCGGCTCGCCTCTACCGCAACGACCTGGTGGTGAATCGCCGACGGCACGCGCAACCTGCAAGTTCACCGGACGTCGACCGACGGCCTCCGACTCTGCGTCGCGGCGGATACGGCATGGGCGTCGCGGTGGGAGACTTCGACAGCGACGGCTGCGTCGACGTGTTCATCACGCATTTCGGCGCGCCCAACCAGCTCTTCCGCAACAACTGCGACGGCACCTTCACCGATGTCACCCAGCAAGGCCGGCGTGGCGGGCGACGGCCGGTGGGGCATGAGCGCGAGCGTTTGTCGACTACGACCGCGACGGATTGCCTCGATCTTTTCGTCACCAACTACGTCGACTTCGACCTCAGCGACAACAAGCGCATGCTTCGAACAGCAGCGGCGCCCGCGACTACTGCGCGCCGCCGACTGTACAAACCCGTCCCGGGAATTCTGTATCGCAACCGCGGCGACGGCACGTTCGAAGATGTGTCCGGTCAAATCCGGCATAACGCGGCGAATTCGGCAGCGGCATGGGCGTCGTCGCCGCCGATTTCAACGGCGATGGATGGCCGGACATCCTACGTTGCCAACGACGTGCAATCCGAACCAGCTCTGGATCAACCAGAAGGACGGCACGTTTCGCAACGAAGCGGCCATCTCGCGGCTGCGCCGTCAAGCGTCGACGGCGCGCCGGAAGTCGAACATGGGCGTCGATTTGGCAGACGTACGACAACGATGGCAGACGAGGACCTTTTCATCACCCATCATCGCACGCGAGAAGGCGACCTCTGTACGTCAATCTCGGCCAGGGTCAGTTCGAAGATCGCAGCGCCGTCGGCGCGGACTGGCCGCGCGCGACTGCGCGCGTTACACGGGATTCGGCACGGCGTTCGTCGATTACGACAACGACGGCTGGCTCGATCTCGTCATCGCGAACGGCGCCGTGCACACGATCGATACCCTGGTGAGCGCCCGAGGATCCGTTTCCGTTGCGTCAGAGAAAACAGCTGTTGCGCAATCTGCGCGACGGTCGCTTCGTAGAAACGACGGCGGATGGCGGGCCGCGTGTTCGATTTGTCCGAGGTCGGTCGCGGACTGGCCGTGGGCGATCTCGACAACGACGGCGGGATCGATGTCGTCGTGAGCAACAACAACGGCCCGTTGCGCGTACTGATCAACAAGGAGTCGGCCAATGCGCAACCATGGCTGGGATTGCGATTGCTCGCCGGCAAGCGAGACGCGTACGGCGCGAAGGTCGAGATCAGGCGAAGCGGCGCGCCCACACTGTGGCGTCGCGTTCGTGCCGACGGCAGCTATCTCGCCGCCAACGATCCCCGCGTCCTTGTGGGCCTTGGCGGCGGGAGCGCCAGTCGAAGGCGTCACGCGTACACTGGCCCGACGGGCGCAACGAGCGATTTGCGGCGCCGCCTCTACGCCAATACACGACACTGGTCAGGGCGCAGGTCTCGGAAACAACCGAAATGAGGACATGGGAAACACTTGCGATCGATCCGGTTCGCGTCGCTAGTAGCCCTCGTATTGATGCTTGGCGCGTGCGGCGGGCGAAGCGCGAACTTCTGCCGGTGCCGATACCGGACACGACGACCTTCGAGCCGGGCCTGCGCACCCGGCTCAACAACGCGCGCGGCCGAATTCGACCGGGTCGCCGCCAGCCGACCGAGCAATGAACTGTTGGGCAACGCCTACGGCAAGCTGGCGATGACCTATCACGCGCAGCGCGTGCGCGATCCGGCGGCAACCGCTTACATCAATGCTCACGCGCTCGCTCCCCGCGACAAGCGCTGGCCTTACCTGCTGGGTCAGCTCACGCCGACGGTAGCAGGAGATCCCGGAGGCGATGCGCCGCTTTCGAATCCGCGCTCGACATCGACCCCAACGATGCGGTGACTCAAATTTTTCTGGGGCGCCTGTACCTGAAGCAAAGGACTTCCGGACAAAGCCCGGCAACTCTCGAAAGGCGCGAATCAAAGACGAAGCACGCGCCGCCGCGCTCACGGGGCTGGGCAGGCAGCACTGGCGCAGAGTCGGTACGCGCGAGGCCGTCGATTATTTCGAGGAAGCGCTAAGACTGGCGCCCGCCGTCAGCGCGGCTGCGGCAACCGCTCGCGCCTGGCCTATCGCGGGCTCGGCGATACCGCGAAAGCCGAGGAAAACCTCAGGCGTTATGCGGCCAACGGCCTCGAGCCCGGCGTCCCCGATCCGGTATTCGACGAGCTGAACAGCAAAGCTGCCGCATACCGCGTGCTTCTGGCGCGCGCGCAGAGTGCGGCAAGAGCCGGGCGCCTGGATTTGGTCGAGCGCTTGTTCCGCGAAGCGGTGGACGATGACCCGAAAAACGCCGGAAGCAATTGCCAATCTGGGTATCACACTCGCCAACCTCGGGCGGATCGATGAAGCGCAACGATGGCTCAAGGAGGCCGTACTCTGGACGACACCAATTCAACGGCGCATCTCGAACCTCGGATTGGTTTTCGACCGTCAAGGGCTCGACCAATTGGCAATCGGCGAATATGCGGCGGCGTTGAGCCGCGATCCCGGCAACATGCAGGCGCGTGTCTATGGTGCGGGACGCCAGGATGCGGAGCGGGCATCCGGACGAGGCCGCACACAACTCTACCGGGAGGCGCTCGAGAAGACTCCCGACTCGACGCGGATTCAGACATCGCTGGCCATGGCGCTGGTGAAGGCCCGTCGCCATGGTGAAGCGCGCGGTGCCTCGTGGAAGCCGCGCTCAAGGCGCAGTCTCTGCAGATCTCGATATCAGCAATGCGCTGGCGCGACTGCTTTGCCACGGCACCCGGTGACTCGGTCCGGGACGGTGCGCGTGCGTTGCAATGGCCCAGGCGCTGTACGCGGCCACCGATCGAAGCCCGATTCGTCGGCCAGAACCTACGCGATGGCCCTTAGCCGAGACGGGGACTTCGCCGCCGCGCGGCAGGCTGCACAACTGGAGGCGAGCTTGGCGCGATGCAGAAAAAGCGGGGCAGTCGGCGGGGACCCCTTCGCGGCGAGGAACCTGGCGCGTTATCAGCAGCGCAAGCCCTCGCGTGAAGGCTGATGGTCGGCGGACGATCCGATGTTCCTGCCGCGCACCAGTCCCGCTGCTCCGACTCCTGGCCGAGCCCTAGGGCCCGTGCCCTGCGTTACGCTGCCGAAACAGTCCACGCAACGCGCTGGTGGGCGCCAGCGGGAGCAGCGGCCTAGTTCGCGTCACACGTATGATCAGGCGCGACGAATCTCGTCGCAGACGGTTTGCCCCGCAAGCTTGGGCGCTCGACGATCAATGGCGGCCACGCGGGTCCTTGCGCCGGCGTAAGGTCTACACGAATCCAGAACCGGCCATTGCAGACGATCATCCCAGCGGTCCCGCCATATCGGCAGGGGACGAATCGCTCTGATAGAATACTCTCCCAAAATACTGAAGCTTCATGCTGCTCTCATGCCGTCGGCAAGAATCGACACTTCGGCTTCAAGCGGAATCCTCGGGCGGCCGCGTCGAGTTGACCTGGATGACTGTCGCGCCAGAGTGAGGCCGGGATAGCCCTTTCGCCAGAGCGTGAGCGCGAGCCTGAAGTAGTACAGGCCGCCGCCTAATGCGCTCGGGCGGGAGGCCCGGGAATCGCTGACCGGAGTCGCCGGGGCTCCGGCGAAGCTCGGAAGCAGGGAGACTCCGCCAGGTTGGTGGAGCCCATCGGGCGCGCCGCCGCCAGCGTCGATCCGGGAGAAGCTTCGCTGGGCATCGCATCTGCCTTTGCCGGGTCCGTTCGCCTTTGCCTCACCGCGGTCCCAACTGTCGGCCGCCAGAGATAGCGAGCCGTAGACCACCGCCGAGATCAGGGCGAGCAACGCCAGCGATACGAGCAGAATTCAAGCAAGCTGGAAGCCGGCGGGATGCGTCGTCCAGGAACACGTTCCGGCCTCTCGGCATGCTGCCGCCAGCCGCGCCGCTGCGAGCGGTAGCGGCTTGGAGATAGAGCCCGATTGCAGTATAGGCGCACCGGCAAGCAGGTGGGATCGCGCGGCGCACCCGCGGACGGTGACCGCCAACGGCCCAGCCGTAATATGGACAGGGGCCAGCCTGTTCGGCCTTCTGCCTGCGCGCCCGCCACCGATACGACTTCCACCAGTCGCCGCGCAGTTGCCTTACGCAGCCCGAGCGGCAACGACGGGAACATAGAGCCCGATGGCCGTATAGGCGACCATGAATTGCAGGAGCAGTCGGGGATCTGGACTCATGATGGCCTGCCTGCGCGTCGGAAAAGTATCCGCAGCGCGACCGCGTGGCGCCAGGATACACGCTGACCAATGATGGCCCACGATGGATCAAGCGCCACCTGCTGATCGTGCCCAGACCACCCCATTTCGATGTGACGACGGCTTGCCCGGTTCAACGCCGGAACAGGTTCCAGCCGAAGCCGAAGGGGTCGGTAAGCACCATCGGAGGCCGCGCGCCTTCGAGCAGCAGCATCGTCGCGGCGATAGACGGCCCATGTTGTGAACCAGACGAAGGCGGTGGGGACGAGAGTGTTACGAACTCGAGCGCCAGCGTACGCAAGGAAAGCGTTGTCTTGGTGAGCGCCCCTGGTCCACACCATGACCAGCATGTAGAGGGCGAAATAGACAAACGGCGACAACAGCATGCCGCACGCGCTTGAAGTCAAATACCACGTCATCAGGGCCCTTGGCCTTTGCCATGTCGGTGCCCCACAGCGGCTGCGCGAGAGGACGATCAGGAACTTCCAGTAGAAATTCAGCCACATCTCGGTGTCGTGGATTGCGTCGTACGTCGTCGACGAAAGCATGAACAGCACGAAGAACACGAGCCCGATGTGTTCCGGGTCGCTCTGCCAGCGCGCCCCGACGAAGGGAGCACGAAGCCGCACGCGCCACTGAGGCCCCAGCGCTGCTGTCGCGCCGATATTCGACCGGAGCGCGAGAGAACCGATCAGCCGGAAAGACTACGCTGAACATTTCGCCGAAATGGAACCATGCGGCCTTGCCGAACAGCGCGGCAGCCGCGAAGATTGAGCGCGCTATAACCGCGACCAGCGTCATCCCAGAGTATCTCGGATTGGGAAGCGACGAAGAGCCTCGAGCCAGATCACCCACGACATAGTAACACGCAGCGCGGGGTAGTAGCCGCGAGCCATTCGGATAGGTGACGCGCACCTTCGAAAATCCGCGCCGCTTTCTCGACCCATTCCAGGAGTGTCTGCCACGGGTTGATCAGTTGATAAAGATCGCCGACCGAGCGCGGTCAGATACGTGAACCCCGAGCATGAACACGACCCAGAACAGCGTCATCGCGGCGTTCTCTGTCGCGGATCAGCGATCCGAGAGAGTGCCGTTGCTAGCGGTCAGCAGCAGACATCCCACCGCGCCGACGCGCAGTAGCCTCAGTGTCCATCGTCCGATCGCCGACCACTGGCATCCGTGGCGGGGAGTTCCCAGGTACGAACGGCTGCTGACTCTTCGATGGTCGCCGAAAATAGCCGAGCACCGCGGAACGTCACACGAGCGTCGCGGCACAGGCGTAGGCGCACATCCAGAACGGGACACGGCAGAAGGTAAGGCTGCGTCATGAAATGCGCGAGCGCCAATCTCGGACGGCAGATATGGCCACAACCGGCGAGATACGACACGAGTCGAGGGGTGCATGCTTCGTCGATCGAATCGATGACACGAAGGTGAGAGCGTCTCGACTGCTGGCGACCAGTCTGTAGCGGGCGTGTCGTGAGCAGACAAACAAAGGGGGCCGGCCGTGCCCGCCCCTCGATACAACGATATCAAAGCGCAACCGCTATGCAGATCGCTCACCGTAAGTGCAGTTGCGGTCCCTCCCGCCCGTCAGTAGGGTTACGGCATTGCCGGTCGCGCCCTTGGTGCCCGCCGCGAACAGATCGGGGTCGATCTGACCGCAGGTGCTCGCTCAGCTTGGCCACGTAGAAGCCCTGGTTGCTCGTGCTCGTGGAGCAGATGATAGACCTGACCGTCTCTTGCGCAGGAAGCGCACGTTGGACGAGGACAGATCGATCTGGGTCCGGGGTGTCAGTGGGAGTCCACAGCTCGAGCCCGGACGGAACGCGTTACCGGTCGCCGGCGGCTTGTAATAGGCGACTTCCTTCGGCAGTTTATACGGGTTGCGCACGTCGAAGATGCGGACGCCGGCTCTGCATGTAGCTGCACGCCACCATCTTCGCGTTCTTCGGATCGTCGGCGGTGCAGTAGTGCGCGTCGTACAGGAATCCGCCCGTCGATGATGAAGTCTGGAAGGCGTCTGGCAGCGCGTCGGATTCGCGCGTCGTTGGGCCAGATCGTTCACTTCGAGCATGCAGGTAGCGAAACCGAGCTGAACGTGCGCGTCGTTCGAGGATGTCGATGATCCTGCGCCATGCCGAACGGCGTGGTTGCCCGCGCGCGCAACCGGCCAGCCGCGTCGGAGTTCTCGTCGGCGAACACAGGTACGGCCGACCCTTGATGCGCATCGGCGTCGGCTGCTGCGCCGTGCGGCCGCCGTCGGGCCAGTAGTACGTGCCGACGCAGCCTCATCTTGCGGATTCGGCAGGCGATGTTCTGCACGTCGCTCACGTCGACGATGGCGAGAGCCCGTTCTTTGTTCGTCGTCCAGTTTGGCGATGTAGAGCCGCGTGCCGTCGTCGTGTCGGTCGATGACGTCGTGCGGGCTCGCGTCGCCCGGCGGTGCACCCGACGCACGTGGCCCGGGAGATACTTCGCGAGCAGCTTCGGGGTTCCGTCGGGTCCGTGATGTCGAGCGGATAGATCGCTCCGCCGAATCACCGCGCCCCAATACGTCAGTGCCGTCGGTCGAGAACTGACCGGCGTGACCGCGAACCGCCCGGGGTTCACGTCGCGTATGTTGCCTGAGTACAACAACTGCCGGATTCGTGCAGTCCATCGACACGTCGTAGATCGCGAAGCCCGGCTGCGTTGCCGCCACCGTTATTCGCCTGCGCGCAGCGGCCAGCAGCTGCCGCCGGTCGTGGACCTTCAGCGATTCCCATCGGCTCTGGCAAACGACGGATCGTTCAGGCTACCGTCAGCCGTCGGATTGGCCCGGATTCGACACGTCGATCACCGGCGAGCCGCGAACGGTCGTCTGCTGCACGACGTCGTTGGTGTCGTAGTAGGCGCAATCCTTGAACCATGCCATCTGCCATTCGGCGCCTTCGCCCGGGCAATTGCCGACCAGATCCATGTTGCAGTTGTAGGGCGTCTTGTTGGCGCCCGACATGCGGTCGACCAGCGATGGTCTGCCCCTGCAGTCCCGGCTCGACGCGATCGGTCGCCCCGGGCACCGGCCCGTGGGACGAGCAATACGTAACTGAACGAAGCGCTACAT
>ERZ1370068.4927-contig-3976_pt1 | contig 113622 bp, 147 predicted proteins | sample MGYA00561227_ERZ1370068 | MGnify/ENA primary metagenome ERZ1370068 (study PRJEB38410, sample SAMEA6850437) | metagenome | study: Metagenomic assessment of the ecological functions of the soil: analysis of the soil microbiota associated with the...
GGTATGCTTCGTTCAGTTACGTATTGCTCCTGGCCGCGAACTCGTTGGAGTTAACTCGGGTTTAGCCATGACGCAGGTGCCGCTTTAGCGTCTTTTTAGCCTCTTTCCGGTTAACTGGCCGGGAAGCGGCGGAAAAATTGAGGCAATTGGCCGCAGGGCCTCTCATTCACCTAGAATCGACCCCTACTATATCACGGCCTGAAGCCGAAGTCGGGCGACGGTCCCGGCGGACAGGCTTCGCGATTATGCTGAAACCGTGGCGCGGTAGGCCAAAAAGGCCAATTTTGTTGGCCGATGAGAGCCCGCAATGGGCGGCTGGATCGGAGCAAGGACGCCGTAGGACTCGACTAGTTTTTAAGTCTATTCCAATACCTGACTTGCCCTCGGATAACGCTATGAATTAGCGAGGGACCTTTGGACACGGACCCCGCAAACGGGGCAGGGAGAGCGATATGGACGATGTGGCTACCAAGATCATCGAGATTTTGCGTAAGAACATGAAGGACCCGTCGAAGGCGGTCACGCTCGAAACACCCTTGAGCGAGCTTGAGATCGAGATCGCTTGATCTCGCGGTTATCGTGTTCGATATTGAAGATACATTCGGGATCGAGATCCCCTATAATGCGAATGAAGAGGTGGAGGCGTTCGCGACGGTGGGATCCGTCGTCGATCGCGTGAAGAGCATTATCGCAGAGACGAAGGCTTCGGGCGCAGCCGCTTGACAGGCCTTTCCGCCCTGGGACCTTCCCGGGACGTTGACAATGCTCGGAGTTACGACTTAGCACTGGTATGACACATTCTAATGGGCGCCGCCGCGTCGTGGTCACTGGCCAGGGCGTCGTTACTCCTTTGGGCACTGGCGTAGGATCGTTTTTGGGCGGCGCTCAAGAACGGGCGAGTGCGGCATTCGCCGAAGTCCAAAGCTTCTCCACCGAGGATCTCTACATCACCATCGCCGGTGAGATGCCCGACTTCGATCCGAAGGAGCGGCTGCAATGCAAAGCCGCTCATGCTCGCCGACAAATATTCGCAATATGCCGGCTGCGCGGCGCAGGAAGCCGTCGCTCATGTCGAAGCTCGAGCTGCCGCTCAAGGACAACGAGAGCCTACCGCTCGGCCTGCATCATCGGCTCTGGCGTCGGCGGCCTGACCACGCTCGAATTTTCCTACAAGATGCTGTTCAAGGAGAATAAGCGCGCCACCCATCCGCTGACGCTGCTCGAAGGCTATCGGCAGCTCGGCGTCAGCCCATGTCAGCATCGAATACGGCATCAAGGGCCCGACCTTCGGCGTGGTGAGCGCCTGCGCAACCGCGACGCACGCGATCGGCCTGACCTACCGCATGATCCGCGAAGGTCTGGTCGATTTCGGCATTGCCGGCGCGGCCGAGGCCTCGCTTGAATTGGGGCGCCACCCGCGCCTGGCAGGCGATGCGGGTGCTGAGCCCCGACGGACTGTTTCCGTTCGCCAAGAGGCGGAACGGCACCGTGCTCGCCGAGGGCGCAGGCATTCTCATGCTCGAGGAATACGAGCGCGCCAAGGCCCGCGGCGCTCCGATCCTCGCCGAGCTGATGGGCTACGGCATGACGGCGGACGCCGCCGACATGGTCAACCCTTCGATCGACGGGGCGTCCATGGCCATGCAGATGGCGCTCGACGATGCTGCCTCGCGTCCTCGACGATATCGACTATATCAACGCGCACGGCACCGCGACCGCCGTCAACGACATCAACGAGACCCGCGCCATCAAGCGGGTGTTCGGCACCGCCGCGAACAAGCTCTCGATCTCCTCCACCAAGTCCATGCACGGCCATTGTCTCGGCGCCGGCGGCGGCATCGAGGCGGTCGCTGCGGTCAAGGCGCATCGAGCGAAAGATTCGTGCCGCCGACGGTCGGCCTCGACGAGGCTGGATCCCGAATGCGACCTCGACTACACCCTGAATGTGGGGCGCAAGCGCGACGTCAACTACGCCATGTCCAACTCCTTCGCCTTCAGGGGCCTGAACGCGGTCCTCGTGTTTGGACCGCCGCCGGCTTAATCCAGGTTTCTCCCGCCTATCGACCGCGCCGACATCTCTCCGGCCTTTAAGCGGAAGATATTCGGCTTGCGCCGCGATGATCCTCTGGCAATGGATGGGGCTTGACCCAAGAGAGTCGATGGAGGCGCGGACATGCGTAGGCTTGGAGCGATCATCGTCACCACATTTTGCGTAAGCTTTCGCGGCAACTCCGGCGCGGCGCGCTCGGCGACCTTCAAAACTGCGACGCGATTGCCAATGCCGGCGAGCGGATGGCCTCGCCTGTACGCCCATATCGCGCATCTTGAGCAGACCTTGCTCAGCCTCAGCACCGACATTGTCGATCTCAGGCACGAGCTGAAAGAGAAGCTCAGCGCCGATAGCGTCTACAAGCTAGCAATATGTGGGCAGGGGCAATTGCCTCGTCTTTGCCGACAGACAACAAGCCGCCGGTGATGGCGAACTGCGACCGCCCCGATTCTGGAAGCTCGTGCGCGGATCGCAGTCGTCGGGGAAGGAAACCGCCGCCCCCAAGGCGCCGTCGCCGGATCAGCCTGACAAATCGGCTGATAAGGGCAAGGGCAAGGAACAAGGACAAGAAGGACAAGCCAAAGGATAAGTCGCAGGGCCAATCGACCGATCAGCCCAAGGCTCCCGCCTCAGCCCCCGAACTAGATCAGCCCGAGGCCGCGGAAGCTCGCATGGCCCTGCTTGCCGACGATGATGTGGTCATGCATGGCGATGCCGAGCATGCTTGGCGGCTCGACACGATCTGCTTGGTCATCTCGATGTCGGCGCGCGACGGGCGTCGGGTCGCCGGAGGGGTGGTTGTGCACGAGCACGATCGCGCGTGCGCCGACAGCTCGAGCGCCCGCTTGACCACCTCGCGCGCATAGACCGGGGTGTGATCGACGGTGCCCTTCTGCTGCACCTCGTCGGCGATGAGCTGGTTCTGCTTGTCGAGGAACAGGATGCGGAACTGCTCCTTGCGCCTCGAAGCCCATCGCGGCGCGGCAATAATCGAGCACCTGCGCTCCAGGAGAGCGAGCACCGGCCGCTGCAGCACCGCCGCGCACGAGCCTGAGCGCCGCCGCGCGCAGCCAGCTGATCTGGTGATGGCGCCGCCTCGCCGACGCCGGGCACCTCCGTCAGGCGCTCCTCGGGCGCGTTCGAGCGCCTCCGGTGAAGCTTCCGAAGTGGGCGAGCGATGCGCCTTGGCCAGACGGCTTGGTGTCGCGCCGCGGCATGGCGCTGGAACAGGATCAGCTCGAGCAGCTCGTAGTCGGGAAGCGCCTCGGCGCCGCCGTCGCGGAAGCGTCGCCTCAGCCGCTCGCGATGGCCGAGATAGTGGGGCTTGCCGCCGTCCGTTGCAGGAGCCCATTCAGCTGCCGCTCTATTGCCGAGTGACGCTGGCGGCCGGTCCAACCCTGCGGCGAGAGGGTGAACACCTGGCAGCCCGTCTCGGTGACGCCGACCGTGTGCTCGAACTGCGCCGAAAGCGAGCGGTCGCGGGTCACCGCCGTCCAGCCGTCGGACAGGATCTTCACCGTGCGGCTTGCCGAGATTGATCATCGGCTCGATGGTGAAGAGCATGCCTGGCTTGAGCTGCGACGCCTTCGCCGGGCTCGCCGTAATGCAGGATGTTGGGCCGGTCGTGGAACAGCGCGGCCGAGGCCATGGCCGCAGAAATCGCGCACCACGCTGCACGCGCTCGCGCTTCGGCATAGGCCTGGATGGCGGCGCCGATATCGCCGGTGGTGGCGCCCGGCCTCACCGCGGCGATGCCGCGCATCAGCGCGTCGTAGGTGACCTCGAGCAGCCGCTCGGCGGCGCGCGGAGATCTTGCCGACCGCGTACATGCGGCTCGAATCGCCATGCCAGCCGTCGAGGATGAAGCGTCACGTCGATATTGACGATGTCGCCCTCCTTCAGCGGCTTGTCGTCCGGGATGCCGTGGCAGACCACGTGGTTCAGCGAGGTGCAGATCGATTTCGGGAAGCCGCGATAGTTGAGCGGCGCCGGGACGGCGCCATGGTCCATGGCAAAGTCGAACACGAGCGCGTCGAGCGCCTCGGTGGTCACGCCCGGCCTGACCTCGTCGACGAGCAGGTCCAGCGCCTCGGCCACGAGCTGGCCGGCCTTCTGCATGCCGGCAAAGGCGTCGGGGCCATGCAGCTTGATCTTGGTGTCACGCGCCTGGGCGCGGGCGAATTCGAGGTTCGACATCGGTCACGCTTGAGGAAATGAGTGATTACTTCACTTAAGGTGAAATGCGCCAATGTGCAACGGGCGTGGCTGCCGCATGCAACGGATCGCCGCGGGACCTGCCTAGCGCGAAGCGCTTCGCTCCGGCAAGGCAGGCAAGCCCGGCTGTGAATGGTCGAAGGTTCCTGCTAAGTGACCTGGGCCATGACCGACAATCCATCCGACCGACGACACCGTCACCGCCGCGCTGATCATCATCGGCGAGGAGATCCTTTCCGGCCGCACCAGGGACGAGAACATTTCCCACATCGCCCGCTACCTCACTGAGATCGGCATCGCACTTCAGGAGGTGAGGGTGGTGCGCGACGTGGAGGCCGAGATCGCCGCCGCCGTGAACGCGCTGCGCGCCCGCTACAGCTACGTGTTCACCACCGGAGGGCATCGGCCCGACCCATGACGACGTGACCACCGACGCCATCGCCTCGGCCTTCGGGGTCGGGGTCGAAATCGACGAAAAAGCGGTCGAGGCCATGCAGCAAGGGCTATAGCCGAGCTTGAGCTGACCCCGGCCAGGCTGCGCATGGCCCGCATCCCTCATGGCGCCGAGCTCGTCGACAACCCGGTCTCCAGGGCGCCTGGCTTCATGCTCGGCAACGTGATCGTGATGGCCGGCATCCCGCGCATCATGCAGGTGATGCTCGATGCCGTGGCGCCGCGCCTGAAGAAGGGATCGGCCGATGCTCTCCCGCTCGATCCGCATCGAAGCGCCGGAAGGAGACGTGGCGCCGGGCCTCGCGGCGATCCAGGCCGCGCATGAAGACGTGCAGATCGGCTCCTATCCGTTTTTCGAGAAGAGCCAAGCTCGGCACGCACGTCGTGCTGCGCTCGGTGGACACTGACTGCGCTCGACCGCGTACACGGCGCGCTGCGCGAGCTGATCGCCAAAGAGCGCTTCAAAGCCTCTGAAGGCGAGGCTGAGGGAAAGTCCTAAGGTCTTGGGATTGGCGGCCGATATTCGAGGCTCTTCAAGCCTCGCCCTTCGGCGTTGGGTCAGGCGCGGGAGCTCGACGCCCCCGCGCCTTCGACATGCATCTGCTATGAAGCCTTACGCTTGCACAGCGGCCCTCTTCGCAACCTTGCGACGGACGCCGCGCTTAACTGCAGCAGTCTTGGCCTTCTTGGCCACGACCTTCCTCTTAACTGCCTTCTTCGCTGCTGCCTTTCTTTGCTACTGCCATAGTGCATCCCTCCTATCGGGCTGGCTGGTAGAACACTCTAGCTACATCCACTCGTCGCTTCGCACGCATCGCGTTCGAGACATCGTGCATCGCGCACGAAGGAAAAGCTCTGCATTGTTCACGCACTTTCCTTCATAGGTCTTAACGCAGGGCTCATCGATAAGAACGTCGAGTCGCGTTCGGTGAGTGATTCGCGATCCCGAATTTTTCCTATCGTAATATTTCGCATACTGCATCGCGCGGCGATGTACAACTATTTCTGCACTTCGCGCGCGAGCGCTCCGGTAACCATCCGAGCGCGGAATCGACTGACGGAGTGCAGTGAGACGCGTCGTTTTCGTTCCCGGTCGCGAGCAGCGCGCTCGTCGGATCGCATCGCGCAACGAACGTCGATGCAGCGAACATGCGGACTGCGCGATTGCAGTAACGGCGTGGGCGTGCATGGCCAAGAGCGTGTCTCCATTTAGCTGCAGCCGCTCGTCGAGCCGCAGGTATCGCATTTGAGACACGTGCCGTTGCGCACGAGCGTGAAGTTTCCGCACTCCTGGCAGGCTTCGCCTTCGTAGCCTTTCACGCGCGCTTCACTGATCAGATCGGACTCGCTCCGCTCGGCTAAGCGCCTCGACGGCGCGGGCGACGGTCTGCGTCACCACTGACGTAAGCGGTGGTCTCGGCAGCGCCCGGCCTCGGCTTCGAAAGCGTGGCCGGCGCCGGCCACGCGGGCCGCTGGAACACGCAGTTCAGGCTCGCTAATTGCAGCTTGTCCTGGTCTCCGGCCCGCTTGCGCGCGAAGCCGCGCGACACCCTGGTCTCGGTCTCAAGCTCGGCAGCTTCGCGTACCTTCTGGTCTTCGCCAGAGCCGACCGCGGTATGGCCGTTCTCGTTTGGTTCGACGTGCGCAAGCTCTTTCCGATCCAAATAGGAAATCGCGAGCTCCCGGAAGATGTAGTCGAGGATCGAGGTGGCGTTCTTGATCGCCGCGTTGCCGCGCACGAGGCCGGCAGGCTCGAAGCGGGTGAAGGTGAAGGCCTCGACGAACTCCTCGAGCGGCACGCCATATTGCAGGCCCACCGACACGGCGATGGCGAAATTGTTCATCAGCGACCGGAAGGCCGCGCCCTCCTTGTGCATGTCGAGGAAGATTTCGCCCAAGCCGCCCGTCCTGATCGTGATGGCCGGCATCCCGCGCATCATGCAGGTGATGCTCGATGCCGTGGCGCCGCGCACTGAAGAAGGGACGGCCGATGCTCTCCCGCTCGATCCGCATCGAAGCGCCGGAAGGAGACGTGCGCGCCGGGGCTCGCGGCGATCCAGGCCGCGCATGAAGACGTGCAGATCGGCTCCTATCCGTTTTTCGAGAAAGAGCCAAGCTCGGCACGTACGTGCGTGCTGCGCTCGGTGGACGCTGACTGCGCTCGACCGCGTACACGGCGCGCTGCGCGAGCTGATCGCCAACGAGCGCTTCAAAGCCTCTGAAGGCGAGGCTGAGGGGAAGTCCTAAGGTCTTGAGATTGACGCCGATATTTGAGGCTCTTCAAGCCTCGCCCTTCGGCGTTGGGTCAGGCGCGGGAGCTCGACGCTCCCGCGCCTTGACATGCTATCTGTTAAGCCTTACGCTTGACAGCGGCCTTCTTCGCAACCTTGCGACGGACGCCGCGCTTAACTGCAGCAGTCTTGGCCTTCTTGGCCACGACCTTCCTCTTAACTGCCTTCTTCGCTGCTGCCTTCTCTTGCTACTGCCATAGTGCATCCCTCCTATCGGGCTGGCTGGTAGAACACTCTAGCTACATCCACTCGTCGCTCCGCACGCATCGCATTCGAGACACGTGCATCGCGCACGAAGGAAAAGCTCTGCATTGTTCACGCACTTTCCTTCATAGGTCTTAACGCAGGGCTCATCGATAAGAACGTCGAGTCGCGTTCGGTGAGTGATTCGCGATCCGAATTTTTCCTATCGTAATATTTCGCATACTGCATCGCGCGGCGATGTACAACTATTTCTGCACTTCGCGCGCGAGCGCTCCGGTAACCATCCGATCGCGGGAATCGACTGACGGGATGCGAGTGAGACGCGTCGTTTTCGTTTCGGTCGCGAAGCAGCGTCGACTCGTCGATCGCATCGCGCAACGAACGTCGATGCAGCGAGACATGCGGAGCTGCGCGATTGCAGTAACGGCGTGGGCGTGCATGGCCAAGAGCGTGTCTCCATCTAGCTGCAGCCGCTCGTCGAGCCGCAGGTATCGCATTTGAGACACGTGCCGTTGCGCACGAGCGTGAAGTTTCCGCACTCCTGGCAGGCTTCGCCTTCGTAGCCTTTCACGCGCGCTTCGCTGATCAGATCGGACTCGCTCCGCTCGGCCAAGCGCCTCGACGGCGCGGGCGACGGTCTGCGTCACCACCGCGAACTGGTCTCGGCAGCGCCCGGCCTCGGCTTCGAAAGCAGGCCGGCACCGGCCACGCGGGCCGCTGGAACACGGTTCAGGCTCGCCAGTTGCAGCTTGTCCTGGTCTCACGGCCCGCTTGCGCGCGAAGCCGCGCGACACCCTGGTCTCGGTCTCAAGCTCGGCAGCTTCGCGTACCTTCTGGTCTTCGCCTGAGCCGACCGCGGTATGGCCGTTCTCGTTTGGATTCGACGTGGGCAAGCTCGTTCCGACCCAAATAGGAAATCGCGAGCTCCCGGAAGATATAGTCGAGGATCGAGGTGGCGTTCTTGATCGCCGCGTTGCCGCGCACGAGGCCGGCAGGCTCGAAGCGCGTGAAGGTGAAGGCCTCGACGAACTCCTCGAGCGGCACGCCATATTGCAGGCCCACCGACACGGCGATGGCGAAATTGTTCATCAGCGAGCGGAAGGCCGCGCCCTCCTTGTGCATGTCGAGGAAGATCTCGCCGAGCCGCCCGTCTTTGTATTCGCCGGTGTGCAAATAGACCTTGTGGCCGCCGACCACGGCCTTCTGGATATAGCCCGTGCGCCGGTCGGGCAGGCGCTCCCGCACCGCGCGCTTCGCGCATCGACGCTCGCTGCTTCTCGACTCAGCCGCGCTCGCACGATGCGTTCGGCGAGACCATGGCGGCGCTGGGCCTGCGGCTGGTCGGCGGTGATGGAGGCCAGAACCTCCTCCTGCTCGTCCTCCTCGTCGGCCAGAAGCTGGGCGTTGAGCGGCTGCGACAGCTTGGAGCCGTCGCGATAGAGCGCGTTGGCCTTGAGCGCGAGCCGCCAGGAGAGGAGATAGGCCTCCTTGCAGTCCTCGACGCTTGCCTCGTTCGGCATGTTGATGGTCTTGGAGATCGCCCCTGAGACGAAGGGCTGCGCCGCCGCCATCATGCGGATATGGCTGTCCACCGACAGGAACCGCTTGCCCTTGCGGCCGCACGGCGAGGCGCAGTCGAACACCGGCAGATGCTTGGGGTCGAGGCCCGGCGCGCCTTCGAGCGTCATCGCTCCGCAGGCATATTCGTTGGCGGCGTCGATCTCCCGCTTGGAGAAGCCGATCTCGGCCAGGAGGTCGAAATCTGGCTGGTCGATGCGCTCAGCCGGCAGCCTGAGCGGCCGGTGAGGAAGGCCTCGCCGAGCGTCCATTTGTTGAAGGCGAATTTGATGTCGAAGGCGGTCGCCACCGCCTTCTCCGCCGCGGCGATCTTCTCCGGCGGTGAAGCCCTTCGCTGCCAGCGTCTCGTGATTGACGCCTGGAGCGCCGGCGAGCGAGCCGCGGCCGACGGCATAATCGATGATGCGCTTGATCGCTGCCTCGTCGTAGCCGAGCGCGGCGAGCGCCTTCCGGCACCATGCGGTTGATGATCTTGAAATAGCCGCCGCCGGCGAGCTTCTTGAATTTGACCAGCGCGAAGTCGGGCTCGATGCCGGTCGTGTCGCAGTCCATGACGAGGCCGATGGTGCCGGTCGGCGCGATCACCGTCGCTTGCGCGTTGCGGTAGCCATACTCGCCGGCCGAGCTTGATGGCGCGCTCCCAGGCATGCACGGCGCGGGCGAGCAGCTTGGGATCGGGGCAGGAGGCGTGGTCGAGCGGCACGGGCGCGGTCTGCAGATCCTCGTAGCCCTCGGTCTCGCCTCCGGCGGCGCGGGCGTGATTGCGCATGACGCGGAGCATGTGCTCGCGGTTCGCGCTCAAAGCCCGGGAAGGCCTCGAGCTCGCCGCGCCATGTCGGCGCTGGTGGCGTAGGAGACGCCGGTCATGATGGCGGTGAGCGCTCCGCACGAGCGAGCGCGGCTTCCGGAGAGTCGTAAGGAATGCCCGAGGCCATCAGCAGGCCGCCGATATTGGCGTAGCCGAGGCCGAGCGTCCGGTACTCGTAGGAGAGCTGCGCGATGCGGCGCGAGGGGAACTGCGCCATGGTCACGGCGATCTCGAGCACCACCGTCCACAGCCTGATGGCGTGCTCGTAGGCGTCGACGTCGAAGCTGCCGTCCTCGCTTGCGGAACTGCCATCAGATTGAGCGAGGCGAGATTGCAGGCGGTGTCGTCGAGGAACATGTATTCCGAGCAAGGATTGGAGGCGCTTGATCGGGCCCGAGGCCGGGCAGGTGTGCCAGTCGTTGATGGTGGTGTGGAACTGGATGCCGGGATCGGCGCAGGCCCAGGCGGCGCTAGCCGATCTCTTCCCACAGCTCGCGGGCTTTCACCGTCTTGCGCGACCTTGCCGTCCTTGCGGAAGGTGAGGTGCCAGTCGGCGTCGGCCTCGACCGCGCGCGAGGAACTCGTCGGTGACGCGCACCGAGTTGTTCGAGTTCTGGCCCGAGACGGTGCGATAGGCTTCCGAGTCCCAATCGGTGTCGTAGACCGGGACATGGATCGAGGTGTAGCCCTGGCGGGCGAACTGGATCACCCGGCGGATGGCGTTGTCCGGCACCTTGGCCTTGCGCGCGGCCTTCACCTCGCGCTTCAGCGCCGGATTGCATTTCGGGATCGAAGCAGCCGTCGCCGTCGGCCTCGCAATTGACGCAAGCCTTGAGGATGGCGTTGAGCCGCTTCGACGAGGATCTTCGAGCCGGTGACGAGCGCCGCGACCTTCTGCTCCTCGATGCACCTTCCAGTTGATGTAGCTCTCGATGTCGGGGTGGTCGATGTCGACCACCACCATCTTGGCGGCGCGCCGCGTGGTGCCGCCCGACTTGATGGCGCCGGCGGCGCGGTCGCCGATCTTGAGGAAGCTCATCAGGCCTGAGGACTTGCCGCCGCCTGAGAGCGGCTCGTTCTCGCCGCGCAGCTTGGAGAAATTGATGCCGGTGCCGGAGCCGTATTTGAACAGGCGCGCCTCGCGCACCCAGAGGTCCATGATGCCGCCCTCGTTGACGAGGTCGTCCTCGATCGACTGGATGAAGCAGGCATGCGGCTGCGGGTGCTCATAGGCCGACTTCGAGGCCTTGATCTCGCCGGTCGTGAAGTCGACGTAGTAATGGCCCTGGCTCGGGCCGTCGATGCCGTAGGCCCAGTGCAGCCCGGTGTTGAACCATTGCGGGCTGTTGGGCGCGCCCATCTGCGTGGCGAGCATGTAGCGAAGCTCGTCGAAGAAGGCGCTGCGCATCCTCCTCGCGTGGCGAAATAGCCGCCCTTCCAGCCCCAATAGGTCCAGGTCCCGGCCAGCCGGTCGAACACCTGGCGGGCATCGGTTTCGCCGACCGAAGCGCTGCGTCCTCCGGCAGAGCGGCCGAGCGCCGTCCTGGTCGGGGACCGACCGCCACAGCCAGGAGGGGACGGAGGTCTCTCCTCGACCTTCTTGGCCGCAGCCGGCACGCCGGCCTTGCGGAAATACTTCTGGGCGAGGATGTCGGCGGCGACCTGGCTCCAATGAGCCGGCACCATGAAGCTTTCGAGGTGGAAGACCACCGAGCCGTCTGGATTGCGGATCTCGCTCGCGCTCTCCCGGAAGGGGATGGCGTCGTAGGGCGATTTTCCAGGCTCAGTGAAACGTCTTTCGATCCGCATTCTGTCTTTCCCCGCGTTCAAAAGCCTTATTTTTGAACCAGCGAACGTGAGGCGATCTCGGTGCCATCATCAACTTTCATATCAACATATAGGAAGCGATCTGTTTAATTTCCACTAAATCCTGTGGAGCTAGTCTGGGGACGAGCCTGTGAACAAACCGCGCTCCCCGGTGCCTCTCGAACGTCGTTTGGATGCCGTCATCGCTCGGACTGCTCCGCACACATATTAGAAGAGTAGGGGGCAGGAAGAGTGCGCGGCGCCATTCGTCTCGAAGCGCCAAAACCGGCCTCCCGTCTGGACAGAGGCTTGGCCTCCCGCCATGAGTCCGGCCGACCTCAAGCGGCGCGATCATCCAGCATGAAACTCCTGACCGAGCTTTTCGCCTGGTGGACCGGCAACACCATCGGCACCTCGCCCTTCACCTGGCGCTACGGCACCCGCGTGCGGCGAGGACGGCTTCGGCAACGTCTACTACCAGACCAAGGACGGGAAGCGGCGCTGGGTGATCTACCGCGCCCAGTCCGAAGCCTCGCTGGTGCCGCCGGAATGGCACGGCTGGCTGCATTACACCGTGGACGTGCCGCCAACCGACGAAGCCTACAAGGCTCAAGCCCTGGCAGCAATGCCTATGAGCCCAACCTCACTGGCACGCCGGAGGCCTATCGGCCGCCCGGCAGCATCCTCAATCCAGACGCCGGGAAGGCGATCCCGCGCGACTACGAGCCTTGGCAGCCGGGACCGTCGGAATGAGCGCCGTGCAAATGACACCGCCGAAGCCGGTGCAGCGCTGGTCAGGCCGACGACTACGCCCGCGAAAGGCCGTTTCGTCTCCGAGCTTGCCCGTCCGGTGCTCGATCTGCTGGCGCCGAGTGAAGGCGAGCGCATCCTCGACCTTGGCTGCGGCGACGGCGTGCTCGACTGCAAGAGATCGCCGCGCGCGGCGCCGACGTGCTTGGCGCCGATCTGAGCGAGGAGCTGCTCGCCGCCGCTGCCGCCGAGGGCCTCAAGGTGCAAAAGGTCGGACGGCCATGCGCTTCCCTTCGAGGACGAGTTCGACGCGGTGTTCACCAACGCGGCGCTGCACTTGGATGCGCCGGCCTGAGCTCGTGATCGCCGGCGTCCACCGGGCGCTTCGCCCGCGCGGCCGCTTCGCCGGCGAATTTGGCGGTCATGGCAATGTGGCGGCCATCGCCACCGCCATACGCGCGGTCGGCGCCCTGCATGGCGGCGATCCGACAAGGTCGCGCCCTGGTTCTTTCCCTCGGTCGCCGAATATCGCAGGCTGCTCGAGCAAGGCGGCTTTGCGGTCAAGGCCATCATGCTCGTGCCGCGCCCGACCCAGAGCTCGATATCGGCATCAGGGGATGGCCTCGAGACCTTCGGCCGTTCCTTCTTCGAGCAGTTCGAGGAGCCTGAGCGGCGGCAAGTGTTCTCCGAGGTCATCGAGCTTCTGCGCCCGGCGCTCTGCGATGCTGACGGGGTGTGGACGGCGGACCATATCAGGCTGCGTTCTTGCCGCGGAGCGGGTTGGGTGAGGGAAGGCCGCATTGTCCTCGCCACACCGATGCCAGATTCATGGCAGAGGCCTTGGCCTATCAGGGGAGCGCCGGCGTGAGGACGCGGATCCGGTTCAGAGGGTGCTGGGCATGATGCAACGGCCTCGAAGCGGCTTGCGCCCATCTTGCTCTGCTGTTCGGTCTCTGTCGCCGCCACCGCGGTGCTTGGCGTGCTCCGCTGCGCGTGCCGAAACCATCCAGAACCAGATCGCCGTGTTTGCCGCTCTCGACAAAGGTGACGGGGCGCATCTCGCATCTGGAAATTCCGATCAATCAGACGGTAGCAGTTCGGCGCGCTCAAAGTGACGCCGCGGGTTTGCGATACCCGCCCGCCGACCGAGCGCGCCGCACACCGCATCCTTCGTCGAGGTTGACGAGATCAAGCTCACCGGAGAGGTCGAGCGCATCTTTACCGGCTGGATGTTCGCCGATAGCCCCGGCCTTCACGCCGTGGAGCACCCGGTGTTCGACGTCTGGCTCACCAACTGCAAGACGAACGAGCCGGTGGCGCCCGCCGGAAGCGAGCAGAATGCGGCGGCGCCGGCAGCGCCTGCGGCCGAGGCACCGGCAGCTGAGGCACCTGCCGCCGCGGCTCCAGCTCCTGAGGCGCCGGCGCCGCCGCGGCAGAAGCGGCCCCGCCGCCACCGCCCAAACCTGCTCCAGCGGCTAAACCAGCCTCGGCTCCCGCGGCGCCTGCCGCCGCGCAGGCTCCGGCACCGGCAGCTCCTCCGAAGCGGCCGCCGCGGCCCAAGCCTGCACCGCCTCCCTCGACGTTCCCGATCTTCGGGCAGTAAAGCGCCGCCTCGAGCAGGCGCTGAAACTCCGCCCGCCCAACCTCGATCGCGCCGAAGCGGGCGAGGTGGCCGGTCAGGAACTGCGTGTCGAGCAAGTTCGAAGCCGCCAAATTTGAGGCGGGCGACGAGATAGACGAGCGCGATCTTGCTCGCATCGCGGGCCTTGGAGAACATGCTTCTCGCCGAAGAACGCCCGGCCGAGATGCACGCCGTATAGGCCTGCCGATCAGCTCGCCGTCCTCCCAGACTTCGACCGTATGGCAATGCCTCATGGCGAACAGCTCGGCATAGAGGCTTGCGGATGCGCCCGTTGATCCAGGTGCTGCGCCGCCCGGCGCGCGGCGCGGCGCAGCCGTCGATCACGGCGTCGAAATCGTTGTCGATCCTGACCTCGAAGCCGCCTCGCCTGATGGTGCGGGCAAGCCTTCGCGGCACATGCACGCGGTCGAGCGGCAGGATGCCGCGGCGCTCGGGCTCGATCCAGTAGAGCGCGTTATCCTCGGCGCTTTCCGCCATGGGAAAGATGCCGCAGGCATAGGCCTTGAGCAGCACCTGCGGCGTGATCTCGATCATGACGTCGTCGATGGAGGTCATGGGCGTTCTCGAGACGGGTCCTCCAAGCGTTACGCCAGATGGTTCTCCAGCCAATGGATATCATAGTCGTCCATCGGCGATGTCAGGCTCGGCAATCAGAGCTTTGAACAGCGGGATCGTCGTGTCGATGCCGTCGACCACGAACTCGCCGAGCGCCCGCTTGAGCCGCATCAGGCATTCGTTGCGGGTGCGCGCATGCACGATCAGCTTGCCGATCAGGCTGTCGTAATAGGGCGGGATGGTGTAGCCGGCATAGGCGCCGGAATCGACGCGCACGCCGAGCCCGCCCGGCGGATGGAAATGCGTGATGGTCCCGGGTGAGGGGCGGAAGGTGCGCGGGTCCTCGGCATTGATGCGGCACTCGATGGCGTGGCCGTTGAAGCGGATGTCCTCCTGCTTGAGGGTCAGCGGCGCGCCGGCGGCGATGCGGATCTGCTCGATGACGAGATCGATGCCGGTGATCATCTCGGTGACCGGTGTGCTCGACCTGGAGGCGCGTGTTCATCTCGATGAAGTAGAACTCGCCGCCCTCGTAGAGGAACTCGACCGTGCCGACGCCGCGATAGCGCAGCTCGCGCATCGCGCGTGGCCACGGTCTCGCCGATCTTGCGCGCGCTCGCTGTCGTTGAGCGCCGGCGACGGGCGCCTCCTCCCAGCAGCTTCTGATGCCGGCGCTGCAGCGAGCAGTCGCGCTCGCCGAGATGGATGGCGTTGCCCTCGCCGTCGCCGAGCACCTGCACCTCGATGTGGCGGGGATGGCCGAGATATTTCTCGAGATAGACGGTGTCGTCGCCGAACGCTCGTCTTGGCCTCGATGCGCGCCGTGGCCAGCGCCGCATCGAGCTCTTCCTCGACATGGGCGACCTTCATGCCGCGGCCGCCGCCGCCGGCCGCCGCCTTGACCAGCACCGGATAGCCGATGTCGGCCGCGATCTTCTTCGCCTGCTCGAGATCGGTGATCGAGCCCTCCGAGCCTGGAACGAGCGGCAGGCCGAGCTTCTTCGCGGTCTCCTTGGCCTCGATCTTGTCGCCCATGAGCCTGGACATGCTCGGCGCTCGGGCCGATGAAGGTGATCTCGTGCTCTTCGAGGATCTCGGCGAAGCGGGCATTCTCGGCGAGGAAGCCATAGCCCGGATGCACGGCGTCGGCGCCGGTGATCTCGCAGGCCGAGACGATCTGCAGGGATGTTGAGATAGCTGTCCTTGGCCGGCGGACCGCCGATGCACACGCTCTCATCGGCGAGCCGCACATGCATGGCGTCGGCGTCGGCGGTCGAATGCACCGCGACCGTCGGCGATGCCGAGCTCCTTGCAGGCACGTTCGATGCGAAGCGCGATCTCTCCCCGGTTGGCGATCAGGATCTTGTCGAACATGCCGAGCAGCGCTTAGCCTCTCTCGATGACCGCGAGCGGCTCGGCATATTCGACGGGCTGGCCGTCATCGACGAGGACGGCGAGCACGGTGCCGGCATGGGGGCCGGGATGTGGTTCATGGTCTTCATGGCTTCGATGATGAGGATGGTCTGGCCTGCCGTGACCTTGGTGCCGGTCTTCGACGAAAGGCGGGGCGCCGGGCTCGGGCGAACGATAGGCGGTGCCGACCATGCGGAGAGTGCACCGTGCCGGGATGGTGCTCCTCCTTGGCCCCCCGCTCGCCAACCTCGCGGGCCGCGCGGCCGGCATCGATGGAGACGGCGCTCGGCCCGACCGTGACCGTGCGCGCCACGCGCACGCGCTTGCCTTCATGTTCGATTTCGATCTCGGTGAGACCGGTTTCCTCGAGGAGCTCGGCAAGCTCGCGGATCAGGTCCTTGTCGAAGGTCCCTTCCTTTTGGTCACCGCCTTGCGCTCCTCGGCCATCAGCCAGCCTTGTTCGGTTCGAGCGAGGCAGCCAGGGCCTCGATGGCAAGCTCGTAGCCAAGCGGCCCGAACCCGCAGATCACGCCTTTGGCGGCCTTCGAAATATAGGAATTGTGGCGAAAGCTCTCGCGGCGGAAGATGTTGGACAGATGCACCTCCACGCAAGGAAGCTCGGTGGCGAGCAAAGCATCGAGCATGGCGATCGAGCTATGGGTAAAGGCGCCGGCATTGACGATCAGCCCCGCCGCTTTCTCCTTTGCCTCCTGAATCCAGGCCACCAGCTCGCCCTCATGATTGCTCTGCCGGAAGTCGATGGCAAAGCCCAATTTGGCCGCCTTCCGCTCGCACCGCGCCCGCACGTCCTCCAAGGTCTCGCTGCCATAGACCTTGCGGCTCCCGCGACCCGAGCAGGTTCAGATTGGGACCGTTCAGGACGTAGATCGGTTTGGTCATGGCGTGCGACAGGCGCGAGGGTGAGCGGCCCCGGTTTGGTGCAGGGTTGAGGGGCGAAAAGTCAGGCCGCGCCCTTTAACAGCTTTTGCTAGGTCTAGCAAAAGCCGGAAACGCCCGGTTACCGCCAAAGCGAGCGACCGTTAACAGGTGCTCGCGCAGCCCTTCTCCCGACCTCGGCGACATTTTTCTTGAGCTGATCGAACAGATCGTCAGGGGCTCCGGGAATCACGCGATCCCCGATCAGATAGAGCGGCGTGCCCTGCAGATTGAGCTTCTGGGCAAGCTCCTTGGCCTCGTCCAGCGCCTTCTTGATGTCAGGGTCCTCGGCGTCCTTTTGCAGCTTGTCGACGTCGAGCCCTAGCTCCTGGCGACCCGCAAGGCCTTCTCCTTGTCGGCCTTGCCGGGCTCGGAGAACAGCTTCTGATGCATCTCGAAATATTTGCCCTGCTTGTCGGAGGCGAGCGCAAGCTTGGCGGCAGCCTCTGAATCCTCGCCGAAGATCGGCAGCTCCTTGAGCACGAGGCGGATTTTGCCGTCGTTGTTGACGAGCTTGAGCACGTCGGGCAGCGCCCGCTTGCAGTAACCGCAATTGTAGTCGAAGAACTCAACGATGCTCACATCGCCGCTGGGATTGCCGGCAACGTGGGCGACCGGCGAGCGGAAGAGCTTGTCGGCATTGTCGGAGATGGCCTTTTGCTGCTGCGCCGCCTGTTCGGCGGCCTGGCGCTTGTCGAGCTCGGTGGTCATCTCGACGAGGATCTCGGGGTTCTTGGTGAGGTAGTCGCGCAAGATGCCCTTCGACGCGGGCCTGGTCGGCCGCGACCGGCCCCGAAGCACCGGCGAGTTTACCTGCCGGGCTGTAGCGGAGGACGAGATAGCTCGTACCGGCGGCCGTCACGGCGGCGACCGCGGCAGCCACGGCCACGTTAAAGAGGACTTTGTTGAGGTTCATATTTCGGGGTCTCCGGGGGAAATGGCTCAGTCGGCGGTCGGCACCTGGAAGGCGAGTATATCATCGGCCCGAAGCCAGTTTGGCGTGCCGTCGATCAGATCCGGCCTTGGCACGTTTGGCTTGCTCCTTGGCAAGTTTCAGTCGCCCTTCATAGAAATAGGCTTCCGCCGACGCAAGCTCGGCTTGCGCCAGATATTGCTGTCTGGCGCCGGCTGCCTTGGCGGCGTCGCCCTTGCGGCCGTAAGCCAGCGCCAGCTGGCGGTAGCCGGTCGCCGGAGTCCGTCTCGCGGGCAAGCGCGGTGCGCAAATTTGAAATCGCGTCGTCGACATTCTTCATGCCCGGCACAGCGAGCAACGCCTGGGCCAGCATGATGCGGATGAGCGGCTCTTCGGGCGCGAGCGCCACGGCCTCGCCGCAGCGACGCGACGGCGTCGGCGGCATTGCCGCTCTCGAACAGGAACTGACCTTTGAGCTCGTAGAAATACGGCCAGTCAGGCTTGGCGGCGATCAAGGCGTCGAGCTGGGGCATCGCGGCCTGCGCCCCCGACTTGCGATAGGTGGCGATGGCGCGCGCATAGGCCGCGGGGAAGGGAGCGATCGGTCTGGGGGTAGCGATTGAACGTCGTTTCCGGCTGATCGAGAAAGCCGAACAGCTTGGCTTTCACCAGGTCATGCCGGACCTGAAGCTCGGGCGGATCCTTGACGTCGTAATACGGGCTCGACTCGGCGAGGGTGCGAAGCTGGGCAGAGGCGCTGCGGGGCAGAGGGTGAGATTGCAGATAGGGATTGATGCCCTGCACGCCGATCAGCTTTGAGTTCATGAACTCCAAGGTCTCAAGCAGGCCACGGGCGGATTGGTGGGTGGCATTGAGAAAGGTGACGGCGGCCTGGTCGGCCGAGGACTCTTCGTCCTGCCGGTAGGCGAGCACCATGCGGAGCGCGGCATCGGTTCCGCCATAGGCGGCGCCCATGCCGAGTTGCCCAATGCTGGCCGGCGCCCACGGCGGCGCCCGCCGCCATGGCCGCAAGGCCGAGCAGCTGGAGCATCAACGCGGCGGATTTCGCCGCGCGAGATCTGATTTCTGAGCCGGGCAAGATGACCGCCGGTGATATGGCCGCTCTCATGCGCAATCACCCCGATGATCTGATTGGGAGTCTTCGCATCCATCAGCGCACCGGCATGGATGAACATGTTGTGCCCGTCGATGACGAAGGCGTTGAAGGCGCGGTCGTTGACGATGTGGATGTCGACCGCCTGTCCGCTCAAGCCGGCGGCGTTGAAGATCGGCTTGGCATAGGTCTTGATCAGCCCTTCCGTCTCGGCGTCGCGGATCATGCCCGCGGCGTCCGCGGTGGTAGCGCTGACCAGCGAGACGATGAGGCCGCCGACGGCGGCGCGGCGAAGGCCTTGCCAGGAGCTAGTGCGGGGGCCGGAACAGGCATCATTCGCTTGATGGTAAAGTCTTGCCGGTCTTGGGCCAAGATGCTGCTGGGTCACCCTCCAGCCTTGGGACGGCGCAAAAGGCCGGCCGCCTCAAGCCATGCCTTTGCCGTAAACATCCGCTTGCTTGGCGTTTGAATGCGGCGACAACGTGACAGCTTTGCCGCGTCTCCGCTTCAAGAAAGTGAGAGCGGACGATGCTGCGCCGAGCTGACTCCTACCGAAGGAGATCGGCCGGCCCGAGCAGCATCGATCCCTTCATCAAGGCTAACGCTGCCACCAGCCGCGGCGAGGCGGAGCGCTGTCCTCCTTGGTCTCGCTTTCGACCTTGATTTCGGGCGGTGGCGCGGGCCTCTCGGTCACCGGCATGGCGTAGGCTGGTTCGCTTTCGCGAGCCGGCCGCTCGACCCGTTCATGGCGCGAAGCAGCCTCGGGGGCAGGGCGCCCACCCCCGTTCTGCTGCGCGGGGCTCTCGCCCTCGTGACGACCGGCATCTCAAGGTCGTGCGCCTCAGGCGACGCGGCGCGCGTCTCACCTTGCCGCTCGCCGCCTTCCGGACGCTGACCTCCTCGCCCACGACGGCCTCCACGCCGCCCTCTGCGGCGAGGTTCTGCGGTTCTGGCCGCCATTCTCAGGGGCTTGCGCCTCCCGGGACTCTCGGGGCGCGGTCTCGCGCTCCGGCTCCTCCTCATCCATATCGGCGGTTTCGGCAAAGGCGGAACCGGCTTCAGCTCAGCTCGAACTCCGGACTCACCTGGTCCGCGGCGCTTGCGGCGGCGGCGGCGGGAGCGGCGTCTCGCCTGCTCGGCGTCGCCTTCGGCCGCGATCGGCGGGGCGCGGGGCCTGCTGGTGATGGGCCCAGATCCATCTGCACCACGGCGCTCTCGCCGATGCCGATCTCCGACTCGGCCGAACGCTCGATGACGAATTGCGACACATGCAAATTCTCATCGGCCGTGACCGTGATGGGGATGCGGTAGCGCTGCTCGATATCCTTCAGATGCGAACGCTTCTGGTTGAGGATGTAGAGGGCGACGTCGACCGCGGTGGTGGCGACCAGAGGCACGACGCCGTCGGTGATGAGACGATCCTCGAGCGAGCGCAGCACGTCGAGCGCGACCGACTCGATGGACCGCACGATGCCGGTGCCCTGGCACATGGCGCAAGAGCTGGTCGAGCCTTCGAGCATGCCGGTGCGCAAGCGCTGGCGCGACATTTCCAGCAGGCCGAAATGGCTGATGCGTCCCGACCTGGATGCGCGCGCGATCGTTGCGCAAGGATTCCTTCAGGCGCCGCTCGACCAGCCGGCTGTTGCGCCGCTCATCCATGTCGATGAAGTCGATGACGATCAGACCGGCGAGATCGCGCAGGCGGAGCTGGCGGGCGACTTCCTCGGCGGCTTCGAGATTGGTCTTGAGCGCGGTGTCCTCGATATTGTGCTCGCGCGTCGCCTTGCCGGAATTGACGTCGATGGCGACGAGCGCCTCGGTCTGGTTGATGACGATATAGCCGCCGGACTTGAGCACCACCTGCGGCGAGAACATCGCCGCGAGCTGACGCTCGACCTGAAAGCGGATGAAGACCGGCTCAGGCTCCTTGTAGGGCTTCACGTTCTTCGCATGGCTCGGCATCAGCATGCGCATGAAGTCCTTGCGCCTCGCGATAGGCGTCGTCGCCGGCGACCAGCACCTCGTCGATGTCCTTGTTGTAGAGGTCGCGGATCGAGCGCTTGATCAGGCTGCCTTCCTCATAGACGAGGCTCGGCGCCGTCGATTTCAGCGTGAGGTCGCGCACCGTCTCCCACAGCCGCAACAGATAGTCGTAGTCGCGCTTGATCTCGGTCTTGGTGCGTTGCGCGCCGGCGGTGCGGATGATGAGGCCCATGCCCTCCGGCACTTCGAGCTCGCCGGCGATTTCGCGCAAGCGCTTGCGGTCGGTGGGATTGGTGATCTTGCGCGAGATGCCGCCGCCGCGCGCGGTGTTGGGCATCAGCACGGTGTAGCGTCCGGCGAGCGAGAGATAGGTGGTGAGCGCCGCGCCCTTGGTGCCGCGCTCTTCCTTCACCACCTGCACGAGGATGATCTGCCGGCGGCGGATCACTTCCTGGATCTTGTAAGGGCGTCCGCGCCGGCGCCGCACACGCTCCGGAACTTCCTCCAGCGCATCCTCCGACCCGACCGATTCGACGGTCTCGGCCACTGCCTCGCCGTTTCCTTCCGCAGCGACAACGCGCTGGCCGACGATCTCGACAGAATCGGCCTCGTCGTCCTCCTCGACCTCTTCGACCGTGCGAGACAGTCTCAGGCGCATCGTCGTCGACCTCGACATCGGCCCCGCGTTCGGCCGGCTCGGTGACTTCGTGCACGAGGTCGCTCGCCTCCATGGCGAGGCCGCTACCGCTCTCCTCGAGCATCCGTGCCGCCTTCGCTCTCCGGCGCGCTTTCAGCGTGACGGTCGACTCTCGGCGGTCGCGGGAGCTTCCCCGCCCGGGCCCCTTTGCTGTGCCTGATCGGGACGCCCACGGCCGCGCCTGCCTCGGCGGCGGCGGCGGCCGGCGGCGGCTTCATCGTCCTCCGCGGCCTCGGCGTCTCGCGCCCGGCTCTCCTCCTCGGCCTCTTCCTCGAGCAGGGCCTGACGATCGGCGACCGGGATCTGATAATAGTCGGGATGAATTTCAGTGAAGGCGAGGAAGCCGTGGCGATTGCCGCCGTAATCCACGAAAGCCGCCTGCAGCGACGGCTCAACGCGCGTCACCTTGGCAAGATAGATATTGCCCCGTAGCTGCTTCTTGTTCGCTGACTCGTAATCAAATTCCTCGACGCGGTTGCCCTTCACCACGACGACCCGGGTCTCCTCCGGATGCGCCGCATCGATCAGCATTTTGCTTGGCATGTTGTGTGTTCTCCGCCGCGCTCGCCGGGGAGGGTGCGAAAGCCTGCCGCACCGGAAGTGTGCCCGGGCGCCGCGCGCGCTTAAGTTGAATAGACCATGATTCGCTGCGATGACGCATGGGAGGCCTCCCGCAGGGACCGATTTCGGTCGCCAGACAGGTGCCGGGCAAGAGACAACAAAGCCTCGCCTTTTCCTATGGTTAGTCCTGTGCTTTGAACCTGCATCGCAAAACCTAACCCGCGATTGGCGCGAGTTCTGAGAAGCTTGGAGTGGCGACCTTCTCTCACTTGGCCACCGGCTTTCCGACGTCTTGGGCCGCTTCCCGTTTAAGGCCCTGACGCGCCGAAACAAACGAAGTCCCGGGCCAGTATCGCTAGAGAGCGTCTTAAGCGCCCGGGATGGCCCAATGGATAGGGCCTGCCCCTTATTACGGGCTTGGCGGGAGATTTGGCAAGCCTCCCGATCAAATCGCCCCCAAAGGGTCACAAGCTTCGCTTAACCAACACGGCTTTAAGATTCTGGTATCCATAAGCGGATTTCCGGCTCAAATCGGGTGGGTCCGGGCTCCGTCCGGGTGTACTGAAGGATTGCCAGGCCCAATGTCGGGCCGAGGCAGGCGAGGGAAGATGCGACCTGAGAGTGCCTTGCTGGGGGCCATTCCCGCCTGGGCCGTTCTCCTTGCGATTCTGTGTCTGGGCGCTGGGTATTCGAGCGGGCAGGCCGAGGCGCGCCCGCGCGAGGCCGTCGCCAAGGATGCGAGACTGGCGGGCGACCGCGGCCGCACCCGTTTCATCGCCGACCTGTCCAAGAAGGTCGACGTCAACGTCTTTTCGCTTGCCGATCCCTATCGCGTCATCGTCGATCTGCCGGAGGTGAATTTCCAAATGCCGCCCGGTCTCGGCTCCGAGAAGAGGGGGCTCGTCACCGGCTACCGTTATGGGCTGTTCGCACCGGGAAAATCGCGCATCGTCATCGACGTGAGCGGCCCGTTTCTCGTCGACAAGGCCTTCGTGCTCGAGGCAGGGCCGACCAGCCGGCGCGCCTTGTCGTCGACCTCGTCGCCACCGACCGCACGACCTTCCTCGCCAAGCTCCGCGCCGCGCGCATCCCGGTAGTTGGCTCGATTCCGAAGCTAAAGCCGCAGGCGCAAGCCACCGCGGCCAAGCCCGTTGTCATTCTCGATCCCGGCCATGGCGGCATCGATCCCGGCACGGCGAGCGCCGATGGCGTCACGGAAAAGGAGGTCGTGCTCGCCTTCGCCAAGACGCTCCGGCAAAAGCTCGAAGCCAAGGGAGACTACCAAGTTTACCTGACGCGTGAGGGCGATACCTTCCTTCGCGCTCCGCGAGCGCGTCGAGTTTGCGCAAAGCAAGGGCGCGGATCTGTTCGTGTCGATCCACGCCGATTCCTTCCCAAGCATGCCAACGAGGCGAGCGGGGCCACGGTCTACACTTTATCGGAGCGCGCGTCCGACGATGAAGCCAAGGAGCTCGCCGCCAAGGAGAACTTCTCCGACGCCATCGCCGGCGTGGAGCTGCCGACCGACCGGGACGAGGTGGTGGCGAACATCCTGATCGATCTTGCCCAGCGCGAGACGCAGAATCGCTCGATCGTGTTCGCGAGATCCGTGGTGGGCGAGATGAGCGCCGCCGAGCTGCACCGAAAGTCACTGAAATCAGCCGGCTTTCGCGTGCTGAAATCGCCGGACGTGCCGTCGGTGCTGCTTGAGCTTGGCTTCTTGAGCAATCCAGACGACGAGAAGCGGCTCACCTCCGAAACCTGGCGCGCCGCCATGGCCGAGAAAGTAGGCGCGGCGATCGACGCGTATTTCGCCAAGCGCGTGGCGCGGATGCCGTTCTGAGTTTCGTCGTCGCGTCCCGCGTCCAGTTACCACCAAAAATCAAGACGAAATCCGTGATTGGCAGCGTTTTGTTGCCATAATGTTGGCTAGGGTTGCTTGGCTCCCATAGGCGCCTAAAGATTGGGGACGGGACGGGATCAATATGGACATTACGGCTCCTATCCAGCCGCCGGAGCAAAGGCGGCGTCGCCGTCGCGGCGGCTTCTTGCTGCGCTTCTTCGGGTTCCTGTTCGCCGCAAGCATGATCGTCTTCGTGGCCGTGGCGGCTGCGGCGGCGTTCGTCCTGTGGAAGGTGTCGAAGGATCTGCCGGACTACGAAGTGCTCGCCAAATACGAGCCTCCGGTCATGACCCGCATTCACGCCAATGACGGCAACCTGATCGCCGAGTTTGCCCGCGAGCGGCGCATCTATGTGCCGTTCAGCGCCATCCCCGACCGCGTCACCGAAGCTTTCATCTCCGCCGAGGACAAGAATTTCTATCAGCATGGCGGCCTCGATATTCAGGGCATCCTGCGCGCCGCCGTCACCAATCTGTCAAGCGCGCAATCCGGCCGGCGCATGGTCGGCGCCTCGACCATCACCCAGCAGGTGGCCAAGAACTTCCTGCTTGTCGAGCGACCAGACGATGGAGCGCAAGCTGAAGGAGGCGATCCTTGCCATCCGCATCGAGCGCGCCTTCACCAAGGAGCAGATCCTCGAGCTTTATCTGAACGAGATCTATCTCGGCGCCGGCGCCTACGGTGTCGCCGCCGCGGCCCAGACCTATTGGGACAAGTCGCTCAACGAGCTGTCGATCGCCGACTGCGCCTATCTCGCCACCCTTCCCAAGGCGCCGAGCAACTACAATCCGTTCCGCTATCCCGGAGCGGGCGATCGAGCGCCGCAACTGGGTGATCGACCGCATGGTCGAGAACGGCTTCGTCACCAAGGAGGAGGGCGAGACGGCCAAGGCCGAGCCGCTCGGCGTGCAGGTGCGCCAGACTGGCGCGAGACTCGCCGCATCGGAATTCTTCGCCGAGGAAGTGCGCCGCGACATCATCGACATCTTCGGTGAGGACAAGCTCTATGGCGGCGGCCTCTCGGTGCGCACGACGCTCGACCCCGGGCTGCAAAAGATCGCCCGCAAGACTTTGGTCGATGGGCTTGTCGCCTACGATCACCGCCATGGCTGGCGGGGCGTGGTGAAGAACGTCAGCCTCGAAGGCGACTGGGGCAAGACGCTCGCCGCCATCAATGTGTGGCGCGGATATCGAGCCCTGGCGGCTTGCCGTGGTGCTCGAGGCCAACAAGGACACCGCGAAGATCGGCTTGCGCCCGACGCGCACCTCGACCGGCGCGCTCTCCAAGGAGCGCGAGACCGGCACCATTCCCTTCGACGAGGTGAAATGGGCCCGGCCGAAGCTGAAGAACGGCATGGGCGGAAGCCCGAGGGTCATGACCGACGTGGCTCAAGCCCGGCGACGTCATCTACGTCTCCCCGCGCGAGCCGACCGACAAGGAGCCTGACGTCACCGGGCAATGGTCGCTCGAGCAGGTCCCGGCGGTCGGCGGAGCGATCGTGGCCATGGACCCGCACACCGGGCGCGTGCTCGCGCTGGTCGGCGGCTTCAGCTTCGCCGAAAGCCAGTTCGATCGCGCCGTGCAGGCGCGCCGCCAGCCAGGCTCGTCCTTCAAGCCGATCATCTACTCGACCGCGCTCGACAACGGCTACACGCCGGCGAGCATCATCGTCGACGGCCCGCTCTGCATCAGTCAAGGCGCTGGCATGCCGCAATGGTGCCCGAAGAACTATGAGGCTGGCTCCGCGGCCGGCCCCTCGACCTTGCGCTTCGGCATCGAGCATTCGCGCAATCTGATGACCGGTCCGCCTGTCGAACGACATGGGCATGCCGATCATCGTCGAATATGCGCGGCGCTTCGGCGTCTACGACAATCTGATGCCGATGCTCGTCGATGGCGCTCGGCGCCGGTGAAACCACGCTGCTGCGCATGGTCGGCGCCTACGGCATCATCGCCAATGGCGGCAAGCAGATAAAGCCGACGCTGATCGACCGTGTCCAGGATCGCTACGGCCGCACCGTTTGGCAGCACGACGATCGCGAGTGCCCCGATTGCGCGGCGAGAGAATGGTCCGGCCAGCAAGAGCCTCAACTCGTCGACGACCGCCCGCAGATCATCGATCCGATGTCGTCTTACCAGATGATCCACATCATGGAAGGCGTCGTTGAGCGCGGCACGGCGCAGAAGCTCAAAGTCCTGAACCGTCCGATCGCGGGCAAGACCGGCACCACCAATGACGAGAAGGATGCCTGGTTCATCGGCTTCACGCCCGACCTCGTGGTCGGCGCGTATATCGGCTTCGACAATCCTTCGCCGCTCGGCCATGGCGAGACCGGAGGCAATGTCTCCGCGCCCGTGGTCCGCGACTTCTTCAAGATCGCCCTTGCCGACCAGCCGCCGATTCCGTTCCGCGCCCCGCCCGGCATCAAGCTCGTGCGGGTCAATCTGAAGACCGGCTTGCCTGCAACCCCGGCGACCCCAAGGCGATCATGGAGGCGTTCAAGCCACCCAGGAGCCTTTGGGCGCGGTCGCGACCGATACCGAGGGGACGGAGGGACTTGCCGCGCGAAGAGTATCGGCCAGGCCGGACCGCAAGCGGCCATTCCAGGTATCATACCGGGCCAAGTGCCCGGACCGCCGCCGCCAGGGCCGGCTCCCGGCCCCGGCAACGACCGGGCTTTGACATCGGGCACCGGCGGACTCTACTAGAGGCTGACAATCGTCAGGAGCCGCCGCCGGGTCAGTGACCCTGGCGGCCCATCCGCTATTTCGCGAACCGAGGAAGAGATGCGCGCTGAAACCGAGGCCGTCGTCAACGACATCAAGCAGTCCTTGACCCTGCTCAGGAGGCATCTTTGACCCTGACCGGGCCAAGGAAAGGCTAGCCGCGCTCGACCGCGCAGGTCGAGGCCCCAATTTCTGGAACGACTCGGCGCGCGCTCAAGGCATCATGCGCGAGCGGCAGCAGCTCGACGGCGCGCTGGCCGGCTTCACGCGTCTTGTTCGCGAGCTCGACGACAATATCGAGCTTGTCGAGCTCGGCGAGGAGGAGGGCGATGAGAGCGTCGTCTCTGAAGCGGAGTCGGCGCTGAAGAAGCTCAGAGCCGAGGCGCATAAGCGCGAGGTCGAGGCGCTGCTCTCCGGCGAAGCCGACGCCAACGACAGCTATGTCGAGATCCACGCCGGCGCCGGCGGCACCGAGAGCCAGGACTGGGCGCTGATGCTCGAGCGAATGTATATGCGCTGGGCCGAGGGACGCGACTACAAGGTGGAGATCATCGGCGAGCACCCCGGCGAAGAAGCCGGCGTCAAATCGGCGACGATCCTGGTCAAGGGCGCCAACGCCTATGGCTGGTTGAAGACCGAGTCCGGCGTGCATCGGCTCGTGCGCATCTCGCCCTTCGATTCAAACGCCAGACGGCACACGAGCTTTGCCTCGGTGTCGGTCTATCCCGCCGTCGACGACACCATCGCCATCGACATCGACGAGAAGGACGTGCGCATCGACACCTACCGCTCGAGCGGCGCCGGCGGCCAGCACGTGAATACCACCGATAGCGCCGTGCGCATCACGCATCTGCCGACCGGCATCGTGGTGCAATGTCAGAACGAGCGGTCGCAGCACAAGAACCGGGCGACCGCTTGGGCCATGCTGCGGGCGCGGCTCTATGAGGCGGAATTGAAGCGCCGCGAAGAGGAGGCGCAAGCCGCTGCGGCTGCCAAATCGGACATCGGCTTCGGCCACCAGATCCGCTCTTACGTGCTGCAGCCCTACCAGCTCGTGAAGGATTTGCGCACCGGGGTTGAGAGCACCAATCCCTCGGCCGTGCTCGACGGCGATATCGACCAGTTCATCGAGGCGGCGCTCGCCGAGCGCATCCACGCCGGGCAGCCGTCAACGTAACGACCTGCTTCGAAGTGTCGGGTGCCGCTATTCCGCCGCGCGCGGGGTGGCGCCGCTGCCCGCGGCGGAAGGCTCCGCTCGCGGCTTGTCGGCTGCCGCAGGCTTGTCGGCTGCAGCTGGCTTGTCGGCTTTGGTCGCAAGCGGATCGTCGGTGCGGCGCGACTTGCCTTCGAAATACGCGCCCTGCTCGATGGCGAGGCTCTGGTGATAGATGTCGCCCTCGACATGGGACTGCGCCTGCAGCGTCACGCGCAGGCCCCGGATCGAGCCGAGCACGCGGCCGCGCACCACGACATCCTCGGCGAGCACGCAGCCCGTGATCTGCGACTTGTCCCCGAGCAGGAGCGAGCCGCATTGCACGTCGCCCTGGATTTCGCCATCGACCTGAATCTCGCCTTTCGAGGTCACATTGCCGGTGATCATCAGGTCTTCGCCGATGATGGAGGGCACGAGCTTGCTGGGGCCGGGGCTCTTGGCGTAACTCGGCGAACGCTCGCCGAACGGCGTCGTTTCGCTTGCCGGCCGGTCAGACATTTTGGTCAGAGGATCGCCGCCCATCTCTCGCTCCGGCTTCTTGGTAAACATGATGGTACCTCCTCAACAGACGCAACCACTCCCTTGCGCCGAAAGGAGAGCGGCGCGTTACTCCAGCACAAGAAGCAATCGATTTCCCGCAGCGCGTATCGCGTATCAATGAGTTTGTCCGGCGATCATGGGAACGCCGGCAAGGAACCCTTAACCAAGAATATCGCCTCCTCCACGGCTTGTCATGAACCATCTCTAGGTTGCTTTGAGTATTGGGAGTGAGGTTTGGCAGAGGTGTTTGCGCGGCCATCGCCTTCCTTTGGTCGATTTTCGCGCCTCTTATGTCATTGACTCTGGGGGATATCGAAAAAAGGGGCCATGAGCGAGCTGAGGCAGCGCTTGTTGCCCATAGCCAGGCAGCCGCTTGCGCTTGTGGGTGTCTTGCGCACGTTCTGCGTGAGCGCGACTGACCGCGCCAAGGTCTTGGCTGACCTGCCGGCTATTCGCCGCATCGCCACGCAATTCAAGTTCTACACGGCGAGCCTGCGCCGCACCGTCGAGCGCTGGAAGCGCGAGACCGGAGTTGGGCGCGACAAGCGAGCCGGTCGCCGGCGCGCTGGTCAAGATCTCGGAAGGAAGCAGAGCGCTGATGACGCTGCCCGCGAGGGGCAGGGCGCTCGTCAAGCTCGTGCCCGAACCGGTCCAGCTCGAGCTCAGGAAAATCTCGACCGGCGGCGCCTATGTTTGCCGCGAGATTTTCGCAGGGATCCTGGTCGTGGGGCTGATCGCCATCGTCGGCGGCTATGGCCGGCTTGCCCGCGGTCCGATCTCGCTGCCAAGCCTCGTTGACGGCGTCGAACAGGCGATCAACGAACAGCTCTCGGACATGCATGTGAAGATCGACGATGCGTTTCTGCAGCGCTCGCCGGACGGTCCCGGCGTGCTCTTCCGGCTCGCGCAATATCCGTCTCATCGACCGCGACGGCTCCATCGTGGCGCAGGCGCCGCTGGCGGCTATCGGCATAAGCGGCGCGGCGCTTCTCTCCGGCCGCATCGCTGCTGGCAGCGTCGACTTCATCGGACCGAAGCTGTTGTTCTATTCATCCGACGACGGCCTGTCGCTCAGCTTCTATCGTCCCTCGAGCAGCGACGTGGAGAAGTTCGTCAAGGGCTCCGTCCCCGGCGCTGCTCCGGCCGCTCCGAAGTCCAGCCGGGAACGCCTCCCGAAAGCGTCATTGCCAAGCCGTCCATGCCGACCAGCGCCGGACGCCAGCTCGACGTGACGCGGACCGTCGCCGATGTCTTCGAGCGGGCGCGCCGCGGCAACACCTCCTACCTCACCCGCTTCGGCGTCAAGGATGCGCAAGTGGTGCTGAGCCGGGAGGGAGGGCAGACCCTGTGGCAAGTGCCGGATTTCTCCATCGACCTTCAGCACAAGAACGAGCGCAGCATCCTTGTGGGCCAGGCAGACCTCGCTTCCAACAAAGGCAATTGGCAGCTCGAATTCCGCACCGAGCAACGTCCCTTGCGCAAGAGCCTGAGCATCACCGCCCTGATCCAGCACCTCGTCCCCTCGGGACTGGCCGAGAACTTTCCGCCGCCGCGGCGCTGAAGGCGCTCGACCTGCCGGTCACCGGCGAGACCAGTGTCGAGATTTCGACCTCCGGCCGCTTCCGCTCCGGCGAAGCGGATCTCAAGCTTGAGCAGGGCTACATCACGCCCCCTGGGATCCGCAGAACGCCATGCAGATCGACGAAGGCAATCTGCACCTGCGCTATGCGAAAGGAACGGGGTGTTCGAAATCAAGCCGTCCACGATCAAATGGGGGCAGAGCCAAGCCACGATCAGCGGCGAATTCCGCCCGGCGGGTGACGACAACGGCGCGCCGAGCTGGAGCTTCAGGCTCAGGGCGCACGACGCCGTGCTCGCCGCCGTGGAGTTCGGGCTGTCCCCGATCAAGGTCGATGAGTGGTCGGCGGAAGGCAGCGTCACCCCCGATCCGGGGCCGCGTGACGCTCTCCCGTTTCGTGATCCGTTCCGGCAGCGCGTCGATCGAGCTTGCCGGCAGTGTCGCCGATGCGCCGGGCTCTCCCGAGGTGCATCTGACCGGCACGGTCAGTCCCATGCCCATCGACGTGCTCAAGCAGTTCTGGCCCAAGTTCCTCGCCGGCGATGCGCGCAAATGGGTGATGCAAAATGTGCGCGGCGGCGAGGTGCTCGGCGGCAAGGTCGCCGTTTCGCTCGAGCCTGGCGAGCTTGCCCGCATGGAGGCCGGCGCCGAGCTCGCGCCGGAGGCCGTGAATGTTGGAGCTCGACCTTGCCAGCATGAGCCTCACCTATATCGAGAAGCTGCCGCCGATCCTCACCGGCAACGCCAAGATGAGGGTGTCGGGGCTCATCTTCTCCGTGGACATTCCAGAGGGAAAATTGTGCTGCCGTCAGGTCAGGAAATTGCCCTCAGCGAAGGCCGCTACTTCATTCCCGACCTGCGTCCCGACCCGCAACAGGCTCAGATCACATTCAAGGCGAGCAGCGCCACCGCGACCGCGCTTGAGCTGCTCGACCATGAGCCTCTCGGCTACATGCAGGCCGTGGGCATGAAGCCCGACTCTTTTGGGGGGACCGCCACGGGTAGCTTCGTTCTCGACATGCCGATGCGCGAAGACCTCAAATTCACGGACGTCAAGCTCCGCGGCGAGGCGCGCCTCGACCAGGTGGTCGCCTCGAACGTGGTGGGCGATCTCAACGTCGAGGGCGGCGCGATCGACCTGAACGTCACCGAGCAGGCGCTCGACGCGCGCGGTCAAATTCTGATCAAGGGCCTGCCGGCCGAGCTCGCCTGGCAGCGCATCTTCTACGAGCCCGAGGAGCGGCAACCGCCGATCAGGATCAGCACAACGCTCGATGAAAATGCGCGCGAGAGCCTCGGGCTCAAGATCTCGCATTTGCTGCGCGGGCCACTTCCCGTGACGCTGTCGGTCGCGCGCAACGCGCAAGGCGCCCAAGCCCTCAGCATGCAGGCGGACTTGACCCAAGCCCAGCTCATCTTCGGCAATATGGGCTGGACCAAACCCCAGGACGCCGGGCCACCATGCAATTCGACGTGGCGCACGGCGAAGGCGGCTCGACCGATCTCACCAACCTCAAGATCCTCGGCGACGACATCGCCATCGACGGCTCGATCTCGCTGAGCCCCGAGCAGCATCTCAAATCCTTCTATTTCTCCGACTTTTCCTTCGACCGGCTCACTCATGTCGAGATCAATGCCACGGTGCGCGACGGCAACGTGCTCGAGGTCGAGGCCCATGGCCCGAGCTATAACGGCAAGCAATTCTTCCAGTCCCTGTTCTCCGCCGGGCAGCTTGCCGAGGATTCCGATGCGCCCGACCCGTTCAGCGTCGACCTCACCGCGCGGATCGGCACGGTGGTGGGCTCCTACAACACGACCGTCAACGACGCCCAGGTCACGCTGCAGAAGCGCGCTGGGCGTCTTGTGGCGCTGAACGCCACCGGCAAGCTCAACGGGCAAATGCCGCTCGCCGTGAAGCTCGAGGAGGCGAGTGGCGTGCGCATCATCCGCGCTGAATCGCGCGACGCCGGCGCCGCCTTCCGCCTCATCGGTTTCTACCCCAAGGTTGAGGGCGGCCAGGCCTCGCTCGAGGTCAATCTCGACACGAGCGAGCCCGGAATGAAGACCGGCACCCTTTGGGCGCGCGACTTCTCCGTGCTCGGCGATTCCGTGGTCAGCGACGTGCTCACCGACCCGCAGTCCATGGCGGCCCTCGGCGGCGAGCGCAAGAAGGAAGTGCGGCAAAGCCGCATCGCCTTCAACCAGCTGCGCGCGCCGTTCTCGGTGGGCAAGGGACAGTTCCTGTTGAACGACGCTTATGTGAACGGGCCGCAGCTCGGCGCCACCATGCGCGGCCGCGTCGACTTCAAGTCGCAGACGGTCAATCTCGGGGGCACCTATGTGCCCCTTTATGGTCTGAACTCGGCGCTCGGTGCGATCCCAATTCTTGGCGGCATCTTCGTCGGACGGCAGGGAGAAGGTGTCGTCGGCATCACCTTCGCCATCCAGGGGCAGCTCGACGACCCGAACGTGCTCGTCAACCCGATGTCGGTGGTGGCGCCGGGCATCTTCCGTCAGATCTTCGAGTTCAGAGCGCAAGGCCAGAATGCGGCCGCCACCGCGCCCGCCGCTCCGCCCTCCGATTTCGAAGCTGGAATTGGGCGCTGAGCGTTCTCGGGCGCTGAGCGTCCTTCTCGCTCGAGCAACTGCTCTAGACGGGCCGGATCAGCACGTGCCGCTTCTTGCCGAGCGACAGCTTGATCACGCCCTCTGGCGTGAGATCGGCGAGCGTCAAGAGCCGCTTCTCGTCGGTGACCGTCTTGTCGTTGACCTTGAGGCCGCCACCCTTGATCTGACGGCGCGCTTCGCTCGTCGACGGCACGAAGCCGACATGGGTGTTGGCGGTGAGAACGCCCCAACCTCGTTCCAGCTCTGCGCGAGCGATCTCGAAGGTCGGCAAGGTCTCAGACAACGTTCCCTGCTCGAAGGTCGCGCGCGCCGGTGCCTTCCGCCCGGTCCGCGGCTTCCCGCCCGTGCAGCAGCGCCGTGGCTTCGGTGGCGAGGACCTTCTTCGCCTCGTTCAGCTCGGCGCCTTGCAGGCTCGCCAGCCCGATCGATCTCAGTCGAGCGGCACTTCGGTGAACAGCTTGAGGAAGCGGCCGACATCGGCGTCCTCGGTGTTCCGCCAATATTGCCAATAGTCGTAAGGGGCTCAACATGTCAGGGTTGAGCCACACCGCACCTGAGGCGGTCTTGCCCATCTTGGCGCCTGACGCCGTGGTGAGCAGCGCCGTGGTGAGTCCGAACAGCTCCACCCCGTCGGTGCGGCGGCCGAGCTCGATGCCGTTGACGATGTTGCCCCATTGGTCCGATCCGCCCATCTGCAAACGGCAGCCGAAGCGGCGGTAAAGCTCGACGAAGTCGTAGGCCTGCAGCACCATGTAGTTGAACTCGATGAAGGAGAGCGGCTGCTCGCGCTCGAGCCTGAGCTTCACCAGATCGTAGGAGAGCATGCGGTTGACGCTGAAATGGCGTCCGTAGTCGCGCAGGAAATCGATGTAGTTGAGCTCGTCGAGCCAGTCGGCATTGTTGACCATGAGCGCGTCGCTGCCGCTTTGGCCGAAGCTCACGAATTTGCCGAACACCGACTCGATGCCGCCGATATTGGCGGCGATCTCCGCATCGGTGAGCAGCTTGCGCGACTCGTCCTTGCCGGAAGGATCGCCGACCTTGGTGGTGCCGCCGCCGATCAACACGATCGGCTTGTGCCCGGCCTGCTGCAACTTGCGCAGCATCATGATCCCGAGCAGATTGCCGACATGCAGGCTCGGCGCGGTACAATCGAAGCCGATATAGCCGGTCATGCGCCCTGATCTTGCGAGCTTGTCGAGGCCGGCTTCGTCGGTCACTTGGTGGATATAGCCACGGGCCTTAAGCTCGTCGAGGAACTCCGATTTGGTCGTGCTCATGATGGCGGCCCGGGTAGAAATATCAGCGAGCCTGTATCAGGTTTAGGCGGGAATTGCACGGGAAGGGAGAGGCTTGCACAGCGTGATGACGGTGATCGGGCTGATGAGTGGCGCGAGCCTCGAAGGCATCGACGTCGCCCTCGTCGCCACCGACGGCGAGCGCCGGCTGGAGCGCCGGCACAGCCTCACCTTCCTTACGCCGCAGAGAGCTCGGCCGCCTTCGCGATGCCATGGCGGCGGCCCTGCGCATCTGGGGCGGCGAGGAGGCAGAGGCGCCTTCCGATCGCCCGTTCATCGCCGAGGTCGAGCGGGAGCTCGACCGGCCTGCATGCCGATGCCGTGCGCGCACTTCCTCGAGACCTGTGCGCTTGCCCGCGACGCCGTCTCGCTGATCGGCTTTCACGGGCTTGCCGTTTATCAGGACCACGCTCGCGGGCTTGCCGCGAGCTTGGCGACGCCGATCGTCTGGCACAGGCTGACCGGGATCGACGTGGTCTACGATTTTGCGCGCGGCCGATATCGAGGCTGGTGGCAGGGAGGCCGCGTCGATGGCGCCGGTCTATCACCGCGCTCTGGCCGAGGATGGAGGGATCGCGCGACCGCTCGCGGTGGTCGACGATCAGTGCGCCGCACCACCGTGCACCTATATCGGCGAGGACGGCAGTCTCGACCGCCGTCGAGGTCGGACCCGCCGTGAGCGCTCAGGCGATTCGCCGAGCGGCCAGCGTCCTTCCGGCGCAGTCCTCTCGCCTGGTTGCTGTCAGGCCGGGGCAGCCACGATGCAGCGCTGGTAGGGGCGCTCGCCAGCCTGTTGCCGGAGCCGGTCTACCGTGCCGAAGAGATGGGCTGGTCTGCCGACCATGTGGAGGCGGAGGCCTTCGCCTATCTCGCCGTGCGCTCGCTGAGAAACTGCCGTTGAGCTTCCCCGACACGACCGGCGTCAGCCACCCGATGACCGGCGGCAGGCTCGCCGCGCCCCTCGGCGTTAGTACTTTCAACGTTCAGTCGCCGCCGGCGTCACTTCTTGTAGCCGACGAAGTAGGCGCCGATGACAGCGCCCGATGCATCTTTGATCGGCTCATAGTCCGCGACATAGCGGGTGCCGAGAATCGGCACCTCGCCGAAAAAGGCCTTGCCCGACTTGATCGAGTCGAGTGCCGGGCCGGCCAGAGCCGTTCCAATAGCCCGGCCGCTTCCATCCGGATTTTGCACATTGGTCGCGACGCGGATGAAGTCGCCATCGCTCTTCACAAGCAGGGTCGCCGCCATGCCCTTTCCGCCTCCCTTGGCGACCTCATCGACCACGGCAAAATTGTTGTTCATCTTGGTCGAGCCGAAATACAAAGCAGGCGCGTCCTTGCCACCGACAGCCTCCGCGCCTTCAATTTTCGGCGCTCCCAATTTCGCCGTGTCTGCCTTCAAGGCCTCCATCGATTTTACGACTCTTGCGTCCTGGGCATTGCCGGCGTTCGGCATCAGCAAGCTAACCGCAAGAACGATGAGACCGGCAACAAGCGTCGATCTGGCACGCGGCCTTGCTGCGGCGAGGCGCCGCAATCAAGTTCAGGGTTATGGGTTGCATGGGTTCCTCCTTGGATTGAGCGGCGGCTTCGTGCCTATGCTCTAACCATGGGAACCGCCGCGCGGCGGTGCGAACGAACCCGCTAGCGCTTTCGGGAAGAATACACCGCAGGAGCTACCGGTGGCTATGACGGCGAGGTGCCCGGATTCCGCGCCATTCTTCAGCTTCCGCGCGCTTTTCGGGGCCTCCCTAAGCCGCCGACTCGCGCTTCTTCTTTTTGCCGAGCCGCTTGTCGAGATAGGCGTCGATCACTTCCATGAGGCCGTCCATGCGGCCCTCGAAGAAGTGGTTCGCGTCGGGGACGGTGGCGTGATCGATGACGATGCCCTTCTGGGTCTTGAGCCGGTCGACGAGCCCGCGCACGGACTCGGTCGGCACCACGCGGTCCTTGGCGCCGTTCACCATCAAGCCGGAGGATGGGCAGGGTGCGAGGAAGGTGAAGTCGTAGAGATTGGCGGGAGGCGCTACCGAGATGAAGCCTTCGACCTCAGGCCGGCGCATCAGGAGCTGCATGGCGATCCAGGCGCCGAACGATATGCCGGCGATCCAGCAGGAGGCGGCATCGGCGTTATAGGCCTGCATCCAGTCGAGCGCCGTGGCGGCATCGGCGAGTTCGCCGGGGCCGTTGTCGAACAGCCCCTCGCTCCGCCCGACACCGCGGAAGTTGAAGCGCAACACCGAGAACCCGCGCCGCTGAAAGGCGTAATACAGGTGATGAGACGACCTGGTTATTCATGGTGCCGCCGAACTGCGGATGCGGGTGCAGAGATCAGCGCAACCGGCGGCGTTCGGCCGGGGTTGTGGTGGTAACGGGCTTCGATCCTACCGGCTGGACCGTTGATATTCACCTCAGGCATGAAGTCTTGACCTCAAACGAAGCAATTTCGACGATGGGGAGAGGGGCCGAGGAGTCTCGAAAATGCCGAAGCGCGCCGCCGCAAAACTTGACTCTGCCGCTCAGGAATCCTATACAAACATAAGATTTAGAATTGTTCCAAACAAGGACACTCCGGCCTTAAAGGTGACGGAGCGGTCAAGCCTCGGGCCGCGCTTCATAGCATGCGCGATGGGGGCTCGTGCAAGCGCTAACGGCGGCCTTTGGTCCGCGAGCTTCTGAGGCATGACGACGCGTTCGTATCTCGATTACAACGCTACAGCCCGCTTCGGCCTGAGGCGCGCGAGGCGATGGTGGCCGCCTTGGCGACCCACGGCAATCCGTCCTCGGTGCACGCCGAAGGCAGGGCCGCGAGGGCGCTCATCGAGATCCGCACGGGCAAAGGTTGCAAGGCTTGCCGGCGCCAAGCCAGAGAACGTGATTTTCACGAGCGGCGGCAGCGAGGCGAATGCGCTCGCGCTTGCCGCGCAAACCGGCGAGGCGTGGCACTGCTATATCTCGGCGGTTGAGCATCCTTCGGTGCTCGCCGGCGGCAGATTCTACCGCGAGGCACGAGCCGAATTCCCGTGTCTGCCGATGGCGTTATCGACCTCGATATGCTTGCGACGGAGCTTGCCAAACACCATCTCGGAGGGTGGAGGCCCTTCGTTTCGCTGATGGCGGCCAACAACGAGACCGGCGCCATCCAGCCGGTCGCCGCGGCAGCCGAAATCGTCCACGAAGCGGGCGGTCTTCTGCACACCGACGCGGTTCAGGTCGCTGGCAGGCTGCCCCTCGATTTCAGCGCGCTCGGCGCCGATATGATGACGCTTTCGGCGCACAAGATCGGCGGTCCCGAAGGGCGTCGGCGCTCTCGTGCTCCGCGAAGGCGTTCCGGTCGAGCCCCTGATCAAGGGCGGAGGCCAGGAGCGGCGGCGGCGGGCAGGGACCGAGAATGTCGCCGGCATCGTTGGCTTCGGCGTCGCTGCGGAGCTCGCCGCGGCGGAACCGGACAAGGCGGCTGAGCTTGCCGCAGCTCCGCGACGAGCTGGAGGAGAGGGCGCTCGCCGTTGAGCCTGACACGGTGGTGGTGTCGGGACGGGTGGCGCGGCTGCCCGAATACGAGCTGCCTCGCCGTTCCGGGCACCAAGGCCGAGACGCTCGTCATCGGGCTCGATCTTGCCGGGGTCGCGGTCAGTGCGGGCAGCGCCTGCTCGTCCGGAAAGGTCGAGGCCTCGCATGTGTTGAGCGCCATGGGCCTGTCGCACGAGCTTGCGCAAGGGGCGATCCGCGTAAGCCTTGGTTTTGGCACCGTGAGTGCCGATATCGAGAGATTCATTGGTGCCTGGAGCGAGCTGATCAAGCGGATGCGGCAGCGCCAGGAAGCGGCGTAGGCCGCGTAGGACGAAAGGATTTGGAGTAGAGCCATGCCGGCAGTGCAAGAGACAGTCGCCCGCGTTCGCGAGATCGACGTCGACAAGTACAAATACGGCTTCTTCACCGACATCGAGATCGGTCAAGGCCCCGAAGGGCCTCTCCGAGGAGATGGTCCGCTTCATCTCGGCGAAGAAGAATGAGCCCGTTTGGCTGCTCGATTGGCGGCTCGAGGCCTATCGCCGCTGGCTCACCATGCAGGAGCCGACTTGGGCGAATGTGCATCACCCCAAGATCGACTTATCAGGATCTTTATTACTATTCCGCGCCGAAGAGCACCGAAGGGCCGAAGAGCCTCGCCGATGTCGATCCGGAGCTGCTCGAGACCTACGCCAAGCTCGGCATCCCGCTGAAGGAGCAGAAGCTGCTCGCCGGCGTCAAGGGTCGCGCGTGGCGGTCGATGCCGTGTTCGATAGCGTGTCGGTGGTCACCACCTTCAAGGAGGAGCTGGCCAAGGCAGGCGTGATCTTCTGCTCGATCTCGGAGGCGGTGCAGAACCATCCTGAGCTCGTGCAGCAAATATCTCGGCTCGGTGGTGCCCGATCACCGACAATTTCTTCGCCACGCTCAACTCAGCGGTCTATTCCGACGGCACGCTTCGTCTATGTGCCGGAAGGCGTGCGCTGCCCGATGGAGCTCTCCACCTATTTCCGCATCAATGCGGAGCAGACCGGCCAGTTCGAGCGCACGCTGATCATCGCCGACAAGGGCGCCTATGTCAGCTATCTCGAAGGCTGCACCGCGCCGATGCGCGACGAGAACCAGCTCCACGCCGCCGTGGTCGAGCTGGTCGCGCTCGACGACGCGCGAGATCAAATATTCGACGGTGCAGAACTGGTACCCTGGCGACAAGCGAGGGCAAGGGCGGCATCTACAATTTCGTCACCAAGCGCGGCGATTGCCGCGGGCACGAACTCGAAGATCTCCTGGACGCAGGTCGAGACCGGCTCGGCCATCACCTGGAAGTATCCGAGCTGCATCCTGCGCGGCGACGGCTCGCGCGGCGAGTTCTACTCGATCGCCATCTCCAACGGCTATCAGCAGGTCGATAGCGGCACCAAGATGATCCATCTCGGCAAGGACACGTCGAGCCGCATCATCTCCAAGGGCATCGCCGCCGGGCACTCCAACAACACCTATCGCGGGCTCGTCTCGGCGCATCGCCGGGCGACCAATGCGCGCAACTTCACCAATTGCGACTCGCTGCTGATCGGCGACAAATGCGGCGCGCACACCGTGCCCTATATCGAGGCGAAGAACGCGTCGGCGCACCTTCGAGCACGAGGCGACCACGTCGAAGATTTCCGACGACCAGCTGTTCTACTGCCTCAGCCGCGGCCTTTCGCCGGAGGAGGCGGTGGCGCTGATCGTCAACGGCTTCGTCCGCGACGTGCTGCAGCATCTGCCCATGGAGTTCATGGCCGAGACGCAGAAGCTGATCGGCATCTCGTTGGAGGGCAGCGTTGGGTAGGCGCGGAATACGTCGCTGTCATGCCCGCGCAAGCGGGCATCCAGTAAGCACAGGCGGTGCAGAATAAGCCGGGACGGTGATTACTGGATCGCCCGGTCAAGCCGGGCGATGACAAGAAACAGAGTCAGTGCCAAGGAATTAGAGAAACAGCGTAATGCTTGAGATCAAGAACCTTCACGTCAATGTCGATGGCCGCGAGATCCTCGAAAGGCCTCGACCTCGACGCTGCCCGCGGGCCAGGTCCATGCCATCATGGGCCCGAACGGCTCCGGCAAGTCGACGCTCGCTTACGTGCTCGCCGGCAAGCAGGACTACGAGGTCACCGCAGGCTCGGTCACCTGGAACGGCCAGGACCTGCTCGCCATGGACCCGAGCGAGCGCGCCGCTGCCGGCGTCTTCCTCGCCTTCCAATACCCGATGGAGATCCCCGGCGTCGCCACCATGACCTTCCTGCGCACGGCGGCCAACGCCGTGCGCAAGGCGCGCGGGAAGCCTGAGCTGTCCACGCCGGACTTCCTGCGCTTCGTGCGCGAGAAGGCTGCCGCGCTGAAGATCGATCCCGAGATGCTGCGCCGGCCGCTCAATGTCGGCTTCTCCGGCGGCGAGAAGAAGCGGAACGAGATCCTGCAAATGTCGCTGCTCGAGCCCGTCGCTCTGCGTGCTGGACGAGACCGATTCAGGCCTCGACATCGACGCCGTGCGCATCGTCGCCGAGGGCGTCAACGCGCTGCGCGGGCCCGAGCGCGCCATGCTGGTCATCACCCACTATCAGCGGCTGCTCGACTACATCGTGCCTGACCGGGTGCATGTGCTTTCCGACGGGCGCGTGGCGCGCTCCGGCGGGCCTGAGCTTGCGCTCGAGCTTGAAGAGTCGGGCTACGCCGAGTTCGGCGATGCACCCGTGAGCCGCCACTAGCGGCGCGGCAGCTAAGGGGACGGCATGGAGCTTGCCGGTCAAGCAGTTTCGGACTCAGCGCCGAGCAGGCTTATCTCGACCTGTTCGACGCGGCCGAGCAGGGGCTTCCCGGCGCCGGCAACCCCTGGGTCGCCGATCTGCGCGCCAAGGCGATCGACGCCTATGCCGCGCTCGGACTGCCGCACCGCCGGGTCGAAGCCTGGAAATATACCGACCTCCGCTCCCGCCTCACCGAGGCTCTGCCGCTCGCGCGCCGACCGGCGTCAGCCGTCACCGATGCTGAGCTTCGCCGAAGCGCTCGGCGCCGAGATCGCGAGGTCTACCGGCCTATCGGCTGGTCGTCGTCGAGGGCGAGCTCAGGGCCGAGCTGTCCGACCTCGCCGGACTGAAGGCGGCCGGCGTCGAGGTCATCTCCATCGCCGAGGCGCTGCAGAAGCCGCCGCGCTGGCTGAAGGCCGCGCTCGGCAAGATCAATCCGCAAGACCGACGATCCGGTCGTTGCGCTTGAACCTCGCGCTGATGAGCGGCGGCGTTGGCTTGCGCCTCGGCCAGGGCGTCACCCTCGACAAGCCGGTCCACCTCATCCATCTCGACGGCAGCGGCGAGCCTGCCAGCGTGGTCACGCGCAACGTCGTCCTCGTCGAGGAGGGCGCCTCGCTCGATCTCCTGGAAAGTTACGCGAGCCTCGGCGGCCGCGAGCTGCAGCGGAACGCCGTGACCGAGGTCGAAGTCGGCGACAAGGCGAGCTCAATCACGTCAAGCTCCAGCGCGAGGAGGAGGCAGCCTTCCACCTCGTCACCTGGCTGGTGAAGCTCGACGCCGACGCGAACTACAAGGCCTTCCAGTTCTCGACCGGAGCTGCGCTGTCGCCGCAGCCAGATCTATGCCGCGCTTCACCGGCGAGGGCTCGTCGCTCGATGTTTCCGGCGCGCTTCTCATGCGCGGCCATCAGCATTGCGACACGACGCTGCTCGTCGAGCATCGCGTGCCGCGCTGCACGAGCCGCGAGCTGTTCAAGGCGGTGCTCGACAACGAGGCGCGCGGCGTGTTTCAGGGCAAGATCATCGTGTCGCCCGGCGCGCAGAAGACCGACGGCAAGCAGATGGCGCAGGCGCTGCTGCTCTCCGAGACGGCGGAGTTCGACTCAAAGCCCGAGCTTGAGATCTTCGCCGACGACGTGGTGTGCGGCCACGGCTCGACCTCGGGCCAGATCGACGAGGATCTGCTGTTCTACCTCGAGGCCCGCGGCATTCCCGAGGACTCAGGCCCGCGCCCTGCTGATCCAGGCCTTTGTCGGCGAGGCGGTCGAGCGCATCGAGCATGAGGGCCTGCGCGAGGCGCTGTCAAGGCGTCGCGCCGAATGGCTCGGCGTCAGCTTCGACTGACGGCGGATAACCGATGACGATCTTCGCCGAAATCGGCTTACGAGCCTCAGCGCCAGACCCGTTGCCTACGACGTCGACGCGATCCGCGCCGACTTCCCGATCCTGACGCAGAAGATCCACGGCAAGCCGCTCGTCTATCTCGACAACGGCGCCTCGGCGCAGAAGCCGCAAGCTCGTGCTCGACACCATCCAGCGCGCCTACGGCGAGGAATACGCCAACGTCCATCGCGGGCTGCATTACCTGAGCAACCTCTCCACCGCCAATTTCGAGAAGGCGCGCGAGACGGTGCGCCGCTTCATCAACGCGCGCTCCGACGCCGAGATCATCTTCACCCGCAACGCCACCGGAAGCGATCAATCTGGTGGCGAGCTCCTATGGCGGCCCGCATATCGGGGAGGGCGACGAGATCGTGCTCTCCATCATGGAGCACCATTCCAACATCGTGCCCTGGTATTTCCTGAAGGAGCGGCAGGGCGCGGTCCTGAAATGGGCGCCGATCTCCGACGACGGCGAGCTGCTGCTCGATGAATTCGAAGCGCTGCTCACCCCGCGCACCAAGATGGTCGCCATCACCCACATGTCGAACGTGCTCGGCACCATCGTCCCGATCAAGGAGGTGGTGCGGATGGCGCATGCCCGCGGCATTCCCGTGCTGGTCGACGGCGCGCAAGGCGCGGTGCATCTCCCGGTCGACGTTCAGGACCTCGACTGTCGATTTCTATGCCTTCACCGGCCACAAGCTCTACGGCCCGACCGGCATCGGCGTGCTCTACGGCAAAAGGAGCTGCTCGAGGCCATGCCGCCCTATCAGGGCGGCGGCGAGATGATCGGCACGGTGACCACCGAGCGCATCACCTATGCACCGCCGCCCCATCGCTTCGAGGCCGGCACGCCGGCCATCGTGCAGGCGATCGGGCTCGGCGCGGCCATCGACTATGTCGAGAGCGTCGGCCGCGAGCGCATCAAGGCGCATGAGGATCGGCTGCTCGCCTACGCCATGGAGCGCCTCAGCGAGCTCAACTGGCTCCGCATCTTCGGCCGCGCCAAGACACAGGGGCTCGATCATCTCCTTCGAGATGCGCGGCGCCCATCCGCACGACGTGAGCACCATCCTCGACCGCTATGGCGTGGCCATCAGGGCCGGCACCCATTGCGCCGAGCCGCTTCTCGCGCGTTATGGCGTCACCTCGACTGCACGCGCCTCCTTCGCCATGTATAATACGGTCGAAGAGGTCGACCGGCTGGTCGAGGCGCTGCACAAGGCGCATGACATGTTCGCTTGAGGCGAATGACGGAAATGACTGAAAAGATTCAAGAGAACGAGGAGAGGGCGGCCTGAGGCGCCGGCGGAGGCTAGGCCGTTCCGCGCGAGCCCGCAGCCGCGCCCTGCGCCCGGAGCACGACCAGCTCAAGGACGACCTCGTGGCGGCGCTGAAGACCGTGTTCGATCCCGAGATCCCGGTCGACATCTACGAGCTTGGCCTGATCTATCGGCTGGACGTCGATGACGACGCGCAATATCGAGGTGGACATGACGCTCGACCGCGCCCGGCTGCCCTGTGGCCGGCGACATGCCGGGCTGGGTGGAGAACGCCGTCTCGTCCGTTCCCGGCGTCGGCCAGGTGAAGGTCAATCTCGTGTTCGATCCGCCCTGGGACCCGAGCCGCATGTCCGACGAGGCGCGGCTTGCGCTCAACATGTTCTGAGCGGACTTGAACCCGACCCCGATCTATCCCAAGTTGAGACCATGACCGCACCGAAGCTCATGACCCTGACCGATGCCGCCGCCGAGCGCATCCGCGCGCTCATGTCGGCCTCCGGCAAGGACGCCACCGGCCTGCGCATCGGCGTGAAGAAGGGCGGTTGCGCCGGCATGGAATACACCATGACCTATGCCGAGACGAAGGCGCCGCATGACGAGGTGGTCGAGGACAAGGGCGTGCGCATCCTCATCGATCCGACCGCCGTGCTGTTCCTGCTCGGCACCGAGATGGACTACCGCAGCGACCGCATGAGCTCAGGCTTCGTGTTCAACAATCCGAACCAGACAGGCTCTTGCGGCTGCGGCGAGTCCGTGTCGCTCACCCCGGCGAGGCCCGCCGAAGACGAGCGCGTCCGTAGCGGCTAGCTGACCATACGTTGCCTGCTAGATGCGGATGGCTGGAATCCGACGAGAATGTAGTTGAGGTAGCGCCCTAGTCCAGCGGACGCACCGAGCGCGTCATGAAGGCGGGGACGTGCTCGCCCATGCCGCGCACGCCACCGCCGCGCGAGGGCTGCGGGGGCTTGGGCGGAGGCCGATGGCCGGTATGCTGGGATTGCGGCTGAGGCGCTGGCGCGTGGATGGGAGTGAGTATGCGCCGCCGTTGGCGCTGAGCTCTGGGCTGGCTTCGCGTGAGCTGCTCTTGGCTGCTGCTGCTCGCGTCTCTGCTGATTTTGCTGCGGGTGGGGCTGATGGGGCTGGTGGGGTTTGTTGGCTTTGTGCGCGGGCGAGCCCCATGCTCCTTGCGCTGACTGTCGGGCCGTCCGTGCGCGCTCGCCGGCGCTCCGCTGCCTCCTGCGGCTTGATCGCGAGCCGCGCCGGTTGCGTCCGTTCGAGCGGCCCCGGTCTTCGCGCGCGTGGGCGATCTCGTCGGCGCTCGGCTGACCATCGATCCACGGGATGTCCTGGCGGAGCAGCCTCTCGATCGCCTTGATCGCCTTGATCTCTTTCGGCGTCACCAGCGTGGCGGCGAAGCCTTCGCGCCCGGCGCGTCCGGTGCGCCCGATGCGGTGGACGTAATCCTCGGGATGAATCGGAACGTCGTAGTTGAAGATGTGGCTGACGTCGGGGATATCGAGGCCGCGGGCCGCGACGTCGCTCGCGGCAAGGAAGGTGATGGTGCCGTTGCGGAAGGCGTCGAGCGTCGCCGTGCGCTGATGCTGGTCCATGTCGCCGTGCAGCGCGCCGACGTTGAAGCCGTGGCGCTGGCAGCGAGCGGTGGACGATGCCGACGTCCTTCTTGCGATTGCAGAAGATGATGGCGTTCTTGACGTTGATCTCCCGCATCAGCGCTCGGAGCGCCTCGCGTTTGCCCGCGGCGTCGTCCGGGCGCCTTCTTCAGCCGCTGCACGATCGTCGTGGCGGCCGGTCGCTTGCGGCGCGATTTCGATGCGCTCGGGCCGGTGCAGGAAGTTGTCGACGAGGCGCTGAATTTCCGGCCGGCATGGTCGCCGAGAAGAACAGCGTCTGCCGGGTGAAGGGGAGGAGCTTGCAGATGCGCTCGATGTCGGGGATGAAGCCCATGTCGAGCATGCGGTCGGCTTCGTCGATGACCAGGATCTCGATGCCGTTGAGCAGAAGCTTGCCGCGCGTCGAAATGGTCGAGCAGGCGGCCTGGCGTGGCGATCACCACGTCGGCGCCGCGGTCGAGCTTGCGGTCCTGGTCCTCGTAGGACACGCCGCCGATCAAGAGCGCCACGGTCAGCTTGTGGTTCTTGCCGAGAATTTCGAAATGCTCGGCAACCTGCGCGGCAAGTTCGCGCGTCGGCTCGAGGATCAGCGAGCGCGGCATGCGGGCTCGCGCCCGGCCTCGCTCGAGCCGCGTCAGCATCGGCAGCACGAAGGACGCCGTCTTGCCGGTGCCGGTCTGGGCGATGCCGAGCACGTCGCGACCTGCGACGGCATGCGGTACGGCTTGCGCTTGGATGGGAGTGGGAGACTCGAAACCCGCCGCTTGAACAGCGGATAAAACCTTTGAACTTAAGCCAAGTTGTGAAAAGCTCATGAATTAGCAAAACAAGCGCGGGCCCGAAGCACCACGCGCATCTTCTTTCGTTTTTAATGGCGCAATTATTTGCTGCAACGATTCGTGCAGCCTGCGCAAGACATCTACCAAAGCAATGAGGTCTTATACCCTGCAATGCTTGCTCCTCAAATAGGGGGCGGGCGCATCATGCGCAAGAGGCAAATGGCCGCCCACGCTGTCTAATCGTCCTTGGGAACATTGGTCGGGGCCGCAGCCGGCGCGGCGAGCAGGGCTCTTCGCCGGCGCCTTTGCCATGGCGTATTTGCCGGGCGCGGTCGCCTTTGACGTACAGGCTGATGTCCTTGTCCGCGTCGAAATCGTACGAGCTCACGATGATGGTGATCTCATTGTCCTTGCTCTCTTCGCCTTCGATCTCGATCGAAGCATTGCCGAGCTTCTGATCGTTGACCTCCTTGAGCGGCAGCCGTCGCGACGATCTTGGGGACCGGATCGGTTTCCGACAGCGCGAGCCACTGCAGATAGACGCGCGCCCCGAAGGACTGCTCGGTCCCGCTCATGACCACGATGGCGCGGTAGAAACCTCCTTGTTTGCCTTCCGACCACGAGCCGCCGGTGACGACGTCGGCAACCTCCGGCGGAAGGCTCTCGACGACCTTGGCATCGTCATCTGGCCGCCGAAGCTGAGGCCGGCGGGATAAGCGCAACGGCAAGGAGCGCGGTGGCGCGCAATATGGACTTGAGCATGAGGAACCCCCTGACTTGAATCTGACGCGACGCTTGAACCGGCTCGCCACGCTGACTTTAGAGTATCGCATCTCATTGTGACAGACTATGACGGCTCTTGCGCATCGTTGGTATAGCGGCGGAAAACGATGCTTTCGCGCATCTCGGGGAGGCGGCGGCAGGACATGCGGGACTATGCCGATGTGGTGGTGAAGCCGCCGATCCTGTTCGCCGGCGCCGTTCTTCTTGGCTGTCTCTTGAGCTGGATCGTCCCCTCGGGCCCGGGCTCGGCTCGGCGAACACACGCGCCCTTGCCGCCGGCGGCACGCTTCGCGCTGATCGGACTTGCGCTTGGTCGCTCTTTCGGTGCGGCAGTTCCGGCGGGCGGGCACGAGCGTCGTTCCGGGCGAGCCGTCGACGGTTCTTGCTCGAAAACGGGCCTTACCGCTTCACGCGGAACCCGATCTATATCGGCTTCGTGCATCCTCTATTTCGGGCTCGCCATCATGCTGACCAGCGCCTGGATGCTTCTGCTGCTCATTCCGGTGCTGATCATCCTGCAGCGCGGCGTGGTCGAGCGCGAGGAAGCCTATCTGCAGGCGAAGTTCGGCGAGGCCTACCGCAAATATCAGGCCCGCGTGCCGAGGTGGCTGTAGTTCAAATATCCAGCTCGTCCGGCTTGGCGAACTCGGCGCGCTCCTGGATGAATTGGAAGCGCGCCTCGGGCTTGTTGCCCATGAGCTGATCGACCACCTTGGCCGTGGCGTCTGCGCTCGTCCTCGACGATCTCGACGCGGAGCAGGGTGCGGACGCTGCGGTCCATGGTCGTCTCCTTGAGCTGCTTCGGCAGCATCTCGCCCAAGCCCTTGAAACGGCGAGACATCGACCTTGCCCTTGCCGTTGAACTCCGTCTTGAGCAGCTCGGCCTTATGCGCGTCGTCGCGCGCGTAGAGCGGTCTTGGCGCCCTGGCTCAGGCGATAGAGCGGCGGCACGGCGAGATAGAGATGGCCGCTTCTCGATCAGCCCGCGCATCTCGCGGTAGAAGAAGGTGATGAGCAGCGAGGCGATATGGGCGCCGTCGACGTCGGCGTCGGTCATGATCACGACCTTCTCGTAGCGCAAGGTCCTCGTCGCGGTATTGCGTGCCGGTGCCGCAGCCGAGCGCCTGGATCAGATCGGCGATCAGCTGATTGTCGGCGAGCTTGGTCGAGCTTGCGCTCGCCACGTTGAGGATCTTGCCGCGCAAGCGGCAGCACCGCCTGGCTCGCCCGGTCGCGCGCCTGCTTGGCCGAGCCGCCGGCTGAATCGCCCTCGACGATGAAGATCTCGGTGCCTTCGCGCGGCGCTCACGCGCGCAATCGGCGAGCTTGCCGGGAAGCCGCAAGCGCGCGCGTCGCGGTCTGCCGGCCGATCTCCTTTTCCTTCTTGCGGCGAAGCCGCTCCTCGGCGCGGTCGACCACCCAGTCGAGCAGGCGGTTGGCTTGCGGCGGATTGCCGGTGAGCCAATGGTCGAAGGCGTCGCGCACCGTCGTCTCGACGATGCGGGTGGCTTCCTGGGTCGCGAGCCGGTCCTTGGTCTGGCCCTGGAACTCAGGCTCGCGGATGAACATCGAGAGCATGCGCGCCGGCCGTGCCGACAGCATGTCGTCGGCCGTCAGTTGCGCGCCGCGCTTGTTGCCGATGAGCTCGCCATAGCGCGCGCAAGCCCTTGGTCAGCGCCGAGCGCAAGCCGGCCTCATGGGTGCCGCCGTCGGGCGTCGGCACGGTGTTGCAATAGGAGTTGAGGAAGCCGTCATCGCCGGCGACCCAGGCGATGGCCCATTCCACCGCGCCGTGGCCTTCGCGCTTGTTGCTTCTGCCGGTGAAGAATTCCTTGGTGACGGTCTCCTGGCCTTCGATGCGGCTCGGCGAGAAAGTCCTTGAGCCCGCCTGGGAAGTGGAGCACGGCGCTTTGCGGCGTCTCGCTTGTCGCCGGCGAGCAGCGCCGCGGCGCAGGACCAGCGGATCTCGACGCCGCCGAAGAGATAGGCCTTCGAGCGCGCCATGCGGAACAGCCGCGCCGGCGCGAACGCCACGCCCTTGCCGAAGATCTTGGGGTCAGGCTTGAAGCGGACCGTGGTGCCGCGGCGGTTGCTTCACCGCGCCAAGCGCTCTTCAGCGGGCCGTCGGGCGCTCCGCGCGTATAGGTCTGGCGGTAGAGCTTCTGTCCGCGCGCCACCTCGACCTCGAGGTGCTCCGACAGCGCGTTCACCACCGAGACGCCGACGCCGTGCAGGCCGCCGCTCGTGTCGTAGACCTTGCGAGTTGAACTTTCCGCCCGAGTGCAGCGTGGTCATGATGACTTCGAGCGCCGACTTCTTCTTGAACTTGGGATGCGGGTCGACCGGGATGCCGCGGCCGTTGTCGGTGACGCTCAGGAAGCCGTCGTCCTCGAAGCTCACCTCGATGCGGGTGGCGTGGCCCGCGACCGCCTCGTCCATGGCGTTGTCGAGCACCTCGGCGAAGAGGTGGTGCAGACGCCTTCTCGTCGGTGCCGCCGATATACATGCCGGGCCGCCGGCGCACCGGCTCGAGCCCCTCGAGCACCTCGATGTCGGCGGCGGTATAGGCATCGTCGGCCGCAGCCCCGCCGTTCCGCTTCGCCTTGGCGGGCTTGGCGGCGGCAATCGGCTTCTTCTTCAGCTCATCCTCGAGCTTGGCGAAGAGGTCGCGTGATGTTGCGGTTTTGCGCAATCGAGCTCGCCCGGCCACGACAAACAGATCTCTTGTTGAATGGGACTGAACCCTAGCTCGCACGCATAAGCGGCAATTTCAAGGGTGCGCGATCCTTAGGCGATCTTGCTGCCGCCGATCTTGGTGATGACCACGACCGATGGCCGCGGCGCCCTGTTGCGGAAATTGTCTCTATTCGCCATATTCGGTTAAGAGGATGGTTGCTGGGGTCGGGGAGCACGTGGGGCCCGGCTCCACGACAGGTTCTTGACGAGGTCAGAAGCGTCGGCGGAACAGACACCAATCTGCAATTTCGGGTGGAAAGCGCCGTCGTTTTCGCTCCTCGGCGTTGACGGCAAGACTTCACAGCCTTGCAGATCTGCGAGGCGAGAATGGCACGTTGGTGGTGTTCATCGTGCAATCACTGCCCTTACGTGAAGGCGGTGATCGACCGCATCGTGCGCGACGCCAACGAGCTTAAAGCTTACTGGGCATCAACACCGTCGCCATCTCATCCAACGATGCCGAACACTATCCTGAGGACCTTCTTCGACAACATGAAGCGGTTTGCGAAAGCGCACGGTTTCAGCTTCCCCTATCTCTACGACGAGAGCCAGGAGGTGGCGAGGCGCTATGATGCGGTGTGCACGCCGGACTTCTTCGGCTTCAACGGGAAGCTCGAGCTGCAATATCGCGGCCGCCTCGATGCCAGCCGCAAGGAGGCTGGGCTTGCCGACGCACGCCGTGAGCTGTTCGAGGCGATGAAGCAGGTCGCCGAGACGGGCACGGGCCCGCGCGAGCAAACCGCATCCATGGGCTGCTCGATCAAGTGGAAGGCCGCCTAATTCCAGTCGTCGCCGGCAGCCGAAGAGAAGCTCCGAGGTGGGGAGGGTGCGCCCGCCGCATTAACCTCGGCTTAAGCCTAACCGTTTCCCGTTTCTTTACCCGGCGCTCCCTAGACTTTGCCTCAAATGCAGCGGGAGTCCGGCATGACGATCATGCGCTACGCCATTCTGATCACGCTCGCGATAGCCTCGCTCTGCGCCATGGTCAGCGCCGGCGCCGACAACGGCCAGAGGTTCCTGGTCGACGCCGGCCAGAGTGGAGCGGTCGCGTCACACTGAAGTCTTCCTGTGGATGCTCGGCGGCATCGCGGTCGTCACCACCCTCTCGCTTTGGCACTTCGTGGTGTTCGGCATCCCAAGCCTGCTCGGCGGCTGGTACACGAGCAACAAGCAATGGCTCGGCACGCTCCTGATCCTGCTCCTGATGTGGGGAGCGTTCTATCTGATGAAGGGGAAAGTTTCCGAGACGGGGGAGCCCTGGCAGGGGGCCTTCGGTCACTGATCCCGCGTCCTACGGGGTTACGCGGCAAGCGACCAGAAGGTCGAGTAGACGGGGCGGAAAGTGGGGCGGCCAAGACATTCGGCCGCCCCATTCGCTTTGATCCCCAAGGACCAGGCGTCAAACGCTGTAATACATGTCGAACTCGATCGGGTGCGGCATCATCTCGAAGCCGCTCCACCTCTTCCATCTTCAGCTCGAGATAGGCATCGATCGCATCGTCGGTGAACACGTTGCCCTTCTTCAGGAAGGCGCGGTCCTTTGTCGAGCTCCTCGCAGGCCTGGCGCAGCGAGCCGCACACGGTCGGCACCTTCTCCGAGCTCCTCCGGCGGCAGGTCGTAGAGGTTCTTGTCGATCGGATCGCCTGGATTGAGCTTGTTCTCGATGCCGTCGAGCCCGGCCATCAGCATCGCGGCGAAGGCGAGATAGGGATTGGCGGCGGGATCGGGAAGCGCACCTCGACGCGCTTGGCCTTCGGGCTTGATGCCGAGCGGGATGCGGCAGGACGCCGAGCGGTTGCGCGAGGAATAGGCGAGCAGCACCGGCGCCTCGTAGCCCGGCACCAGCCGCTTGTAGGAGTTGGTGGTCGGGTTGGTGAAGGCGTTGAGCGCCTTGGCGTGCTTCGAGGATGCCGCCGATGTAGTAGAGCGCAGTAGTCCGAGAGATCGGCATATTTGTCGCCGGCGAACACCGGCTTGCCGGCCCTTCCAGATCGACTGGTGGACGTGCATGCCCGAGCCGTTGTCGCCGAACATCGGCTTCGGCATGAAGCGTGGCGGTCTTGCCGTAGAGCCTGCGCGACGTTGTGGATCACATATTTGTAGATCTGCATGGCGTCGGCGGTCTGCACCAGCGGGCCGAACTTGATGCCGAGCTCGTGCTGCGCCGGCGCCAACCTCGTGGTGATGCTTCTCGGCCACGCACGCCCATGTCGGCCATCACCGACAGCATCTCGGAGCGCATGTCCTGCGCCGGAGTCGACCGGCGGCACCGGGAAGTAGCCGCCCTTGGTGCGCGTGCCGGTGGCCGAGGTTGCCCATCTCGTATTCGGTGTCGGTGTTGGTGGGCAGCTCGGCCGAGTCGATCTTGAAGCCGGTATTGTAAGGCTCGGCGGCGAAGCGCACGTCGTCGAACACGAAGAACTCGGCCTCGGGCCCAGAACACGGCACGTCGCCGATGCCGGTCTGCTGCAGATAGGCCTGCGCCTTGCCGGCGATGCGAGCGCGGGTCGCGCTCGTAAGGCCTCGTCGGTCAGCGGCTCGAGCACGTCGCAGAAGATCGCGAGCGTGGTCTGCGCGAAGAACGGGTCGATGCACCGCCGATGGCGGGTCCGGCATCAGCTTCATGTCCGAACTCGTTGATCACCTTCCAGCCGGCGATCGATGGAGCCGTCGAACATGATGCCGTCGGCGAACGCGTCCTCGTCCATCAACGCTCGACGTCCATGGTGACGTGCTGCATCTTGCCCCGCGGATCGGTGAAGCGGAGGTCGACGAACTTGATGTCATCGTCCTTGATCTTCTTCACTACGTCGGCAGCGTCTGCCATCTTACTCCCTGTCCTTCGTATGTTTGAATGCCGCCTGCCGGCTCCTTGCTGGCGGACGGATCAATCGATCCTGGATCGTCCTTGGATCGTTTGCTTCATCCTCGTCAGATGGCGTCGTGTCCCGGTCTCGCCGGTGCGGATGCGCACGGCTTCCTCACATTCGACACGAAAATCTTGCCGTCACCGATGCGACCCGGTCTTCGCTGGAGCCGCGATGATCGCGTCGATGGCCTTTTCCACCATGCTCGTCGCCGAGCACGAGCTCGAGCTTCACCTTGGGCAGGAAATCGACCACATATTCGGCGCCACGATAGAGCTCGGTATGGCCTTTCTGGCGTCCGAAGCCCTTGGCTTCGGTGACGGTGATGCCCTGCAAACCCGATCTCCTGCAGGGCCTCCTTCGACCTCATCCAGCTTGAACGGTTTGATGATCGCCTCGATTTTTTCATGTTCTCCACCGCACCTCCCCGTTGGGCATACCAAACCGCCCAGGCTCCGCGCGCGTTAGCCCGCAGCCTGCCGGACTCCTGCCGCCGCCCAAGCACGCCCTATGCCAATCTTGTCAGGGGAGGGTTCCTTCTGATTCAGGTTTTATGAGCAGGCGCCGGGCCATCCTGGCACCGCCCTCGTAAGCCAAGCCTAGGATTTAAGCAATGATGCACTGGGATTTCAGCAATCTGCCCGAGACATGCGCTTTTTCGTTTTCGTTGAGGCTTTGCTTTATCGTGCCATCGATGCATCGAGCTGCCCTGACGTCTGAGGAAATGGGTCAAGCCGACCGCCTTGCCATGGAAGGCGGGGTGCCGGACCTTGAGCTCATGGAAAATGCCGGACGTGCCGTGGCCGACGAGGTCGCCGCCCGCTTCCCCGACGCAAGCGAGGTCGCCGTGCTTTGCGGGCCCGGCAACAACGGCGGCGACGGCTTCGTTGCCGCCCGCCATCTGCTCGACAAGGGCTACGCTGTGCGCCTCGGCTTCAAGGGGACCCGAGCCGCCTGCCGCAAGACGCCGCCGCCATGGCCAAGGCCTGGACCGCGCCATCGAGCCTCTCAGCGCGCGCGCTCCTCTCACGCGCCGATGTTGTCGTCGATGCCTTGTTCAGGGCAGGCGCTTGCGCGCCCCATCGAGGGCGATTTCGCCGCGCTGATCGAGGCGGTTGAATGCAAGCGGGCTCCCCGTCATCGCGGTCGACGTGCCGAGCGGCGTCGACGGCACCACCGGCGCGATCAAGGGCATCGCCGTGAGCGCGCTTGCCACGGTCACCTTCTTTCGCCTGAAGCCTGGGCACCTGCTGCTGCCGGGCGCGAGAGCTGTGCGGCGAGACGCGCGTGGCCGATATCGGCATTCCCGACAGCGTGCTTGAGATAATCAAGCCGAAGACTTTCGCCAATGAGCCTCCTTTGTGGCTCCCGCATTTTCCATGGCCCACGCCGCAAGGCCATGAAACATGCCCGCGGTCACGCGGTGGTCGTGTCCGGTCCGGCCTTCTCGACCGGCGCGGCGAGGCTTCGCGGCCATGGGAGCGTGCGGGCGCGGCGCCGGCCTCGTCACCGTCGCCTCGCCCAGGACGCCGTGGCGGTGAACGCTTCGCAGCTCACCGCCGTCATGGTGCGGGTGGCCGACTATGGCAAGGAGCTTGCCGAGCTGTTGGCGGATGAGCGCGAAGAATGCGCTGCTGATCGGGCCTGGCGTTGGCGTCGGCGAGAGCACCAAGGCAAAGGTGATGGCGGCGCTGGCGAGCAACGCCGCAATCGTCCTCGATGCCGACGCGCTGACGCGTCCTTTGCCTCAGCCCCGAAACGCTCTTCGCTGCCATTCGCGGGCGCGCAGATCCGGTCGCGCTCACGCCGCATGAGGGCGAATTTGCGCGTCTCTTCGGCCCGATCGGCGAGGGGCCCAAACTCGAAGCCGCCCGCGCCGCGTGCGCGCGCTCAGGCGCCATTGTGCTGTTGAAGGGCTCCGACACCATCGTGCGCCGTCGCCTGACGGCAGAGCCTCGATCAATGCCACGTCGAGTCCCTGGCTTGCCACGGCCGGGACCGGAGACGTTCTTTCCGGAATGGTCCTCGGCCTGCTGGCCCAGAGGATGGCTGCCTTCGAGAGGGTATCCGCCGCGGTGTGGATGCATGGCCGTGCGGCGCAACTCTTCGGACCTGGCCTGATCTCCGAGGATCAACGCGTTCGGCGATGCTGCCAGCAGTCCTCCGTGAGCTGGCGAACCCCCGAGAGGCGCGGACATCACCCGCTGTTCGGCGCGCTGAAGGGGCTGGACGCGCAGGTGGTCCCTGGCACAAACGCATTACGGATCCCGCCGATCCGGATTGGGGAGAGGAAAAAGCGGGGAGAGCAAATCTGATACAAAGCCACATGACCCTATGTTGACACAGTGCGACCTTATGGGGGACATGAGAGTCGGAGGGGCTCGCAGCGGCCCGCTTCTCTCGCCATGGGCTCATGACCAGTCGGCGCTTCACGCTTGTTGGCCTTGCTCTCGTCCTCGTCGTCGCTACGGGCCGGGCCGGGAGCGCCGAGGACGTGACGCTGCTCCGCGCCGCGAGGGAGCGGCGGCGCTGCTCCGCGGCCAATATGACAAGGCGCTCGCCGCCTATGACGAGGCTCTGTCCAATCCGGAAATTGCCGACTTCGTCAAAGCCAGCATCTACAGCGATCGCGGCGTCGCCAAATGGCGCTGAAGCAGACCAAGGAAGCCCGTCGACGACTTCAATCAGTCGATCCAGATCTCGCCTGAGAGCGCCTCCGTCTACAACAACCGTGGCAACGCGCCTCATGGATTTGGGCCACCCCGACGAGGCTGTGAAGGATTTCGACCGCGCCATCGCGCTCTCGCCGAATTACGGCGCGGCCTACAACAACCGTGGCAACGCCCATGCCCGTGCTCGCCCAATACGAGCCGGCCTTCCAGGACTATCGCAAGGCCGTCGAGCTGATGCCGACAAGCGCCGTCGCCCTCAACGGCCGCGGCAAGGCGCACGCGTCGTTGCAACGCTATCACGCCGCGGTCCGCGACTACTCCCGCGCCCTCGCCCTGAACACCAAATACGACGCCGCCTACGAGAACCGCGGCGAGGCGTACCTTGCACTCGGGCGAGACGATGAGGCCGCGGCGGACTTCACCCAGGCGCTCGCCTCAAAGCCCGACCAGCCTGGACGTGCTGCTCTTGCGCGCTCGCGCCCTTGCCGGCGACAAGAAGTACAACACCGCGGTCGACGACCTCAGCAAGGCGATCGAGCTCAGCCTGACCTCGCCGACGCCTATATCGAACGCGGCGAGGTCTACACCCAGGTGCGCCGCCTTCCCGACGCCATCGCCGATTTGACCCGCGCCATCGAGCTTAACCCGCAAAACGCCGAGGCTTACGCCATGCGCGCCGAGGCAAGGATGAAGGCGGCACCGCCGAAGAAGCCGGAGCCCGTGTCCACCGTCGCCAAGCAGCCCGAAGCCGCGCCTGCCGATCCGAACGCTGCCCCCTCGCCGCCCCTGGTGCGCCTGCGGATCCGAATGCGGCTGCCCCAGGTGCTGCGGCTTCTGCCGATCCAAACGCTGCGGCTGCACCTGTCGATCCGAATGCCGTGACGGCTCCCGCCGATGCGAATGCAGCCCGGGTACGGCGACCGCCGCCGCTGATCCGAACGCGGCAGCCACTCCTGAAGATCTAAATGCTGCGGCGACCCCGGCCGATCCGAATGCTCCTGCCGCCCCCGGCCGATCCGAACGCTGCGGCTGCACCCGCCGATGCGAACGCTGCGGCGCCTCCCGCCGATCCGAACGCGGCGGCTCCCGCCGATCCGAACGCGGCGGCCCCCGGCGCAATGGCGGCGGCCGATCCGAATGCGGTGCGCTCCGCCTGACGCCAGTGCCGACCCAAACGCTGCGCCTGCGGCTGATGCCGCTCCCGAGCCGGTTCAGGCTGACGACGAAGCGCTGAAAGACCTGCAGCAGGCGCTGACGCTTGCCCCCGACGATCCGGTTGCCTTGCGCCTTCGCGGCGACTTCTATCAAGCCACCGGCAAGACGACGGAGGCGATTGCCGACTATCAGGCAGCGCTCGCCAAGGATCCCTTCCAGAGCGAGAGCCGGGATGCGCTCGAAGCTCGGTCAGGATGTGCCGGACGAGCAGGGGCTGCCCTTGGCGCCTCCGGTGTCCGACTGGGTCGTGACCGAACCGTCCCCTGGGCGCTACGTCGCGACCAATCCAAAGTACAAAAAGTTGCGCGCCGAGCTCGAGATGTTCGGCTCGGGCAAGCCCAAGATCATCGAATGGACCCAGATGAAGGATGCGCTGGCCGGCATCGGCCTGCTCCGCTACTACGCCGGCGATTTGGCGGAGGGCGCCAACCAGGAGCTCGTCTATACGGCAATCATCGACCTCTGGGCGAACAAGGTCGTCACCATCGAGCCCCTATAGCTGGGGCACCAACGCTGCCAAATGGGATTGGCAGGCCTATTCGGTGGTGGTGACCGACCCCGACGGCACGCCAAATGAGATCAAGCTGCGGAAGCCGAAAGCGAGACCGGTTGCTCGCGAGGGAGGCGGCTTCTTTGACTCATGGGGTGGGCCGGACAGGTCAGGCTGCACCTCGTGGCCGTCGTGGCGGCGGAGGCGGAGGCGGTGGACGGCGGACTTTTCGGCTGGTTCGGCCGATGGTCTGTACTGGACGATGCCGCCTCTCGCGCGTCATACCGGCGAAAGCCGGTATCCAGGAAAATGGAGTCGTAGCTTTTAGACTGGATTCCGGCTTGCGCCGGAATGACGGTCATAGGAACCACCCAAGTAGCCAAGCAAATGACCCTCTTCCTTGCCAGCGTGCGCGACGAGGCCGAAGCCGCGATCGCTCTCCTCGCCGGCGCCGACATCATCGATCTGAAGGAGCCTCGGCGGGGCGCGCTTGGCGCGCTCGACCGGGAAACCACGCGCAGCATCGTGTCGCTCATTGGCGGTCGCGTGCCGGTGAGCGCCACCATCGGCGATCTGCCGATGCACCCGGAAACCATCGGCGATGCGGTGCTGGAGAAGGCCGCCTGCGGCGTCGACTACGTGAAGTTCGGGTTGTTCCCCGACGGTGACGCGCGACGCTGCCTCGATGCGCTTCGCCCGCTGGCGCGGCGCGTGCACTCTTATCCTCGTGCTGTTCGCCGACGGTTTGCCGGACTTCGACGCCGTGGCCGCCGCGGCGGCCATGGGAGCCGCCGGAATCATGCTCGACACCGCGGATAAGCGCTCAGGCTCGCTCCTCGCCCATCTCGATCCTCGTCGGCTCTTGCGAGTTTCGTGACGCAGGCCAGGGCTCATGGCCTGACGGTAGGCCTGGCCGGCTCGCTCACCGCGGCCGATGTGCCGGTGCTGCTTCCCCTTGCACCGGATCTGATCGGCTTCCGCGGCGCGCTTTTGCCTTGGGCCCCGCAGCGCGTCCCTTGACCTTGCGGCTTGCGCCACCATCCGCGCCTTGATCCCGGAGAACCGTGCCGGCAGAAGAAAGCAAACTGCCGGCAAGGATGTCCGAAGCGCCCGCTCAAGCGTTATGCTAGGCAGAGCGCCCGTATTCCCGACGGAGTCCCTGATGCCGATGGCAGAAGAGCGAGTGACGCGAGCCGGCCGCGTGTCCACCGGCGGCACCGGCACCGATGCTCCTTACGACCGCGTCTTCGTGCACGACCTCGTGCTCGACGCCGAGATCGGCGTCTATACCCATGAGAAGGGCGTCACCCAGCGCGCGCGCTTCTCGGTGGACATCGAAGTGACGCCGACCGGTCAGGCGATCGATGATCAAATCGCGCGCGTGCTCGACTACGACATGATCATCGACACCATCAAGGACATCCTCGCCGAGGGCCACATCAACCTGGTCGAGACCTTGGCGGACGAGATCGCCTCGCGCTGCCTTGCCCATCCGCGCGCCGCGTCGGTGAAGGTGAAGATCGAGAAGCTCGACAAGGAGCCGGGCGCCGTCGGCGTGGAGATCGTGCGCCGGCGCGTACGGAGCTGATGGCCATGCGCGGCCAAGCTCTGCCGGCGCGGACCGCTGAGCGCGCGGTTGCGCTGCGAGCCGCGGCCTGTCGTGGTGAAGCTCGGCGGCAGCGTGGTGCGCTCGGCCGAGCTGCCTGCGTGGCTCGATGTCATCGCGGCAAGCCGGCGGCCGATCGTCATCGTGCCGGGCGGAGGGGCGCTTGGCCGACGAGGTGCGCGCCGCGCAAGCGAGGCTCGGCTTCGGCGACGGCGCGGCGCACCGCATGGCGCTGCTCGCCATGGATCAGCTCGCTTGGGCGGTCGCGGGCTTGCGCGCCGGCTTCGAGGTTGGCGACACCGAAGACGCGTTGCGCGCCTCGCTCGCGCATGGCCGCGTGGCGGTGTGGGCGCCCTATAGCCTCGTCGCCGGCCGCAGCGACATCCCCCAATCCTGGACCGTGACCTCGGACAGCCTCGCTCTGTGGCTCGCGCGCCGTCTCGGCGCCGAGTGCTGCTATGTGATCAAGTCCATCGAGCGGCGCCGCGCCGCAGTTCAGCGCCGCGGCAGCTCGCCCGCGACGGCGTGGTCGACGAGGCCTTTCCCGCCCTGTTCAAGGACGCAGGCTTCCACGTCTTCCTGCTCGGCCGCGGCGATCAGCCGGCCTTCGCGGCATGCGCTGTCGGATAGAGCCAGCCCTTGCGGCGCCAACCATCGACTAACGCCAATGCGTTAAGCCTCGAGCCGCGCCCTCGCGCTTCGCCTGCGAGGCGGGGTAGAAGTCGGCAACTGGCTTGAGCACCGAGCGGACCGTCAATGGCTGAAAGCATCCTCTTCCTCACCGGACATCTGGCGCGCCCGCGGCTCGAGGCGGTGCTCGAGGGCATGAAGCGCGAGCTTCGCCTGGAAGGTGCTCGACATCGGGGTGAAGGTCGCGGCGCTGATGACCGAGGAGATCATCGCGCGCCGGCTGCCGAAGCCGGTGGAGGCCGACAAGATCATGCTGCCCGGCCGCTGCCGCGCCGATCTCGACCGCTTGAGCGAGCGCTTCGGCGTGCCCTTCGTGCGCGGCCCCGACGAGCTGAAGGACATCCCGGCTTATTTCGGCCGCGCGGCCAAGGCCTCTGACATGACCAAATACGACATCCAGATCTTCGCCGAGATCGTCGATGCCTCGGCGCTGCCCGTCGAGGCGATCCTCGCGCGCGCCGAGGACTATGTGCGCAAGGGCGCCAACGTCATCGACCTCGGCTGCCTGCCCGACACGCCGTTTCCGCATCTCGAGGAGGCGGTCGCAGGCGCTGAAAGCGAAGGGCTACAGAGTGAGCGTCGACTCCGCCGATCCCGACGAACTGCTGCGCGGCGGCAAGGCGGGCGCCGACTTTCCTGCTGAGCCTCAACGAGGACACGCTTGCCCATCGCCGATCAGGTCAGCATCGACGCCGGTGCTGATCCCCAAGGAGCACGGCGATCTTGCCTCGCTCTACCGCGCCATGGATGCGCTCGACGCTAAAGGCCGCGCTTATCTCGCCGACCCGGTGCTCGATCCCATCAATTTCGGCTTCATGCAGTCGCTCGAGCGCTACGCGCAAGTGCGGCGCGACCGGCCCAACGCCGAGATGCTGCTCGGCACCGGCAACCTCACCGAGCTCACCGACGCCGACACCACCGGCATCACCGCCGTGCTGCTCGGCATTGCGCTCTGAGCTTCACATCCGGAATGTGCTCTTGGTGCAGGTGAGCCCGCATACGCGGCGCACCGTGGAGGAGCACGACCTTGCCCGGCGCATCATGTATGCCAGCCGCGCCGACCACGATCTGCCCGAAGGACTACGCCTCAGGCCTGCTTGCGCTGCATTCCCGCCAGCCCTTCCCGCAGACGCCGGAGGAGATCGCCGAAAGCGCGCGCCGAAGTGCGCGACAAGAACTTCCGCATCGAGATCGCCGAGGACGGCATCCACATCTACAATCGCGACGGCCATCACATGGCGCCAAGGACGTGTTCGAGCTCTATCCCAAGCTCGACATCGAGAAGGACGGGGCGCATGCCTTCTATCTCGGCGTTGAGCTCGCCCGCGCCGAGATCGCCTGGCGGCTCGCCAAGCGTTATGCCCAGGATGAGCCGCTCGACTGGGGCGTGGCGGCTGGACGCGCCTGCCGACGACAAGACGAGGCTCAAAGAGGCAGGCCACACGCTGATCGCCAAGAAGAAGCGCCAAGCCTCGTGAGTTGCGCCGCGAGCGCGGAGACCGGTCATGCCGATGATCAGGAGACCATCGTCACCACCCTCAACGCCGAGGGCAAGGTGCATATCGCGCCGCTCGGCCTCATCGCCGAGGAAGCTGGCTGGATCCTTGCGCCGTTCAAGCCGTCGACCACGCTCGACAATCTGCGCGCCAATCCTTACGCGGTCGCCAACTTCACCGACGACGTCCTCGTCTTCGCGAGCTGCCTGACCGACAGGACGCGACTGGCCGACGCATCACGCCACCACATTCCCGGCGCCATCCTCGACGGCGCGCTCAGCCACGCCGAGCTGAAGGTCGACTATGTCGAGGAGGACGAGCAGCGCCCGCGCTTCCACTGCAAGGTGGTGTTCGAGGCGTCACACGCGCCGTTCAAGGGCTTCAACCGCGCGCAAGCCGCGGTGATCGAGGCGGCAATTCTAGCGAGCCGCCTGCATATGCTGCCGCGTGAGAAGATCGAGCGCGAGCTCGGCTATCTGCAGATCGCGGTGGAGAAGACGGCAGGCCCGCGCGAGCACGAGGCCTGGCGCCTGCTGGTCGAGAAGATCGAGGATTATTTCAAGCACGCGCACGAGCCGCGCTGAGATCGCTCGTTACGGCCTCGGTCCGAGATACGGCCTGTTGTAGCGGGCATCGACGCAGTACTGGCCGTTCCAGTAGCGATATTCGCCGCAGCTTGCCGGGCGCGGCGGCGCAGGACGATGACCGGCTGCTCGACGACCACAGGCGGCACGACCGGAGCCGGTTGCGGCACGACCACGGGCGGAACCACGACCGACGGCAGGGGAACGGCGTAAGACCGTAACGCCGGTATTGGCGGTCCCAATAGCCGACAGGCTGGACGGATGAGGGCGCCTTGCTCCATGCCGTTCCAGGCGCGGGGGCGGCAACCACGCCGCTCGCCGTGCCAAGTGCTACGGCAATCAACACGCCGGTGAGTACGAGACCATACCGCATAGAACACTCCCCTGTTTCCTTGGGCTCATTTTCGAGCCTAACCATAGGCCGGCGCAAGGCTTCATGCGGGCAAAGCGGCCGGCTTTGGTTAACCGGTGCTCGATGAGCTTGCGCTTCGTGCGATGCGCCTGATCAGCCGCATCGCCAGCCACAAGAACACGATGACCACGAGAAGCGCGATGAGCGGCGCCGCAAGCGCGAGAAGCGAGACGAGGAGGAGCCGCCAAGCTCTGCCGTGGCGATGACCGGGTTGCCGACGCCTCCCGTAAGCACGGTCGATTTCGCCCGCAGCAGAGCGGTGACGCCTTGCGTGAGCCCCGCCACGCCGCCGCCGGCGATGATCGCCGTCGTCCATTTCAGCATCGGCGGCAGGTCGGTGATCACCGCCGCCGAGACCAGAGTGCCGGCGACGACGGCGGCAGGGGTGGCCAAGGTGTCCGAGCAGATTGTCGACGCCGGGAATGTAATAGGCGAGGATCTCCACCACCGCCGCCACGCCGAGCATCATCAGCGCCGACGGCGTTCCGAGCCAGGCGAAGTTCTCGCCCACCGGAAGGTACCCGGTATAAGCCGCCGCGCTCACCACCAGCATCGGCAGGAAGACGCGGAAGCCGGTCGCCGCCGCGAGCCCGACGCCAAGGGCAATTGAGAGTGCAAGATCAAGGTCGGACATGCGGCCACCTAGTTCGCCGATGGGCCAAATAATGCCCAGGTCGCAGAGAATGATGCGGCCTTTGACGCCAGATCTGCTTACGCCTCGGAACGGTCCAGGTCCAGGGATTCGCTGACACCATGACTTTCAAGAGCATCTGCAGGTCGGCAGGATGCTCCTGGGCGCCCTCTGTGCTGGCGGTAGTGCTTCATGGCGCCTGCGGCCGGACGCGCAAGACGCCGCGCCGCAAGGATGCGTCACGGCGCCAAGATCGCCGCTCGTCGTCAACGTCAAGGACAAGGGCGCCAAGGGCGACGGACGCACCGACGATACCGAAGCGATCTCAAGCCGCGATCGACGACGTCGGAGGAACTGGAGGCACCGTGCTCGTGCCGGGCGGCACCTACATGGTCGACGCGGTTGAGAAGAAGCGGCGCCTTGCGCTCAGGAGCGACATGACGCTGAAGCTCGCCAAAGGCGCGATCCTCAAGGCGATCCCCAACGACTCGCGGAAATATTCCGTGCTCTCCATCTCGGACGTGTCGAACGTCGCCGTGGTCGAGTGGAACGATCGAAGGCGATCGCACCGAGCACCAAGGCAAGGCGGGCGAGGCCGGCATGGGAATCCGCATCGATCGCGGCGCCAAGGACATCACCATCGCCGGCGTGACCTCACGCAAGATGTGGGGCGACGGCTTCTATGTCGAGGACGCCAAGAACACGAAATTCTGCGCCGGTGACCGCCGACAACAACCGCCGGCAGGGACTGTCCATCGTCGAGGCCGACGGCGTGCTGGTGACGGATCTCGATCTTCAGCAACACGCATGGGACGCGCCCGAGCGCCGGCATCGATCTCGAGCCAGACCAGCCGTCGCAAAAGATCCGTCAACATCCGCATTCAGAATTCGAAGTTCCTGAACAATGCCGGCCCTGGGATCGAGATCGCCGGCAAGAGGGGCGCCGTCGCCAAGGTCGAGCTTTCGCGTAACATGTTCAAAGGCAATCGCCCCATCCTGGTCGAGAATGCGCCTGACGTGCTCGCCTCTGCGATCTGCGGCAACCGGCAGGTCACCTCCGAGAAGGCGTCGTCGAAGGATTGAACGCCTTCGCCGACCCGATCGACATCGTCGTCCACCAAAACGACTGCCGAGGACGGGAGCGACATGCGCTTCGAGGTCAACCGGCAAACGCGCAAGAAAGAAGTAGGCGTCATTCGCCCTTGGCGGCGAGCATGGCGACGGCGACCGCAGGGCGCAGCGCGCGGCCATTTCGCGCGTCTCTGGCGCCGCATCGATGAGATCGCCGAAATCGAGGTAGGGGCGGCCGAGCCGCTCGGCCAGCCGCCTCGCGATGAAGCGGACCGCAGCCAGCGCCGATCACCGGCGCAGCTGGCGGAAAGGCGTCTCGCTCGGCGAGATTGCGCGCCGTATGCTCGATCTCGGCAAGCTGGCAGTCGGCGAAATACCGCGCGAGCGCGGTCCATTCGGCGAGCTCGGCCTCGCTTGCGTCGCGCCCCAGCATGCGGGCAAGCCGGCCGCGCTCCGCCGGGCTCTTTCCGCGCTGATCGGCGGCAGGGTAGGGGTCTGCATCGTCCGGCAGGTCGCCCGCGAGCCGCCAGACATCGGCCATGGTGGCGAAGCGCTCCGCCGCGATCCTCTGCACCCGGCCCCTGAACGGCGCGGAGTGCGCCACCGCCATCACCGGCGTGCGCACCACGCCGGTATAGAGCAGCTCGCCTTCGGTCAGGCGCTCGGCGTCGGTGGCGCCACGGGCGGCAACTGTTCCGGCTTTGATCGGAATGAGGTCGGTGGTCGTCGTGCCCACATCGACGAGGAGTCCATCAGCATGGTGCCGGGCAACCAGGAAGCGGTCGCATGCCAATTGGCCGAGGCCACTTCGAGCGTGTGGCGCTTGGCGTCCTCGGAGCCGAGAAAACCGGCTTCGCCGGCGTAGATCAGAAGCGGCTGCGCCCCCACGGCCTCAAGCATCAGATCGACCAGATAGGCGACGCCCTCTGCCCGGTCGCCGAACACGTCCGACAGCTCGCCGGTCATGGTCACGGCGTGCAATGCGGGAAGCGCGATCAGCGGCAGCGCGGCCTCGACGGCGGCGTCGAACTTGCGGCGCTCGGGGACGATCGGGCAGGGGATCTGGGCGACGGACGCGACACGCCCGTCTTCAATGGAGGCGAGCTTGACATTGGCGCCGCCCAGATCCCAGCCGATCGCTCTTGTCATTGCGGTCCGCCTTTGCTGTCCCGGCGCGAGGACTCGAGCGGACATTGCCTCTCGTTCCGTCATACCGGCGAAAGCCGGTATCCAGCCTATTTCGCTATTTTCAAACTGGATTCCGGCTTCGCCGGAATGACGCCAAATGGGGTCCGGTGAGATAAAGCCGGGCAATGACAAAAGCGGTGGCTGTCGCGTAAGAGTAACAACATGAACGACTTCGCCATCATTCCGGCCCTCGACTTGAAAGGCGGGGCCGTGGTGCACGCTCGCGGCGGGGCGCGCGCCGAATACCGGCCGATCGAGACGCCCGCTTGGCGCCGCCGACGATCCGATCGCGCTCGCCCGCGCCCTCCTCGCCGTCACCGGCTCGGCCGTGCTCTATATCGCCGACCTCGACGCTATCGAGGGCGTCGGCAATCATTTCGACGTTTGCCGCGATCTCTGCGAGCGCCCTTCCGGGCAGCGAGCTGCTGGATCGATGCCGGTTTCACCAATGTCACCGACTGCGCCTTCTGGCTACCGCTCGGAGCAACGCTGGTCATCGGCACCGAAAGCCTGAGCTTCGCCGAGGATTGGCGGGAGCTTCGCGCCTCCTTCGGCGAGAGCCTCGTGCTGTCGCTCGACTATGGCGCCGAGGGCCAACGCGGGCCGTCAACGCTCTTCGCCGAACCCGCACATTGGCCTGAGCGGATCATCGCCATGAGCCTCGACCGCGTCGGCACCGGCACCGGTCCCGACGTCGAGCGCTTGCGCGGGCGTGGTGGAGCAAGCCGGGTCTCGCTCGGTCTATGCGTCCGGCGGCATGCGCAATATCGGCGACCTCGAGGCCGCCGCCGAGGCCGGTGCCGGAGGGGCGCTGATTGCCACGGCGCTGCATCGCGGCGCCGTCAGCCAAAAGAAATCGCCGCCTTCGAGCGAAGACGGCGATCTCGATCAGACTAGATCAGAAACCCAGCTGCTTGAGCCACCGCTGAATCAGGCCCGGTTGAGTGCCGGGTTTGTCCCGACCTGGGGGTTCTCCTCTTCAGCCGGCGGCAAACGGATGGTGTGCCGAGTCCTTCTTCGCGGTGACCTCGGAAGATTTCGGCTCGCCCTTCACGGCGCGGGCGATGGCTTCCTTGGTGGCGCGATAGTTGAAGTCCTGGATCTTCTTGTCGTCCTTGGCTTCCCAGTGGATGAACACGCCGACGGTGACGTAGAGGTCGTCGGCCTCGTTGGCTGGAATCACGCCTTCGGCGACGGAGTCGGCGACGGCCTTGGCCACGGCGTATTGCGCCGGACCGAACATCTGCACCGCCTGGCGCGCGTCCTTGATCGTCACCTTGTTGTAGAGGATCGTTGGCGGCTTCGCACAGAAGGTTGGGCGCGATCACCGCGAGCAGGGTGGTGAAGCCGTCCTTGTTGTTGGTCAAAGCATTGCAGAAAGCAGTCTCCACGGCGCTGCCGCGGGGACCGATGAGCAAATCGACGTGAGCAACTTCATTGCCGTCACCGACGAGCGATTCACCTACACCGACACCACTAATCTTGGCCATAAACCAAACCCTCCCTAGTTCGCTGAACTCTATGTCACACCAGCTTGCGCCGTTACGGGAACCGTCGACGGCCAGCCGACGAAAGTGCTCTCGATGAACATGCCTCCGTCCGCAACTCCTGGTCGGAGCTAAGCGGGGAGAAGATAAGTCCGGGGCCCGAAGGATCGGCAAGTCGATTGTTCGCCTCAAACCGGCCTTTAGCAGCCTATTTCTAAGGCTTGCAGTGAAGCTGCGAACAGCGCTCGCGACGACGTAAGATCGGCGCTCGTTCCGGGATTGAGGCCGCGCGCCTTCAACGACCGATCGAAGGCCATGAGGTCGCGCTTGCGGGCCTGCTCGTCCGCGCGGTTGCCGAAGCCTCGCCTCCACGGGCCTTGGCTTCCTCTTGCACTTCAAGGGCTTGAGGCCATCCCGAATTTTCGCGCGATCAGCGTGTCGGGAATGGTCGCGAGGAAGCCGAGATAGACCGACGTGGTGGCGAAGTGGAGCGGAGTCGAGCTTCGCCAGTCGCCTGTTCGCAACCGCGGCAGGCCAAGATCGAAAATGTCCGCGAAGTCATGGGTATAGTTCCAAGCGATGCGGTCGCGACCTTCCGCCGCTTCCATGGCCTCAAGCAGGGTGACATCGGGTTCTCCGCCGGCATCGTGCGCCGGCGCTTGGCCCAATCCGCCAGGCTTGGCATGGTCGGATCGCCGCATAGGCCTCTCCGCGCATCGGCGACACTGAGACCGGCCAGAACCCTGCGCGAGCCTCCTCGCAGATCTGCCTGTGGCGTGATCGAGCGCCGCGGAGGCGAGCGGAGCGGAGCAGCAGAACAATGCCGAGATTGGTGTTGTGACCGACAGCGTCGATGGTCGCCTCGACGCTTCTTCGGATGCGCGCTCCCACGGAAAGCCCAGGTGCGGCGAGCGCAGGCGCCGCAACCCGCGCGCTCGTCTCGAAATCGGCGACGCTCATGCCAACATCGTCATCGCCGAAGCGATGCACGTTGCCGGGCTTCAGCGCATCGAGCTCGGCGAGGCAGGCATCACGAAAGGCTCGGGCAACCTGTTCGGCTGTGAGCGGCCGCGTCACGCGCCCTCTTGGCCTCGTGGCGCGCTCGCCTGCTCGGTGCGCCCGAGGCAGGCGTCAAGGAACGGCGCCACGATAGAGTCGGCGATGCGCGTCCGCGTGACCCGCTGCAACCCCTGCCACGCCGGCATCGAGTTCACCTCGAGCACGAGAGGCGCGCCCGAGCGGTCCTGAATGATGTCGACGCCTGCATAATCGGCGCCGACGCAAGACGCGGCGCGGAGAGCAAGATCGGCAAGCTCTTGCGAGGGGATGGCGGCCTCGGCGCGGGCGCCTTGCTTGATATTGGTGATCCAGCTCGAGCCGTGCCTGATCATGGACGGCGACGACGCGGCCGGCTGAGACGAAGATCCGCCAGTCGCGATGCATGCCGTCCGCGGAAGCGATGAACTCCTGCAGGTAATAGGCGCCGTTCACCTCTTCCGGAGGGGCGAGATCGTCAGGCGCGGGGAGATCAGGCGCAAGCCTTCGCCTTGCGCCCCGAACAGAGGTTTCTGCACGAGCTTGCAGCCTTGCGCGAGCTTCTCTTGAACGATCTCGAGTCGCCGCCTCGCGGCTCGTGCCGGTCCAGGTCCAGGGCGTGGGGATGCCGGCCTGTTGCAGAAAGAAGGTGGTGGTCGGATTTGTCCACGCAGCGCTCGATGGCGCGCGCATCGTTCCACACCTGTGACGCCACAGCTCGCGCAAGGCGTGGAGCACGCCGAGATAGAGGGTGACCTGCTCGAAGCTGCCGCCAGGCACGAACAGCACGAGCGCACCCTTCGGCAGATGGTCCCCGAGACCTGGAATGGCGAGCCCGGTCTTGGTGGCGGTCGAGAATCCGCACGCCGCGAGCGAGACGGTCAGCGGCCTGATCCCGCGCGCCTGGAAGGCGCGCGAGATGCTGCGCCCGTGCCACTTCTTGCGCTCGCAGAAGAGGACGATCTCGGCCGCCATGGCGTCAGGAGGAGAACGAGCGGGACAGGATCGCCGTGTCGATATGGCCGGCCTCGAAGCTCTCGCCGCTTTCCAGCGCCGTGACGGTAACCTTCGCCGGGCTGAACAGCATGCGGTCGATGGCGTAGAAGTCGCCCTTCACGGCGGCGAAGATATCGGCGAACGGCTTGCCGTAGTCCTTTGACTTGAGGCTCGGCAGTTGATCGGCGAGTGCCTTCGCCGCCTTGGCCGAGCCGGAGACGTAAGAGCTGCACGCGCCCGCCATAGATGATGGCGTCGTTGGTGCGGCCCATGGCGGCGACAGAAGCCAGGGCCGGCGGCGGCAACGGCGCCGTCGCCATGCCGTCGACGATGTGATGCAAGGGGAAATGGAGCTCGTGCGACTTGTGCAGCGCAACCTCGAGGCAGCGCGCGGCGATCTGCACCGTCCCGGCGAGGCTCGACGTCGGCGCATAGATGATGGTGAGGGCATCGGTCGAGACCTTGCAGGCCTCGGCGACCTGCTCCACGAGCGCGGCCGGAGGGGCGCCATCGGCCTCGAGCACGAGGCAGGCGCTGTCGGCGTTGTCCCGATAGCCGAGCTCGTCGAACAGCTTTTCCGTGGAGCCGAGCGCGCGCGCCGGGCCCGACCCCAGCACATGGTATTTCTTGCCCTTGTCCTCCGACCGAGAGGCTCCAGCCCGCGTATTGCGAGCCGAGGCAGGCGAAGCACCGGCTGGCTCGTATGCACGGTGACCATGAACGGCCAGGAGGACGAGAGATCAGCGGTTTCGAGCGACACGCGCCCGAGGCCGCCGAGGCAGATCTCGCCGATGCGGCGGCCGGCTTCCAACCCGCCGACGGCGCGCACGCCGCAATCGATGAGGGTCTCCCCGAGCTGCCCCTGCGACACGTCGACCCGCAAGGCCTGAGCGTCGCGGATCAAGGCGTCGACGAGAGGCGCGACCTCCCGATTGACGCTCGGCCACTTGGTTTCGCTCCGTGCCTTTAGGGTTTCCTCGTTCATCACGTCCACTACGTCCCTCCTTCTCGGCCAGTGCAGGCGGCCAAAATGCTATCGAACTTCGCTCCTCAACCAGACGCCTTGCTTCGACTTTAGTCCTAGAGCGCGCCCACACAGTGCATATTGGGCGGTCTTTGTCGATGCGCTCCCCTATCCCGGGCTGATCGGCTGTCCAATCGGGCCAGATCATCGTTTGTGACACAGTGATCGGTTCCGTTGCGTAAACGATGGCCGAGGCGGTGGCCGCCGGGAGGTTGCGGAGGGCAGTCGGAAGCCGGTTGTCTAGCACAGCCTCGAGGTGGATGCGAAGCAGGGGCTCGGCCTCGCTGTCGAAAATATCGAGGGTCGCGCCAGGCCGCGGGTTGATCTCCAGCAGACGGGCCTCGTCGCCGTTGACCAGGAAATCGGCGCTGCCGAGCCCTCTGAGAGCAAAGCATTGGGCCACCCGCTCCACGTCATCCGTCAAACGCGCCTCCAGATCCCGGGAAAGCTCGGCCGGGCGCGCCGCACCGCCATAGCGCCATTTCGCGCGCGAGGTCGGGGCCGCCCACTGCTCGCTGAAGCCGAGCACGCGGGCGCTGGTCCCGGTTCCGGCGAAGAGGGCCGACACCGGCCGGCCTTCCACTTTCTCCTGAAATAAATGCGGCCTTGCGGCCCTGCCACCAGTCCCCGTGCGGCGTGTCGCCGCCTGACTTGTCACAATGTGACTTGTCACAACGTGACTTCCGCCGGCGCCGCCCTGGCGCTTGGCGAGCCAGCCACTCCCTTGCCGCAGGCAGGGTCCATGACGGTTCTCGGATGCGGAATGCCAAGGCGCGCAAGCTCCGCGAAGAACATCTCCGGCGCCTTGACCCGCGCCGACGACGCTTGCGCTCATTGCCGAGGAGCGGCCAGCGTTCCGCGATCTTGGAGAGCAGGGCGGGGCGATCTTCGAAGCCTGCGCCATAGACCACGCCGAGAAGCGGCGATCGGCGCGGCCTCGGCCAGCGCCTCAAGCGCCGGCGCGAGAGCCTTCCACTGAAAGCCGCGCTTCAGATCGTCGAGCCTTGCAACAGGAATGCGCGATCCGCCTCGTGTCGGCGTCGGCGAAGAAATCGGCGACCAGCGGGACAAGCCCGGCGCGTCTCGCCGAGGCGGCGAGCGCGCGGCCCGACACCGCCGCGACGAGCAGGGATGCGCCGTCAGCCGGCAAGCTTCTGGGCAAGGGCGTAAGGCGTCGCGGAAATCGAGATAAAGCGGCTTGTCCGACTTGATCATCTGATCGAACAGGCCGGCCTCGGTCTTGTATTTGATGTTGCCGACCGCGAGCGCCCCGATGCCGACGGCCTTGGTGCCCGGGATCGGCACGCCGTTGTCGTTCACGCCGACGCCCTCGACGCCCGCAGGCGGCACGGCGTTCACGTCGGTGGCGACGAGCAGGTTGCTCGCTTGCTTGAGCTGATCGGTGGTGAGCAGCCTCTTCCCGGCGGGACCGGCCGAGAAAATCACCTCGGCGCCGCGCACAAGCTCGGTCTTCTGCTCTTCCGTCGAGCCGTCGGCGTAACCGAGATCGACCTCGAAGCGGGCATTTGCTTCCTCGGCGAGCTTGCGCACGCGCTCAGGCCCGTCGTAGCCGACCAGAGTCGCCTCGGCGCCCTCGACGGCGGCGATGACCGCGGAGGCGAATGCGACCACGCCGGTGCCGCCGAACACGACCACGCGCTTGCCTTTGAGCTCGGTCGAGAACTTGTCCTTGAGCGCCTTCTCGGCGCAGGCGACCATGGCCGCGGCGGTGGTGAAAGAGCCTGCCGGGTCGGCGAAGACGGAAATCTCGAACGGCGGGACCATCGCCGCCTTGGCCCGCTTCATCATGTCGAGGGCCTCGATGGCGCGCTTGCCGCCGATGAACATGGCGGTGCGCTTCACCCCTCAGGCCCGCGCGAAAAGATCGCGTCCTGCACGAGCCCGGTCACGTCCTCGACGGTCACCGACGTGTAGGGAATGGTCGCGTCGTAGCCGGCATCGAGCGCCATGTTCACGTCGAACGGGCTCATATGCTTGAGCGGCGTGATCATGTGCAGGATGCGTGGATGCGCCATGTCGTCAGCTCTCCGTTCGTTTGGGCCGGTCCGCTTTACCACAAGGGGCGTGGCGGCAAAGCGTCACGATAGAGGTGAAGCTTAAGAATCCGGCATCAGCGCGTCTCGATGGTGGCCGGCTCGTTGCGGCCTCGCGCAAGCTCAAGACGAAGCTTGGCGCTGCCGGCTATGCCACGCGCGGCGGCGAGCAGCTTTGGCCCTCGGCCTCCGACGGCGCGAAGGCAAAGCCGGTCGGGCCCCAGGAGCTTTGCCCAAGCCCGGTGACGCCATCCGCCGCGAGACCCTTGAGCACGGCGGCGACGCGTTGCGCTGACATAAGCGCCGCCCTGCATCGGCGCGAAATAGGCGCCCATCTTTCTCTGCAGATAGCCGACCTGATCGCAGAACGCCTCGAAGTCCTCCTCGGCCAGCGCCGGCAACGCACCAAGCAGAACGCGCCGGGTCAGGTCAGCGGTCTCTCCTTCAGGGAAATCGGGCAGCTCGGCGAAGGCGTCGCGGCTTCGTCTCGCACCATGCACGCCGGTCTCGGCCGGATCGAAGATCAACGAGCACGCGCCAGGCGCGCGGGAAGGGGACGCGGGCGAGCACCGGCGGCAGTGTGCCCGGACCAGGACCGCCGTCGAGCACAGCACCTCCTTGCCCGAAGGTGCCGATGCCGATGCCTGAGCGCTTGCCCCGGTCGAGCCGCGCGGCGATCTCGTTCAAATCGAGCGGCAAGCCTTCCAGCGTCGCCACCGCCGACCCGATGGCGAGCGCAAGCTGCGTGCCAGAGCCGAGCCCAGCATGCGCCGGGATCACCTCGTCGAGATGCAAATGATAGGAAGGGGTGAGGCCGAAGCTTGCCGCGATCGAGCGGAGATAGGGCTCGGCCCGCTCGCAATCGACGCCGGTGACCTTGAATTCGCCGCCGCGCCGCAGCGCCAGCCGCGTTTGCGGCCGGTCGATGGCGAGCCCGAAGCTGCCGAACGGCCGCTGCCCCCGTCCGCTCGGATCGAGAAAGCCGAAATGCAGGCGCGCGCTCGTGCGTACCGAAACGAGGTCGCATGGCGACGCAACCCTGTCGGCGCCTGTGCACGCGGGACGCAAGGCCTCCTCCATTGTTGGCTCGAAGCCTCTGGGATATGCTTGGCGGTGCAGGACAGAGCCGCACTGTTTCAAAAGATCGGCCCCGATGGCAACTTCTGAGCGAACCTACACCGACGCCGAAGTCGAGGAACGGCTCAAGAAAGAGCTGCCGCATTGGTATCTCGAAGGCGGCTGGATCAGGCGCAAATACAAGACCAATAGCTGGAAGGGCACGCTGATGGTGATCAACGCCGTCGGCCACCTTGCCGAGGTCGCCTGGCACCATCCCGACATCACCGCCTCCTATGCCTGGGTCGAGGTCAGGCTGATGAACCACGCCGCCAAGGGCATCACCGACAAGGACTTTGCCCTCGCCAAGAAGATCGAGGAAGTCGTCCACTGGCAGCCGGCGCTCGAAGGCGGTCCGCTCGAAGGCACGCCCGCAGACGACATGCGCTTCGCCTATATCAAGCACGACAAGCCGAAGAAGTAAGGCTTCCCGCAGCCTCGTCTGAGAACCGAAGCGGCGCCCGCGCAAATTCGCGCGCTTGCGCGCCTCCCGGCACCTGTTTAATGGTGCGGGCCATGGCGGTGTACTTAAAGGGGAGAGGGTCGACGAGCCGAGCGCGCCCAGGCGCGCGGCCAAACTGCTCGGCCACGCGCGGGTGCCATGGCGAACCTGAAGATCAAAGGCGTCGAAATCGTCGAGACCTTTGCCGAGGCCTTCCCCATGGTCGGCACGCGCATCGTCATCACCGCGCCGACGCAGAAATGGGCGCTGATCGCCGCCCAGACCACGACCGGCTTCGCCACTTCGGTGATCGCCTGCGGCGTCGAAGCCGGCATCGAGCGGATGGTCCCCGCCGAGGAGACGCTGGACGGGCGGCCTGGTGTCGCGGTGCTGATGTTCGCCATGGATGTCAACAAGCTGCAGACTCAGCTCCGTAACCGCGTCGGCCAATGCGTGCTGACGAGCCCGGGCTCGGCCTGCTTCGCCGGGCTCGAAGGCGAGAAGAAGCTGAAGCTCGGCTCTTCGCTCCGCTTCTTCGGCGACGGCTGGCAGGTGTCGAAGTTGATCGGCGGCCGGCGCTTCTGGCGCATCCCGGTGATGGACGGCGAGTTCGTCTGCGAGCAGAACACAGGCCTCACCAAGAAAGCCGTCGGCGGCGGCAATCTGCTCGTCCTTGGCCGCTCGCACCGCGCCGTGCTCGCAGCTTGCGAGCGCGCGGTGAAGGCGATCGGCGACGTCCCCGACGCGATCGCGCCGTTCCCCGGCGGCATCGTGCGCTCAGGCTCGAAGGTTGGCTCCAAATATAAGGGCCAGATCGCCTCGACCAACGACGCCTATTGCCCGACGCTCAAGGCGGCAGTGAACACGGCGTTGCCCCTCAACGTCGAGGCGGTGATGGAGATCGTCATCGACGGCCTGAGCGCTTCCGCCGTCGCCGCGGCGATGCGCGCCGGCATCTATGCCGTCGTCAAGGGCGGTGCCGGCGAAGGCATCACCCATATCACCGCCGGCAATTACGGCGGCAATCTCGGGCCGCATCATTTCCACCTCAAGGAGATCATCGCGTGAGTGCCTTGACGCTCGAGCTTCGAACCGAGCCGAACCAGCGGCTCGACCTGTCGCCGCTGACGCCGGCGAGGCTCGCCGGCATGAAGCCCGCCGACATCCAGGCGATCGCCATCGGCACGGCGCGCGAGGCGGTGACCGTGGGCGATCTGTTCAAGCTGAAGGGCACCGACGCCACCAAGCTTCGCTTCGTCGGCACCGATGCACAGATGCGACCGCATCGGGCAGGAGCTCACCGAGGGCGAGATCATCGTCGACGGCGATGCCGGAGCCTATCTCGGCTCCAAAATGCGCGCAGGCAAGATCGCGGTGAGCGGCTCGGCCGGCGCGTTTGCCGGCGCCAGCATGCGCGGCGGCACGATCGACATCGCCCGCGATGCCGGCGAGAAGGCAGGCGGCGTGGCGGTGGGCGAAGCGCACGGCATGCGCGGCGGCAGGCTCTCGATCGGCGGCAAGGCCGGCGCGCTGCTCGGCGAGCGCATGCGCCGTGGGCTGATCGTTGGGCGCGGCGGCGCGGGCGATTATGCCGGCGGCCGCATGATCGCCGGCACCATTCTGCTGAAGGGCCGCGTCGGCCGCTTTGCCGGCTATGGCTTGCGCCGCGGCTCGCTGATCCTCGAGAAGGAGCCGAAGGATCTGCTGCCGACCTTCGGCGATTGCGGGGTTCTCGATTTCAACTGGCTCCGCCTGCTCGACCGGCAGCTCAAGGCGAGCGATGGCCGCTTCAAGGTCGGCTACCGCGCTCGCCGGCTGATGGGCGACATGGCCGTGCTCGGCAAGGGCGAGATGCTGATCCTGGCCTAAAGGCCAAATCCCTCGATGTTGACGTGCTCCGCTCCCATATGGGCTATGCTTGCGAGCTAAGCGGATGCGACCGGCACATTGAATGACCGCCACCCCTTTCATTCTCCTCGATGACAGCCTGACCGCGACGGCCCCTGGCGCGGCGGGGCGGACTCTGCTGTTCGAGAGGCCGGAACGGATCATCGCCGCCTATCGGCCAAGCGAGGTGGAAGCCGGGCTCGACGCCATCAGCGAAGGGGCTTGCGCGCGGCCTCCACGCCGCGGGCTTCTTCGCCTACGAGCTTGGCTATTGCCTCGAGCCGAAGCTGAACGAACTATTGCCCGCAGGACCGGACAGCAGCCGCTGTTCTGGATCGGTCTTTTCCGCGAGCCGCGCCGCTTCAACGATGCCGAGACCAGGGCCTGGCTTGACGCCAATGGCGCGCTCGAGCGCTCGACCATCTCGGACCTGCAGCTTTCCTGGACCCGCGAGCGATACACAAGCGCCTTTGAAGAGGTGCAGGACTTCATCGCCGCCGGCGACGTCTATCAGATCAACCTCACGCTGAAATATCGCTTCGCCTTCTCCGGCGACGCCGTCGCGCTTTACGCGGCGCTCCGCCGCAAGCAGCGGGTGCAGTATGGCGCGCTGATTAGCGCAGGCGATTTTCACGATGCTGTCGCTGTCGCCCGAGCTGTTCTTCCGCCGCGAAGGCAAGCACGTCACGAGCCGCCCGATGAAGGGCACCGCGCCGCGCGGACGCACGCCGCGCGAGGACGCCCGCCTCAAGACCTGGCTCACCGTCGATGATAAGCAGCGGGCCGAGAATTTGATGATCGTCGATCTCTTGCGCAACGATCTCGGCCGCATCGCCAAGATCGGCTCGGTCGAGGTCACCGACCTTTTCACCGTGGAAACCTATCGCACCGTGCATCAGATGACCTCGGGCATCACCGCCGAGCTTCGCGCCGATATGGGGCTCAACGACATGCTGAAGGCGCTGTTCCCGTGCGGCTCGGTGACCGGCGCGCCGAAGGTCCGCGCCATGGAGATCATCCGCGAGCTCGAGGCCTACCCGCGCGGCGTCTATACCGGCGCCATCGGCCACATCGCGCCGAACGGCGACAGCCAGTTCAACGTCGCCATCCGCACTCTGTTCATCGATGACGGCGGTGCCGGCGAAATGGGAATCGGCTCCGGCGTCGTGTCCGATTCCAAGGTCGATGCCGAATTCGAGGAGTGCCTGTTGAAGGCGCAGTTCCTCACCAAGGCTGATGCGCCTTTCGAGCTGATCGAGACCATCCGCTGGGAGCGGGGCATCGGCTTCCATCTGCTTGAGCGGCATCTGGTGCGGCTCCAGTCCTCCGCCACGCATTTCGGCTATCCCTTCGAGCGCGGCAAGGTGCTCGCCGCGCTGTCGGCCGAAGTCGAGAAGCTCGACGGCGACGTGCATATGGTGCGGCTCTTGCTCGCCGAGGACGGCGCCATCACCGTCACCTCGACCAGGATCGAGCTTCCCTCCAAGGACACGGTGTGGCGGTTCGCCATCTCCGATCAGCGCGTGGACGAGAAGGATGCGCTGTTCTTCCACAAGACCACGCGCCGCCAGTTCTTCGACCGCGAGATGGAGCGCCAGAAGGCTCTGACCGGGTGCGACGAGGTGGTCTTCCTCAACAAGAAGGGCGAGCTGACCGAAGGCACCCGCACCAATCTCTTTATCGAGCTCGACGGGCGCCTGTTCACCCCGGCGCTGACCTGCTGGCTGTTGCCCGGCACCTTGCGCGAGGAGCTGATCGATTTGCCGCGCGCGGCCGCGAGCGAGGCGATCCTGACCCTTGCCGACCTCACCCGCGCCGACCGCATCTATCTCGGCAATTCCGTCAGGGGTTGATCCGCGCCGAGCCTCTCGGGCTTGCGCGCGAGTCGAAAACCGCGCGCGAACTAGGAGCCAGCTAGCAACTAGCGTCATGGGCGGGCTCGCCCTGGCCATCTACCGTCGTTCAAAACGTCGATGCCCGGCACAAGGCCGGCGCATGAGGCTTTTACTTGAGTGGCTCAGAATCAGTCGCAGTGGTCGTAGCCGGTGCTAGCGGCTGTAGCCGTAGCCGTAGCCGGCGCTGCGGCCGTATCCATAGCCTTGACCATAGCTGTGCACGTAGCCGTAACGGGGCGGGTGGACATAGGCGACATAGCCATAGACCTGAGTGTTGGTATGGGCCTTGGGAGCAGGCTGCTCGGCCTCTGGCGCGGCGCGGCTGCGGTGCGGCCTCGGCGGCGGGCGCCTCGGGCGCGGGCGGAGGACTCTTGGCCGACGCATCGGCGGGGCCGTCGGCCACGGGCTTGATCTCTGCGGGCTTCTCGGCGGCAGGCGACGCGCCCGGCGTCTTGCTCGTATTCGCCTCGACCACGATCTGACGCGTCCCGTCTTTTGTTTCGGCAGAAGGCTTCACATCCGCTGCGTGGCTGCGAACGCGATCAGCAGGATGATGGCCAGTGTGGCATAAGCGACGAAGCGACAGATAAGTGTAGCGAAGGAAATTTGTCATGGGTGCGATCTCCTCTTGCGTCTTAGAGCCAAGCTCACTCGAATCTCAGGAGACCTTTCTAGGGGGGCGCCTGAACCCTTCCTGAGGGCGCCATTCAGCTCGCGTTCAGCGCGCAACGGCGATCTCTTCCAGCGGAGGTTCGCAAAGCCAATGCCCCTGCAAGCCCTGAAACGCCAAGGCAGATTCAAGCGGTGGCGCATGTCCTGCTGGGTTGCGCTCCTCCTCTTGGTCTTCACGGCCGGAGCGGCAAGCGCGGGCGAAGGGCCGTATTTGAGCTCGATACCAAGGGCCATATGGCCTTGATCCGCAGCATCGTCTTCACTCCCGACGGAAGCGAGCTGATCTCGGCCAGCGACGACAAGACCATCCGCGTCTGGGACGTGGGCACCGGGCGCATCGTACGCACCATCAGAGGCGAGATCGGCGACGGCGATCCCGGCAAAATCTATGCGCTCGCGCTCTCCCGCGACGGGCGCCTGCTTTGCCGCCGGCGGCCGCACCGGCGCGACGGGGCAGCGGCAGCCAATCAGGCTCTACGACCTCGACGAAGGCACGCTGGTCGGCCTGTTCCAGGGCCACGACGACGCCGTGCTCTCGCTCGATTTCTCGCCTGACGGCGAGCGCCTCGTCTCTGGCAAGCACTGACGACACCGCCATCATCTGGGACGTGGCGAGCCGCAAAGCGCTTCACCGCCTCTCGGGCCATAAGGGCGATGTGAACGCCGCGCGCTTCACCGCCGACGCCTCGGGCGTCGTCACCGCGAGCGACGACAATACGCTGAAGCTTTGGGATGCGAGCGACGGGACTCTGGTCTCAACCCTCACCGGTCACCAGGACAAGGTGCTCGCCCTTGCCGTGTCGCTCAGGGACGGCCGGGTCGCATCCGGCGCGCTCGACGGCACCATCAAGTTCTGGGACTTGGTCAGCGGGCGCGTGCTGAAGGAGATCAACCAGGGCACTGAGGTGATGAGCCTCGCCTTCAGTCCCGACGGCAGGATCTGCTCTCCGGCGTCGGCCGCGCGCCGTACCAGTCCCATGTCTGGGACGCCGCGACCGGAAACGAGGTGGCGAGCTATGGCGGCCACGACAACATCGTGCTGGCCACGGCCCTTGCCGGAAGCAACCTCGCCGCCACCGCCGGCGGCAACGACAATGAGATTCATCTCTGGGACGCTGAGAGCGGCAAGCTTGCGCGCGCGCTTGTTGGCGTCGGCCGCGCCATCTGGTCTGTGGGCTTTTCGCCGGATGGGCGCGCCATCGCCTGGGGCGTCGAGCGGCCTGAAAGCGGCGAACTCGGGAACCTCGCTTTCAGCCTGAAGCTGCCGACAAAAGACAGCCCCCTCGGCGAGCCAAAGGCACTTCGTGCCGGTGCCGATGGATTCGCCCGAGCGGTGACCGAGACCGGAGGCTTGAGCCTGCAGACGCGTGCGAGCGGCGAGTTCGGCTATTTCGACCTGCTCGATGTGGTGAACGACGGCAAGATCCTCGCCACCATCAAGCGCGGCGAGAATGCCGGCTACGCCCATAACGCCTTCACCTTCACGCCCGACGGCAAGACCGTGATCAGCGGTGGCGGCCACGGCTTTCTACCGCCTATGATCTGTCGGGACGCACGCTCGGCGAGTTCGTCGGCCACACGAGCGACGTCTGGGCCGTTGCCGTCTCCCCTGACGGGCGCTGGCTTCTCGTCGGGGAGCGACGATCAGACCGTGCGCCTGTGGAACATGGCGACACATGAGAATGTGGCGTCGCTGTTCTACGGCAAGAACGGCGAATGGGTGCTGTGGACGCCGCAGGGCTATTACGCGGCCTCTCCGGCGGGCGACGCCCATGTCGGCTGGCACGTCAATGAGGGCGAAGGCAAGCTCGCCCGCTTCGTCAGCGCCGCCCAGCTCAAGCGCCATTTCCTATCGGCCTGATGTCGTGACCCGCGCGCTCGTGCTCGGCAGCGCCGCCCGCGCCGTCAAGGAGAGCGCCGGACACCGGCTTCGCGCTCGCCGAGCTCTTGCAGCGGAAGCCTCCGGAATTTTCGGTTCTGTCGCCTGCCACCGGCACGCAAGCGCGGGCGGACACGATCGACATCGCCCTCGACGTGCCACAAGCGGTCGATGCCATCGAGGGCTTCGACATCACCATCAATGGACGCCGCGTCGCTTCGCGCGAAAGCGGAACGGTCAAGGCGAGCGGACCGTTCGGGCGTACGGTCACTTCTCCGTGCCGCTGTCGGGCGGCGCCAACGACATCGAGATCAAGGGCTACAACGCCATCGGCCAGACCGCGGAGAAAGTGACGGTCCTGCGGCCCGGAGCTCGCCTGTCGGAGAAGCGCGGGCGGCTCTATGTGGTCGCCATCGGCGTCGACGACTATCGCAACTTCAAGCAGGACCTCAAATTTGCCGGCGCCGACGCCCGCGCCTTCGACGAAATGTTGGTCGCAAAGGGCGCGCCCGCTTCATGCCGAGATCAGCAACCGGGTCTTGGCCAAAGGCGGCGACCAAGCGCCGACCGCCGCCAATATCAGGGCCGCGTTGGAAACGTTTCGCAATGCCGGGCCTGATGACACCATCGTGCTGTTCCTCGCCGGCCACGGGGTCAATGACGGGCCGGACTATCTCTTCCTGCCGGCCGACGCCAAGACCGAGGGCAGAAGCTGGGATCAAAGCAGCGTGATCAATTGGGAGGCGCTGCAGGGAGCCATCGAGACGAGCAAGGGCCGCCGCATCATGCTCGTCGACACCTGCCACTCCGGCAACGCCTTCAATGCGCGCCTGCTGAAAGATGCGGCCGATGCTAGCATCGCCGTTTATGCCGCGACCGACGCCGAGACGCTGGCGCAAGAGCGGCCGGCACTCGGCCATGGCGTGTTCACCTATGCGGTCATCGAGGGGCTTAAGGGCGGCGCCGATCTCTCCCGCGATCGCTTCATCGAAGCGCAGGAGCTGTCGACCTATGTAGCTTGACGCCGTACGCAAGCTGACCGCGGACAAGCAGCTGCCGACCTTCTCGCAATCAGGACGCTCCGATTTCGTCATCTCCGAAGGTCCGCTGCACGGCACCAGCTAAGAACGATGAGTGAGCTAGAGCGCCTCAATCGGCGATCGCGTTCACGCGCCGGACTGAAGCGCCTCGAGGCGCCTCATGCACCGCGCGAAGCATTTCGCCCGGATTGCGGTTGTCGGCGGGAGGCATGCCTTCCTCGGTGGCGCGCAGCAGCGCGTCGGCGTCGGCCTCCCAACGGATCAGGATCGCCTTCTTGTCCTCGAGCGAGAGCCCGGGCGCGGCCAAGCACGTCCTTCGGGCGCACGGAACACCGAAGCCGGATCGAGCTTGGCCTTGTCGAGGTCGATGACCTTCATGGCAGGATTTGCCTCACGAGCGTCAGGCGGTCTTGGTGATCCCCGGCTCGGGCTCGGTGGTTTCGTCCATGCCGAGCATCTCGCCCAAACGATTGCGCGCGCGATTGACGCGGCTCTTGATCGTGCCGACGGCACAGCCGAAATCTCCGCGGCTTCCTCGTAAGAGAAGCCCGCGGCGCCGACCAGGATCAAGGCTTCGCGCTGGTCGTCCGGCAGCTTGGTCAGCGCCATGCGAAAGTCCTGCATCTCCATATGGCCGTGCTGCTCGGGATGGGTGGCGAGCGTGGCGGCGTAGCTCCCGTCGGCGTCCTCGACCTCGCGGCGGCGCTTGCGGCGCTCGGAGAAATAGGTGTTGCGCAGGATGGTGAACAGCCATGCCTTGAGATTAGTCCCTTCGCGGAACGGAGTCGAGATGGTTCCAGGCCTTGAACAGGGTCTCCTGCACAAGGTCGTCGGCGCGTTCCCGGTCGCCGCACAGCGACACGGCAAACGCGCGAAGATTGGTCATCTCGCCCACGAAGAGAGTCTCGCAGGCTCGCCGACACTCTGCGTCGCAAATCACTTGTCTCCGCTTCGCTCGAGGTCTTTCAAAAGCCGGAGCAAACGATCGGGGATCGGCTCTCGCGCAACCTCATCGAAGACGGCCCGCAAATGGCGGCCGATATGGGCCTGCAAATTGGGCGACAATCCCTCCTCGGTGGAGAGCGAGACGCCCTGCCGCGTTTGCGTGCTGGTTGCTTGAGTCATGGTCTTCCCGGCGTTCGTTGGCTTTCGCCGGCGTTCCTTTTTCTCTGCCTGGTCCACAATCGTCCCCATCCGCCGGGATAACTCACCTAAAGCGGCGGATACGCTCCGTGCCTTAGGTTAAAAAACAGGCCAAACCTCAATTGGTTCCGTGCCGCGGGAAACCTTCTCGGCTTCCGCGGCGTTTAAGCACACTGTGACGAGGGTTTCCAGTTGCCAACATCGATCCCAGTGGTGCAATGGATACCACTAGGTTCACCTGAAAGCCAGGAGCGCATGTCGATATCCCAGGCGATAGCGCCTCATCTACCCTATTTGCGGCGATTTGCGCGGGCACTCGCCGGCACGCAAGCCGCGGGCGACGCCTATGTCGCCGCCACGCTCGAAGTGCTGATCGAGGACCCGTCGCTGTTCGATACCAATCTCGATCCGCGGGTTGCCCTGTTCCGGACCTTCACCGGGCTGTGGAACTCGGTGGGTGTCAATCTCAAGCCTGACGTCCAAACCAGCCCCGTCACGCCGGCCGACCGCAAGCTTGAATCCATTACCCCCTTGCCTCGCCAGGCCTTTCTTCTGAGCGCGGTGGAAGGCTTTTCCGCTCCCGACATCGCAACCATCCTCGATCTCGATGAGGGGAGGTGATGGAGCTGATCGATCAGGCCGGCCGCGAGATCGCGGCGCAGGTCGCGACCGACGTGCTCGTCATCGAGGACGAGCCGATGATCGCCATGGACCTCGAAGGCATTGTCGAGGGCTTGGGTCATAAAGTCATCGGCCGTGGCGCGCACCCATGCCGAAGCGGTGAAAGCCATCGCTCACGAGAAGCCCGGCCTCGTGCTGGCCGACATCCAGCTCGCCGACGGCAGCTCGGGCCTCGACGCGGTCAATGAGATGCTGGGCTCGTTCCAGGTGCCGGTGATCTTCATCACCGCCTATCCCGACCGGCTGCTGACCGGAGAGCGGCCGGAGCCGGCCTTCCTGATCACCAAGCCCTATCAGCCCGACACGGTGAAGGCGATCGTGAGCCAGGCGCTGTTCTTCGAGCGCCGCGCGCGCTTGCGCGACCGCTCGTCTGCTGCCTAGCGGTTTGGCAGCGGGTCGAAACGACCCGCTCGGCGCTCGGAGAGCGCCCGGCGCTAGAGCTTGCCGAGCAGCAAGAGAATAAGAAGGATCACCAGGATCAGCCCGACCACGCCTGACGGGCCATAACCCCAGCCGCGGCTATACGGCCAGGATGGGAACGCGCCCACCAGGATGAGGATCAGGATGATGATAAGGATCGTGCTCAACATGTCGCGCTCCTTGGGGCCCGTGAGGGCTCATTGCTAGGGCAGCGGAACGCGCACGATTGACCGCGCCCAGGATTCTCTATCGTGTCTAGGGAAAATCGCGAAGCTCAGTCGCGCCGCAACCTCCTCGAAACGCGAGGAGGCGCGGCTGACCGAAGCTTGCCTACATATTCCGGATCCAGTTGTCGACTTGCTTCTCGGCCTCGTCTTTGGCGATGCCGTAGCGCTCCTGGATCTTGCCGACCAACTCGACGCGGCGGCCTTCAATCCGGTGGTGAGGTCGTCGTCAGTGAGCTTGCCCCACTGCTGCTGAACCTTGCCGCGCACCTGCTTCCAATTACCTTCGATACGATCCCAGTTCATGAGCGTGGTCCTTTCGCTAGGGAGGCCCGCCTTTGATCGCAGGCCTTGGGGGTAAAGCGAAGTTTAGTGTCGAATCAAACGCTGCCTGCCACGATCAGGTTCCCCTATTAGTCTCACCGCGCCGCAAATGGGCTTGATCAAATTGCCGGTAATTGATGAAACATAGCAGCAGCTTCGTGTCCTCGCTTGCGTACGGACTGGGCGGGAAATGGCGCGGGCAAACGCATCCTGGTGGTCGAAGACGAATTTCTCATCGCCCTCGATATTGCCGGGGCGCTCGAGCAGGGTGGGCTTGTCGTGATCGGGCCGTTGGCGTCGGTGCGCGACGCGCTGCGCACGCTTGAAAGCGAAAAAGTGGACGGCGCTCTGCTCGACGCCAATCTCGGTGGAGAGCCGGTCGGCCGCGTCGCCGACGCGCTCCTCGCCCGCAAGGTGCCGCTTCGCCTTTGTGAGCGGCTACGGGCGTGAGCAGCTGCCCCAGCAGCACCAGGGAGCCCCCTTGATCGGCAAGCCTTTCACCGGACAGGATCTGCTCGGCGTGGTTGCGCGCTTCTGGACACGCTCTTGACGGATGCGCAACCTCCCGCGCATCTTCGCTTGGAACGGAATCGGAAGACCGCGCGTTCCGGGGGCGTTGGTTCAAGTTGGCATCCCTGAAAGCCGGGCTATCCAACATGGGGAGTGTGACATGCTCACTTGGGCACTCATTTTTGCGGTCATCGCATTGGTGGCAGGCGTGTTCGGCTTCGGCGGCGTGGCATCGGCCGCGGCCGGCATCGCGCGCATCCTGTTCTTCATTATTCATCGTGATTTTCCTCATCATCCTGATCGCCGCGCTGCTTTATAGCTCTCCCATATGCCGGCTTAAGGCATTGGAGGAACGGAGCCAGGGTCTGTCGGCCGCGCGTTGCAGGCGGGTGAAGAGGAACGCCCGCAACCAGGGGCCGGCTGCGGGCGTTTGGGTTCGATCGCCGCGGGGAGGAGTGGGGCTGGGGAGCGCTCGGAACGTCGATCCCAACCCACTCCCGGCCGAAAAGTTCCTTTTGTGGCAGCCGCTGGCGGAAAATCCCTGAAAGTTCGAGAACAAAATCGTTCTAGCGGTGTTCTAAATCTAAGAGGACTGGGGTTGCCGGGGCGAATATTGCCGCCTCGTCATTGGCGGCCGGCGTAATGGTTTCGGCTTAGACTAAAGAAATGGCGCGCTTGTTCACCGTCCTCTTCGCCACAGGGGACCCTGCCACTCAATCCCAAGCGGTGACCTCCGGGGCTCGACTTGCTGCATGCTTTCGCCGACGCGATCATTGCCGTCTCGTTCTTCGTGATCCCGGCGGCTCTGCTCTTTCTCTATTACCGGAGAGAGGACCGCAGCCGGGCCGACCAGGCGCTGCTCGCCCTGTTCATCTTGTTTCTCGCCAGCGCGGGCCTCGCGCATCTCGCCTCCGTGCTGTTCGGGCCGGTGCACGGGCTGGTGGCTGTGCTCAAGTCCTTAGTGCCCTGATCGCGTTGACGGCGGCGATCGTCATCTGGAGGCTGACGCCGGAGCTCGTGAAGCGTCCCGTCGCGCGACCGGCTCCAGTCAGAGATCGCGGCACATCTGCGCACGCTTGAGGAGCTGGAGGAGACGCGTCAGCAGCTCGAAGAGCGGGGTCGCCGCGCGCACCAAGGAGCTAGCCGAGGCCAAGCAACGCTTCGAGATCGCGCTGCGCGGCTCGCCGATCATGGTGTTCACCCAGGACCGCGACATGCGCTTTACCTGGGTCCACAATCCACCGTCCGGCGTCGATCCGGCATTCCTGATCGGCAAGACCGACACCGAGATCCTGCCGCCCGAGGCTGCCCAAGCCTTCACGGCGGCAAAGCGGCGCGCCATCGAGACCGGAGAGTCGCAAAACATCGAAGCCAATTTCGAGCTGTTCGGGCGCAGGCGATCCTACTATCTGCTGACCGAAGCCCTGCGTGATGACAAGGGCGACGCCGTCGGCACCACGTCCGTCGCCGTCGAGATCACCGAGCGGAAAGAGGCCGAGAACCAGCTCCGCCTGCTCTTGCGCGAGCTCACCCACCGCTCGAAGAATCAACTGGCCGTCATTCAAGCGATTGCCAGGCAGACCGCCGCCGCGCACCAAGACCATCGACGACTTTCTGACCGCTTCGGAGCGCGCCTCGTCGCCATCGGCTGCTCGCGAAGATTTGCTCGTCGCCGACAATTGGCATGGCGCCTCCTTGCGCACGCTGGTCGAGCAGCAACTCAATATGCATACCGCGGATCGTTCGGGCGGGCAGATCGTCATCGACGGCGAAGACGTGATGCTGAAGCCTGAGGCCGTGCAGGATCTCGGCCTCGCCTTGCATGAGCTCGCCACCAACGCGCAAAAATACGGCGCGCTGTCGAGCGGCCGCGGCAGCGTTCGCATCTCATTGGCAATTCTGCGAGTCCGCCAAGCTGAAGCTCACCTGGGAAGAGCGGGGCGGCCCTCCGGTGAGCACGCCTGAGCGGTCGGGATTTCGGCCGCGCCATGATCGAAAGCGTGGTGGGAAAGGCGCTCGAAGGCGAAGTGAAACTCTCCTTTCCGGAGAAGGGCGTGCGCTGCGTCATCATGATTCCGGAAACGCAAGTCGCCTCCGCGGCTAACTTGCGAGCGGTCGAGGCCGCCTCGTGTCAAGCGCATGTGAAACCCCGTGCGCGCAAGTTGAATTGCCGGTGGTGGCTCAACATCTTAGCGTTCAGAAGAACCAAAGCGCGGAAACTGCTCCGCGCCCGGCGCACGTCCACGTGCCCGGCAACAAGGAGAGAAACGATGGCCTTCACCCGGCGCGAGATCAATCTTGGCGTTATCGCCGTGGCCGCGGTTGGCGCCGCAGCGCTCGGCTGGCGCCTGATCGGCGGCGCGCCGCGAGGCTATCGCCGGCACCTTCGAGGTCACCCACACGCCGGAGGAATGGCGGAAGCTGCTCGCGCCAGAGCAATATGCGGTGCTGCGCGAGCAGGATACCGAGCGTGCCTCACCAGTCCGCTCAACAACGAGCATCGCACCCGGCACCTTCGCCTGCGCCGGATGCGACCTGCCGCTCTTCGATTCGAAAACCAAATTCGACAGCGGGACAGGCTGGCCGAGCTTCTACGAGCCCATCGAGGGCGCGGTGCTGAAGGACACCGACTACACCTTCGGCATGGTGCGTGACGAGGTCCATTGCGCCGCCGCTGCGGCGGTCATCTCGGCCATGTGTTCAATGACGGTCCGCCGCCGACTGGCTTGCGCTACTGCATCAACGGCGTGTCGCTGAAATTTATCCCCGCCTAACTCCTCCGGCAGAGCCGCTGACGCGTTGCGTCCATTCGTCATGGGGCGCGCGTCTTGAAGGAAGGACTATGGTACGGCCTCTCACCGGTTGGGGGATGACGGGCCATGCGACCAACACTGATCTTGGCTAGTGATTGCTGCGCTTGCTTGTGCCGGGTGCCGCGCTCGCTTTCGATGCGAATAGCGCAGGGCCGCAAAATCCCGATGGCTCGGCGGGCTTCTCAGACTCCGGATGAGGCGCCGGTCATCCTGGGCTGGAGGCCTACGGGATCGACGGCGATAGTGCCCAGTCGAGGGGCGTTTACATTCCCCAGTCGCCGGCATCGTCGGACGTGCCGGCCTTGCTCTATTCGAGCCCGGCCTTCCGCTCCCGCTGAACGCTCGCTTCGCTCGGCTAACCTGGCCTGAGGACAGGGAGATTCGTTCTGCCCTAGCGCGCGTCCTGTGGCAGAGGTGCGCGGCGTGACTGGTTCCCTCGATCCCAGCCTCGCCGTGCGCGCGCTTGAGCTTGCCCGTGCCGCGCTCGTCACGCCGCGGGGCGCCGCCCGAGCTTCCCTCGCGCCTGCTCGTGGTCGATGTCGAGCGCCAGCGCGCCGTCCGGCTCGAGCACGGTGTGGCCAAGGCCGTGTGGCCGGTCTCAACCGCCAGCGCCGGCATCGGCGGGGCGGAAGGCTCCTACCGCACGCCGCCCGGCTGGCATCGCGTGCACCGGCGGATCGGCGAGGGCGCCGGGGAAGGCTCGGTGTTCGTATCCCGCGAGCCGACCGGCGAGACGTGGCGCGGCGAGGCGCGCGACGACGATCTCATCCTCACCCGCATTCTCACCCTCGATGGACTTGAGGAGGGCGTCAACCGCGGTCCTGGGCAGGATTCGCTCGAGCGCTACATCTATCTCCACGGCACCAATCACGAGCTTCTGCTTGGCCGTCCCGTCTCGCATGGCTGCGTGCGCCTTTCCAACGCCGGCATCTGTGGCTTGTTCGCCGACATGCGCGAAGGCGACTACGTGCTGATCGCGGAGCCCGCGGATCTCGTCATTCCCGATCCGAAGGGCTCCGGACGATTCCACTACGCGGGGCTTGGCGGTTCCGGCATGAGCGCGCTTGCGCAATTCCAGGCGATGATGGGCGGGCGCGTGAGCGGCAGCGATCGCGCCTTCGACCGGGGCGAGCGCGCCGGAGCTTCGTACGCAGCTTGAGCGGCTCGGCATCGAAATCATGCCCCAGGACGGGAGCGGCGTCACCGACGACTGCGCGGCACTCATCGTCTCGACCGCGGTGGAGGAACAGGTGGCGGACTTTGCCGCGGCGCGCGCGCAGTCGATTCCCATCGTCCACCGCTCGGAGCTGCTCGGCCACTTCGTGGCGTCTTATCGAACCCTCGCGGTGAGCGGCACGAGCGGCAAGTCCACCGTGACGGCGATGATCTTCGAGATCCTGGAAGGCGCCGGCCGCGACCCCTCGGTCATCACCGGCGGAGATTTGCGCCTGTTGCAGGCGCGCGGCCTGCCGGGCAACGCATTCGCCGGCGCCTCGGACCTCCTCGTCGTCGAGGCCGACGAGAGCGACGGCTCGCTCGTGCGCTACGCGCCGGCGGTCGCCGTCATCCTCAATCTTCAGCGCGACCACAAGGAGATGGAAGAGGTGGCGGCGATGTTCGCCGTGCTGCGCGCGCCGTTCGCGCGAGGCGCTGGTGGTGGGAGAGGACGAAAATCTCGATGCGCTTGCCGGCGGTGCGCTCCGCTTCGGCTTCGGACCGCGCGCCGACATTCGCGGGGTCAATGTCGAACTCGCCCCGTCAGGCAGCAGCTTCGTCGTCGATGACGTTGCCTTCGCGCTGCCGGTGGCGGGCCGTCACAACGTCGCCAATGCGCTTGCCGCCATCGCCGCTGCCGCTGCGCTCGATGTGCCGCTTGCCGACATGGTTGGCCCGCTCAGCTAGCTTCCAGGGCGTGGGGAGGCGCTTTCAGACCGTTGGCGTCGCCCGTGGCGTCACCGTCGTCGACGATTTCGCCCACAACGCCGACAAGATCACGGCGGCACTCGCCACGGCGAAGCTCAACGCCTCCCGCGTGCTCGCCATCTATCAGCCGCATGGCTATGGGCCCACGCGCTTTCTCCGGCAGGACTTCGTCGACACCTTCACCCGCGACCTTAGGGCGCACGATCGCCTGTGGATGCTCGAAGTGTTCTATGCCGGCGGCACTGCCAGTCGCGACTTTTCCGCCGCAGACATTGTCGAGGAGATTGCCAAGAACGGCGTCAAAGCGGAGTTCGCACCGTCCCGCGCCTGGCCTCGCCGCGCGCATTGCCGAACAAGCCCGAGCCGGCGACCTGGTCTTGGTGATGGGGGCGCGCGACCCGTCGCTGACCGATTTGGCGCGGGAAATTGTGGCAGAGCTCGACCGATCTGGTTCAAAAGCTTGATAAATCCATATGATGCTACCGGCCAAATGTTAGAGCTATGATTGATCTGCACGCGGGGCGCGGAGGGTGACCGAAGCGGTGGCCGGCAGCTTCGCTTGTGGGGGCGCGCCATATCGCTTCGAAGCCGCTTCCGCTCCCACGCGAAGCAAGTGAGCCCGGTCAAGAGACGGCGACTGTGCGCGTGCATGAGAACGAGGTAAAGCGAGGGGCTCGAGATCCGGCTGGAATGTCAACGGTGCCCGGCACGGCAACGATGCAGGTGATCCCCGAATAGGGACGGGACAGAACGGCCGGACGCCGCCGGCGCTTCGCGTGACCGAAGCGACCCGCCAAGCTTGCGCACGGGCGCGGCTCTCACGCTGTTGCCGTGGGAGGGTGGCCCTCAGCAGCGGTGGTACAAAGCTGCAAGCTCGCGGCCGCGGAGAAGGATGAGCTTTTGCGAAAGCCCGCCCCGCTTCTTGATCCAGGCGCGCACCCCTGCCGGATAGGAATTGATCACGATGCGCGTTGCCTCGGGCGCACGTGACGAGCGGCCCGTCTGGCGGTCGATCATTCGCGGCGCATGGAAGCCGAGCACGGCCCTGCCGCGTGACGCAGATGCGATTGCTTGGGATGGTGCTCAGCACCAGCGTGCAGGCCGAGAGGCATGGCCCATCGATGACCACCCGCTCGCCGGACTGCCGCACGCGCGCGAAGGCCTGAAGATAATCTCCGACAAAGCCGCCGGGGCTCGACAGGATGCGCAAATCCGCGCGCGCCTGCGACACGGCGACCAGGGCCAGGACGGCAGCAAAAAGAAGGCGTTTCACTCTATGTCTCCCGCGTCCTCCGCGGAGGGCGTGGGCAACAGGGGATCAAAGCTCAGCGGCAGTTTTGCGGCATGCCGGCCGCTCGCAAATGATCCCCTTTAAGCCTGGAGTGCCGTCGGGCTCACCCCTTATTGCACTGCTTCATTTCCTTCATGGCCTTCTCGGCGTCGTGCTTCGAATTGAAGGTGCCGATCAGGTTCATCTTGTCTCCGGGCTTGTGGCTGAACATCTCGCACCGCTTGCCGTCATAGCCGACATAAAACTCCTCGGCGAGAGCAGGGGAAGCGAACGCCGCGATCAGGATAGCTGCAACCAGATACTTTCTCATCGTTTCGTCCCTTGACTTGAGTTGGCCTCTAACGAGGCCGGGAAGGGAGCAAACCTCGACGGCGCTTTTGCGGCAGAGGAAAGCGGGCCCACGGCGGTGCTTTGCACGCGGTCACCCGTCTCACCTCCCTACGCATCTGTGGCAAATGTCACATCGCCTCTTTGCGCGGCGTCCTATCACCCGCCTGGCAATCGCAACCTTGAGGGCGGATCCAGGAGTAATTTGCGCCCGGCAGGGGATCTTGACCAAGTCAACCGAAGGATGTTCGCTATGACGTACAGTCTGGCTACGCGCATTAAGGAAGACACCAGTGTCGCGCTCCTTCCGCGCGGCCGGCGTCCCAGGCAGCAGCGCATGGAGCGGTCTCAGATCGCAGTTCTCCCGTATACGCTTGCGGGAATTTCCATCTTCGCGGGCCTCACGCCAGAGGCTCTGGAAGCGATCCATCAACGCTGTGCATGGCGGCGCTACGAGCAGGGCGAGCCGATCGTCGACTATCTCGATTCCTCGGATGACGTGTTCTTCGTGGCGAGCGGCGAGGTTGGAGTCACGATCTACTCGGTCGCAGGTCAAGCGGTGAGCTTCCGGACTTTGGGAGCCGGCGACATCTTCGGCGAATATGCCGCCATCGACGGCGGGCCACGCTCAGCCAGCGTGGAAGCGCGGACGAGCTGCCTCATCGCTTCGATGTCCGCCAAGGAGTTCCGCAAGCTCTTGAGAACCGAGCCGGTAGTGGCCGAGGCCGTGCTCAAGGGCCTCGTGCGCAACGTTCGATCGCTGACCAAACGCGTGTACGAATTCAGCACGCTTGCCGTCAACAATCGCATCCATGCCGAGCTGCTGCGCTTGGCGAGCCTCGCGCCGCGCGAGGGCAAGGGGCGCGGCTTTCCCGCGCCCACCCACGCCGAAATCGCCAGCCGCATCAGCACGCACCGCGAGGCGGTGACCCGCGAGCTCAACCGCCTTTCGCGGATCGGCATCATCGAGCGCACAGAGCGGGACGCTCATCGTCCGGGATCTCGATCGGCTGGCCGCCATGCTTCACGAGATGACCGGCGAATCACGCACGAGCCGGCGCTCTCACGGGCATCGCTCATCACCATCATCATCATCGAAGATCGTTCTTGAGATGCGGACGCGATAGGATCGGTCGCGCCGCATGATCGCTTGCGCATCTCCTCGTCAAGATAACGTGATGTGTGGCAAAACCCACAATTGTCGTGTGGCAAACACCACAGCGCTTTTGCTAAGATGCGCGAGACTCTCCTTCAGGCTCAAGATCGTCTTGGGCCGATGCTTGGAAGGAGATTTTACGATGTTTACGCTCAGTCGAAGCCGGTTCCTGGGGATCGCTGCGGCGGGTGCTTTCGTTGCCCTCTCCGCCAGTCTCCCTGCACGAGCCGAAGACCTTGCTCAGAACCTGGGGCCGGTCGGGCCTCACGAGCCTATCCTCACGACGGTCGGCAGTAAGCGCGTCATCGCGTTCTACGAGCCGGGTGGTGGCCATTGCACCATCAACGTCGTGGTGTGGGACCGTAGCGATGACAGTGGCGATCTCGGCGGCGCGCGTCCGGGTCAGCCTGAACCCTCGCCAGATGGTTCACATCGACAGCGCCGAGAGCAAGTCGATCAATCTTCAGTGCGGCGACTATGCCGAGACGCTTGCGCTCGTCGACAACAGCAAGTTTGATGTCAGCTGGAGCTTCTGGATAAACCCGCGTTCAATCGGGACGTCCGCACATGTTGCTTCTCTGGAAAAAGTCCCCTCAGGTTGGTGGCCTGAGGGGCACCTTTGGCACTTTCACCGGCGGCAAGTTTTCAAGGGAGTGCCGACCAACATCAGGCGCAAGCGCCATGCCGAGGACCGCCCGCGGAATTCTATTGGCTCTCACCTTCGCCGCGCTGATTGGCGGCGGGGAAGCGGTGGCCGCGAAATGCGGTGACGCCATTCGAGCGCGCGGCCGGCACGCCAAGGGGGCAGTTGCACAGCCCCTACGCGGACTTCGCATCCGTCGCCGAGGAAGGTCACAAGATTTACCTCTCGCATGATTGCAATGGCTGCCACGGCGGCGGCGGCGGCGGCGGAATGGCGGCACCCCTCACCAACGAAGTTTGGATCTACGGGGACGACGACGACACGCTGTTCCGGTGATCGCTCTCGGCACCGGAAGCCTGAGCCCGGGCGATGCGTTTCAGAAGCAGGGCTTTGTTCGCAAGGGCTCCGAGAACGTGGTCGGGCCGATGCCGCATTTCGGCGAAATCTTCAAGACCGACGACGACAATCTGGAAAATCATCGCCTGGATCAGGGCGGAGAATTGCGAGCGGCGCCCGGCGAAATGCTAGGGACGCGCTTTCGCGCTCAAGCCGTGAACGGCAACGGATATCCCGTGGCAAGAGCTGCGAGGACGCCAGTTGCCAGCGAAACGAGATGAAAGGTCACGGCGCCGGCGAGCACGCCGATGGTGAAGCGGGCGTTGGCGCTTCGCTGCCACCGACGCGGCGCGATAGGCCGCGAAGATGCTGGCACCAAACACGATGAGCATCGAGAGCGCGCCTGCGGCCACGTTGTTGCACCAAGGGCATTTGAGCTTGAGCCAGCGCATCGAAGAAGTTGCAGTGGTGATAGAGCCCTGACCACGGCCAGTCGCAGCCACAATCGAACATGAGACCGCAAAGCGGCGTGATGGCGATCAAGGCGAAGACCACGACCGCGGTGACCGCCGCGATCGAAGGGCGTGCCGATCGGCATCCGCGTCAGTTTGACGACGGCCCAAGACAACGCGAGCACCACTAGGGCCGGCGCAAGATAGCTCAGCACCGTCATCGGCCTTTCGAAGCTCCGCCTATACCGCCGGCCAGTATTGGCCCAGAGCTATCCCCGTCAATCGTGCCCTGGTCGGAAGATTTGGCTCCCGGGCTCGATGTGAGCGCCGCCCGGTATCTTCACGACTGTGTCCATCGGTGCCGCAAAAATTTGGCGTTGGGTCATGGTATGAAGCTGAGCCATCAACCTGGCACGGTGCGTCGAAGGAGAGATTTTGGTCGCGGTAATCTTCTGAAATTACAGGTTCTCGCCACACGTTCGCCTGAATTGCGATCAGTTTGGAAATGGGGACATCTGACAGCCTTCCGGGCGCCGCCAACTCTCATCTCCGCCTGTCATGGCAACGATTGAAAGAACCGACAGACCAACTAAAACGGATGCGACGACAAAATAGGACTACCGCAGCCGCGAAACCGCCTGCCGCCAAATACGGTTTGCGTAATGAGCGAATCCAATCTTGAGGTCGAAGTCCACGGCGATCTGATCGTCGTGACCCAACCAGCCGCGCAGTTCAGCGCGATTTACGCAAAGCCGATCGCGACGCCCCAGCTAATCCCGATGAAGCAAACCAGTGGTGACCTTGAGCGCTCTCGCGCGAGCATGGCGGGCAGCCAACGACAAGGCGCGTGAACTCGGTGGATTGGGTGAACGTAGCTTAACCGCTCGGCAATGATTGAGGCTTAGCCTTTGCGTACCGTTCAGACAGAGCGGACCATTAAGCAGTTAGGCGGCTCCAGGGCGCACCTCTGGGGCCGCTGTTTGTTTTGGTACTCCCACCTTCGCCCTAGCGGCTGTCGCCAGCCACGGGCTTCCTGTAGGCTCGGTATTTTGCGAAGGAAAGCTTTTGCTGCCCCGGTGCTGCCCCTGATGCTGTTTGGGGCAGCCGCCCTCGAAAAAGCTGCCCCGGGCTGGTGCCTGATCTAACCAAATCAACGGCTTAGAGTGTCAAGCCGGCTTATCGGCGCGTATTGACGCCAAAAGCGTGCTGGCGCAGTGGCTAACCATTCCACCGGCTATAACGCGAACGCTATCCCGTCTTGTCCTGATTCTAGGAGGGCTGGTTTTCCATAGCCAGCTCACTACGAGCTTCGGGCCGTGCTGCTAACCAGGCTGCTGCGAGCACCCGAGTTCACAAGAAACCGAAGGGCATCGGCCTAAGGGCTTCTCACGAAGCTCAGGAGTGGGCTCCGGTAATTCCCGCCCCACAGGTAGCTGCTTGCTGTCGCATCGGTTGAGCAGTGTGTTCCCCGCCAGAATAAGCGGGCGTAAAGGCCGACAGGATGACCCCGGCCTCCCTGATTTCAGGTTGCCTCGATGCGATGTGTCTCTCTAAGCGACTTGTCCGAAAGGTCAGAGAGACACTGCTTCTCCCCGCTAGGGAGAAGTATGTCCCCGTCACGAACTGAACCGAAGGTCAGAGATAGCAGTCGGGCGCGTGGCAGAGTGTGCGTCCTAGCCCATAACCGCCTCTTACGAGACTTAATTAGAGGCCCTAAGGCCATGACTGGAAAGCACGCAGCAAATCTAGCAATCAGTGCCGTACCGGTGACTCGACCGGTCGGCAGGTCGCCGCCAGAGCTTGCACGGCTCAGCGAGACAGGCTCGACGTGGCGATGTGGCTGTCGCTGACGCAAGCAGGCTAGCTACGATTCTTGCGGCGATGCGTCAATGCCTTGAGGCGTCAGAGGTAGAGAGCGCTGGATTGCCGAAATGGAAGCTGCTTTAGCACCCGCCAATGCGACTCAGGCTCTGTCGTGCCAGCTTCAGGTCATAGGAGGTGACATGGCAGCCTTTCCACCCGTTTGGATAAGCTTGAGGCTGCGGTCCGAAGTCTTTTGGCGCTGGCGGCATTCCGGCTGGCTCCCCACAAGACTTGCCGGGCCGTTAGGCGCGAATAGCCGCCAAAACGGAACGATGATCGTGCGAGCCGCATGCGCATGATACTGCTCACGTAACAGACCCCGCGGGCTGTAGCGTCCCGCAGTACTGGTGCTTCGCGGCAGTAGCTCGGTTCGCTGGCGGGCTTCGGACGCTATCTAATGCTCCAGTCGAGATAGAGAGTACAAGGCTCAAGGCAGCAATAATTACCAGTCCCACACCCTATGCTTCATTGGTGTTTGCCTCCGGTTGCATCGGCTGGTAGCCAACGCAGGCATAGTATAATCTCAACGACATTGAAGCGGCGCGATCCCGCTTCCGAGCGCTTCAGAAGTCAGCGAGGTGCTCAAATCCGCCGAAGATGCTCATCCAAAGAACCATGAGCACCTTCAACACAATAGAGCATGTTCGGGCACCGCGTCTGGCGGCTAAGTGCGACTAGTTTCACGCAATCCAGCCAGCGCTAAGGCTTTCGCTGGCTTCCTATGTTGCCTCTTTTAGGGCGTATTATCAAGGCTTAGAGGAAGAAGATGAGTACAAGCGTGAGCCCTCTTCCTCCCCCTGCGGCTCCGGTTCCAGTGTGGTCGCCTCCTCAGACCGTGGCCGCCCTTTATTGTCGCCTCAAGCGCCATCGAGGAGCAATGAAATGGAACATGACGAAGTGGTAGAAAACGACGCCTCATGCACGGGGGCAACCGCACCGCCCTCATGTTATCGGGTATCGGTCGTGTCGGGATCACTTGAGGTTTCAGCACGATTGAAAAATGCTGACGACTTAGAACTCCTCTTGAAGGTCTTGAAGCGAACAAGTGCCTTTTCGCAAAGGTGGACCGATCAGCGACTGGAACCGTCATGAAGGCAAAGCAAATCCGGCAATCGATCCGACACCGATGGATTTGCCGAGGCGGACCGAGAGACTAAGACTTCGACGAAAATGGATCGTTTAGCGAACGGGATTTTGACGCCTTAAAGCCGTGCGCCATCGGTTGCACTCATCGTGGTTTGTAAGTACGGCAAAAAGCTTTTGCTGTCAGGTGCGCGCCGATAGGAGGTTTGTAGAGCTGGGCTTATTAAAATCGTTCCAGACGGGGCACGCCCGTCACCCTGCCAGTTTTCAATGCGTTAGCACGCGTTAGACTGTTCCAACTTTCCGGCCCGGCCTATTCCGACTTTTGAGCGCCATTCGTTCCCCTGTGGCTATCCAACTTGCTCCCCTCCCAGCCTCGAATGTTTGCCCTGACAATCCTCGTCGTACTCTGCGACTCGGATGCGCCTCCCAAATTCCGTAACTGGGGGCGAAGCGGACATGGCGCGAACTTGTCAGTTGTCCGGTAATGACCCAAAGCGGACATCCGTATTGGAAGTCCACGGGCCAAATCCAGAAGTCGAGGCGCATCATTCCGGCAACCCCGCCTTGACGAGGTTCTCCCCGCAAATGGTCCCGATCAGATGCATTTTTGTAGGAGCCAGAAAAGTTGGCGCGAGGCGCTCAAGCGTGGCCAGCGGATCGAGCCTAATGACGCTTGCCATAGTTGCCCGGGCCTGGTCCGTATGCCCTAGGGCAGCGTGACTTGCGGCGAGGTACAGCTGAACACCAATCGTGTCCTTTGAATGCAATTTCTCTAGTGTGGAGATGGCATCTTCATAGCGGCGAGCATCGAAGTAGATAGGCCCCAACTGCATGACCCAATAATCAGGATAGTGTGGGTTGAGCCGCATGGCCTTGTGCACGACCTCAACGCCTTCCAGCTGCACGCCCCGCAAAGCTGAGACACTGGCCGAAGTCATTGAGAACGTCCGCATCATTAGGATTGAGCTCCAGAGCCCTCTGATATGCGGATATGGCGCGATCATGGTGTCCGCCAAACATATGATAACCTGCCATGGCCCAATAACCCCAGGCCTCGTCATCATCATGCTGGATAGCGGCGGTCGCAAATTTCAAGGCCTCTGCCATCGAGAATGAGGTGTCTTCGCTCCATCCCAGCCAGACATCGCAGAGGTGCGCCCACGCAATCTTCGCATACGGCTTTCCATAGGACGGATCGCGTTCGATAGCTTTTTCAAACCACTGTATGGCTGTGGCGGTGCAGCCTTTGGTGAAAAGATTGAAGGCGTCTATGCCGCGCTGAAAATAATCATAGGCCTGGAAATTCTGGCGGGCTTCGTTTCGTTCCGCCCGTCCTCGCCACGCCTTGCCCAGGCGCCCGCCATAGGCCGTCGCCAAACTGGCCACGATTATTTCGGTGAGGTCGTCAAGGACGGTGGCGATATCCTCGACACCCCGATCAAAGCGCTCGGCCCACAGGTTTGCGCCGGTGATCGCGTCGATCAGCTGAGCCGTTATCGTGACCCGGGTGCTTGATTTCTGAACGCTGCCTTCGAGCACAAATCTCACGCCGAGCTCGCTCGCCACATCCTGTATTCTCAGCGCCTTGCCCTTGTAGGAAAAAGCCGAGTGAGCTGGCGATAACTGAAAGATCGCGAAAGCGGAAAGGCCCGTGATGTATGCTTTCGGTTATGCCGTCGCTCAGATAGTCGTGCGCGTGATCGCCACTCATGTTGACGAAGGGAAGGACGGCAATAGACGGCTTGTCGGGCAGCGACGGACCGGACGCAGAACGCCGCGAAATTGGCTTGGGCTCGGCGCGCACGCGGTAGACGCGGACCGGCTTCGCAATGTTCTTGACCTGGTGCTCGCCCAGAAAATCGAACCCGTAAGGCAAGCTTGCCTTCGACGGCGTCGTAGACGGTGGAGGAGATGCAGACGCCGCCGCCCTCGGCGAGGGCCTCCATGCGCGCGGCGATGTTGACGCCGTCCCCATAGATCGTGCCGTCGGCCTCCTCGATCACATCGCCCAGATTGACCCCAATGCGGAACTGCATGCGCCGGTCCGCTTCGAGTTCGATGTTGTGCCCTTCCACGGATTGTCTGGATCTCGATCGCGGCCTGGACCGCCTCGACCGCACTCGGGAACTCGGCCAACAGCGCATCGCCGGGCGCGTTGACCACGCGGCCGCCGCGGCGCACCACCAGGCGGGCGATGATGTCGCGATAGGACTTGAGGGTCTCGACGGTGGCGGCCTCGTTGGCCGCCATCAGACGGGAATAGCCGACCACGTCCGCGCTCAAGATCGCGGCCAGCTTGCGTCGGCTGCTTGGGTCGGTCATCGCCCCTCCACGAGGGAACAGGCCGCAAGCTTACGCCTCCCGGTGACCGCGAGCAAACGGCACGGACGAAGGGACACGAGCAAGCGGCTAACCGACCAAACAAAGCCCGGCGGCCCCGGGGTATCCTTGTGCTATTCCAGTACTGACCCTTCGCGACCAGCAATATCTGCAGTTCGACATCAGCCCAATTCCCACAAGATCGCAGCGGCAGGAGTAAGGAATTTGGATTGCCAATTAGAAACGAGCGCATTGGGAGGGGACACCATGGCGGACGGCCCTCGCTTCGAGCATCCCTCCAGAGCTGCGCGAATTGGTTGAAAAGAACGTCAGAGCAAGCACAAGCAGCAGATGTGGTCAGTTTATCGACTTCTTTGACGCAAGTTTGCGTCAATGGCACCGCCCAATAAGATGTTGCCTGGGCTTGAGGCGGTTCGAGAGCGAGCGATCGAGTTCGCGAAGGAGAACGGGGAGCGCTTCTTCGACTTAGCGAGCGCGCTTGCCCGTGCCAACAACATCCAGGAGGTGCTGACCCTTCAAGAAGCCACGTACGCGCAAACTCAGATGCAGTCATACGCTGTTCAGGCCAAAGAGCCGCGGAGGGATGCTGGCAAGGGTATTACCCGCCTATGGCCGAACGATCGCCATCCCCTGAATTGTCGTACCCTTCCTCCCTGAGCTTATAAGTGACGGGGACCCCGCCCGGATAACACCGGGCGTTCCGCAAGGCATGCGAATGTCCGCTTATGGCACAAAGCAGACATGCTCAATGCTGGACGAATGTCCGCTTCTTTGGGGCAAAGCGGACATGGCGCGGACTTGTCAGTATGTCCGCTAATGACCCGAAGCGGACTTCGAGAACATTAAGGCGGTCCAACCGGGATTTTCCCTCTCCGTCTCGATCCGGGTCCACACCTGACTCTATCAGGCGCCATTTCCCCTCACCGGGTCTTCCAAGCCGCCCGCCCTTCTTCTTTACACACACGCGCAAGTTGGGCGCACAGGCCCGAAAGCCGACAGCCCTTTCGCCCGCCCTGATGCCTGTATCCTCGCTGTAACCCGGCGCATTTTGGAGAGGAGAGGGACCGCAAACCCTTGGAAAATTTTGGCCCCCGGGCCGGATTCGAACCAGCGACCCAGCGGTTAAACAGCTAGGGCGCATACCGTTTTTCTCCACAACAAACCATGGCGTACTGGTGCAAGGCACCACGTAAGCCTTTGATTCCTTCGATGTCAGACGGTATCGTTCCGTCTCACGGGCAACACTGCCAGCGACTTTGTTGCCCGTATGTTGCCCAGGGGGAACAACAGTGGCGAAACACCGCTTGATTGACTGAAAACTTAACGCGCTTAGAGCCGGGGCAACGCGCTACGAGCTTAATGGATACTGATGTCCCTGATCTGGTGTTCGCGTCAGCGAAACGGGGCAACGGACCTTCATACTGATTGCCAGATATCCCGGGAGTCCTAACCCCACCAGGAGGGCGGTCGGAGAATACCCTGCCAAGTTCTGAGAAGGCTCGTAGACGAGCGAGAGACTGGCGGACCTCATCGAGAAAGGTATCGATCCTTAAGGCCCACGAGGCTCGCTTGAGGCGGGAGGGAGCTACGCAAACACCAGACCACTCCTTTGTGGCTGTCGCAGAGGAATTCATTCAGTGGCACGTCGGCGCGGTCAGCGCAGGGCGAAGGACACCGGAGCGCGAGATCCGCAATGAGCTTATGGGTCAGTGGGGAGAGGCCCGTTACCTCAATCACTCGCGAGGACGGTTGGTCTTGGTGGAGGCTGTACTCGTCGCCCAGCTCCTTACCCTCGCGCACGTCGCCTCCGGCATGCCCGCTCGCTATTCAACTGGGCAATCAACCGTGGCACCTATGGCCTCGAAACTTCGCCGTGTGATCGGATCAAGCCCCAGCGTCGCTAATCGGCGCCGAAGCAGCCCCGGCAGCGCACCTGAGTGACGCTGAGTTGAGGGCTCTGTGGCAGGCGAGCGAAACCATCGGCTACCCATTCGGTCCTCTATACCGCCTCCTGCTGCTCACCGGAGCCCGCAAGAGCGAAGTGGCGGGGCGCGATGGTCAGAGTTCGATCTCGACAAGAGAGTGTGGTGGTGCCGCCTGAGCGCTTCAAGTCGAATGCAACGCACCTGGTCGCCGCTCTCCGATCAGCGCCGTGACCGTCCTGTTATCAGTTCCGCACTTCACCAAGGGCGACTACCTATTCTCTACAAGCTTTAGGAGAGAGGCCTGTCGGCGGTTTCAGTAAGGCGAAGGCACGCCTCGACAAGCTGATGGGCGCCCCTCCTTGGGTTATCCACGATATCCGCAGGACAGTCCGAACTCAGTCTTGCCTCACTGCGCGTTCCTGACATGGTTGCCGAGATGGTGATCAGGCCACGGGCGCAAGGGCATTCAGCGAGTCTCACGATCAGCACTCATATGAAGATGAGATGCGCGAGGCTCTGGAACTGTGGGCCGCTCGCTTGCGCGACATCGTCACTCCGGCCGCCCGAGAATGTAGTCAGACTGAAGGGAAACCGCATGACCAAGCAAGCCTTCCCGCCAAGTTTGAGCAGGCTCCGGGCGACGGGCGCCCCAAACGAAACAGAAGAAGAGCGGCAAAACGCGTGAGCACAGGAATGCGCGCTAGAGCGAGCGGTGGAACAAGAGAGGAAGGCAAGGCGCGACTCGCAGCCCTAGAGAACGCAATGAGGGAGCTACCTAAGGCCTGGCGCTGAAAAATCCATACCGAGTATGATTGGTGTGTTTGAGCAGGCCCATTACGCCGCCGTCAACAAGATTGAAAACAAACCCGCAACAGCGCGGACAATGGAATCTGAGCTAAAGTCTTAGCTAAGAACCTGAAGAAGGTTGCTGACCACTTTGATGACATGCATGGCGATACGGTGCGGATTTGGGCCGCTGGTGCTGACGCGGCAATCAACGGCGCCGCTCTCATCCTCATCCTAAGAACGGCTGAAGAATGGGCTCAGGCTAGCGTTGACACTCAAACACGCAAAGCGTATCGAAGAACGCGGGCGCACAAAGGATTTCAAGGTTGGTGGCTAAGAGCGGCGGCTGAATGGGTTACGAACGGCTGACGAAACAAAAGCTGATTTCTGACGCATACGCTGGGGAGGAGTTTGAAACCCCATTCGTTCCCTCCTGGGCAGCATCTACGGAGCTTATGGGATTACGGCAAGCGTCTAAGTCCCGGGCCAGAAAGCGAAAACGTATGGCCAAGAAAGAGGAAATTCTCTGAATTGTTGGTCATTATATATCTCTGACTGAATGCGCCACTTTGTTCTTATGAGCCCCAATGGTGCGACAAAGAGGACAAAATGGATGCTATCGAAATACACCGGCAGCAGCCGGTAAGACTCCTTGGTTGGGATGATCTCCGAGCCAAGGGATCGCAGGATCCAAGCCAACAATCTACCGGCGGAATTAAAGCCGGTCAGTTTCCGAAACCGGTCTATCCCGGCAAAGTCTCCTGCTTGGCCTGAGCACGAGATCGACGCGCACCTCCTGTCGCTGATCGCTCAGCGTGACGCAGGGGGTGCGTGATGGTGACAATCCTTAAGCAGACAAAGTTCGTCTGGCGCGGTCTCGATCCTGCACCTATGGTCGGCGCAAGACGCCAGTGCTGACCTTAGTCGCCGACGCGACCTATCCGCACCTGTACCGCATCCGATACCCGAACGGCTGGGCGAGCACGCCAGGGGAACCTGACCAGGGCGAAAGGATGCTGCCTACGAGTCACGCTAGATATTTGCTGGGGGACAGAAACGCCCTCAGAGGCCCCACAGACGGGCGAAAGGCGAGGCTGCCTAATGTGGGGAGAGGTGGAAGTATGGGGAGAGACAAGAAGCCCGGTGCTGGCGGCACCGAGCTTCAATAACTGCGTTGGTCTGATTGCAAGCGCTACCAACTCAATAATTGGAGCGAAAGTCAGCAAGATTCAAGGGCTGCCCGAAAGCGGAACTCAACGATCTTTGCACGGAGTACAAGCCACCTCGCTTTAAAGATCGCCGCGCCGACTACATCGGCACAGGAGGTATCCGAATTCGAGGATCTGTAGGTCAGCAGCCTTACTTTGGCTCAGTCCGGCCTCGCGAAAGTTCGATCCCGACACGCGGTGCCTTTGGTGCCGTATGCCAAACTCTGGATCAAGGGCGAAATGACAGCGCTCTTTAAGAGCAACGATCCCCATGCCTCGGGCCGCGCCAGAGTCGCTTATCCACTTGGTGGCGACGACGACGACAGGGGTCACCAGAGGGATGTGGCCGCGCCGGCGCCGACCATTCGCGCCCTGACCTTAGCGCGTCTGGCTGAAACAGACCGCCGGCATTATTCGAATCGCGGCTTTGCGGCGAAACCCTAGCGGAAATCGGAAAGCCACTGCGGGCATCAGCTCGGAGCGTGTTCGGCAGAGAGGCCCGGGCGCGTTCTAAGATCAAAGGGGACTCATAGCATCTGTTCTCTCCGATCTCACCAAGCGCGGAGAAGTCATCCGGCTTCCAGCAGAGCGCACGCGGCGCAACGGTTGATTTCCGCGACAGGGAACCCCGAAGCACGTCCACTGGGAGCCCCAGCCATCGCGAAAAATATTGCATCACCGCGCCATAACGCTTCCCGCCTCGCAGCCTGCGCGGGAACAAGCCCTTCAGACGTCGGAGAGGGCCGTACGGCGGAGCCATCGTCATCAGCTGGGGGGCGCCCATGAAGCACGTCACACAATTAATCGGCAAGCCCGTTATTCCACTCGCTCGATTGGAGGGAATGGCGGACTGGAAAGAGTCCATTCAGGGGCGGATCGAAAACCAAAGGGTGAGACTCAATTTGGGGCTTCCAGACAATGACCCGCACCTAACGGAGGAGGTTCGGCAGTTTACCGCTGAGTGTCGTCTCATCATCGGAGAGGCGCGCAGATGAGGAAATGAGCAATGCGCGAACTTGACGCGTGAAGTCGTCCGCCTGGATGCAAGACGCAAGAGCCACGCATCAAGCTTGTGCCATTCGACAAGATCCAGTTGGGAGCAGACCGACGCTATCTCGTTAAGGGGATCATTCCTTATCCCGGTCTCTCAGTTATCTGGGGACCACCAAAGTCAGGAAAGAGCTTCTGGGCATTCGATCTTGTTATGCGCGTCGCACTCGGCTGGGATTATCGCGGGCGAAGGGTCCATCAGGGACCGGCTGTTTACTGCTGCTTTGAAGGCCAAACAGGCATCAGGGCGCGTGTGGAAGCCTTCAGGCAGAAGTTTTTGCCAGAGGACTCTGGAAGGCGTCCCGTTCTTCCTTCAGCCAGTGACGATTGATCTGGTGAAGGAGCACGAGGAACTAATAGCGGCTATCCGACGCGATTGACTCTCCGCCCAGTTGCCGTGGTGCTCGATACACTCAACCGCAGCCTTGCGGGATCAGGATCCAGCGACACGGATATGAGCAACTACGTCCGAGCCGCAGACGCAATCAGGAGACGCATTCGGATGCGCCGTGCTGATCGTCCACCATTGCGGCATTAACGACTCACGTCACGCGGGCACACAAGCCTAACCGGTGCGGCTGACGCCCAGATTGCAGTGAGGCGAGACATCAATGGCAGCATCGGCGTGACGGTCGAGTTTTTGAAGGATGGAGAGGCGGGAGAAACCCAATCGCCTCAAAACTGGAATCCGTCGAAGTCGGAACCGATGAGGACGGAGACACGATCACATCCTGCGTTGTGGTCGAAACGGACCAGCCGACAGCCACAACGGCCAAAGGCCCAAGGCTCACCCCAATCAGTCAACCATGCTCGCTATTCTACAGCGCGCCAGCAGGCACTAACAGCCGAGGAGTGGACTGACCAAGCGAGAGAGGCAGGACTAAGCTTCAACCGTGCTGCCACGTACTGGGACTTACGTATGGCGCTGCAAGACAAGGGGCTGGTCTATGAGGGCGTGAATGGGTGGCTACCTAAATAAGATTGGCCTTCATGGTCATCCGCTCGATTACGGACGTACGGGTTCTTAAAGAGACCCCGTACCGTACCGTATAACCGTATCGGATCGCGGAGCGTATCCGTACCGTATCCGTACCGTATCGGACCGTATCTCGTAGCAAGGGTTGGAGGGATGTTCGTCGACGACTATCTCCACCTATAGGCTACAGCTGAGTTAGGTGCGCTGAGAGCTACGGCCTACGGTCGTAACCAGGCGGCTTGAGATTTCCGGAGTTTGCTCCATTTAACGGTATGGAGCCCGACCTTTCATTCGACTCTGCGCTACCCGTCTTCTTGAGGCGCTTCCGAGATTGGGCCCTAGGATGAGGTCGATGTGGTAGCGCGAATGCACTCAGATCAACGAGGAAACAGCATGACCATTGGAAAGCCTTTCAAAAAGGCCAGAGCGGCAATCCTGGTGGAAGGCCCAAAGTAGTTGCCGAGGTAAAGGAACTTGCCGAGAACACACAGGCGAGGCAATTGAAACGCTCGTGTCGATAATGAGCAATCCAAAGGCTGCACCGGCGGCGAGAGTGTCGGCTGCGAACTCATTGCTCGACAGAGGTTATGGGAAGCCGCCGCAGCACATCACTGGCGAGGGTGGGCCTTCTTACGTCGTTCTGCCTGCGAGCCAGTGCAAGACGGCGGAGGAGTGGTTGGCCACGGTCAACAAGCCGATGCTAGTTAGCCGTTCGTTAGCCATGATGATTCAGGCAGTCGCTCAAGCCATTAGATACTAAAGACAATACTGACGACGTCACGTCATAGTGTGATGACATGGCTGTTCTATGGGCTGGCGAATGAGCCTCATGCCGACCGAGCCGGGGGCATCAAAATTGAGGGTGGGGTTGATTGTAGCTGAGCCGACCGCCGCACACTTTGGCGGGTGGTGGTCCTCAACACGCCGGACACCGCGGATTCGTACCTGACACGGTTGCAGACAAGCGATGTAGGCTGTCTCAGTAGGTTCTGAACGCAAAAGCCTTCACTCCATGCCGCACACCTGCGGTGGCCTCCGTTCGGTCTCATCCGCCTTGGGGCGAACATAGACAGCCCGACCCGACGGCGGCGATCGGCGCGTCGAGCCGATCGGTCGTTCCACGGATCGGCAGTTGCGATCACGCGTCTAGCGCCTCCGAATCGCAGCTTTGGCGGATCGGTGTCCGCTTGTTTGATTTTTGGTGAGCGGGCTTGACCTGTTAGTGGCTCGGTGGTTGATTCCGTCGCAACCTGAGTGGGCGTTGGGCCATCGATTGATGACAGATATTGCGCAAGGACCCATCCGCGCTCTTGCGTCACCGGGTCCGACACCTCAAACCAGATGCCTTCTCTTCTAACGACCTGCAATTTCGTGCCCGGACGATAGAACCGTACCGTAGGGGAAGAAACCGACGCCTGACTATGCGTCTGCGCAGCAAGCACCACCTTAACTAACTCCGGCTCTGGTTCCGCGCCGTCGCTTCCGGAGGATGATACCGCTGATGTAGCCGGTTGTTCTGCTGCGCGCTCCGAATTTTGGCGAGGCTCGTCACTTTCCAAAAGAGGCAACGAAGTGGTTAGCTGAGAGGTCGCCAATTTTGAATCTTTGCTTACCTTCCGGTCCGGAAGGTGAGTGCCCCATGAACTCAGGTGGGGGCCTGGATGATTGGCCTGAGTTTGCTCGGCGTAGGTCTTTTCTGCCCTGTCGTCCGTTAGGACATCATGAGTGTAAATCAGGAGCGAGTAGATGGCAGCGCCGAGGAGGCTCAGGAACAACAGCAACCGTGACATGGCCCCGTCTCCTATCAGCCCCTGTTATCTCCGATTGAGCGTTCTCGATTTCAACCTGTAATACGCTAGATCAGTTTACCGGCCAGATGTGGAAAAATCGATCTTCCGCCACGCAAGGACGCGATTGAGCTAAAATTTCCCTTAAGGCCGTAGTGAATGCGTTTTGCCAAGGCAGGCATCGAGCTGGGCGAGAATGGGAGCATCTTCCCAAGGCCGAAGGGAGCCGCGTTAGCTGAAGAAAAAGGGCGCCGACCGAAGCCAACAGCTAAAACAAACAGCGGCTCCCAGAAGGTGCCTGGGAGCCGCCTAGGCTGCTCATGGTCCGCTCAGTCTGAACGGAGACGCCAAGGGATTGTCTCCCCAATCCTTGAGGAGGGATTAAGGTGCTCCTCGATCCTGGGATGGCGGTCATGGAGTTAGGTTGGAGAGCCGACCGTTACACGGATGCCACGGCACGAGAACGAAACGAAGCCCCGAAATGGACGCGCGCGTTCTCGCCACGCTCGAATCTGGTATTATTTGCTGCGCGAGCGGGCAGGGACTTTCGCGGGCGCCGTCCCGGGCACAATTTATCTGGGCGCCCAAACAGGGGGAGAAAATGGACACAAAACCAAAAGACGAACAAACCTTACCGAGCTTGACCTAGAGATCGCAGTTTTCTCGGCGCCTTAGGTCGGCAACGGCGGGGACCCACCCCAGCGCAGGGTTTTGAAAGGACGCGACGCTGGCCTGAAGTCGGCCCTTGCAGTCGTTGCCACTCCAAATCAGGGAGGTCTGATGGGCACTTTGATCTTCATGATCATGGCCGTGCCATTTTCTGTATGCCACGGGCATTTACAATCCGCCGGTAATGCATCATGGCCGCTGTATCGCCGAGCCAGGCACCTTTGACGCGCTTTTCTGTATGGGATCCACAGCAGCTCCGTACACCAAGAAGTACCGGGCACGCTAACGGGGCTCCAACCCATCCGAAGGGCAGGGGTGCTGGGTTTCTCGTTTGGGAGAAGTGAGGCTCGCCGCGCCGGGACGATTGAGGTTACACAGTCCACCTGAGCTCGCGCGCCTTGTCGTGCGCGAGCTTATAAGCGGCTGTCAGGAAGCCTGCTAGGGTCATAGAGACACGCCTGTCTTCCTTCCTCGGGAAGCTTTTAGCGAGAAGCCGAGGGGAGCTTGCTGGCTTGTGATAGGTCATCATGTAGTCGCTGTCCGACGCCGTGATCACAATCTCGCTACCCTGCACATCTACGCGAAGTACGGGAATGGCCAGCCTTTCGGGCGGCTGGCGCTTTTGGGCGGTCCACGGCGCGTATGGGTACGGGCGACTTCGAGAGACCATCGGCTCCCTCCATGGGTTTGCAGGCGGGAGCGCGACTTACTACTCTCAGCCACCGGGTGGCCTCGGGCTACGATCCGGTGATGAAGAACGCTAGCACTTCCAGATAGCCGTGTCTGTGTAGACAGACATAGGGCGCCGGACCGAAGCCGACGCCAATCAAACTGATCTGTGCCATTCATGCCCCTTGCCGGGCGTCAGCTCGATCTCGCGCCTGATCTGCTTGAGCAATCGGAAGGCTCTCATGTCCTTCCACCCGTGCCCTGATCGGCATGACGGCCCGCAACTGATCAAGCAGCCGCAGTATCTCCGCTTTCTTGGTCTCGGTCATATTTTTCCCCTAGAGGAAAGATGGCCGGGGCCAGTCCTGGTTCCTGCGTCGGTCACCACGACCTTCGGGTCATTGCTGTCCAACCAAGCCCAGATACGGGATAGCAAGTGGTTCTTACGACAGCGCGGACAAAAGATCGCTGTCTTGGTCCTCGGCAGGCTTTTGTAGCTGGATCGGTCGACTTCAACGCCGGTTGAAACTTGGTGCCCGGTGGTCGGGCACACAAAAATCAAGGTGCCCATGATGGCCTCCTGAACTTAGATACGCCGCTACATCACGCTCAGGTAGGCCAATAGCAAAGGCTCATTACAGAATATGTTGCAAGATACTAGACGTGCGCTGCAACAGGCTATCTTGCAATGCGATAAAGGAGCGCCGACCGAAGCCGACGCTCCTTTAAGAAGGTCACCTCCGGGGGCGTTTCAGTAGTATCGAACGCAAACGCCTGCAGGATTCCATCGCGCACACCTGCGCATCTCTCGGCGGACATGGCGCTTGGTGGTTCTGGCCACGCAGACACCATTAATTCGTACCCGACCCGCGCCGCATGCTTCGCGGACTTGCGTGATCATGCCGTCCGGCTGATGAAGCGGCGCGGGCGACATGGCCTGCGCCGATGTTGCGACGGCCAATGCAAAGATAACGGCTACGAACCTGATCATTCTTTCCTCCGTTGTGACAAGAACAGACTTATTCACCTGACAAAGGCTTCTTTGGTGCGACTGTTGCGCTGGGGATCCGCCGGCGCGACGGTTTGGTCGCCTGCCTGATCCTTCTTCTGCTGCGCCTCTGCCGCCTTGTTGGCGAGATCGATCTGGCGCTGACGGATCGTCTCCATCATCTGGCGCTGTGCTTCCTCATATTTGGCGTTATCGGCCGGCGGCCCGTCGAAGGTCTTGCCGAAGCCGGTGAGCGGAACCGGGAAGGCCATGGCCTTCTGCTGCATGTTCATGGCAGCGACGACCATCTGCTTGCCCTTCCGCATCTTGCTCGAACATGTCCTTGGTCAGCTCCATCTGGACCTGACAGCTCGTCGGAAAGCAGACGGCATATTGCAGCGAGATCGGTTCGCCATCGTCGATCTTGATCTGCACGCCTGCGGGCATGACCAGCGAATAGGCGGTCGTCAGCCTGAACGAGCAGGTGTTGCTTGTCCTCGCCTTCGATCGCTGCGCACCGCGGCGACGATGATCATGACTCATCCCGGTGTTGGGGTCAAGTCCCTCGTGATTGACGAGGCAGACCTGCTTGTTGCCCGTCTGCTCGTTCTTCGAGCAGAGCTTCACCCAGGTCGCTTCGTCGGTTGCAGCACCGGGTCCAGGTGCAGGCGGCGCCGCGGGAGCGGCGCCGGCAGGTCACAGCAGGGGTCGCCTCTGGCGTCGACTTCGGCACGGGTTGACCCTCCTGCGCGACCACCATTGTGGTCCCGAGCGCAAGAACAGATGCCGCAAACAACGCCGAGCGAGCCAGCAGGCAGAGCGTGTACGATCGATCCATCGACGAGTTCATAACCCACCTTTCCTTGTTTTTGCGGGCCCTGATTTAGCTGGTTGTTGACGTCTGCCTTCCTCCTGTCGGGTCAATACCTGAAATGAGGCGTAGACGTGGCTCACTTAACAAGGGGGCGCGCGCTCGATCGCGCCGACCGAAGCCGACTGCACTAGACAATCCACCCCAGCTCGCGGGCCTTGGCAACCGCAGCCTGACCTCAACTTGTTGCGGATGCCTTGGTCGGTCCAATTCACAAGCAGAATGTGCTGGGCCATTGGCTTAACTCCCGTCTTGTTAGCCTGGTCGAGACGCTACACGCAAAGGCCGCGGACCGGAAGCCGACGCTGTCAGTTCTAGCGCAGAAAAGGCTAATTGAGCAGGCCGAACTGGTCCCATCCGAGGCCCCCGGTAGGCATCAAAATTGGGGCGGGGGCTGATTGTAGCTAGGCGTAGGAGTCCCGCTCGGCCTTGGGACCACAGCTCACTTCCCCTATGAGTCGTTTCCGCTCACTTCCTTTTGTTGCGGTGGCCCAGCGAAATTCCCAAGCGCATAAGCCTTTTGTCTTAAGGCCGCCGGGCGTGCGCTTCAGCGCTCTGGAGACGGTCTTCACCGGGGTTTTGTCTTTGAGTGCTTCTTCAGTTCCTTGACCTCATCACGCGTCCAATCACGACGGATAACGCGCTTAGTTCTAGCGACAGCCATACCTTCCCTCCGATTTATCACCAGCGACCGCGACGATAGGCCAGCCTGAGAATCAAAAGCAAGACTATGGCGCCGATGGTGGCTCCGATGATGGCGGGTACGATTCCGGATCCAAGGTGGATGCCTAAATGAGGCAGCAACCAGCTTCCGATCAGGGCTCCCACGACGCCGATCGCAATGTCGGCAATTAGACCAAAGCCGGTGCCTCGTACGATCTGTCCCGCAAGCCAGCCGGCTATCAGTCCGACCGAGCAAAATGATGAGAAGAGTTTCCCCTGACATGCCATCCCCGTGTCTGCGAATCGATCAACTCACGACGAGCTTAATCTATCCGCTTGAAAGCGGGCATCCAATTAGATGACCGCCAATCGGGCCGGGAGATCACCTCCTGGCCCTTTTCTTTGGAGTGACGAATGCTGAAGAAGGTCGAGAGCCAAATGTAAGCGTTGCAAGAAGGAGTTTTGTAGGAAGAGAACCGAGCAGGAATTTTGCTCAGCTCAATGCCGGAATGCGGCGTGGAAAAACCCTCGAAAAAGACGCCTCAAGGGTACCCCACGGGAAGCGTTGCTAATGGCCCTTTTTCTCAACAAAAACAGAGGCCTGCAAACCACCCCATACCCCTGATTTGGGGGCTTTTGTTCGAGCGCAGATCGTAGCTCAAGAGGACGAGCCCAATCCGATCGGCTTCTCCCTCCCAGATGGCACCAAGGGACGGGTCTGGCTCGCCAGTGATAGGGACCACTCAAAGATCATCGGTGATGATCGTCTCTGGAGGATCAACACAGAAGAACTTCTTCGGCAGAAGGAGCGGCGATCCCAAAACAACGCTCCTGGACTACCAACAGCCGAGGCGCTACGCAGGCCCATCATTGTCGTTGGTCGCAATGACCCAGTTCGAGACGTTGACGATGCGCTTCGGACGGTGAAGGGCTTCAGACTTCGCATCTGCATTGAGGGTGAGAAGGAGCTTCAGATTCTCGGCTGCGGTTGGCGGATCGTCACCTGTCAGTTTCGCGGCGACAAAGTTCTCCTTCACCACAATGGCAACATCGCCACCATGAAGCGGAAAGCCTTCAAGGAATTGCTGGCTGCCGTACGGGCCGTCAGGCCCAAGAGGCGCCGACCCTCTTTGCGGTTGGTGGTCTCCAACCCAAAGCCGAGCGTCACTAATGCGGAGGCCGCATAATCGACTTCGAGGACAGAACCCAATCGCTAGAGCAGGATCACTCGTATTCGGGTTGAAGTTCGCCCAGCCACGCGGAAACGCCAGCGAGAATGTGTGGCTGATCGCAATGCGGACAAACCAACTCTGTGCTTTCGCGCAGGCAGATTTGCGAAGCTGGGCGTCAAGTTCGAGCCCAGTATCGACATGGCGTCCGGTTCCAGGACATGAACTTGAGCGACCATCAGTGCCCTCTTGGGCCAACTTGAGCGAAGATCCAGCACTAGGTCAGTCGCTTTGCCGCGAGTCTGTTCAGCGCGCGGGTAGAGTGGTCTCGGCTGGCGTCGTGCTCGCGTTGAGCTTCAGCAAGCCATTGCCTCTCGAGCAGCTTCTTGAGCCGCCTGGGGAGTGGGACCACGGCCGACTGCTTCGCGGTGCCGATCCCAAATTTTTGGTTTCATAGGCCCGCTGCCATAAGCATCAATTTCTCCACCCAAGTCCGGCGGGTGCGCGACGTTCTTACTTCGGTCGCTAAGCGCAGTTTGGCATCGGCATGTGACGGGAAGGTTGCTCCACCCACAAGGCCAATAGTGGCGCGGGACGTAGTGACGCGCGGTGGTCTAACCCGGTGCGTGTCGATAGGGCGTCGTCAGAAACATCATCGAGGTCGAGGACCTTGAGCGTCTTGCCCAATCCATCCACTGGCTCATCGGCTTACCGCAAATGCAAGAATGGCGTAGAGACGGGTGTTATGTTTGCGTCAAAGCAAAAGAGGAACAGTCATCGCCAAGGGGGCTAAAGATTGTGGGCAGCGTCACGGTGGAGGGGCTGGTGGAGCTCAATGGTCAAAGTCGAAGGCGAGATCCATTGCACGTCACTTATTGTGTCTCGCCATAGTTCAAGGCGCCAGGCACGAATTCAAGCAGAACGAGTAGTCGTGGGTCGCATCGAGGGTCCGATCCGTGGCCAAGTCATTCTGAAGTCTCAAGCGCACGTCGTGGCGATATCCATCACCAATCTCTGCCATTGAGAAGGGTGCCCTTCGATGGGCGCTCGGTGCAGGGCAGCGGCCGAAGGGTCTGGAAGTGAAGCCCGCAAAGCAAATTCCAAACCCGCGAAACCCTCACCAGCCAGGTTGAGTAGGCAAACGAGCGGGTGGACGTAGCCGAAGCAATTTGATGCTGCCTGGCGACGCACGCGGTGCTGATTGATTTTCGCTTGCCGGGGTACGCTAAAGCAAGCGGGCCGGGGGTAATGCCAAGAGGCGTTGGTTAGCTCTGCCGCTTAATACTGGTTTATGGAAGGCGAATACCCGCAGCGGTCTCAAAGGCAACCGCTCAGAGATTAGACACGCCCTCCCTCTTTCTGGGGGGCCTTCATGGGGGACTGACCCCATGAGAATGACCCCGCCTTCATGGGGACTGACCCCATGGAATGACCACGACCGGAACCAGTCTGCGGGCAGCTATTGATCGGAAGTCGGAGAGCCACCATGGAAGAACATCTGCATCTCCTCCAGCGTGACTTTTCCGTCGTTGTTGGCATCGATCGCCTTGAAGATTTTGGCATGGGCCGTCTGGAATTCCTCAAGCGATAGAGTCCCGTCGCCATCAGTATCCATTAGGGCCATCATGACACGCATGCACATGCCGTGACCCATCATGCCGCGACCCATCATGCCGCACCATGCCATGGCTCATCATACGCTGGACGATCTCGCCGACCTCGCTCGCCGACCCGCTCACCGACCTGCTCGCCGATTTCCCGGCCTGTCTCCTTAGCGCTTGGCGCCTTCTGTTCTTCTGCCCACCGGCGCTCGGCGCCTCCTGTTCTTGCGCACCGGCGCTTGGCGCTTCCTGGCCTGTCATCTTAGCGCTTGGCGCCGCCTGTTCTTGCGCACCGGCGCTTGGCGCTTTCTGTTCTTGCGCACCGGCGATGTTGCTCATCAGCAGGAGGGCGGACGCGATCAGTGTCAACTTTGCTTTCATGTTAGGTCTCCTCACTTTGCACGCGATCTTGAAACAAAGAGCACCTCTTTGCAGGCGCGACCGAAGCAAAGTGCACTCAAACCGTATGACTTTAACCGCCGTGGGGTCCTCTGAGCTTCCACATCTCAAGTTCCCGCTTCGACCTCGTCCAAGCTGAGGTTCTCGCGACGGACGGTGCCGGACACTCCGGCGGTGCGGCGAAGCGAATATCGGCTACCTTGGCGGTCGAGCTTAAAGAACAGCTTGTCCGCGAGCCGCTTCGCCTTGCGCTCTCGACGGGCCACGTCCTCGGTTCTTGTTGTCTGCTCCACTAGGGTGACGCCTCCCTTTGGGGCTGAACGTCAACGCATCATCGGTGGTTCCCCCGGCTGAGGCGAGGGCCCGGGGGCGTCAAATCTCGGCGCTCTCTGCGAAAGGACTCCACTTGGGGTGCCATAGCTCTTATCGCGTAGACCGTGCCTGTTTGGCATTGCAAAGAAAGCCGTATCTGGCCACCACTGCGGTGACCGCCCAAGGCGCGGCCCTTAATCCAGAGGCAAGTGGAGGGCTCCCACGGTGCTGGCCCGTCATGCGGTTCATGTCGAGCAATCGTCTTTGGCCTTGGGATCGACCTTAGGGATGAACAGCGCGCCTAGATGAGGAGAAGCCCCGCACGGGGGAGCCGAGGCTTCTCCGGTTCCTTGGGGGAACCTGTGACGGGGAGGGACTGACCCGCCACACCGCCAACCTAGTAACTCGGGGTGCCAAGACAATTTCACGAGCATGAAGGTTGGATTAACAGCCCATGAACCGTGGAAATGCCGGAAGTCCGTTGCCAGTCTCCGAAAACGGCTACCAAAATCCGTGCCTTCTGCCTAGGAACTGCCATCTTAGACGAGTTGCATTGAACGGTGGCTGATGGTGCGATCCGTGAACTCGCAGTGCCACGGTGAGTACGCACCGTATGTGGGCAGCCACCGTCCGGCGATGACCGGGGGTAACCCGGCTTGCGCTCACTCACCGCGCGGCCGGGTTCCTCGTGGTGCGGTTCCAAAAGTAAAGCCCCGACGAGAAGTCTCTTCGGGGCCAAGGCTGGGAAAACTGAATGCTGGCGTCCGCGACAAGGTTCATTTGCGCTGGGAAATCGAGGAAAGCCAACCACCGGGGGAGATCCGCTCGGTCGGCGCTCTTTTCTATATATTTCCGTGTTGGGTGCCCCGGCAGGGATAACCATCACATCACTGGCTGCCCAACAACGAGCCGAGCCAGGACGACCCCAAATCTTCAGAAGCCTTAGAGCGAGTGCCGCGCTTTGCACCACGCTTTGGCTTCGGCGGAGCCCACGATATTGCCGAGCATAGACCCACCCGCTCTCCGACGTAGCGGGGTTGGTCACTTTCACCCAGCCGCGCTTGCGGCCGAGGACGGAGAGCTTGGTGCCCTTGGGAACGATGCTAATCACGGAAGCTGACGCGGTGGGCCCATCGCGAAGATTGACGTAGGTCGAAGGCTCGATCCACTTCGTGCGCGGAGGGTCGTTGCTGGCTTTGGCGGGCTCCGCATCCGGCAGTCGCAGAACCTCTCCGGGCGGGGTGCCGGTGTATCGGCGGTCGTCAGCCTCTCCTCGACACCCGTTGCCGCAAGACGCTGCCGGCTTTGCTCGTCCCAGGCGCCGATGCCGATAAGGTCCTGGTCGTAGATGACTTGTGGAGCAAGCGTGCCCGCCGGGTCAAATTCGAATTGAGGCTCGCTATCCTCATGGCTTGCGACAAGCGAGGCCTCAGGATCGCTTTGCGACCTTGAGAACGGTTTCGGTGCCCGCGACGATTTCGCCGTCAGGCGCCACGAGCTTGAACTCTGAGCTTGGTCTCGCCACTCGCGGACGTGGGTAGAGCGAGCCGCAAGTCGCCGATTTCATCGGGCCTCAGGTTCCATTCCGTCTCGCCATAGGGACGCCCCCGAGGACAATGTGGCGCCCTGCGGGAGCCCACTAATGGCGATGATGCTAGGGGCGGGCAAATCGCCGGTGTGGTCGAGCGCGATGGCAAAGGCTGTGTCTTGGCCGGCCTTCCCCTTCGAGCGTGTCAGGCGCAGTGAGGGCCAGCGCTCCGATGGCGGCAGTTTGCTTCGACTGAACAGAGCAATACGTAACTGAACGAAGTACAA
>ERZ1370068.4293-contig-3373_pt1 | contig 113432 bp, 146 predicted proteins | sample MGYA00561227_ERZ1370068 | MGnify/ENA primary metagenome ERZ1370068 (study PRJEB38410, sample SAMEA6850437) | metagenome | study: Metagenomic assessment of the ecological functions of the soil: analysis of the soil microbiota associated with the...
GTTGTACTTCGTTCAGTTACGTATTGCTCATAGTAAACCGTGCCTCCGCTGATGGGCATATACGGCGCGGCTCGTCTATCAGGAGCTGGCACTCCAGACCCGCTTGAAGCCGCTGGACGCGTTACGATCCTCCTACACATGGGATCCAGTACCAGGAGCCTCCGTGGGGACATCGCTGCGGTTGGCCGGGGCTCTCGAGGCCCGACTGGCCCCAGGATCCGGTCGGTGGGCGGTCCCCTGCTCGGTGGCGAGGTTTGCGCGCACCGTCCGTGCACTGGATGGAGAGGAAGCGCTTTGGGCTACTGGGCCCTTCCGAGGATCGAATGGGGCAGAGTGGCGAAGACCTTCTCTGGGTAATGTGGATTCCCGCGGGCCGATCGATCGTCGTGGGCACCCCGGCGGAGATGTCCTCACCGGGACACTCGACGCCGACGCGGTTCGGGGCGGCGCGGGGTCGGTTTCACCCTCGCCGAAGCGGGGCCAATGGCGACACCGCTGCACACGGAGACGCGGGATCCGGACGTTCTCTACGGCGGGGACGGCGGCAGATCACCTGGTGGGAGGCGTGGACGACGACCTGCTGTTCGGCGGGGCAGGCGACGACCGGGCGGAAGAGCGGGAGCGGCAATGACGACGTGAGCGGTGAAAGCAGAGATGACTTTTACGGTGACGGGGGGCGGGGGCGACGACCGGCTCTGGGGGCAATGACGGTGACGACGTCCTGCACGCCGGGCCCGGGCGAGACACTCTCGACGGCGGCCGGGAGTAGCGACGATGTATGTGCTCTCAGGGACGACCGGGCAGGCAACGATCGGGGCTATGACTGGGGCTTTTCCCAGCACGGATGTGATTCGTGTCGAGGCCGGGATCGCGCCGGTAGCGGGGTCTGGCTCCGCGGGACGGTGTCGATCTCCTGCTCCGCGTGGCAGACTCTCCGAGCGAGCTGCGGCTGCGCCTGGTGGTTCAACGAAGGCTTCGGCTACAGTATCAGGTGCAGCGGGTGGAGTTCTCGGACGGCACGGCATGGACCATCGACACCCCTCCGGGACATGGTGACGCGCGGGACCGATGGGTCGGACTTAATCTCATCGGCTTCCGGCACACCCGATCTTCTGCGCGTGGGCTCGGGGGCGATGACACCCGATCGCCGGGGCGGGCGGCGACGACCGGCTCAGAGGCGGCATCAGCAACGACACGCTCTACGGGGAAGGCAGCAGCGACACGCTTGCGCTGCGGTGGCCCCGGCAACGACACGCTGGACGGCGGGCTGGACAGCGACACGTATCTGTTCCGCTCGCCTGGATTCGGCCGCGACACCATCTGCGACAATGACTGGTGGCGCCCGAGCACCGCGATCGGGTCGTGTTCGAGCCGGGGGTGGCGCCCAAAGGAAGTCTCGGTACGCAGGCCGACGGATATGACTTCGTGCTCCGTCTCTCGAGCCCGGAACCGACGAGATCCGCCTGCACGGATGGTTCGCCGGCGGTGTGGACTACGCGTACCAGGTGGGCGAGGGTCCGATTCGCGGATGGCACCGTCTGGGACCTGTCTCGCCTGCAGCAGATGGTGCTGCAGGAACTCAAGGACCCGACACCGTCAATGGCTATGACACATCCGACATCGCCATGAGATGGCTTCGCGGGCAATGATCTGCTCTTTGCCTGGGGTGGTGACGACCGCCTCGATGGCGGGACGGGAGCGGACTGGATGCGGGGAGGGCGTGGGCAACGATACCTACGTGGTCGACGACGCATGGGCGACACGGTCTACGAATCGCCCGGTCAAGGCAGCGACACCGTCGAGCGTGATGATCAGCTATACGTTGGCAGCGAATGTGGAGAACCTGAAGCTGATGGAGACTCGACTCCCATCAGTGGGACCGGCAACGATCTCGCGAACTCGCTCACTGGGGAATGCCGCCGCGAATGTGCTCGACGGGGGATCGGGGGCGGATACGATGAGCGGCGGAAGCAGAGGAACGATATCTACCTGGTGGACAGCGCCGCCGGGCAAGGTGGTCAGAATCCTCCAGTCAAGGAACGAGGCCGGAGTGAGCTCCACGGTAACCTACACCCTCCCGGCGAACGTCGAGGACTTGATCCTGACGGGCACCGCGGCGGCGGACGCGCGACCGGCAGTTCGTTGGCTAACGTGCTGGCTCGGGACCAGCGCGGCCAATACGCTCAATGGGGGCACGGGAGCGGACATCCATGCGTTCGGGGCGCCGGCAACGACACGTACATCGGTCGGAGAACGCCGCCGACACCATCGCCGAGCTGGTCGGCGAAGGGATCGACACGGTATGCAGCTCGCGTGCTCCATGCGCTGCCGCTCAACGTGGAGGACCCTCATCCTTACCGGGACCACGGCAATCAGTGGCACTCCGAGACAGCCTCGACAACTCGATCACCGGGCAATTCAGGCGCCAACACCCTGTCCGGAGGGACCGCGGGTCGGACATTCTCGCCGGAGGGAAAGGGAGCGTTACACCTGCCTCTTCGCGCGGGGTAGTGGGGCGCCAGATCGGATCGTGGAGAACGACGCGACCAAGGGCAGCGCGGATCGCGCCCTGCTCGGCTCCGCGATCAGGCCAATTCGATCGCCGTCCTCAGCCGGAGTGGGGACACGCCCTCCGTCTCGCTGCTGGGGAAGCGAGGGATTCGTTGGCGGGGTGCAGGATTGGTATCGCGGATCTGCGCGTACCAGGTCGAGACCATTCAGGCGGGGATGGCCGGGTCTCCCCGGCGTCGAGCCGTGCGGATCAGCTGATCCAGGCCATGGCCGGGCTTCAGCAGCAGCACCGGCTTGAGCTGGACGGACGCGATCCAGCAGCGCCCCGGCGGAAGTGGGAGGCGACTCTCGGCGCACACCGGCAGCCGGCCTCGATCTGAGCAGCGCGCACACCACGCGGCCGCGCAAGAGTCGGGCTCACGCATGGGACTCGCCGTCCCCCGATCTCGAGCCGCTGACCGAGCGCGGCGTGCTGGGCCTGGCCACGATCGCGCGCTTCCACGGGGTGTCCGTGGATGTCGATGGTCTGCGGCGAACGCTCGGGGTATCGGGTGCCCAGGTGACCGGCAGCCGTCTCTGTTGCCGTCGCGCGGGGTTGGGCTCAAGCGGCCCGGCGAAGTGCGTCGGGCGGGTGGGAACGACTTTTCGCGTGCGCCCCTTCCGGTCCTGGGGCCCCGCCGGGACGGGCGCGCTATGCGATCGTGCTCCGGATGGACCGCCATCGAGCGCTCGAAATCCACGAGCCTGGGAGCTCGGGCTCGGCCGTCGTGCCGAGGGGGCAATTCGAGGAGTGAACGGGCGGGGAGGTTCTATCCTGCTCGCGAGGCCGCGCCTCGTCGGGGACCCACCAGGGCCGATCTCGGCCTCGGCTGGTTCCATCCCCTACCTCGCGCGATATCGCGGGCCTCTCTCCCGGGTCGTTGTCGCGTCGCTGGTCCTGCGGTTCTTCGCCCATCCTCACGCCCCTCACCACCCCGGTGGTGATCCGACAAGGTCCTCGTCCACCGGGGACTCGTCACGCTCGACGTCGTCGCCGTCGGCATGCTTCTCCTCATCGCGTTCGAAGGCGTGCTGGGAGGATTGCGCGCGTACCTCCTCGCGCGCATACCACGAGCCGCATCGACGATCGAGCTCGGGATGTGGGTGTCGGCATACCGCTCCGGCTTCCGCTGGCCTACTTCGAGGCGCGACGGGTCGGCGACACCGTGGCACCGGATCCGAGCTCGAGGGCGTCCGCCACTTCCCTGACCGGCCCTCCTCTGAGCGCCATCGTCGACACGCTGTTCGCCGGGCGTCTTCGTGGCCATCATGCTCCTCTACAGCCTGCCTCTCACCGGGGTGGCGATCGCGGCCTCCCCGCCCTATGCGGCGCTGTCTCTCGTGGTGACGCCTCTCTGCGCCGCGCGGTGGAAGAGCGCGCTCAGCGGGGTGCCGAGTCCCACGCCTTTCTGGTGGAATCGGTCCGGGGGCATCGAGACGGTCAAGGCATTGGCGGCCGGAGCCTCTCGTGGAGCGCCGGTGGGAGGAGCACCTCGCGGGCCTGGTTCGCGCGAGCTTCCGGGCCGGGCAGCTCGGACAAGTTGCCGGGCATCGAGTCGCTTCCGCCCTCGGCAAGCTGACCGCGCTGGCCATCCTGTGGCTGGGGGCCCGCGCGGTGATGGAGGGCGAGCTGACGGTCGGCGAGCTCATCGCCTTCAACATGCTGGCCTCCCGCGTCACCGGTCCGGTGCTCCGGCTCGTCCAGCTCTGGCAGGAACTGCAGCAGGCGCGCGTCGCGGTCGAGCGCCTGGCGGATCTGCTGGACGCGCCGACGGAGGTGCCCGCGTCCGGCTCTCAGCGGTCCACGGGTCGTGTCCAGGGGGCGGATACGGTTCGAGGCCGTCTCGTTCTCCTATCGGGCCGGCCGTCCGGACGACGCTGCGCGAGCTGTCGTTCGCAGATCGAGGCCCGGCGAGGTGGTGGGCTTCGTGGGCCCGTCGGGTTCGGGCAAGAGCACGGTGGCCAAGCTCTCGCCCGCCTCTACGTTCCCAGCGCGGGCGCATCCTCATGGATGACCTCGACGTGCGCGCATTGCCACCCCGCCTGGTTGCGCCGTCACCTGGCGGTGGTGCCCCAAGAAACGACGCTCTTCACGGGCTCGGTGCGGGAAAACATCGCCTGGGCCGACCCCGGACTGCCCCTGGCGAGCGTGATCGGGGCGGCGAAGCTGGCCGGCGCGCACGACTTCATCATGGGCTTCCCGGAGGGTTATGACGCGCCCGTGGGCGAGCACGGCGCCCTCCTTTCCGGCGGCCAGCGTCAGCGCCTGGGCCTCGCGCGAGCCCTGGTCATGCGCCCGTCCATCTTGATTCTCGATGAGGCCACGAGCGCGCTCGACTACGAATCCGAGCGCGGCGATCGAGCGCAACTTGAGCGCCATCTGTCGCGGCCGGACGGTGCTCGTCATCACGCATCGCTTGAGCCTGGTTCGGCGCGCCGACCGGGTGCATCGTGCTCGGAGGCCGGCCGAATCCCCGTCGAGCAGGGGCGGCCGATTGAGCTGCTCGCCGCGGGCGGGTACTTCGCCGCGCGGGCACGCGCGAGGGAGCGGGAGCCGCCTCCGCTGAGCGCTCGCGCTGGATCCGCATGACCGTCGGTATCGGACCGATCTCGCTGACCTCGAATTCTTGCCGCCCGGTGCGGAAGTCCGGGATAGGCCTCCGTCTCGTCTGGGAATGCTCCTGGGCTCGTGATCGTGCTCGCTCCTCGTGGGCGCCAGCCTCTGGGCTGGGTCGGGACGGTGGACGTGATCGCGATCGCGCGGGGACGGCTCATCCCGCGGAATCGCACGCAGGTCGTGCAGGCCGTCGACCTCGGGCGTGATCCGCCGAATACACGTCCGTGACGGCGCCGCCGTGCGGAAAGGGCAGGCGCTCCTCGAGCTCGATCCCACCATCAGCGACGCCGAGGGGACGCGGCTGGAACACGAGCTTCTCGATGCGCGGCTGAATGCCGCTCGGTTGCAGGCGCTTCTCTCCGGAGAGTCGACCTTGTCGCCCCCGCCGTCGGCTCCCGCCGAGGCGGCGACGCTTCAACGCCGACTGCTCGAGGACCAGCGGGCGGAGCACCGGCGTCGGCTCGCGGCCGCGGGCTGGCGTCCGGAGCAACGATCCGCCGCGGTGGCCGCGACGGCCGCCAACGTGGAGCGGCTGGAAACCGTCGTGGCCATCCAGACCCAGCGGGCGGATGCCTTCCGCGCCTTGCTCGACCGGCAATTCGTCGCCACGCTCCAGTTCCTGGAGGTCGAGGAGCGGGTGGACAAGGTCCAGAGCTGGCCATCGAGCGGCGGCGGCTCGAGCAGGAGCACGCCGCCCTCGCGGAAGCGATGGCCCGACGCGATGTGATCGACGCCGAGTTCCGAGCGCACGACTGGCCGAGCTCGCGAGCTGGAAGCACGAGCGGGCTCGCTGGCGCAGGAGGCTGGTCAGCAGCGACCGCCGCCGCGCCGTCGCAACGACTGTCGGCGCTGGCCGATGGAGTGGTGCGGCAACTTGTCGTCCACACGATCGGGGGCGTGGTCGCCGCCGGGCCAGCAGCTCAGTGATGATCGTACCGCTGGCGGGGGATTGGAAGTGGAGGCGTGGGTGGACAACAAGGATTGCGGGATTCGTGCGGGTGGGCCAGGCCGGCCGCACTGAAGATCGAGACCTTTCCCTTCACGCGGTACGGGACCGTCCGCGGTCGGTCGGTATCGGTCTCGGCGGACGCGATGACGGTGGGCGCGTGGGGCTCGTCTATCTCGCGCGGATCGCGCTGGATCGCGACGCGATGGAGTGTGGATGGCGAGATGATCGCGTCTCGCGCCGGGATGAGCGTGACCGCCGAGATCCCAGATCGGCCGCCGCCGCGTCATCGAGTACTTCCTGAGCCCGCTCCTACGGCGGAGCTACGAGGCGCTGCGCGAGCGGTGAGGCGCAGCCGCGGGCTAGGGCGCCCCGTTGAAGGTGGAGACCACGGACTGCACGGTGACGCGGTAGGCCGGCCCCGGCGTATTGGGGCGCGCCTCCCAGTAGACGCGGCCGCTGGCGAAGTCCTCGGTCCACGTAGACGAGCCTGCCGGGCGACGGGCTTGGCCGGCGGCGTCGAGGGTCTCCAGCAGGAGGCGCGGACGCCCGCCGCGGCGCCCGCTGAGGCTATAGACATAGCCCCAGACGGTGGGGCGTCCCTTGCGATCCGTGTCGGGGTGGCCTCCACGCGGAAGTCCTGGTCGGTGGTGGTCATCGCGCCCGGCTCTCGGCCTGAGCCAGCGCCGCCACCCAAGCGCCGGCAGCGCGGCGAGAAGGCCGAGCAGCGCGCGGCGGGTCATGCGCTTACTGGCCGCCGCCGCCGGTCTTGGTCCAGTCGCCGGAGTGGATGGTGACGCGGTAGCTCGCCCCCGGCGTCCTCGGCGCACCTCGAAGTACGTGCGGCCGGAGAAGGCCACCCTCGAGATCCAGGTAGTCAATCTGCTGCGCGATGGTCCGGCCGGCGGCGTCCAGCGATTCCACCAGCAGGCGCAACGCGCGCGCTGCCGAGGCCGACGGAGTTCAGATAGACATAGCCCCAGACGGATGCGCTGCCCCTTGCGGTCCGGTCCGGACTGGTACTCGATGCGGAAGTACTGCGGCGCGTTCTGGGGCGTGATGCTTTGGCCTGGGCGCGGTGCCGGCCCATCCCGCGAGCAGCAGGCTCGGGCCCAGCGCGATCAGGGCGCGGCGGGTCATGGGATTCGGGGCGCGCATGGCGGGCGGCGGCCGCGGAGATCAGAGCCCGCCCAGGCGAGTCCAGTCGCCCGAGTGGATGCTGACGCGGTAGCTGGGGCCTCGGCTGGTTCACCCGGGCCTCGTAGTAGGCGCGGTTGAAGAGGGGAATGTCCTCGTCCACGTGGCGATCTGGGTCGCGACGGGCTTGCCGGAGGTGTCGAGCGTCTCCACCAGGAGAGCGCAGCCGCGCATTGCCCTTGCCGCGCGTGTTGTAGATGTAGCCCCAGACGATGTCCCGGCCCTTCTTGTCCTTGTCCGGGTGGTTCTCCAGCCGGAAGTACTGCGGCGCCGTTTCCGCTGCGTCTGCGCCCCGCCGTGGCCGCGAAGGCCCGGCAGGAGCGGCAGCAGAGGAGCGAGCGTGAGAGCCGAGCAGCGCGCGCCGTTTCACCGGCCGTTCCACCGGACGAAGTCGCCAGGGTTCTGATCGATCCAGTCGTACCAGATCACGACGGTCTTGTAGGACGCGCCCGTGATGCCAACCGGATAGGCGAAATAAGTCCGGCCCCGGAGAGGAACGACGGTGTCCACGGAAGCCCGTGGTGGTCCCGATCACCTTTGCCGCCTGCGCGTCGAGCGTATCCGTCTCGAGCCGCACCTTGCGCCATTGCTGTAGTGGAGGTTATAGACATAGCCGCTGATCACCGTCCGGTTGCCCTTGATAACGGCTCGGCCTGACCCGGAAGAACTGATCGGCGGCCCATCGCGTCGGCGGCCGCGCGCGGGAGTGATGCCGAGCCCGGTGCCCACCATTGCCACGGACATCCCGAACGCCCTGAGACATCGGCTCACCGGCCTCTACCAGCGGACCAGATTGCCGCGGTTCTCGTCGATCCAGTCGTACCAGATCACATAGGTCTTGTAGAGGCCCCGGCCGTCCGCACCGGGTAGGCGAACAATAGGCCCGGCCGCGCACGGGGACGAGGGTGTCGCTACAAGCCCGTGGTGGTGCCGATCACCTTACCGTTGGCATCGAGGGTGTCCGTCTCGAGCCGCACCTTGGCGGTGCTGTAGTGGAGGTTATAGACGTAGCCGCTGATGACGGTCTGGTTGCCCTTGGCCACAGGCTCGCCTCGACCCGGAAGAACTGATCGGTGGCCCAGCGCTCGGCAGCTGGCGCCGGGTGATACCCAGCCCGGTGGCCAGGGCCACCGCTAAAGACAGCCCGAATGCTCCTAGATATCGGTTCATCGCGCGTCTCCTCTCCGGGCGGCCACGAGGGTCCCCGATAACCATAAGACGCTTGGGAAGGCGTGGCGTTCCCGGGGGAGAGATTCCTGGGGGGCCGTGGTCGGGCGCCGGCTCAGCGGGTCTTGGCGGGGCCCGAGGCGGCGAGGCGGGTGGCGGCCACCCGGTGGGCGATCTGGCGGCAGTGCCGGGTCACTTCCGGAGCGAGTCGAGGATGGCCAGGTAGGCGCTCGAGGCCTGGGGCTGGCACACCCCTCGATCAGCCGGGCCTCATGGGCCTCGGCGTAGCTGCTGGCGACCTCCTGGAAGCGCATGCTCTCCAGCTCCACGTGTCCGGGCCAGCACCCCATTGCCCGTACGGGTCAGGTCCCGCGCGCATTCGAGCAGGCCAGTGGGACCGATCCAAGAGGTTCCGCACCTCCTGGATACCCGCCCTCGGTGAAGGGGGTGCCCTCGGCCTCCATTTCGCGCAGGCTCCGGATCACGCCCTCGAGAGCGTCGCCGATCCGCTCCACGTGAGATGGGATGAACCGGAGGGGCGCCGTCTCGGGCGGGCCCTGCAGAGGAGCCCCTCGGTCAGCTCGGTCTCCCGCTTGTGGATGCTGCGCCCCAGGAGCTCGGCCGAATCAGGCCCGCCGGGTCATGGTTGATGAAGGCGGCATGGGTCAAGGTCAGCATCTCGAGGGCGTCCTGGAAGATGGGGGTAGAGCAGGTCGGCGGTCGCATTCAGCATGACCGGGGCCTCCCATAGAGGGCTCTCTATCTTGAAGGATGCGACTGGGGACCGGATCATATTAACCGCCCTCGCGGCTCTGATCAAGGGGTGAGACCGGCCGATCACACCTTGCGCGCCGGCGTCCCAGGTGCACCCGCGGATGGTCCCGCGGCGTCTCAAGACCGTTGACGCGTCCCGCGCGCTTCGCATAGCATCGGGTTGGAGATCCCGTGACACTCACCGAACATCTTCGCCGCGCAACGGAGCGCGCCGCTCTCGAGGTGCGCCGCCGGTGCGTCGGCGATCATTCAGGCGATCGGATGGGTGGCGCGAGACATCGCGCGGGCACTGGCTTACGCGGCGCTGCGCGGCAATACGGGCAAGACCGGCGCGCCGGAACACTACCGGCGACGAGCAGAAGCCGCTCGATCTCTGGTCGCACGAGGTGATGGGGCGCGCTCGCGCGGTTCGCAACGCCTGCGCCGCGTACGTATCCGAGGAGGCGGCCGAACCTATCGAGATGCCGGAGGGCGCGGGCCCGCACGGCATCGTCGCTGCTGCGATCCGGTGGACTGGCTCGTCCAACCTCGACGTCGGGCGGCGCGGTGGGGACGATCTTCTCCGCTGCGTCCCGCGGGGCGCCGCGCGCCCGCAGGCCCGGCCGCGCTGGGGCCGGTGGGCAATCAGGTGGGCGCGGGCTATGTGCTGTACGGCCCCCGCCACCTTCTGGTGTACAGCATGGGCACGGGCACTCACGGCTTCACGCTCGATCGCGAGCGCGGGGAGTTCGTGCTCACGCATCCCGACATCCAGGTGCCGAAGAAGGGCAAGACCTACGGCATCAACGAGGGGAATATCGCCAGCTGGCGGTCCGGGGCAGCGCGCGTTCGTCGAGCATCTCCGCACCCCCGACAAGCGGCACGGGGCGCCCGTACGGGCTCCGTTACTCGGGGGCCATGGTGGCCGACGTGCACCGCACCCCTCCTCGACGGCGGCATCTTCATGTATCCCGCGGACATGTCGGACCCCGCCAAGCCCAAGCCCAAGCTCCGCCTCCTCTACGAGGTCGCGCCCATGGCGTACCTGGCCGAGCACGCGGCAGGCGCGCGAGCACGGGCACCGAGCGGGTGCTGGATCTCACGGCAAACGAATACCATCAACGAGCGGCCATCCTGGTCGGCAGCGCCGAGGACGTCGCGCTCGCCGAATCCTTCTATCGCAAGTAAGCGGACGCAGGCAGGAAGCGGACCTCCACCGAGAAAGGATGGGCCCGCATGTCGGAAGCGCGTGAAGGAGATCTTGAGCTGGTACGTCGAGCGACAGCCCCGGGACCCGCACCAACCTCGCCCGCCTGCTCAACCACGGCCGGCTGGCTGGCACCGGCCGCCTCGTCATCCTTCCAGTGGATCAGGGCTCGAGCACGGGCCCGCGCGCTCGTTCGCGGTGAACCCGGCCGGCTATGACCCCTCCTATCACTTCCAGCTCGCCATCGACTGCCGGGTGCAACGCCTACGCGGCGCCGCTGGGCTTCCTGGCGAGGCGGCGGCGGAGTTCGCGGGCGACATCCCCTCATCCTCAAGATGAACAACCACGGACGTGCTCCACGACGAGAAGGATCCGCTCTCCGCGGTGACCGCCTCGGTGAAGGATGCCCTCCGGCTGGGCGCAGTGGCCGTGGGCTTCACCATCTATCCTGGCTCGACCGCGGCCCAGGTGATGTACCAGCAGTGCCGCGAGATGATCCTCGAGGCCAAGTCCCACGGCCTTGCCGCGGTGGTGTGGTCCCTACCCGCGTGGGAGCGACATCATCTGGAGGCCGGGCGAGACGGGGCTGGACGTGGTCGCCTACGCGGCGCAGATCGCCGCCCAGCTCGGCGCCCACGTGATCAAGGTGAAGCCCCCACCGAGCAGCATCGAGCAGGCCGAGGCCAAGAAGGCCTACGAGAAGGCGCAGGTGCCGATGGGCACCATGGCCGAGCGTATCCGTCACGTCGTGCAGTCGGCCTTCGATGGCCGCCGCATCGTGATCTTCTCCGGCGGCGCCACGCAAGGAGGACGACGAGGCGCTCTTCACGGAGTACCGCGGGCATCCGGGACGGCGGCAGGTTCGGCTCCATCATCGGCCGCAACTCCTTCCAGCGGCCACGCGACCGCGCGCTCAAGTTCCTCGACACCGTGATGAAGATCTACGCGGGTGAGCTTAAGTAGGTGTCCCCGAAGGCGCCCACGGAGGCGCCCTCCGGAGGCTGAGGTCCGCGGGTATCTGAAGTCGCTGTCGAACTGGGGGCGGTGGGGCGCCGAGGACGAGCTCGGCACCATCAACCTGATCACGCCCGCCAAGCGCCAGGCGGCCGCGCGGCTCGTGAAGGACGGGGTGAGCGTCACCTGCGCCCGGCCCATCGCCACCGACATCACCGCCGACACGACCTTTCAGTCCCTCCGCTTCATGGTGGACTCGGGCGAAGGCCGTGACGCGGTGAGCCCGGAGCGGCCATCCAGCGCCGCGGAGCCTCCGAGTTCATCGGGATGGTGTTCCACGGCTACACCATCACCCACGTGGACAGCCCCGCCCACTACTTCTGGGAGGGCCAGCTCTACAACGGGCGCTCGTGCAATCTCATCACCTCGCGCGAGGGCGCCACCGTCAACTCGATCGAGGTGCTGCGCGACGGCGTGGTGAGCCGTGGCGTGCTGCTCGACGTGGCGCGGCAGCGGGGCGTGCCGTACCTGGGCCCGGGCGAGGGCGTCATGCCCGCAGACCTCGAGGCGGCCGAGCGTGCGCAGGGAGTGCGCGTGGAGCCGGGCGATCTCCTTCTCGTGCGCACGGGCTACTATGGGCGGCGGCTCAGCGAGGGGCCGGTGAACCCGACGCAGGCCGGCAACCCGGCGCTCCACGTGGCATGCTGCCCCTGGCTCCGCGAGCGCGGGGTGGCGATGATCGGCACCGACACCCACAATGACGTGAGCCCCGCGCCGTATCCGGCTCTCGGCAACTCCTTCCACGTGGTGTGCCTCGTCGCCATGGGCCTCTGGCTCATCGACAACGGCAACCTCGGAGGATCTCGCGCGCGCCTGCGCCGAGCGGAGCCGCTGGGAGTTCCTCCTCACCGTGGCGCGCTGCAGCCTGGCGGCGTGACCGGCTCGCCGGTCAACCCCATCGCGGTGTTCTGACCGGACGGTGACGCGGGCGCCGTTGAAGCGCCTCGCCCTCCTCGTCGCCGCGCTCGCCGTCGCCGCGGGTGCGCTTTCCGTGTACTGGGTGGGCGGACGGCTCGCCGCGCCCGCCCCCGCGAGATCGGCGCGCTCCCCGTCGATCTGCCCGGCCGCGCGCTCAAGGTGCCGAGCCCGGCTGCGGGCGTCTCAAGGGCTGGGTGGTGCCGGGCCGGCGCGACGGGGGCGCGGTGTTGCTGCTGCACGGCGTGCGCGCAGCCGGCTCGACATGCTGGGGCGCGCGCGCTTTCTCCATGCCCTCGGCTATACCGTGATGCTCTTCGACTCGCGCGGGCACGGCGAGAGCGGCGGCCAGCGCATCACCTTCGGCTATCTGGAGAGCCTCGACGCCCGGGCGCTGCTGGGCGCGCTGCGCCAGGCTGCCCCCGGCGAGCGCCTGGGCGTCATCGGGGTCTCGCTAGCGGCGCCGCCGTCCTCGTGGGGCCCCAGCCGCTGCGCGTGCACGCCCTCGTGCTGGAGGCGGTGTACCCGACGCTCGAGGAGGCCATCGACAACCGGCTCGCGATCCGGCTGGGCGCGCTGGGACCGCCGCTGGCCCCGCTGCTGACGCTGCAGCTCCGGGCCCGGCTCGGCTTCGGGGTGGAGGATCTGCGGCCCATCGACACGGTGGACCGGGTGGGCGCACCGCTTCTCCTGATCGCGGGCCGCGAGGACCGGCATACCACCATCCTCCAGTCCCGGCGGTTCTTCGCGCGGGCCCAGGCGCCCAAGGAGATGTGGGAGGTGCCGGGCGCCGGCCACGTGGACTATCACCGCGCCGCGCGGGCGAGAGTACGAGGCGCGGTCGGGGGCTTCCTGGCTCGCCACCTGCGCGACCCGTCCCGCTGAAACCCGCAGGGGTTCCGCTCGACGGCCCGCCACGGTATGATCCCGCCATGCGCTCGTTCGCGCGGGGACTGGGCTGGATCATGATGGCGACGGCGGGGCTCGTCCTCTTCGTGAGCGTGCTGGCGGTGCTCGAGCAGCTGGGCTGGGGGTCGCAGGACGTCGAGCCACTCGTGATCGTGACCATGGTCGGAATCTTCGGGGCCGGGGTGGCGGTGGGTGCGCTGGGGGCCTACCTCGCCTTTCTCCTGGCGCAGCGCCCGCTGACGCCGCGCCCGCCGCGGCCGAGAAAATTCTGGCCCGTTTACCCTCGGGTATAATGCCGCCATGACAAACGCCATGGCGACCCATCGCTCGGTGCTGCGCCTGCTCGCGGTCATGCTCACCGTGGTGCTCGTCGCGACGTTCGCCGCCCCGGCGCGCGCGCGGAAGCGATGGACTTCTTCCTCATCTCCGCCGCCGTGAGCGCGGCCATCGTCGCGGTCATCATCATCGTGTATCTCATCGTCGCCAATACCAGGGGCCTCCAAGATGGACGATTCCAAGCGCCCCCGAGCCGGTCAAGATCGCGTGCGCGGAATCGGAGACGCAGGCGCGCACGTGCTTGGGCGGTGGACGATCCGGAACAGATCGTGAGCTGGGACTCCGTCGTCGTCGTGTCGCAGCTGCAGCCGCAGAGCTGAGCCGCCGCACCCGCCGCTGACCCGCCCGCCGCATTCCTGAGAGGAAGCATCATGGCGCACCAGTTCGTGTTCACCCCTCAAGGACCTCCGCAAGGTGGTCCCCCAAGCGCGAGATCCTTCGCGGCATCTGGCTGTCCTTCTACCCGGGCGCCAAGATCGGCGTGCTCGGCAGCAACGGCGCGGGCAAGAGCACGCTGCTGCGCATCATGGCCGGCGTGGACCCGGACTTCCTCGGCGAGGTCTGGCGCGCCCCCGACATGAAGATCGGCTATCTCCCGCAGGAGCCGGCGCTGGACCCCGCCAAGGACGTGCGCGGCAACGTGGAGGAAGGCGTGGCCGAGGTGCGCGGGCTCATGAACCGCTTCGATCAGATCAACGCGCGCCTGGGGAGCCGATCGACCGGGGACGAGATGGACAAGCTCCTCGAGGAGCAGGCGCCAGGTCCAGGACGCCATCGAGGCCAAGAACGGCTGGGAGCTGGATCGCGCGGTGGAGATCGCCATGGACGCGCTCCGCGTGCCCGACCGGGCGCAGGACGTGGCGAGCCTCTCCGGCGGCGAGCGGCGCCGGGTGGCGCTGTGCCGGCTGCTCCTCTCCAAGCCCGACGTGCTGCTGCTGGACGAGCCCACCAATCACCTCGATGCGGAGTCGGTCGCCTGGCTGGAGCGTTATCTGAAGGAGTATCCGGGCACCGTGGTCGCCATCACCCACGACCGTTACTTCCTGGACAATGTCGCGGGCTGGATCCTCGAGCTGGACCGCGGCGCGGGTATTCCCTGGGAGGGCAACCTACTCCTCCTGGCTCGAGCAGAAGAAGGAGCGCCTCGCCGTGGAGGAGAAGCAGGAGACCGCCCGCCAGCGCACGCTCGAGCGCGAGCTGGAGTGGGTGCGTCTGGCTCCGCGCGCGCGGCACGCCAAGTCCCAGGCGCGCCTGGCCGCCTACGAGACCCTGCGTCGCCGAGGGCGGCGCGAGCGCGAGGGCAAGGCCGAGATCGTCATTCCCAACGGCGCGCGCCTGGGCGACGTGGTGGTCCAGACGGAGTCGCTCTCGAAGGGTTACGGGGACACGCTCCTCATCGACGCGCTCACCTTCAGCCTCCCCGGGCGGCATCATCGGGGTCATCGGCGCCAACGGCGCCGGCAAGACCACCCTCTTCCGCATGATCACCGGGCAGGAGAAGCCGGACGCGGCACGCTGCGCGTGGGCGAGACCGTCACCCTGGGGTACGTGGATCAGAGCCGCGACGCGCTAGCATCCCGCCCACTCGGTATGGCAGGAGATCTCCGGCGGCGCCGAGGAGATCACGCTCGGCAATCGCAAGCTGGCCTCGCGCGCCTACGTGGCCTCCTTCAACTTCAGGGGAGCCGATCAGCAGAAGCGCGTGGGCGATCTCTCCGGGGGCGAGCGGAACCGCGTGCACCTGGCCAAGATGCTGAAGGCGGGCGCCAACCTGCTGCTGCTCGACGAGCCCACCAACGACCTCGACGTGGACACGCTGCGCGCCCTGGAAGATGCGCTGCTGGCCTTCGCCGGCTGCGCGGTGGTGATCAGCCACGATCGCTGGTTCCTCGACCGCATCGCCACCCACATGCTGGCCTTCGAGGGCGATAGCCAGGTGGTCTGGTTCGAGGGGAACTACCAGGACTACGAGGCTGACCGGAAGAAGCGGCTGGGCGGCGAGGCCGAGCAGCCCCACCGCCTGCGCTACAAGCCGCTGAGCCGCTGAGCGGCGGCGCTGAGTTCACGGCTTCGCGCGGGCGAGGTCGAGCAGGACGAGCGACCAGCCGATGGTGCGGAGCTGCTCGTCCATCGCGGAGCGCGAGCGGCGCTCGTTGCGGCGCCGGTCGAGCATGGCGGAGTTCTTCTTCTCCGCCGCTGGCTCACCCGCCGGTCGAGGATGACCTGCACCGTCTCGTGACCGGCGAAGGCGCGCTTGATCTCCTCGTAGAGCCTCGGCGGTGGCGCGCCACCACCAGCAGATGCTTGGCGATGGCCACGTCCTCTGCCGTCCGCCGGATGGCCACCCGGCGCGGTCCGTTGTTTCCCCGGTGGCCGGGTGACCGGGCCGGTCTCGAGGAAACGGCCGAGTGGGCTCCAGGTGCATGCTGCCGCAGGCAGGACAGGTGGAGTAGCCCAGCTCGAAACACTCGTCGCAGTCCAGGCAGAGAGCGAGCTTTCGAAGGGGCAGATGGATACCGGAAGCCAGGACTCGAGCGCGTTGGAGCATTTGCGGCTTGCACCTCCGGCGCGTTTCCCTAGCAAAACCCGGTCCACGGATCGGTTGTTCGTGAAATCAACTAGTTGGGAGCCCTGCGCTCCCCGCCGGTGTACCGAAAATGTCGCGGCCGGTACCAGAACCGGTAGGGAATGGCGTCCGCCCGCCGACGGTGGGCGTAACCCACCGGACACCGGCGATCAGCCGAGTGAGCGGGCGCCATAGGCTCGCCGTCCTGCGGCGGCGCCTACGCCAGCGCCGCCGCGATCTCGCCGGGCTTGACCCGGGGGCGCACGGGATAGCGCTCCACCTCGCGGAGATAGTCGGCCATCCAATCCACGAAGGCGTGGGCGTGCCGCCGGAACCCTTCCGTGTCCACGGTGGTCTCGGCGGCCGCGGGCTAGGCCCCCGGCCGCTCGAAAGCGAAGAAGAGGAAGTCGATGTCGCCGGGCGAGTAGCCGAGGCCGGTGAGGAGGGCGGCGGTTTCGCCGCGGTGATACTGCGAGTGCATCAGCACCTGGAGCATGTAGATTCCCAGCGGTAGCTTTGCCCGGCCATTGGTGCTGGGGCTCGCTCCAGCGCTCCACGGTGAGCCCGGCGGCCAGCTCGCGCCAGCCTTGGTGGCCGCGCCGGAACGCGTCCCCCACGCCCGCGCGTGACTCGAGGTCCACTCCGGAGGCCAGCGACGGCGGCGGCCCCGGAGGCGGCGTCGATGGCGCGGCCCTCGAAGCCCGCGAGATAGCCCAGCTGGACATAGGCGATGTGTCGGAGCTGGCCGAAGATGCTGCCGTGGCCGGCGCCGGCCAGCGGCCGGTGGAAGGCCTCATCGGGCACCCGGTCGGCCGTCGCGAGGATGCGCTCGTTGGCCCACTCGTTGTAGTCCACGAGGGTCCGGGCGAGACTCAGCGAATCGACGGCGTCGCGCACGGCCGGGCCCCCGGTCAGGCGAGGTCGAAGAGGAGCAGCTCGGTGGGCTCGCTGGCGCGGATCTCGAGCGCGGCCTCGTTCTCGATGGCCGCCCCGTCGCCGGTGGCGAGCGCGGTGCCGTTCACGGTGGCGGCGCCCGCGACGAGCTGCAGCCACGCGCCCCGGCCCGAAGCCAGCGGATGCCGGACGGCCTGGTCCGGATCCAGCAGGCTCGCGTAAACGCGCGCGTCCTGGTGGATGGTCACCGACCCTCGGCGGCATCGCGCGACGCGATGAGGCGCAGCCGTCCCCGCTTCTCGTCGTGGGAGAACTTCTTCTCCTCGTAGCCGGGGCGATCCCGCGCTTCTCGGGCAGGATCCAGATCTGGAGCAGATGGACCGGCTCCTGGTCGGAGCCGTTGTACTCGCTGTGGGTCACGCCGGTGCCCGCGCTCATGCGCTGGACATCGCCGGGCCGGATCACCGAGCCATTGCCCATGCTGTCCTTGTGGGCGAGCGCGCCCGCCAGCACATAGGTGATGATCTCCATGTCACGGTGGGAGTGCGGGGAAGCCCGCCTTGGGATCCACGCGATCCTCGTTGATCACGCGGAGAGAGCGGAAGCCCATGTGGGCGGGGTCGTGATACTCGGAGAACGAGAACGAGTGGTAGGTGTCCAGCCACCCGTGGTCGAAGTGTCCGCGCTCCTTGGCCGGCCGCCGCGTGATCATGTCGGGTTGTCCCTCCCCGTCCATCGTCTCACGCCGCGCAACCGCCTAGCGGGGCTGCATGCGGATGGCGCCGTCGAGGCGTATGGTCTCGCCGTTGAGCATGGCGTTCTCCACGATGTGGGCGGCGAGCGCGCCGTATTCGGCGGGCCGGCCGAGCCGCGGGGGAAAGGGGACCTGCTTGCCCAGGGACATGCGCGCGGGCTCGGGCAGCCCGGCCAGCAGCGGGGTGTCGAAGAGGCCGGGGGCGATGGTGCACACGCGGATGCCGAGCTCGGCGAGGTCGCGCGCGATGGGCAGCGTCATGCCCACGATGCCGCCCTTGGAGGCGGAGTAGGCGGCCTGCCCGATCTGGCCGTCGAAGGCCGCCACCGAGGCGGTGTTGACGATGACGCCGCGCTCGCCCTCCGCGTTGGGCGTGTTCTTCGCCATGTGGGCGGCGGCGAGGCGGATGCAGTTGAAGGTGCCGATGAGGTTGACCTGGATCACGCGCGCGAAGGCGGCGAGGTCCGCGGCGCCGCGCTTGCCGAAGGTCTTGTCCGCGGCGCCGATGCCGGCGCAGTTGACCAGCACGTGCAGCGCGCCGAAGCGCGCGACGGCGGCGTCCAGCGCGGCGGTGACGTCCTCGGCGCTGATGACGTCGGCGGCGGCGAAGAGCGCGCGATCGCCCAGCTCCTGGCCACGTCCGCGCCCGCCGACCGCGCGAGATCCAGCAGCACCACGCGGCCGCCGGAGGCAAGGAGACGCTCGGCGGTGGCCCGGCCGAGGCCCGAGGCGCCGCCTGTGATCACCGCGATGATATCCGAGATCCGCATGGGGCAGTCCTCCTCGGCGGCGTGTTGGCGACGGCGACGTAGTATAACAGAGAGCCATGCCCGACTCGCCCCGCCCCCGCCGCCCATGACTGAGGCGCCCCGCTGGATCCGCACCCCGAGGACATGAGGCGTCTCGCCGCCACCCTCGCGCGGGCCCGCGCCGTCTCCATCGATACCGAGGCGGACAGCCTGCATCACTATCCGGGCAAGCTTTGCCTCGTGCAGATCGCCACCGACGCGGGCGAGGGGCATCTCGTGGACCCGCTGCTTCTCGCCGACCTGTCCGCGTTGGGGCCCTGCCTGGCCGATCCCGGCATCGTCAAGGTGCTCCACGCTGCCGACAACGACCTCGCCTACCTCAAGCGGCTGCACGCCTTCGAGGTGGCGTCGATCTTCGACACCGCCATCGCGGCGCGGTTCCTCGGCGTCACCGCGCTGGGCCTCGACGAGCTGCTGAAGACCTTCATCGCGGTGGATCCGGGCAAGTCACGCCAGAAGGACGACTGGTCGCGCCGGCCGCTCAGCGCGGAGCAGGAGACCTACGCGCTGAACGACGTGCTGCACCTCAACGCCCTGCGCGAGCGCCTCACCGAGGACCTGCGCGCCAAAGGGCGGCTCGCCTGGCTCGAGGAGGAGTGCGCGGCGCTGGCCGCCTCACCGTGCCCGCGCGGGTGATCGATCCCGACGCCTACCTCGACCTCAAGGGCACCAAGGATCTCGACCGCCGCGGCCTCGCCATCCTGCGCGAGCTCTACCGCGAGCGCGAGCGCCTGGCGCTGGAGCTGGACCGGCCGCCCTTCATGGTGCTGGGCCACGACACCCTGGTGCTCCTCGCCGCCCGTCGGCCCCTGGATACCGCCAAGCTGCTCGAGGTGCCCGGCTGCACGGTGAAGCGTGGAGCGCCGCTTCGGGGCCCTGATCCTCGGCGCCATTGCGCGGGGCTCGAGGTGCCCGAGGAGGAGCTGCCGGTGCGGACGCCAAAGCCGCGGCCCCATGTGCCCGGCCCGGTGCGCCGCCGCATCGAGAATCTGCGCGCGTGGCGCACCAAGGCGGCGGCCGCTCTCGGCCTCGATCCCGGCTTCTTCTTCCCCCAGCGCCTCATCGACCGGCTCGCCGCGGACCCCCGCCGACATCGAAGCGCTGGCCCGCACCGAGGGGTCCGCCGCTGGCGCGCCGAGGTGGGCGGACCCGACCTGCTCCAGGTCCTGCGCGCCGCCTGACCCCCGCTTGCCCACCCAAGGGGTTGGTGGTACCCTTGAGCAGGGGCCCCAGGCCCCAAGGTTGTCCCGTTCCGGACATCGTCCCGTTCGGACATGGAGGACCCGCTATGACCTCCCGTCCACGTTATGTACGTGAAGGCATCATCGCCGGTCTCCTCGGCGCTACCCTCATCGCGGTCTGGTTCCTGATCTACGACGCGGCGCGCGGTCAGCCCTTCCGCACCCCGGCGCTGCTGGGGGCCGCCACGTTCCAGGGGGTCAGCGATCCCTCGGCGGTGGGAGTGACGACGCACCTGGTCGTCCAGTACTCCGTGCTCCACGGGTGGTCTTCGCGCTCATCGGCATCATCATCGCCTCCCTGATCTGGTCGGCCCAGAGCCAGCCGGGACGGCTCCTCACGCTCTTCATCGTGCTCGTGCTGCTTCGAGGTGTTTTTCCTCGCGGTGGTCGTGACTCTCGCCCGGCCCGTGCTCGGTGACGTGGAATGGTGGGCCATCCTCCTCGGCAACGCGATCGCCGCCGCGGGCATGCTCGCGTACTTCTTCGTCGGCCACCGCGCCCTCGGCCGCGTGCTGCTCGGACCCTGGATCCGCGTCTTCAAGCGAGGGGCTGGCCGCCGGCGCTCCTCGGCGCCAGCGCGGTGGCGCTCTGGTTCCTCGCCATCGACACCGCCGCGGGCGTGCCGCTCCGCACGCCGGCCCTGCTGGGCGCCGCGGTGCTCGAAGGGCTCCGCGACCCGTGGGCGGTGGTGGTGACGTGGCCGCTGGTGCTCAAGTACACGCTCATCCACGGGGCGGCCTTCGTCGCCTTCGGCTGGTTCACGGCGGGGCTGCTCGCGCTCGCCGACCGCGAGCCCCGGCTGCCTCTTCGCCTTCTTCATGCTCTTCTGCTGCTTCGAGGTGTTCTTCGCCGTGATGCTGATGATCCTGGCCGAATGGCTCTTCGAGGCGCTCGCGTGGTGGAATATCTTCGCGGCGAATCTCCTCGCCGCGGTGGTCATGCTCACGTACCTCTTCCGCGAGCACCGCGTGGCATGGCGCGAGTTCCTGTCCGCGGGCGAGGGGTAGGGCGGCGGCGGGCGGCTACCGTCGGGCGGGGCGCGGGCTCTCTGCACTGCCCGTGGGCAGCTCGTCGAAGGGCAGCTCCTTGTCCACCCGCACGTCGGCGGGCAGCCCCAGCACGCGCTCGGCGATGATGTTGCGGAGGATCTCGTCGGTGCCGCCCGCGATGCGGGCGCCGGGCGCGGCGAGCAGCGCCTCCTGGAAGGCGGCCCGCATCGGGCTCAGCCCGGCGTCCAGCATCACGCCGCCCATGTCCTGGCAGATCCAGCGCGAAAGACGCGATGTCCTGGAGCTTGCTCGCGCTGACCACCTTGGCGATGGAGGCTTCCGGGCCCGGCGTCTCCCCGCGCGAGAGCGCGGTCATGGTGCGGAAGCGCGTGTAGCGGAGACCCTGCTGCCGCACGTACCAGTCCGCCAGGCGCTCGCGCACGGCGGCGTTCTCGATGGCGGGCCCCTCGGGCAGCTCGGTGGCACGGGCCAGCGCGAACACCTCGTCGAAATCGGCCCGGCCACGTCACCCACCGCGAGGCGCTCGTTCATCAGGGTGGTGATGGAGACGCCCCAGCCCTGGCCCACCGCGCCGAGGCGCTGCGCAGTCGGGCACCCGCACATCGCTGAAGTAGACCTCGTTGAAGTTGGAGGCGCCCGACACCTGCTTGATGCGCCGCACCTCGATGCCGGGCGAGCGCATGTCGAGGAAGAAGAAGGTGAGCCCCTTGTGCTTGGGCGCGCGGGGATCGCTCCGGGTGACGATGATGCCCCAGTCCGCGAAGTGGGCGCCGGAGGTCCAGATCTTCTGGCCGTTGATGACCCAGTCCGTGCCGTCCTTCACCGAGCGCGTGCGAAGGCCCGCGAGATCCGACCCGCCGCGGGCTCGGAGAAGAGCTGGCACCAGATCTCCTCGCCGGCCAGCGCCGTCGGCGTATAGCGCTGCTTCTGCGCCTCGGTGGCGTAGGCGTGCAGCGTGGGGATGCACATGCCGAGCCCGATCTCGAAGTAGCCGCGGGGGACGAGGAACCGCGCCTCCTCCTGGTTGTAGATCACCTGCTGGATGGGGTGCCGCCGCGGCCGCCGTACTCGGGGGCCCAGGTGATGGCGGCCAGGCCGGCGGCATGCTTCTTCGCCTGCCAGGCCTTGGCGCGCGCGAGCCCTTCCGTCTCGCCGTGGCGCGCTTTCCACGTCTCGCCCGGATAGGCGCGGCGCTCGGCATTGGCCTCCAGCCACGCGCGCGCTTCCCGGCGGAACGCCGCTTCCTGAGGGCTGTCGTTGAAGTCCATGCGGCGCTCCTTCAGGCTCGCGCTTCGAGGCGCGTGATGAGCTTGTCCTTCCAGCGCGCGCGTGCTGCCGAGGGTCAGCGCGAGGAGCTTGGCGCGGCGATAGTACATGTGGCAGTCGAACTCCCAGGTGAAGCCCATGCCGCCGTGGGTCTGGATATTCTCCTTGGCGGCATGGAAGAAGGCCTCGCTGGCGGCCACCCGCGCCGCCGCCGCCGCCACCGGCAGCTCGGCGGCGTCGGTGGAGAGCGCCCAGGCGGCATAGTAGGCGTTGGAGCGCGCCAGCTCGACGGCGACGTACACGTCGGCGAGCTTGTGCTTGATGGCCTGGAAGGAGCCGATGGGCCGCCCGAAGGCGAAGCGGCCGACGCGCGTAGTCGCGCGCCATCTCGAGCGCCGCCTGGGCCCCGCCCACCTGCTCGAAGGCTACCAGCACCGCGGCGCGATCGAGAAGCCGCTCCACCAGCGGCCAGCCGCCGCCGGTCGCGCCCAGCGGCTCGGCGGCGGCGCCCTCGAAGACGATGCGCGCGTGGGAGCGCGTGGGATCCACCGTGGCGCACGGGCGCGCGGCTCACCCCGGCGGATCCCAGATCCACCAGATAGAGCGAGACGTCGGCGGACGACCCGTCCGCCGCCTTCGCGGCGACGATCGCGAAGTCCGCCACGTCGCCGTCGGGCACCGGCAGCTTGATGCCGCTGAGCGCGGCCGCCGCGCGCCACCGTCTGCGAGATTGCCGGCATGAGGCGCCCGCGGGCCCTCGGCCAGGGCGAAGCAGCCGATGGCCTCGCCCAGGGCCAGGCGCGGGAGCCACCGCTTCTGCTGCTCCGGCGAGCCGGCGAGGAGCAGCGCCTCGGTGGCGAGATACACCGACGAGGAGAACGGGGTGGGGGCGAGGCTCCGGCCGAGCTCTTCCGCCAGCACGCAGAGCTCGAGATAGCCGAAGCCTGCGCCCCCGTGGTGCTCGGGAATCGCGGTGCCCATCCACGCGAGCTCGGCCATCCCGCGCCAGAGCTCGCGATCGTAGGGCTGGTCCGACTCGAGGATGCGCCGCACCCGGGTGGGCGCGGCGCGATCCGCGAGAAACTTGCGGGCCTGGTCGCGGAGGGCTTGCTGCTCCTCCGAGAAGGCGAAGTTCACCTGGGCGCTCCTAGCCCACGTGCTGGCGGAAGAACGCCAGCGTGCGCTGATGGGCCAGCTGGGAGCTCTCGGCATGGAAGCTGCCGCGCTCGTCGCAGTGGAAACCGTGGCCGGCCGGATGCACGTGCATGGGCACCGAGGGATGCGCCTTCTTCACCGTCTCCCAGTGGTCGGGCGGGATGGAGGCGTCGGTCTCGCCCCAGTGGAGCAGCACGGGGCCGCGCGGCGTCTCCGTGGCCGAGGCGGCCACGCCGCCGCCGTAGTAGCCCACCGCCGCCGCCACGCCGTCGATGCGGGTCGAGGACAGCCAGGCCAGGGTGCCGCCCAGGCAATAGCCGACCACCCCCACCTTGAGCTTCTCCGCCTGGAGGCGCCTTCACCGCGGCGCGGATGTCCGCCACCATGTCGTCGAGCTGGATCTTGCCGCGGGTAGCGCGGCCGTGGTCCACGTCCGCCGGCGTGTAGCCGATCTCGAAGTTCCGGTCCACGCGGTCGAAGATGGCGGGGGCCAGGCAGAGATAGCCCTCGGCGGCGAAGCTGTCCGTGACCTTCCGGATATGCTGGTTCACCCCGAAGATCTCCTGGATCACCACGATGCCGCCGCGCGGCGTCCCCGCGGGCTCGGCGCGGTAGGCGGAGAACTGGTGGCCGTCCTCGGCGGTGAGCGTGATCGTCTTGCCCATGGGTCGCCCTCCTTCAGGCCCGCGTGCGGGCCGTGAACACGGTGATGGGATAGAGGCAATAATAGTCCGGCCGGCCGAGGATATAGTCCGGGAGAATCCGGCTCGCACAGCATGGTCCGGCGGCGCCAGTCGGCGTCGCCCAGGAAGGAGCGGAGCCGGTCGCCCCAGTTGCGGCCGAACACGACCTTCTCGATGTAGTCGCGCGCGGCGGCCGGCAGCGGCGCGCGCCGGGTGAGGAGATACGTCCGCAGCGAGCACGCCTCGAGGCCGGCCTCGCCGAGGGACTCCAGCGTGCGCTGGCGCCGCTCCTGGAAGCTCCGCTCGCCCGCCTCGTCCCGACCGCGCTCCATCTCCGCGGCCTGGATGCGCCGCTCCAGGTCCGGATGGCCGGGCAGGAAGAGCGCCGACAGCGCCTGCGACTCCTTCACGATCACGCGTCCGCCCGGGCGCAGCACGCGTGTGAACTCCTTGAGGGCGCGGGCGGTATCCGGGATGTGATGCAGCACGTCGCCGCACCAGAGCCAGTCGAAGGCGCCGTCGGGCGCGTCGATCGCGGTGCCGTCGCCCACGCGGAACTCGAGCCGCGGCGCCGGCAGGACGGCGCCCGCCAGCGCGCGGGCCGCCTGCACGCGCTCCTCGCCCGGCTCGATGCCGAGCACGCGTCCGCCGGGTCCCACCGCCTCCGCGAGCCAGAGGGTGTAGAGTCCAACCCCGCAGCCCACGTCGAGGCCGCGCGAGCCGGCGGGGAGCTCGAGATCGGCGACGAGGGCGTGCGCCTCCGGCTCCTGGAACCGATTCATCCGCTCCAGGGCGCGGGTGAAAGGCCCGGCCTCCGGCGTTCCCGACTCCGGGCTCTTGGATGCGTGGTGTTGACTCACGCCGGCTTCGCCAGCACGCTGACCTTCACCGTGGTCGCGACCGCGACCGTGCGGTAGAGGGGTCATCGCGCCTGATAGACTCCCACCAGCGATTCCGCCTGCGCCTGGTCCACCCCGTGGAGCTCGAAGCGCATGCGCACCTCGGCGAAGCGGTTGGGCTCGGCCACCGCGCGCACGCCCTCGATGGTCACCTCGGTGCGCCGGAGCGGTACGCCCTCCTGCTGCGCGTAGAGCTCGATGAGGGTCACCCCGCACGAGGACACGCCGGCCAGGAAGGCCTCGCCCGAGGACAGCGCCTCGTGCGGGCCCGAGGGCGAGTCGATGACGAAGTGATTCGTGCGCGCCTGGTTGAGCGCGCGGCCAGGCAGGCCGCCGCTGTACGACCGCACCGTGTCGATCTTCACCTCGCCGGTCATGTGAGGGTGGCCGCGCCCGCGTCGGCGCATTCCTGGTCCTGCTCGCCGGTGCCGCCGCCGCAGCCGATGCCGCCGATGACCTTGCCCTTGACCATGAGGGGCGTGCCGCCGTGGCTCGGCAGCACCTGACCGGCGAGGACGGCCGGGACCATGGTCCAGAACATTCCGCCCTTCTGGGCCCGGTCGGCCATCACCGCGGTGGTGACGCGGAAGTTGGCGGCCGCCGTCGCCTTGGCCCGCGAGGTCTCCGGGCTCAGAAAGCTGGTGCCGTCGCCCCGCGCGGAGAGCACCAGCCGCCCCGCCTCGTCCACCACCGTCACCGTCATCCCGGTGCCCAGCGCCTTGGCCTTGTCCTGCGCCGCGCGCACCGCGCGCTCCGCCATCGCCAGCGTCAGCTCGATCATGCCTATCTCCCCTTGAACTGCGGCGGGCGCTTCTCCACGAAGGCCCGGATGCCCTCGCGCGCGTCCTCGGTCTCGAAGCAGATGTTCTGCGCGAAGGTCTCGAATTCGAGCCCGCCGCGCAGGTCGGTTTCAGGTTGTGGTAGAGCGCCCGCTTGGCGAGGCGGATGGCCACCGGCGGCCCCGCGGCGATCGCGCCGCGCGAGGTCGTAGGTCGCCGGCATCAGCTCCTCGGGCGAGTGGAGCGCGCTCACGATGCCGAGGCGCAGCGCCTCGGCGGCGTCGATCATGTCCCCGGTGAAGATCAGCTCGGCGGCCTTGGCCATTCCCACGAGACGGGGCAGGAAATAAGTGCCGCCCCAGTCGGGATGCAGCCCGCGCCGGGCGAAGGTCTCGCCGAAGCGGGCCGCGGTCGAGGCGAGCCGGATGTCGCAGCCCAGGGCGAGGTTCATCCCCGCGCCGGCGGCGGCGCCGTTGACGGCGGCGATGATCGGCTGCGGCGCGTCGCGCATGGCCAGCAATACCCGGTCGCGCAGCGGCGCCACCTTCTCCCCATCGGACGCGCGGCGCCGGACTCCTTGGCCTCGTTCATCGCCTTGACGTCGCCGCCGGAGCAGAAGCCCTTGCCCGCGCCGGTGATCACCATCACGCGGACCTCCCCGTCGGCGCTGGCACGCAGCACCGCGTCGTGGAAGATCGTCGCGCAGCGTGTCGCCCAGCGCGTTCAGCCGGTCGGGGCGGTTGAGGGTGAGGGTCGCGATGGCGTCCTTCACCTCGTAGAGCAGGCACTTGTAAGCGGTCATGCTGAGTCCTCCGCGGCGGTGTCGCTCAGGCGATGGCGCGGGCCTCGGCGCAGGTCGGCGAGCTCGTCGGCGGAGAAGCCCCAGTCGCGGAGCGCCTCCTCGGTGTGCTGGCCGGGTGCCGCCGGCGGGCAGCCTGATGGCGCCCGGCGTGCGGCTGAAGCGGGGCGCCGGGCTGGGCTGCGCGGCACGCCGTCCACTTCCACGAAGGTCCCGCGCGCGCGGTTGTGCGGGTGGGCGGGCGCTTCCGCCATCGAGGCACGGGCGCGAAGCAGACGTCGCTGCCTTCCATGATGCGGCCCCATTCGTCGCGCGTCTTCTGCTTGAACACCTCGGTGAAGCGCGCGCGGAGCTCGCCCCACCGCGCCTTGTCCCACTGCGGCGGCAGGGCCTCGCCGGTGAGGCCGGTGAGGCGGAGCAGGTCGCCGTAGAATCGGCCCTCGATGGAGCCGATGGCCACGTACTTGCCGTCCTGGGTCTCGTAGACGTCGTACCAGGGCGCGCCCGAGTCGAGGATATTGTCGCCGCGCTCGTCGTTCCACATGCCCTTGGCGCGCAGCCCGAACACCGCGGCGGCGAGCGAGGCGGCGCCGTCCACCATGGCCGCGTCCACCACCTGGCCGCGGCCGGAGCGCCCGGCCTCCAGCAGCGCGCAGACCACCCCGAAGGCGAGGTACATGCCGCCGCCGCCGAAGTCGCCCACCAGGTTGAGCGGCGGCACCGGCGCGCTCGCCGCGCGCGGCCGATGGCGTGGAGCACGCCGGCGAGCGCGATGTAGTTGATGTCGTGGCCGGCCGCGGCGCGCCATCGGGCCTTCCTGGCCCCAGCCCGTCATGCGGCCGTAGACGAGGCGGGGGTTGGCGGCCAGGCACTCGTCCGGGCCGAGACCGAGGCGCTCCATCACGCCGGGCCGGAAGCCTTCGATGAGCGCGTCGGCTCGGGCGACGAGACGCTTCCGACCGCGTCGATGGCGGCGGGCTGCTTGAGGTCCAGCGCCACCGAGCGGCGTCCGCGATGGAGCACGCTGAAGCGCGGCTCCACCGGCAGGCCGAGGTCGGCGGCTCCGGGACGGTCGATGCGCAGCACTTCTGCGCCCATGTCGGCCAGCATCATGGCGCAGAAGGGCCCCGGGCCGATCCCGGCGATCTCGACGACACGCACGCCCGCGAGCGGACCGGAGGCCATGATCGCGCGCTCAGGCCCGTAGCACGTGCTTGCTCACCGCGTCCTCGACCACCGTGCCCTTGAAGAAGTCGGGGTTGAGCGCGGTGTGCAGACGCGCCGGCGTTGGTGAAGGTGAACTCTCGGAAGTCGTCCTCGCGCGATGAGCCCGTGCTCCACCAGCTCCGTAGGCCTCCTCCAGCACCTCGGTCATGTCGGTCACGTCGAAGTGGCCCACGTCGGAGCTGAAGATGCGGGTTGAGGCGGTGATGGCCGTGCGCGGTCGAAGGCCCACGCGGTGGTCGGATCGTCGGCCTCGCAGCCGAAGTAGAAGTGGTCGGCGAACTGGCCCTGCAGCTCCTCGGTCGAGGAGACGCCCGCGGCCGCGAAGTCGTCGAGCTGCTCGTCGCGCTCGCGCTCCGTCATCTCCTCGAGCGGTCTTGAACGGCGGCACGCAGGCTGGGCAGCCGCCATCAGCTCCTCCATCCGGTCCTCGTAGACGCTGTGCCGCCGATAGCGCGTGAACAGCTCCCGGAGCAGCTCCCGCTCGAGGTTCAGTGGGCCGCAGGTCTGGCTCTCCATGGCGCGGCCGTTGCGCTTCTCCCAGTGCCCGACGAGGTCGGTGAGCAGGTTGCACGCCCAGCCCACGCCGCCCTCGAGCATGGCGAAGCGCAGCGCGGGGAAGCGCTTCACCACGCCGCCGATGATGAGGCGCCTGGCGAAGGCGTGGCTGGCGGCAGCGAAGTGGCCGATGTGGTTGTAGGTGAAGTTGTTGATCGACTCGCGCCCGTGCCAGCCCATGCTGCCGGAGTGCGCGGTCACCGCCACCTTCAGCTCGAGCGCACGTCTGCCCAGAACGGGATCGTAGTCGTAGGGCGCTCTCGCAGCGCGAGCGAGTCGATGCACCTGGCGCGCGTGCGCGGGATCGGCCACCGCCGCGCGCCGCAGCCGGGCACCGGCCGCTTCACGTGGTTGGCGATCATGATGACCTTGAGGCCCAGCTCGCGGACCGCGTAGGTGCGCTTCCTCGATCGCCTCCTGCGGCGTGTAGCACGGGCACCACCGCGGCCGGGGGCGATGCGGTGCACGATACGGGCGCGAACATCTCCGCGTTCATCCGGTTCACCGCGCGGGCGCACGGCGCGGCGCAGCTCCTCGTCGGGATTCGCCGACGTGGAAGAGGCCGAGCGAGGTGTAGAGCAGGCGAAGTCGATGCCGAAGTCGTCCAGCCGCTCGTAGAAGAGCCGCGGGACCATGGCGGTGCGCGCGGTCGAGGGTGTTGGCGGGCTCGCCCCACCAGGTCGGGCCGGTGCGGCCGCCGGTCCAGCCGCTCCTCGCGGCTCCATCTCGTACCAGCCGGCCTCCGTCGCTTCTTCATGAAATGGTCGACCACCGACGGGTCCGCCGACCTGCCGCGAGGTAGTCGAGGAAGATCGGCACCGGCTCCAGCCAGTGGCCGTCGCCGTCGATGACCGGATGGTCGAGCTGGGCGCGGACGGCGGCGGACTTGGAGTCCTTCGAGTAAGCCATGCGGGCTCCTCCCGGGCAGTTCACGTATGCGGTCGCAGGCGGCCGGCGATCAGCGTCACGGCCGTTGTAAGCCTTCCGCGAGGGCAAGTCAAGGCGCGCGACCGCGCGCCGACGCGACCCTCGCCGCGCCGGTGGCGATTGACAGCGGGCGGCGGCCCTGTTGGTGATAGTGGGCTCTCCCATGGACGCGAGTGATCGGGATCACCCTGCTGGCCGCGCTGGCCGTCCTCGGCCTCGGGCTCCACGCGGCGCACTCCGCCGACCCCGCGCGGTGGACGGGCAGGCCATCGATCCCGACGCCGAGCTCGTCGTCGCGCTCGCCGACGACACCAACAACATGGACCCGCGGATCGGCATGGGCTCGATCCGCTCGAACTATATCCGCCAGGTGTTCGAGAGCCTGGTCGACGTGGACGCGGCAGGGCAAGCCGCAGCCCGGTCTCGCGCTGGCCTGGCAAGCGCGGTCAGCGCGAACCTCGTGGGAGTTCACGCTGCGCCAGGGCGTGCGCTTCCACGACGGCGAGCCGTTCAACGCCGACACCGTCCTCTTCAACCTGGACCGGATGTTCCGGAAGAACCTCGACAAGTGGGGCATCAAGGACGTGCCCGCGGGCACGTCGCTCGAGACGCTCTACCCGATGGTGACGCGGCTGGGAGAAGGTCGGCGACTTCACCGTGCGCGTGCACACGAGCGAGCCCGTGCGCCATGCTCTGGGATGCGCTCGGGCGCGAGCCGCTCGTGCCGAAGGCGTACACCATCAAGCACGGCGTCGAGGCGCTGAACGAGCGGCCGGTCGGGACCGGGCCGTGGCGGATGGTCGAGTGGAAGCGCAAGGACCAGCATGCGCTTCGAGCGCTGGCGACGGGCTACTGGGGCACGGCGCCCCTCGTCAAGCGGATGCGCTTCCAGACGATCCCCGAGGCGCCGCGCGCATCGCCGCGCTCCGCGCCGGCCAGGTGGCGCTCGATCGAGGCGGTGCCGCCCATCGACGCGGCGGTGCTGGCGCGCGGACCCGGCGCTTCAAGGTCGTCGAGCGCGGCCAGAAGCTCGGCTGCCGGCTCTACCTCAACGGCCGGCCCAAGGACAAGTACGACTCGGGCGGCAAGGACGGCCTCTTCGCCGAGCCGCGTCTCCGTCTCGCCCTCGAACCACGCGATCAATCGCGACGCGATCATCAAGAAGATCTTCGGCGGCTACGCCATCGCCAACACTCGCCGGTGGCGACGGTGATCGTACGGCTACGCGGCGCAGGGAGCCGTACGCCTTCGATCCCGCGCGCGCCAAGGCGCTGCCTCGCCGAGGCGGGCTGGACGCGACACCAACGGCGACGGCATCGCCGACAAGGGCCGGCGAGCCACTGGCGCGCTCCAGCTCGCACTTCCCCGCCAAGCACTACGGCCAGGCCTTCGACGAGATGACGCCGGCGGTGGTGGAGATGCTCAAGGATCATCGGGCGTGCAGGTGACGCGTCAAGCCGACTCGACTTCGGCACGCTGCTCCAGATCCGTGACACAAGGGGACGCTGCTCCGCACAACGGCGGTTTCACCGCGTGCCGCACCAGCAACAACCTCGACGCCGACGACTACGTGCGCGACTGGGCGTCGACTTCACCCTGGTGAACTGGGCGCCGTTCCCGCCGGAGCTCGGCGCCGCTCTACGCGAGCACGTCGCGGCGCGAGTGTCGATCCGCGGCCAAGCGGCTCGCGCGCTGCTCGCCGACCTCCAGCGGCAGATCCGCGACTGGGCGCCGGTGGTGCCGCTCTACCAGGAGGTCAAGCTGTACGCGCACGCGCGCGCGTGCTCCGGTTCGCGCCGCCGCCGGAGCTGCAACATGGACTTCCGCGGCGTGGCCATCCGGAAATGAGTCGCGATGCCGGCCGTGCGCGTTCCTCGCTCCGGCGGCTCCTGCACGCGCTGGTCGTCGTCTGGGGCGTCGTCACCTTCGTCGTTCTTCCTCGTCCGCCTCACCGGCGATCCCGCCGCCTTCCTCGTAGATCCCGACCGCGACGCCAGGCGGAGATCGACGCACGCGCGGCGCCTGCTCAGGCTCGATCGCCCGTTCGTCGTGCAGTACGCCGAGTTCCTCGCTCGCCATCGCGTCGCGGCGACTTCGGCCAGTCCATCCGGCGAGCGAGCGGCCCGCGCTATGCGCATGGTGCTGGAGCACTTCTGGCCGGCGACGGCGGAGCTGGCTCGCGGCGGCGCTGCTCATCGACGCTGTCGACCGCGGTCGCCGCTCCGGCGTGCGTCTCGGCCACCCATCGCGGCCGGGTGCGCCGATCACGCTGAGCCGCGATCGCCTCGCTCTTCCTCCAGTCGATGCCGAGCCTTCTGGCTCGGCATCATGCTGATCCTGCTCTTCGCCGTCGAGCCTCGGCGGTCTGCTCCCGGCGTACGGGTCGGCATCGCTCGCCACCTGATCCTGCCCGCGGTCGACGCTCGCCGCGGCGCCCGCTCGCCCAGAACGTGCGGCTGATCCGCTGCGGGCATGCTCGAGGTGCTCGGCGAGGACTACGTGCGCACCGCGCGCGCCAAGGGCGTGGCCGAGCGCGGGGTGATCTATCGCCACGCGCTCTGCAACGCCGCGCTTGCCCGTGCTCACCGTCACCGGCCTTTCGCTCGGGCTTCATGCTGAGCGGGGCCATCATCATCGAGACGGTGTTCTCCTGGCCCGGGCTGGGCCGGCTCATCGTGCAGGCGGTGCCGGGTCGCGGACTTCCCGGTGATCCAGGCCGGCGTCTTCGTCTTCGCGGTGATCTTCGTCGCGGTGAACCTCGTCGTGGACGTGCTCTACACCGTGCTGGACCCGCGGGTGCGGCTCTCGTGAGCCGGCGCCGCGATCCGCCCGCGCTGGCCGGGCCTCGGCGTCATCGCCGCCGCGGTGGTCGGTGGCGGCCTTCGCGCCCGCGCTGGCGCCGTCCGACCCGTGAAGAACCGCCTCCTCGATCGGCTCACGCCGCCGATGTGGGCGCAGGGCGGGAGCGCGCGCCATCCCTCGGCACCGATACACCCTCGGGCGCGACGTCGCTGAGCCGGCTCCCTGCACGGCGCGCGCATCTCGCTCACGGTGGACTCGCCGCCGTCCTCGTCGCCGGCGTGGTGGGCGTGGCGCTGGGGCTCGTCGCCGGCTGCTACGCGGCGGCTGGGCGGACGATCTCCTCATGCGCCTGGGCGACATCCAGCTCGCCTTTCCCGTGCTCCTCCTCGGCGTGGCCGTCATTGCCGTGCTGGGCGCGAGCCTGACCAACATGATCCTCGTGCTGGGGGCGACGCGGCTGGATGACCTACGCGCGCATCGCGCGGCGAAACGCTCTCGCTCAAGGAGCGCGAGTTCGTGGCGGCGGCGAGGGCGCTCGGCGCTCCCGCGCGCCACGGTGGTCTGACGCGGCACCTGCTTGCCCAATGTGCTGCCGCCCTCATGGTGGTGACGACCTCTCTCGGTGGCGCGGACCATCATCGCGGAGGCCTCGCTGTCCTTCCTCGGCCTGGGGCTGCCCCGCCCACGCCGAGCTGAGGCGCCATGCTCGACGAGGGGCGCAACTACATCACCACCGGCTGGTGGCTGGCGCTCTTCCCGGGGCTGGCCATCCTCCTGCCTCGTGCTCGCCATCAACCTCTGCGGCGACTGGCCGGCGAGACGCCCTGGACCCCCGAATGGAGAAAGGAATCTGATGAAGTACTGGGAAGACATCAAGCCGGGCGATACCAGCACGCTGCGGCTCGTACACCGTCACCGCCGAGGAGATCGCTCGCCTTCGCGAGGAAGTATCGACCCGCAACCCTTCCACCTGGACGAGGAAGCGGCCCGCCGAAGCATCTTCGGCGGCCTCATCGCCAGCGGCTGGCACTCGTGCGGCCATCATGATGCGGCTGTCGGTGGAGGCCATGCGACGCGAGGAGATGGCGGGCGTAGGCTCGCCCGGCATCGACTCCTGCCGCTGGCAGAAGCCGGTGCGGGCGGGCGACACGGTGACCAGTGCGCACCGAGATCATGGAGACGTGGCCCTCGCGGACCAAGCCGCTGGGCTTCATCCGCCGGAAGGCGGAGCTGCTCGAACCAGCACGGCGAGGTGGTGCTCACCGTGATCGGCGTGGGCATGTTCCTGCGGCGCACGTCCGCTCCGGAAGCGCCGCGTGACCGATCTCATCCACTTCGAGTGACGTGACAGGTGGGCGACACGCATCGCTTCGGCCGCTACGAGGTCACGCGCGAGGAGATCATCGAGTACGCGCGGCAGTTCGACCCGCAGCCGTTCCACCTGGACGAGAGAGGCGGCCAAGGCGGAGCATGTTCGGCGGCCTCATTGCGAGCGGCTGGCACACCGGGGCCATGCTCATGCGCATGATCTGCGACCACGCCATTCCGGGCAGCGCCACCACCGGGGCGCTGGGCTTCGACGACCTCAAGTGGCTCAAGCCGGTGCGCCCGGGCGACATCCTCTCGGTGGAGACGGTGGTGCGCGAGAAGACCAGAGTCGCGGAGCCGGCCCGATATCGGCGTGGTCAAGATCGAGAGCCGCGTCCAGCGACCAGCGCGGCGAGATGAAGATGACCCTGGTCTCGCTCGTGCTCTACCGCCGCCGCGCGGCGAGCTCGCCGGCATGAGGCGGACGATGCGGCGCGACGGCCGCGTCCAGCTCGCGCGCCGCGGCGCGCAGACCGCGATGAGTTCCTGCGGCTCAACCGCGCCAGCCTGCGCTTCCACCGCGGCCTCGTGGATGCCGCCGGTGACCGCGCACGGGTGGGCCGCCTATCTGGCGCGGGCGGCGGCGCCCCGAGTCCCCGGCTATCCCGTCTCCGGGCGGGGTTCCGGCTCGAGGGCGTCTCGCGTCGCTATCTCAAGATCGGCGGTCGCTGGCGGGACCACGAGCGCTGGGCGCTCACGGTGAGGAGCGGCGCCGCCGCCGGAGCGAGTCCGAGAAATCCGGTGGACGGCCCAGCGCGATGATGCCGTCCTCCTCGCCCACCTGGCGGAGGACGGTGACATTGTCGAAGGCGGCCTCGAAGCGCCGCGCGCAGGGCGGCAAGTAGGCACACCTCGGCGAAGCGCGGCCGGCAATACTCCACCACCGTCATGTGCGGGCGCAGGTGCTCGCCGTCATGCGGCCCCCACGGGCCAGGGGAGCCCTCGCAGCGCATCGTGCAGTGACGCCAGCAGGGCCCGGGCCGCCGCCGAGAGCGTCACGTCCACCCAGATCACGTCCTCGTCGAAGTGGCCGAACCCTCCCCACCTCGATGGGAGCCGCGCGATTCGCGCGGGCGAACGTCTCGAGGAGCGTCTCGATGGGCCCGATGCCCGACGTCCCCGAAATGGTACTGAGCGTGAAGTGGGCGGGAATGTCCTCGCGCGAGTGAAGGGGAGATCGAAGCGGGTGGCGATCTCTTCCACGAGCGCGTGGTGATAGTCGCGGACGGCACCGCCGAGGAAGCAGGGGAGGATGTAGCGCATCGGCTTTTGTCCTCGCCGATTGTACGCAGCTCACCATGATGTAGACTCTTCGCGATGAAAGAGGCCCCGCCCGAGCCGCTGCCCGCCGATCCGCTGCCGCTGGCCGAGGCCTGGCTCGCCGAGGCGGCGACGGCGCGGTGAAGACGGCCACCGCGATGACGCTCGCGACGGTGGATCCCGACGGCAATCCTTCCGCGCGCATGGTGATCTGCCGAGGCTTCGACTCGAAGCAGGGCTGGCTGGTCTCTACACCGACCGCGAGAGCGCCAGGGGCCGCGCGCCATCGCACGGCCCCGTGCCGCCGCGGTCTTTCACTGGGACGTGTTCGAGCGGCAGATCCGGGTGGAGGGGCCGGTGACGCTCGCGCCCGAGGCGGACTCGGACCGCTACTGGAACACGCGGCCCGTGGAAGCGCGGGTGGCGGCGGCGGCGAGCGCGCAGAGCCGGCCCATTCCCTCGCGCGCGGCGTTCCTGTCGCGGATCGAGGAGGTCACGCGCGCCGCCGCCGCCGGCATCCCGCGGCCGCCACGCTGGGGTGCGGTTACCGGATCTGGGCGGAGCGGGTGTGAGCTCTGGGTGGGGGCAGCCGCGGCCGCGCCCACGACCGAGCCGTCTGGATCCGCGCGCTCTCGCCCTCCGCGGATGGCTTCCGAGGGCAGCCGCTGGAGCGCCACGCGCTCATGCCATGAGTGGGGGCCTCATCCGATGCTGACCGAGATCGTCGCCCGCGCCCCGGGCCTGGTCATGGTCCGGCGCTGACCTCCGATCGCTATTCTGGTCTCCATCCCCGGCGACTGCCTGCGCGAGATCGACGCCGTGGTGGCGGAGTCGCGGCGGTGGGCCGGTGCCCACCTTAGCTCCGGACCCCGCCCAGTTCGCCCTGGACGCGTGCGCGCGCCTGATGGCCACGGTGCGGAGTCACCTGGACGAGGAGCGAGCGCGGTGGTGGCTGGATCGGCCGCCGCTCGACCACTTGAGCGCGATGGAGGCGGTGGACGTGTACTGGCTTCTCGCCAACTTCCTCGAGCCGCCGGTGGCGCAGGAGTGGAAGGGGACGGTGATCTACGACGTGCGCCACGATGGCGGGAGTCCTATGGCGCGCGACACGCGCGGCGGCGCTCACGCCGGTCAGGCTCGAGATGCACACCGACAGCAGCATGGGCGAGGCGCCGCCCAACTATCGTCGGACTCCTGTGTCTCGAGACGGCCCAGTCGGGCGGCGGCATGAGCATCGTGTCGAGCGCGCGCTCGCCGCCCACAACCACTTCCTCGACACGGCGTCCTCATTTGCTGGAGCGCCTGCTACCAGCTCTTCTACCGCGACCATCAGGAGTACCAGGCCGCCGATGCCGCCGCGACGAATTTCCGGCCGGTATTCGCCTGGGATGGCTGGCTGCGCACGCGATTCAACGCGCGCCACACCTTCCGCGGCTACGAGAAGACCGGCCGGGTGCTCGACGAAGCCGGCGCCGAGGCGGTGCGCCGCATGGACGCCTTCCTCCAGGATCCCGCCCATCGGCTCGACCTCTGGGCTCGAGCGCGGCCAGATCCAGTTCCTCAACAATTGCCGCGTGAGTCCACGGCCGCACCACCGCACGTGGACCACGACGATCCCGCGCGGCATCGCCACCTCGTGCGCCTCTGGCTCCGCGCCGGCGACCGCCGCCACTTCCGCGGCTGACCCAGGGGCTCCCGGGCCAGCCCGCCCGCGCTCCTCACCCGCCCGCAGCCGCCGGGCTGACTGGACAATCTTTGAGGGTGGCCGGGGACCGTCAAGCCTCGGGTCAAGAGCCGCTAATTGAATTCAATAGTTTGCATCAATTCCCTTCTGGCACCGGACCAATGCACCAATTGCGGGTGTAGTTCGGATGAGGACGTTTGTAGCTCTACCTACAACATAAAGTCACAGAGGACATAGGAAATGCTCAGATCCTGGCACTAGGAAGCAAAAAGGTGCTGAGGCAACCAGCACGGCTTCACGCTCATCGAGCTGGATGATCGTGGTGGCCATCATCGGGATTCTCTCGGCCATCGCGATCCCGCTCACGCGAACATTCAGGCTCGCGCCCGCATCGCCAAGGCGCAAGCCGACACTCGTACGCTCGTTTCCGCGGGTGAGCATGTTCTCGGCCCATGACCACTCCCGGTCGACCTGTGCCGCGCTGAACGCGCCGGCCACAGAACAGTCTCGGCCAGACCGCGCGGCCTTCTGCGCGCCTCCCACCCCGAATCCTCCCGCCGGATGGCCGCTTATGCATAGCTCGACGGCGGCAGGCACCTTCAATGCTCGACCAGCCGGAGACTCGACCACCGTCAACCTGCCGTAGGAAGCTCACTCACGCTGGGCACCACCAGCGGGGAGGGGCAACTGCCCCTCCTCGTCTCGTGCACGCGGCGGCGAAGCCGAGTCCCGGCTAGTTCGGCACGACTGCCGCGCGCGTCACGTGGCCCTTGTCCTGCTGCGACGAAGGCCTCGTTGATCGCCTCGAGCGGAAACTTGTGGGAGACCACCTCGTACCCACGGATATTTCGTCGAGCGTGCGCCGCATCGAGATCGAGCGCGCCGCGCAGGTGCTCGGCCTCGTAGTGGGCGAGCCCGATGATGCGGCGGTTCGCCGAAGATGATCCAGGCAGGGATCGAACTCCGCCTTCCAGCCGACGCTTGATGTTGCCGATCTCGAGATAGGTGCCCTCGGGGCGCGGTCATGCGCAGACCCTCGTCCACCACGCTGGGATTGCCCACCAGCTCCATGCACCACGTCGCCGCCCCAGCCGTCGGTGAGCTGCTTCGACGCGCGTGATGCGCTCGGCGGCGGTCGGATGCTCGCGCGGAGATCCACCACGTCGGTGGCGCCGGAACGTGCGTGGCCAGGGCTCGAGGCGCTCGTCCACGCCGTCGATCACGACCACCGCGGCTGGCGCCCATCTCGCGCGCCACCGCGCAGGCGTAGACACGCCGAGCCCGCCTCGCGCCCTGCACCACCACGGTCTGCCCCGCGCGCAGCGCCGGCGATGTCGAGGCCCGGCGTACACCCGGGTAGTAAGGCGCAGTTGATGCCCGCCGCCATCTCGTCGGTGATCTCGTCGGCCAGCTTGAACACGGCGTGATTGGGCCGGAGGTAGAAGTACTGGCCGAAGCCGCCCTGGAAGTGCGGCCACACCTCGCAGGAGACGAGCCAGTTCGCCTGGCGCACCGGGCAGGACTTGAACTGCCGGCGCAGGACACGCCTTGCAGCGCCCGCAGGGGAAGAAGTGAAGCGGTAGGCAGCACCCGGTCGCCGACCTGGAGGGGCCGGCCCGGCGGAATCGGCGGTGACGCCGGGGCCGAGCTTAGCCACCGTGCCCACGTGCTCGTGGCCGGTACTGAGCGGCAGCGGCCGGCCCATCTTCTTGTAGTCGTGCTCGCCGCGCCAGTAGTGCATGTCCGAGCCGCAGACATTGGCCAGCGCGATCTTGACCAGGATGGCGCCCGGCTCGGGCTCGGGGCACGGATACTCGCGGATCTCGAAGGGGGTGCCGGTTCCGGTGGAAGACGGCCAGCTGGGCAGTGTCAGGCCATCGCGGGCTCCTTCTAGTAGCCTTCGCCGAGCAGGGGAAGGCGCTGGTGGCATGTGGAAGGTCACCGGCGTGGCCGGCCGGAGGTAGCTTTTGATCCAGAGCGGAAAACCGGGTGACGCCGAGGAGCCCGAGCGCGATACGCACCTCGTCCTCCAGCAGCTCGAGGGTGCGGACGAGGCCGGGCGCGCCGCGGCGGCGAGGCCGCAGCAGGCCAGGCGTCCGACCGGCCGACGACGTCGGCGCCGAGCGCGATGGCCTTGACGATGTCGGTCCCGCGCGCGAAGCCGCCGTCCACGATGACGTGGCGCGGCCGGCCCACTGCGGTCACGACCTCGGGCAGCACGTCGGTGCTTCCCGCGCCGTGGTCGAGCTGGCGCCCGCCGTGGTTGGAGACGTAGACCCCGTCCACGCCGTGCTCGACACGCGAGGCCGGCGTCCTCGCGCGGTGGCGATGCCCTTCAGGATGAGCGGGATGCGGAGTGCGTGTCCTTGAAGCGCTTGACCTGCTCCCAGGACAGCGCCGCCTGGTAGTCCAGCGCCGGTGACGCTCTGGCGCCACGGCTTCGACGAAGCGCCGGGCGAGGTCGCGCTCGCGCCGGCTGTAGCATGGCGGTGTCCACCGTCATGCAGAACGCCGCGTAGCCGTGATTGATGGCCCGCTTGACGTAGTCGTCCACGAAGTGCGTCGTCGCCGCGCACGTAGAGCTGGAAGATGCGGAAGTTGTCCGCGGCGGCGGCGGTGGCCTCGAGCCCGGGATTGCACGCGGAGCGACAGCATCTGCGGCACGCCGAACTCGGCGGAGCCGTCGCGGCGGCGGCGGCCGCCGCCCGGCGTGAAGCGACTCGATCGAGCCGATGGGCGCCAGCATCACGGGCAGGCGGACGCTTCCGGCCGAAGAGGGTGGACGTCGCGTCCACGCCGCGTACGTCGCGCAGCACGCGCGGCCGGAAGGCGCGAACGAGTCCAGTGCCTGGCGGTTGCGGCGAAGCGTGGTCTCCGTCTCGGCCCCGCCCACGAGGTAGTCCCAGGGGCCGGGGGCCAGGTTGTGCTTCGCCGCCTTGACGATCTCGTGCAGGGTCTGGAACCGCTCGGCCAGGTTGGACGTCATGGTTCTCCTCGGTGGATCCGGTCGGGATCGGGGAATGGGTCCCAGAGGGCGCGGCGGCCGCCACCGACAGGTCGACGTCCCTCCTCAAGGAGATAACCGCTCGCCACGGAGCGCGATCGCGACCTGTCGCACCTGCGCCAGATACCCTCGCGCGAGGCGTAGCGCTCCTCGACCGAGGTGCGCGGGTCGCCCGACGCGGCGCCTTCCGCCTGGGTGCGCGGGAAGGGCAGGGTGGCGCCGGCGAAGACCAGGAGCTGCTCGGCGCCGCCGATGTCGGGATGGCGCAGGGTCCAGCCGGTATGGGTGGCGATCGGCACCGCGACCTCGGGCAGGATGATGCCGGCGATCTCGTTGCCGTCGGCATCCACCGCGGAGACGAGGGAGCCGAAGGCGCGCCCGGCCGGGGCGGCAGGGTGGACCAGTCGAGACGGCGCGGGCGCGCATGATGTCGCGGGTAGCTCGACCGGGGATGCGGGCGAAGGCGGGGGCGAGCTGGTCGGGCGGTACCGCGGTCCCGTCGGCGAGCCGCGGATGTGCGGCTCGGCGGGGCTCCACGCCTTCCGTCACCCAGCGGTCGAGATTGCACCAGGCAGGCGCGCAGCAGCGCGGAGTAGTCCACCACGCCGCGGAGGTTCTGTGGACTTGTCCACCGCGCCGGTAGGGTCGGCCGGCGCGATCTGGACCTGGCTGGGCGGCCAGACGCCGAGGCCGTGCTCGGTGCCCGCGAAGTGATACACGCGCACGTTGGGGCCATGCGCCACGATCGTGCACGCCGTCGGGGTCGGTGTGCAGCAGCGAGGCGTCGCCGCGGTGGTACTCGGCCGAGGTGTTCGTGTAGAACGCGCGCAGCCGGCTCCCGCGCGCGTCGAGCCGGGCGTGGAGCGCGTCCTTCATCCCCGTCGTACGGGATCGGTGGTCGGCAGGTCGGTGAACGGGAAGAGGTGCGCCATCATGTGGTTGCGGTCCTTCGGAGTTCTGCCCGAAGCGCTGGTTGAACTCGCCCCGCATCCCGCCCGGCGACGTTGGCGAAGATGCCGTCGAGCGCCTCGCGGCCCCGCCTCGTCGAGGTTGAGATCCTCGTAGACGAAGCGTGCGCGAGCAAGCCGCCCCGTCTGCGAGCGGCCGTAGGCGTAGCCCAGCGGAGCGCGCCCGGCGCCGGATTGCCGCCTCGGCGGCGCTGCCATGCTTGAGCCAGGACACCGCCGTCCCGCAGCGCCGCCATGGAGAGGCCCAGCACGGGCGCGCCCTCGGCGGTGTAGGTGACCTGGTAGAGACGGCCCTTCTCGAAGCCGCCTTCGAGCTGGATGTGGCGCGCGTCGGGCACCACGCGGCCGTTGTCCACGCGGGCGAATCGCCAGCGCTCGCGGGGATCGTCGCGGCGGGGCCATCGGGCTGGTCGCGCACCGTGAGGAGCGCGTCGCGCTCGTCGAGGTCCGCGGCGCGGTAGGCGAGGTGGCCCCGGTCCGATAGGAGGAAGTCGCCGACGTTCGCGCTCGCCTGGAGCTGGGTGGTAGACGCGGCCGCGGAGCGGGCGCCCGCCGCGTCGCGCGCCCGGGCGCCTGCATCCGGTGGAGACCGGCGATCTCCGGCACGTCGCACTGCCAGCCGCACGGAGATCACCACCCAGCCCCGCTTCATGAGAAAGCCGTCGCCGACGTCGATGGGCGGGTTCGGATCCGACCCGGGGATGAAGGCGGGCGCGTCGCGCGGTTGAAGTTGGGCACGGAGACGGTATTGCCGCGATTCACCACGTCGAGCAGCACGCGGCCGCTGCACCGCGCTCGGTCGACCGGGAGCAGGATGGAGACGTCGCGCCACCACTCGACGCGGCCGGCGGCATTGCGGGGGCCAGCTCCACGTCGGTGATGCGCCGGTTTGCCGGGTGGAGCGGATCGATGACGAAGTGCAGCCGCCCCTTCAGCTCCTCGTAGGGCCGACCTCACCGGTGGGGCCTCGAAGGCCGCGCCGTCCGCGAGCGGCCGCCGCGTGATGATCTCGAATCGGGTGACGGGCACGGGACTCTCAGTCGGCGCCGACCAGACGCGGCAAGATCTGGCCGATGCCGCCGCGCAGGACGGCGTCGGCGATGTCGTCCATGGCGGTGGGCTCGGCGTTGAGGATGACGATGCGCGCGCCCGATCTCACGGGCCACCGGCACCACGCCCGCGACCGGATAGACGGCCAGGGTGGTCCCTACCGCGAGAAGGAGATCGCAGGACTCGGCGGCGCCGGCTGCGCCCGCAGCAGGTCCTCGCGGACCAGGCCCTGCCCGAAGGAGATGGTGGCGGACTTGAGGATGCCGCCGCAGGTGCGGCAGGCGGGATCCTCCTCGCCCGCCCGCACCCGCGCCAGGGCGCGCTCCATGGGGCGCGCTCGCCGCAGGCCATGCAGGTCACCTCGCGCATGGTGCCGTGAATCTCCACCACCCGGGCGGGATCGGAGCCGGCCTTCTGGTGGAGGCCGTCCACGTTCTGGGTGATGAGGGCGTGCAGCTTGCCCCGGCGCTCGAGGACGACCGAGGGCGCGATGGCCCGCATTGGGCTCGGCGGTCCACGCGGGCGACTCCAGCCGGCTTCGCCACGCGCGCTTCCGCACCTCGGGATCGGCCATGTAGTGCTGGAGCGTGGCCATCTGCTCGGCCTTGGGATCGCGCGTCCACAGGCGCCCTGCGGACCGCGGAAGTCCGGGATGCCGGATTCCGTGGAGATGCCCGCGCCGGTGAGCACCACCACGCGCCGGGCGGCGTCGATCCAGGTCCGCGCGGCCACCGAGCGCCTCAGTTCTGGCGTGAAGCCGAGCCTCGCCCGCTCCGCTCGGAAGCATCTGCATCCGCTCGCCATCGATCGTTGAATGGTCGCCGTTTCTCGGCTGCGGCTCCACTGCGGGCTGCGGCTTTACAAACCTGCGCCCGCTCGGGAAGCATCATGTATCCGCTCGCCTCGCCTTCGGCTGCGGCTCGCCAGACTCGAGCTCGTCGAGGCATCTCGGCGAGCAGCGCAAAGGCGGCGCGCGTGAAGGCCCACATATTGGCCTCCGCGGTCCGCCCGCCCCGTCTCGATGGTGCGGGCGCGCTCGAGGGGACCGGTCACCGCGATGCAGCTGTGTCCGGCGGCATCGCCGCAGCGGTTGCCGGTGGGACCGGCGCGGCGCCGGTCTCGGCGAGCCCCCAGGTAGTGCCGAGCCCTCGCGAATGGTGCGCGCGTTGAGGAGCGCGGACGCCCGGTGCTGGATCGGATGCCGCGCACTGCGTCGTCCGGGATCGCGAGCAGCCGGCGCCGCGCGGCCTGCGTGTAGATCACGCCGCCGCCGAGAAAATACTTGGAGGCGCCTGAATGGACAGGAGCGCGGCCGAGATGAGACCGCCGGTGGAGGATTCGGACACGGCCACGTGTCGCCCCGCGCGACCAGGCGCGGCGGCGAGGGGGCGGCGAGACCGGCCAGGAGCTCGGGCACGGCGTGGAGGATAGCACGGGGCTTGCCGCCGCGCCCGCGCTTCCCTATGATCGCGAGGCCACTCCTCACCACTCCGTCACGGAGGCCACACATGGGTCAGCTGGACGGCAAGGTCGCCATCGTCACGGGCTCCGGCCGCGGCATCGGGCGCGAGGTCGCGCTCCGCGTGGCGCGGGACGGCGCCAACGTCGTGGTCAACGATCTCGACGACGAGCCCGCTCGCGAGACCATCGCGCTCATCGAGAAGCTGGGCCGGCAAGGCGGTGGCCTGCGTGGGCAACGTCACTGCGCACGGATTTCGGCGACCGCATCGTGGACACCGCGGTGAAGCAGCTCCGGGGCGTGCACGTGATCGTCAACAACGCCGGCTACACCTGGGACAACGTCATCCAGAAGATGACCGACGAGCAGTGGTACACCATCATCGACGTCCACGTCACCGCGCCCTTCCGCATCCTGCGCGCCTTCGCCAACTACGTCCGGCCGGTGGTCGAGGCGGAGACCAAGCGCCGGCCAGCGTGTCGTCCGGAAGATCGTGAACGTCTCGTCGACCTCCGGCACCAACGGCAATGCCGGGCAGGTGAACTACTCGGCGGGCAAGGCGGCCATGGTCGGGGTGACCAAGACGCTGGCCAAGGAGTGGGGCCGCTACAACGTCACCGTGAACTGCGTGGCCTTCGGCTATATCCAGACGCGGCTCACCCAGCCACTCGCCGAGGGCGAGGCCGGCACCATCGAGGTCGACGGGCGCAAGGTGCGCGTGGGCGTGCAGGGCGCGCGCATCGCGGCCATGAACCAGACCATCCCGCTCGGGCGCGGCGGCACGTCCCGCGGAGGCGGCCGGCGCCATCTATCTCTTCTGCAGCCCCGACTGGACTACGTGAGCGGGCAGACCCCGGTCGTGACCGGAGGCGTTTGATGGCGCGCAAGCCCGCGCTGAGCCTCGCCGCGGTGCCGGGACGGCGGAGCGCGACGCCCGAGCTGGCGCAGCGTATCGAGAAGGAAGGCTACGCCGGCATCTACTGCCCCAGCATGAACGACGGCCTCGCCCTTCTGCGAGGCGCTCGCCCAGGCGACGAAGACCATCCCCTTCGGCACCAGCATCGCCAACATCTACACCCGTCACGCCTATGACTTCGCGAACACCGGCCTCCTTCGTGCACGAGATCTCGGGCGGGCGCTTCCGCTTCGGGATCGGCGTGAGTCACGGCCCAGCGCACCAGCGGCTGGGCGTCAAGCCCGGGAAGCCGCTGGAGGACATCCGGAAGTTCGTGGCCGACCTCCGCGAAGGCGCCAAGACCGCGGGCGACCTGCCGCCGGTGGTGCTGGCGACTCTTCGTCAGCGGATGGTCGCCCTCGCGGCCGAGATCGCGCAGGGCGCGGTGTGGGCCAATGCCGCGCGCTCGCACATGGCGGCCTCGCTGCGCCATCTGCCGGAGGCGACAGCGGAAGGACCCCGCCTTCTTCATCGGCAACATGGTGCCGACGGTGGTGTCCGACGATCGTGCCGCCGCTGCGGCAGTGAATCGCAAGACCCTCGTCAACTACGTCAAGCTCCCAACTACCAGAACTACTGGATCGGAGGCGGGCTTCGAGGAGGAGATGCTGGCCATCCGCAAGGCCATCGCGCGCGCGCGAGGACGACCGCATCCCCTCGCTGATGTCCGATCGCTGGTTGCGCGAGGTGACGCTGTTCGGCCCGGCCGCGGAAGTCCGCGCGAGGGCATCGAGGCCTGGTACGCGGCCGGCGTCAATACCCTCATCGTGGTTCCTCGTCCACCAAGGGCGGCCAGATGGTCGCCTTCCAGGAAGTCATGGAGGCCCTGCGCTGATGAACGCCCCCGCCGTCGATACCACTCCCGGCTCAGCATGCCGCTGTCGGAAGCCATCTTCACCCAGCGGGCCATCCGGCGCTTCCGCGCCCGACCCCATCCCGGTGGCGGATCTCCGGCTCATCATCGAGGCGGCGGTGCGGGCGCCCAATGGCGGCAACCAGCAGGTCGGGCGCCTTCCTCGTCCTCACCGACCGCGCCGTGATCCGCGAGTTCGGCAGCGCTCTACCGCGAGGCCTGGTGGGCCAAGCGCTGGGACGACCACAAGTGGACGAAGCCCGAGGACATCCCGCCCGACAACAAGAACTATCGCTCGGCCATGGCCTGGCGGAGTCCATGAAGGACGCGCCCTGCATCGTGCTGGCCTTCTCGACCGGATCGGGGGCGCCAACTCCGTGATCCCCGCCGTGCAGAACCTGATGCTGGCGCGCGCGCGCTGGGCATCGGCTCGGTGCCCACCACGCTGCACGCCAAGGTGATGGACCGCGTGAACGCGCCCTGAGCATCCCGAAGGACGCGACCTTCCAGTTCTGCGTGCCGCTGGGGTATCCGCAGGGCTCCTCGGCCCCAACAATCGCCGTCCCACGTCGGAGACTACCTTCTCGACCGCTGGGGCGGGGCGGTACCCTGGAAGTAAGGGAGCGCGCCCCATGACGACGCCGATCTTTCTCCGACTACGACCGCGAGGCGCTGGACCGCGAGTACAACAACCGCGCCAAGGTCCCGAACGCGCTGGAGATGCTCGACGGCTACTCGCGCGAGAGCGCCGCGACGCGCGGGCGGCGCTGCTCGAGCCGGCTCGACCTCGCCTACGGCGCGCAGCCGGGCGAGCGACTCGACGCGCTTCGCGCCCACCACTCGCGCCGCCCGGCGGACCGCGGCGCGCCCATCCATCTCTTCATCCACGGCGGCTACTGGCAGTGGCTGCGACAAGACCGACTTCAGCTTCGTGGCGCGGGCCTTCGCGCCGGCGGGCGCCATCACCGTGGTGATCAACTATGCGCTGATGCCCGCGGTCTCCATGGACGAGCTGGTCCGGCAGTGCCGCGCCGCCGCGGCGTGGACCTTTCGCAACGCGCGCGTCACTCGGCGGCGATCGCGAGCGCCTCTTCGTGTCCGGGCATTCGGCGGGCGGGCATCTCGTCGCCATGCTCCTGGCCACCGACTGGCCGCGTTTCGAGCCGGGGCTTCCCGCCGGGCTGGTGAAAGGGGCGTCGCCTTCAGCGGGCTCTATGATCTGGAGCCTATCCGTCTCTGCTATCTCAACGACACGCTGAAGCTGTCCCCGACGAGGCGCGCCGGAATAGCCCCATTCATCTCCGGCCCGCGCATCCGCGCCCGCTGCTCCTCGCGGTGGGCGGCCTCGAGGGCCCGGAGTATCATCGCCAGGTGGAGGCGCTCGCCCGGCCCTGGAACGACCACGGATGCCCATCGAGGTGGTGGACCGGGCGGGTCACGATCACTTCACCATCGTGATGCAGCTGGCCGATCCCGACTCCCGCTCCAGCCGCGCCGCGCGCGCCCAGATGGGTCTGGCCTGGCCGGTCGGATCGCTCGCGAAGGGAGCGCCACAAGTCGCCGCGCCAGGACGACCAGCTACGGGGACGACGACCGCCGCCGCCAGGAGGGAGAGCGAGCAGACCAGCCCGCTGAGGGCGAAGAGCCCACCAGCTCGCCCGTGGCCATCGGGGATTGCCGGCGCCCGCGGTGAACGTCGAGGACTTCAATCGCAGTAGCGCCGTGCCCGCCTGAACCAGACCGGCCGGCACCGCCCCCGGCGACAGTGCCGGGGTCAGCGCAGCGGCGGCGACGAGCTCGAGCGTCACCGCCGCCGTCGTGATGACGCCGGCCCGTGATGGCGGCAGGCGTCGCGACCGTGTCCAGGAGATTGTCGAGCCACGGCACGCTAGGCGCCCACCTCGAGCACGGTGGCGGTGCCGAACGCCAGCAACGCCGCATCGATCCCAGCCAGCTCATGCTCGGCGTGAGGCTGAGATAGCCGCTCGCGCGGCCAGACCGGTGAGCAGAAGTGGGACGAAGACCCGCAGGCCGGCCGCCGTGCTGAGCGCCAGGCCCACGGGATCCCGAGGAGAGCCCTCCATCCTGATACCCGCCGTCGAGAGTCCGGCCGGCCGGCTTCCGTCTAGCGGCTGCTTCTGGACTTCAGCTTGACCTCAGCTTTCCCCGCCTTCGCGAGATCCGAGCTCTCGGCCGCGCGCCACGCGGCGTCGATCACCGCCGCAGTTCTTCGGCGCCATGCGGTGCGTTGACGGTGACCACGACGCTCTTGCCGTTCTCGACGTTGGTCACCTTCACCTTGGTTCCGTAGGAAGCTTCTTGCGTGACGCGGTGAGCCCGTTCTTGTCGTGAGACCTCACCGTCTGGCCGTCTTCTTCCCTTCGAACTTATCGCTGTAGAAGTTGGCGACACCCTCCTCGCCGGTCTGGGCGGCGGCATTGCCCGCCATCGACACGGCTACGAGCATCACGAGGATGGCCGCCAACCTCAGGGGTTTCGTCCTGACCAGAGCGTTCATGGCGAGCTCCTTTCAAGGGATCGCTTCCAGGACAGCTTGGCGTTCGAGGTCCGAATGGCTCAGCCGAAGCCACGCTAAGTCGCGCGTGCTGGTGGCGGCTATGGGACCTTGGTCCTATCCACAACTCGCAACGCCCGAAGGAGACCGGTGCGCTAGACTGCGTGCGGCGCGCATGCCGGTGAACTCTCGACGCGGAGGCCGCCCATGACCCGCATTCCGCGCATCGCCGCGCCGCTCGCGCTGGTCACCGTTGTCGTCGCGCTGGCGTCGCTCGGCGGGCCCCCGCCTCCGCGCAGCGCGCCGGCGACAGGCTCGCCCCGCGCTTCCAGGTGGATCCCTACTGGCCCAGGCCCCTGCCGAACCGCTGGATCCTCGGGCAGGTGGCGGGAGTGGCGGTGGACGCACAGGACCACGTGTGGATCGTCCAGCGGCCGAAGTCCCTCACCGAGGACGAGCGCGGCGCCACCCTGTCGCCGCCCGCAGCCTCTGCTGCGCGCCCGCGCCGCCGGTGATGGAGTTCGACGCCGAGGGCAACCTCCTCCAGGCCTGGGGCGGGCCCGGCGCCGGCTTCGACTGGCCGGCCAACGAGCACGGGATCTACGTCGGATCCCCAGGGCAAGTGTGGCTGGCCGGCAACGGCGAGAAGGACAGCCACATCCTCAAGTTCACCCGCGACGGGCGCTTCCTCCTCCAGATCGGCAAGCCGGGGCCAGCGGCGGCGACGCCGACACCGCCAACCTCGGCCGTCCCGCCGACGTGCGCGTGGATCCGTCGAGATAACGAGCTCTTCGTGGCCGACGGCTACGGCAATCACCGCGTCATCGTGTTCGACGCGGGCAGCGGCGCCTACAAGCGGCACTGGGGCGCCAACGGCCGTCCCCCGGCGACGCGTCCGTGAAGCAGTTCCAGAATCCCGTGCACTGCGTGCGCATCGCCCGCGACGGGCTGGTGTACGTGTGCGACCGGCGGAACAACCGCATCCAGGTCTTCAGGAAGGACGGCGCCTTCGTGACCGAGTACACGCTGGCGCCCGACACCCGCGGCAATGGCTCGGTGTGGGATCTGGACTTCTCCCACGACCTCGGCCAGAAGCTATCTCTACGTGGCCGACGGCGAGAACAACCACGTCTGGCTGCTCCGCCGGGACGGCGGAAGCTCCTGTCGAAGTTCGCGCGGAACGGGCGCTACGCGGGGCAGCTCCACTGGGTGCACAACATGGCGGTGGACTCGCGGGGCCATGTGTACACCACCGAGGTGGACACCGCCAAGCGCGTGCAGAAGTTCGTCTTCCAGGGGCTGTTCCCGGTCGACTAACGCGCGAGAGGCCGGGCGGGCTCCGGCGCGCGCGAGCGCGATGAGGCGGGCGAGGGTGGCCAGACGCTCGTCCAGGGTCTTCCCGGCGGGCTCGACGCGCAGCGTGGTGATGCCGGCGCGCGCGATAGGCGGCCAGCCTGGCCCGCACCATGGCCTCCGTGCCGAGCAGATTGGTCTTGAGCACGAGCTCGTCGGGCACGCGCGCGGTCGCCTCGTTGCGGTCGCCGGCCAGCCAGAGCCGCTGCACCTCTTCGGCGGCGTCCGCGTAGCCCGCGCGCCCGGAACGCGTCGTTGTAGAAGTTGTGGCGCGCCGATCCCATGGCTCCGAGCGTGAAGGCCAGCCCCGGCCGCCGCTCGGCGATCAGCCGTTCCACGTCGTCGCCGAAGGCCACCGTGCCTCCCGCCTGGAGGTCGAGATCGGCCAGCGTGCGTCCCGCGCGCGCGCGCGCCCGCGCCGAGGGGCTCGAAGAACACGCCCGCGTGCTCGGGCATGAAGGACGTGCCGAGCCAGCCGTCCGCGACCTCGCCGGTGAACTCCAGGCTCTCGGTGACAGAGGTGGCGAGGTAGACGGGAATGGGCGGCACCGCGCGCGCGCCCGAGCGCAGGGCCCGGCCCTCGCCGCCGGGGCAGCGGCAAGCTGGTACACCGGCCGTGGTAGGTGAGCCGCTCGCCGCGCGCCACCAGCCGGACGATCTCGATGATCTCGCGCATCCGCTGCACCGGCCGGTCGAAGACGACGCCGTGCCAGCCCTCGATCACCTGCGGGCCGCTCACCCCCAGCCCCAGCACGAAGCGGCGGTCCGACATGGCGGAGCAGGCTCATGGCCGTCATCGCCACCAGCGCGGGCGTGCGCGTGCCGACCTGCATGATGCCGGTGCCGAGGCGGATCCGGGAGGTGCGCGCGGCGAGATAGGCCAGGGCGTCACCGCGTCGTGCCCCCATGCCTCGCCGACCACACGTCGTCGGCGCCCAGGCGCTCGGCCTCCACGACATAGGTGGAGGCGGTGGGCCAGTCATCGACGGCCAGCCGCTTGGAGATCGCGATACGCACGGAGCGCCGCCTCGCCTTCAGGCCAGCGCGGCCGCGATCTTCCCCAGCTGCCCGGCGTGGTCGAGGATCGTGGAGCCGCATGAAGAGGAGGGTCTCGCGCCAGTTGAGGGTCCGAACATGGGATGCTCCACCGTCTCGCCGAGCCGGGCGCCGGGATCGGCGGCGAGCGCGCGCGCGAAGAGCGATTCGCGATCGGCGGCCAGGATCCGCTCCCACTCGCCGGGCGGGCGGGCCGGCGCTCCGCGGGATCCTCGCGCGGCGGGCGCGCGGGCGCGGCGGCGCCGTCGAGAGATGGCGACGATCCCGCCGCCGAAGTAACGGCCGGCGCTCACCACGTGGGCGAGCACCTCGTTCCCCGACCATTCCCCGGGCGCGGGCCGCTCGGTCCAGCGCGCGGCGGGCACCGCGCGGGCCGCCGCGTGGAGATCCGCCATGGCCGCGCGCACCTTGTCCACGATGGCGGCGGGCTCGAGCTTGGCGGCCTGGGACTGAAGATAACTCTGGATGCGCCGGGCCTCGTCGTTCATCGCGCCGCCTCCACCTGGACGAGGCAGGAATTGTAGGTCGTGGCCCCGCAGGGAGCCGCGCGATCCTCGGTGAGGACGTTGGCGGCGCCGCGCGTGTCGGTGCCGCCGGCGTCGGGCGTGAACCAGGCGCCTTCCTTGATCGACACCACGCCGGGCGCGATGCGATCGGTGACCCGCGCCGGCAGCACGGTGGCGCCGCGGTCGTTGAAGACGCGCGCGGGTCGCCCGTCGACGATGCCCGCGCGGCGGCGTCGGCGGGGTGGATCCAGACGTCCTTGCGGATCCGCGCGCGACGAGGATCTCCTGGTTGTCGTGCGTCGAGTGCGTGCGCGCGCGCGACTTGGGCGAGACGCACTGCAGCGGATGGCGCGGATCCGGCGAATGCGGTGGGATCCAGGTCGGGATGGGCGGGATGGGCCCGAGGCCGCAGGGATCGGGGCTCGCGGCCAGGGCGGCGGAGTAGATCTCGATCTTCCCCGAGGGGTCGAGAACGGATGCGCGGCGGGATCGCGCGCTTCCGCGGCGAAGGCCACCGGCTCGGCGGGGAGGGGAGGCGCGCCAGCCCCGCGGCGCGGAAGGCCTCCCAGTCGGTCGATCTGGGACCGGCCAGCTCGCGCAGCCACTGGTCCTCGGTCTTGTCGTCGTCCGAGGGCAAGCCGAGCCGGCGGGCGAGATCGGCGCAGATGTCCCGGTCGTTGCGGCACTCGCCCATGGGCGCGATGGCCTGCTTCATGCGTAGATGACGTAGTGGCCGCTGCCGCTCCGCACGGCGTGTGCACGTCATTGCGCTCCCAGAAGGTGGTGGCGGGAAGCACGATGTCGGCGTGAACCGCGCGGTGGGGGTGAGGAAGTGGTCGTGCACCACCGCCATGAGTCGAGCCCTCGAGCGGCGCTGCCACCGTCTTGCCGATATTGGGGAGCTGGTTCACGAGGTCGCCGCACACGGAGTAGGACCAGCTTGATGTCGGCCGGATAGCCGCCCGCGCGGCCGCGCGCCAGGAGATCGGCAAAGAGCGGGGACGCCACGCGCGACTTCGCGGGGCTGGGCCCGGCCCCCAGGCGCTGGGACCCCGTGATTGCGCGCGCCCCGCTGCAGCCGCTGCTGCCGCCGGGAATGCCCACATTGCCGGTGAGCGCGGCGAGCGCGTAGGCAGCGCTGGTGGAATTGCTCGCCGTAGGCGGTGCGGCCGGGCGCGCAAACCGCACTGTAGCGCGGCCGGCTTCGCGGTGGCGAAGTCGCGCGCGAGCCGGCGGATGGTGGCGGCGGGCACGCCCGTCGGGCTCCGCCCCACTCCGGCGTCTTGCACGCTGCCGTCGGCCGCGCCTTCGAGGTAAGGCGCGGTAGGACGCGCCCGGCGGGCGCGCTCCGCGGGCAGGTGCGCCTCGTCGAAGCCCACCACGCAGCGGTCGAGGAAGGCCTGGTCGTGGCGGCCCCTCGCTCACGATCACCTCCGCCATCGCGATCGAGCATGGCGGCGTCCGTGCCCGGACGGATGGTGATGTGCTCGTCCGGCGACCTGCCGGCTCGTCCGCGTCACCCGCGGGTCCACGCAGATCATCCGGACGCCCTGCTCCTTCGCGCGCTGGAGATACTGCATGGTACCGGTGCCGAAGTGCCCGTCCCCGGGGCTCCAGCCCCAGAGCAGCATGAGCCGCGAGTTGAGCGTAGTCGCCGGGCTCGCGTCCGGAGAACTTGCAGTCGGCGGCGGGGCCGTAGGTGTGGCGGAGGGCGAACATCTCCGGCCTCGTTGGAGAGGTTGGACCAGAGCTGGTGCAGCCGCCCAGCCGGCTGAGCAGCCGCGGCAGCTGAGGACCGGTTGTGGAGCGCGGCGGTGCTGCCGGTGCGGGAGCAGTCGAGGATGGCGGCGGGGCCGTGGGTGATCGACGAGCGCGGCGCAGCGCGCCGCCACCGCGTCGAGCGCCTCGTCCCACGACACCGCTCGAACCGGCCCGCGCCCGCCGCGGTCCCACGCGGCGCGGAGCGGTGCAGCAGCCGATCCGGGATGATTCACGCGCTCGGCGGCGCCGAAGCCGCGCACGCAGGTAGGCAGCGGCGGCGTGTCCGGGGTCCAGGGGCCGTGGGTCGGTGCTGATGCGGACGATGCGGTCGTCCACCACGTGCGCGTTGACCACGCAGCGCCCGCCGCAGTTGTGCGCGCAGGTGGACGTGACCACCGGCCTCGCCGGGGCGGCTGGCGGGGCGGGGCGTCTCGTAGGTGGTGCGGGGGTCACTCGCCGGCTCAGTCGAACACGATCACGCCGCGGGCCACCTGGCCCGCGCGCAGGGCCGGCGAAGCCCTCGCTGATCTGGTCGAGCTTGTAGGTGCGGCTCACGAGCTCGTCGATCTTCAGCCGGCCCTCGAGGTAGAGATCCACGAACTTGGGGAAGTCGATGTTCGGGCGCACCGAGCCGTACATCGTGCCCTCTGATGACCTTCTCCTGGCAGCGCCATCATGTAGGGCGTGATCGGCGCCCGCACGCTTGAGCGCGGCCATGCCCACGATGACGGCGGTGCCGCCGGGGCGGATGGCGTCGACGATCTGGAGCGTGGTGGCCTCGCCGCCGATGGCGTCGAAGGCGTAGTCCGACGCCGCGGCCCGCGGTGAGCTCGCGCACCGTCGTCCACCACGTTCTCGCCGGGACGCGTTGTACCGTGTGGGTAGCGCCGAACTCCTTGGCGTAGGCGAGCTTGTTGTCGAGGAGGTCGGCGGCGACGATGATGCCCGGCCCCGGCCAGCCGCGCGCCCTGCACCACGTTGAGCCCGACGCCGCCGCAGCCGATCACGAGCGACCGAGGCGCCCGCCTCCACCTCGGCGCACCGGGTCACCGCGCCCGACGCCGGTGGGCACGCAGCAGCCCATGAGCGCGGCCTGCGGCCACGGCATCTCGTTGCCGGATCGGCACCAGCATCTCCGCCGGGCACACCACCTGCTCGGAGAAGGTGCCGATGCGCGCCATCTGGTTGATGGCCTGCGCCGTTCCTGGCGGAGGCGGTGCGTGCCGTCGAGCATGCCCCAGCGTGGCTGACGTGTGGCCGTCGCAGAGGATGGTGCGGCCCGATCGAGCAGTAGAAGCAGCGGCCGCAATGCGGGCGGAACGAGAAGATCACGTGGTCGCCCGGCTTGACGTTGGTGACGCCGGCGCCGACCTCCTCGATCGATGTCCCGCCGCCTCGTGGCCCAGCACCATGGGCAGGGGCGGCGTCCAGTCGCCGTTCATGATGTGCCAGTCGCTGTGGCAGATGCCGGCGGCCTTGACGCTTCACGCGGGCCTCGCCGGCCTTGGGGCCTTCCTGCTGTGACGATCGACGATCTGGAGCGGCTCAGTTGGCCTTGTAGAGGACGGCGGCTTTCATGGACGGCTCACCTGGGCGTGAGGTTGATGTCCGCGTCGGCGCAGGCGTGGCACGACTCACGGCCGTGCCGCGGCATAGGTCGGGCTCATTCGCGTCTTCACCGAGCGGCGGGATGCTGTGGAGAGCGCCACCGCCGCGCCGACCGAGCAGCCGGCCGAGCGCGAGCCAGGGCGCGTGGTAGGAGCCGGATGGCCTCGCGGAGGAACCCGAGGAAGGGCGGAGGCCCCAGCAGCACGCCGGACCACGCGCACGAGACCGCCACGCCGGTGAGAAGTCCCGCGTAGCGATGCGCCGCCCACCTCGGCGGCGAGGGCGAGGTAGAGCCCGGCCCAGCCGAAGGCGCCCGCGCCCGCGACGAAGGCGACGAGCCGCGGGCGCGACGGGCGCCGGCAGGCCGACGCCGGAGGCGAAGATGAGATAGGTGAGCGTGCCGATCAGGGCGTTGATGATCACGCAGAGGCCGGCGCCGGCCGCCGAACAGGCGATCGCTGACGATGCCCCAGGCGAGCCGGCCGCCGGTGCCGCCCGCCTGCATGAGGGCGAGCAGGACGCCCGCCGCCACCACCGTCCAGCCCGAGCGTCTCGCGCGCGTAGAGCGGGCGAGGTAGGCCAGCACCGAGGCCTGCGTCATGCCCAGCGCGAGTCCGGCGGCCAGCGAGCACCGGCAGCGAGCGAGTGGTGAAGAAGCGGCCGAGCTCGCTGAACGCGCGCGCGCCCCACCTCCGCGGTGATGGCGCCGGCGCCGTCGCGCCGCATGCACGACCAGCACCGCGCGCGGCGGCCGCCGAGCGACGCGAGCGCGGCCACGGTGAGCGCGTGGCGCCAAGCCGGCGGCCAGCGCGATGGACGGCAGCGCACAGCGAGCGCCGCGATGCCGCCCACGGTGAGGCCGCCGTCTGCTTCGACGCCCATGGCGAAGCTGCGCTCGCGCGCGGGGAAGCGCTCGAGGATGGCCTTGCCGGTGGTCGGGTTCACCACCGCCCAGCCCAGCCCGGCGAGGAACAGGATGCCCAGCATGGGCGGCAGCTCCCTGCGCGCGCGCCGCCAGCGCGATCATGGCCCTCGGTGAGACACTGGCCCGCGGCCAGTGTGAGGCGCGCGCCCAGACGGGTCGGTGAGCCAGCCCGCGGGCAGGCGACATCACGACGCCGCCGAGGTAGATCGCGGGCAGGAACAGAGCCCGACCTGGGTCCGGCTGAGGTCGAGATCCTCCAGCAGCAGCGGCGCCAGCGGCGCGACGCGCGAGCACCGAGATCGCGCCCAGCGCGTGCGCGATCGACATCAGCGCGAGAACGCCCCAGCGCCCGCGAGTCGCCCTCCGCTCGCGCTCGGTCGTCGCCACGTCCCAGGCCTATCACAGCGCGCGAGCGGCGATCCGCAGATTTGCCCCTTGTCTCGCCCGGCGACCTCGGGATTAGGCTGCAAGGCTCACCCCGGCGAGACGCGCAGCCCTGTCGTGTCCGAGCGATCGAAAGCGCGCGACCTCAGGGGGAGGCACGCCAGGTGACACTGTTCGACCTCAAGGGCAAGGTAGCGGTGGTGACGGGCGGCAACGGCGGGATCGGGCTCGGCATGGCGCGCGGCCTCGCCGCCGCCGGCGCGACGTCGTGGTGGTCGGCGCGCAACGCGGACAAGAGCGGCCGCGCGGTGAAGGAGCTGGAGGGCCTCGGCGTCCGGGCGGCCGCGCATCGCGGTGGACGTGGCCGACGAGGCCGTCGGTGGAGACGCTGATCGCGCGACGCGGTCGAGGGCTTCCGGGCGGCTCGACATCGCTGGTGAACAACGCGGGCACCAACGTGCGGAAGCCTCCGGAGGACCTGCGCGCTCGCGGAGTGGCACCACGTGATGGACACCAACCTCACCAGCGCCTTCCTGCGTGAGCCGCGCCGCCTATCCCCATCATGAAGCGCGCAGGGCGGGGCAAGGTCATCAATATCGGCTCGATGATGTCGATCTTCGGCGTGCGCTTCTTCGCCCGCCTACGCCGCGTCCAAGGGCGGCATCGTGCAGCTCACCACGGTCGATGGCGACCGCGTGGGCGCGCGACAACATCCAGGTCAACGCGGTGCTGCCGGGCTGGATCGACACCGAGCTGACCCAGGGCGCCCGGAAGCAGATCGCGGGGCCTGCACGACTCGCGTGCTCGAAGCGCACGCCCGCCGGGCGCTGGGGCGTGATGGCTGACGATCTGTCGGGCGTGGCGGTGTTTCTCGCCAGCCCCGCGTCCGACTTCGTGACCGGGACCGCCATTCCCGTGGATGGGGGCTATTCGATCCAGGGATGACTGCGGTACACATGAAAGTCTCTGGTGGCTCACAACGTGGCGGCAAGGCTCGTCGTTCTCGTCCTCGCTGCTCGCGACCGCGCGGCTGCGCCTCGGCCGGGCGTCTGGACGCGGCGGCGTCGCGGGCCCGCCGCGGCCCCCCGCCTGGCGCTTCGGGCGCGACACCTTCGCCTTCCCCAACGAGAGCCTGACCAAGAATCGCGGCAAGCCCGATCTCTACGCGAACTACTGCTTCGTGATGGCGCGCGCGGTGACCCAGTTCCAGCGCTTCGCGCGCTTCGATCCCGCCCAGCCGCGCCTCGACCCGCGCCGCCTACGCGGAGCGCGTCCGTCAGGTGGTCGCCCACCCGCCCTGGCACGCAGCCGCTGCCCGCCGACGCGCGCGTGGTGATCTCCGGGCTACGCCTCGCTGCACGAGCTGTCGCGCGAGCGAGGAGGCGGCGGTGAAGGAGGGGCTGGGCGGGAAGTTCTGGACCATCGTGCACTGGACGAACTGGCGCGTGGTGTTCCCGATGACGGGCGCGCATCAGGAGCGGGTGGCGAGCCTGATGGTCGAGGAGCTCCGGGCGCGGCGGCCGGTGCAGCTGCTGGTGACGAACTTCCCCACCTGGGAGCTCAACCACACCGTGCTCGCCTACGACTATCGCGTGGCGGCGGCGGGCGACGTGGACTTCGTGGTCTACGATCCCAACGATCCCGTACGTCCCCGGCATCATCACGTTCGATCACGCGGCGCGGCGCTTCGTCGCCACGCGCCTGTTCGACACCCAGGTGGGCGCGCATCCGGGCCTACCGCATGTACTACGGGCCGCTCCTCTGAAGGCGCCCATGCCCGCCGACTCCGTCGCGCGCCCGCACTGGTACTCGCATGGCTGGAACCGTCTCGCCTATTACCGCCTCGCCGGCGCGGCGGCGGGGACGCTCCCGCGCCGGCTGCGGCTCGGGCGCCGCCCGGCTGGCCGGCCGTCTCGCCGCGCGCGGCTCACCGCGGAGCGGCAGCGGGTACGGTGCCAATCTCGTCCGCGTCCTCGCGCGGCGCCTCCGACGCGGACCTCGACGCGCGCCACCGCCGAGACCTTCGCCAACTTCGCCGCCTGCTTCAGTGACTTCCTCACCGTCAATCGCGGCGCGCCCGGAGCGCCTGGGGGACTACGTGGCGGCGCGGCAGGGCGAAGAGCATCTCGACGCCGCCTGCGTGGCCGGGCGCGGGGTGATTCTCCTCACCGCGCATCTCGGCAACTGGGAGCTCGGCGGCCGGCTGCTCGTCCCGCGGCTCGACCGGCCCGCCCACGTCGTGCTGGCGGCGAGAACAGGACGCGGATCTCGAGGGTTACCTTCGACGGGAGGGAGAGCGGCTGCGCTTCGTGACCCGCCGGCATGCGACGTCCACCCTCGGCCTGCTCGCCGCGCTCCGGCGCAACGAGGCGGTGGCCATGCAGGGCGACCGGCCCACCGGCGAGCGCGGCGACACCCTGGTCGAGTTCTTCGGGGCTCCGGCGCCTTTCGCCATCGGCCCATTCGTGCTCGCGCCGGGCCGCGGGCGCCCGGTGGTGCCCGCGTACTGCGTCATGGACGCCCGACAATCGATACCGCATCACCGTCGAGCCTCCCATCTGGGTGAAGTCGGGCGAGGAGCCGCGCCGCCCTCGGCGGCAATGGTCGCCACGCTGGAGCGCGCGGTGCGCGCGCATGCCGACCCAGTGGTTCAACTTTTTCGACGTGTGAGCCCGCCCCATGTCGCGGCGTGAGCGCGTGGCCCAGCGGGTGGCCGTAGTTGCCGCGGGCGTGGCCACGCCCATCGGCCAGGATCTGGATGCCTTCTGGTCGTCGCTGCTCACGGGCGCCAGCGGGATCTCGACCATCGAGCGCTTCCCGGTGGCCGATCTCCGGGTGCGCCGCGGCGGCGAGATCAAGAAGCTCACGCGGGTGACCGCGCTGGACCGGCGTGCCCGACTGCCGGGCCACGCGTCTCCTCGTGTCCGCCGCCGACGAGCTGACGGCCCAGGTGCCGCTGCGGCCGGCCGACGTGGATCCCACGCGGCTGGCGGTGGTGGTGGGGACCGCGCTGGGCGGCGTCGAGGAGGGCGAGCGCGCGCTCGCCGGCGACGGCCGCGGCGGCGGCTGCGCGGCGCTCTCTACGATGCGCCGGGACACAACCTCGCCCGCTGGCTCGGCGCTCGCGGGCATGTCGCTCACCGTGTCCACCGCATGCGCGTCAGGTGCCACCGCCATGGGCCTCGGCGCCGATCTCCTCCGCCAGGACATGGCCGATCTCGTGGTGGCGGGCGGCTACGACGTCCTCTGCCGGTTCGTGATGCGCGGCTTCGACGCATTGCGCTCGCTGACGCGTGATGAAGTGCGTCCCTTCGACCGCCGCCGCAGCGGGCTGCTCCTCGGGGAGGCCGGCGCTCTCGTGCTCCTGGCCCGCGAGGCGGACGCCGGCCGCCGTCCCCTCGGCTGGCTTCGCGGCCACGCGAGCACCGGCGACGGCTCGCACATCTCCGCGCCGGACCCCGACGGCCGCGGCCTCGAGCGCGCGGTGCGGCTGGCGCTGGCGGAAGCGGACGCCGCCCCGGCGACGTGGACTTCGTGAGCGCCCACGGCACCGCCACCCCGCTCAACGACCGGATCGAGACCGCGGTGCTCAAGCGCGTATTCCGGTCGCACGCGCAGGCGATTCCGGTGAACTCGATCAAGCCCACCATGGGGCACACCATGGGCGCGGCGGCCACGCTCGAGGCCATCATGTGTCTCCCTGGCGGGGCGGCATGGTCAGATCCCGCCCACTCGCCATCTCGAGGTGCCGGACCCGGAATGCGATCTGGACTATGTGCCGGGGGCCGCTCGCGCCCTGCGCCCGCGCCTGTCGTTGAGCACGTCGCTGGGCTTCGGCGGATGCAACGGGGCCTTGATCCTGGAGTCGGCTTGACGACGGCTCTGGCGACCGGCCGGAGCGGGACCGGAGTGCTGGCGCCCGCCATTCGCGCGGTCGGGTTCGTATCCGGGTGGGGCAAAGGGCTGGGCGCCATCCCCACCGATGCCCGGGCGGCGGCCGGGGGCCGGGAGGTGGTGCCCCTGGGGCGGCCGGCCGTGGAAGGCGAGCGGTTCCGGCGGGCCACCAGGGAATGCCTCTGGGCTCTTGCAGCCATAGAGCTCATGCTGGAAGATAGTGCGGTTGATCGGGCGACGCTGGCCGGGGAGCGGACGGCGCTGCTCTTCGTGACGGCGGCCGTGTACGGGGCGTCGAACCGCGCCTTCATCGAGGGGAGCGGCGGCGGCACGCACTTCGCGTACACCGCGCCCGCGGTGGTGTCGGCGGAGGCGGCGATCGAGTTCGGGCTGCAGGGCCCGGCGGCGCTGTTCATCGGCGGCCCGCCCGCCACGCTGCGGGCGATCTGGTACGCGGCGACGTTGCTGGCGGGCGGTACCTGCGACCGCGCGCTCGTGCTGGCGGTGGAGACCTTCGCGGAGTGCGCGGACCTCTACGCGCCGCGCGCGGCGGCGCAGCGCGCCGCCCTGGTGGAAGCCGCCGCCTGCGCCTGGCTCGAGCCGGGGAGGGGCGGCTCGAGCTCCGAAGCGGCCGCGGCGCCGCGCAGCCCACGCCGGCATCGCGCGCCGCCTCGGCGAGACCTTCGCCTGCGGGCCGCTCGCTGAGCTCGGGGTGTGGCGGCAAGACGGAGGCGTGGGCGACCTCCGGCTGCACGGGCGCTGGCGGGGCGAGGCGGCCGATCTCAGCATCACGAAAGGCGGAGCATGACGCAGAAGGAAGTGCTGGACGAGCTGAAGGCCATTGTCGTCGAGCGGCTGCGCTTCGACCCGCGTCGGGCCGCCGACATGACGCTCGAGACCACCTTGCCCAAGGGGTGGACGGCTCGCTCGGGCTGGACTCGCTGGACTTCATCGAGCTCTCGGTGGCCATGGAAGAGCGGTTCGGGATCACCATCGAGGACGGGCAGGACCTGGCGGAGGAATTCCACTCCCTCGACAGCCTCTCGCGCTTCGTCCTCGCCAAGATGGGCCCGGCATGAGCCCCAACCGCGGCACCGACCGCCGCCCCGGATGACCCGCGTCGTCGTCAGCGGCCTCGGTGTGGTGAGCCCGTACGGCGCTGGCGCCAAGACCTTCTGGGGTGGGCTGGCCGCCGGCGTCTGCGCCATCCGGCCCATCACCCTCATCGAGACCGACGGCTTCCGCTCGCGCATCGCCGCCGAGGTGCCGGCCGACGTCATGGCCGGGCTCGGCGTCTCGCCCGCGCCGCGCCCGCGCGGACCGGCTGGGGCTGGCGGCGGCGCGCGAGGCGCTGACCGACGCGGGGCTCGGCCGCGACGAGCGCGCGGACGCCGCCCTCATCATCGGCGCGGTGGGCGGCGGCATGCTCGAGGGCGAGGCCTGGTACTGGGAGGAGAAGCGCACGGGCCGGCCGTCGCCACGCATCAAGGCGCTGCGGTCCATTCTCCCCTATACGCATGCCGAGACCCTGAGCTGGCGGCTGGGCATCGGCGGGCCGAAGGAGACCATCGTGATGGCCTGCGCCTCGGGCGCCGCCTCCGTCGCGCTGGGCGCCGAGCTGGTCCGCCGGGGACGGTGACGCGCGCGCTGGTGGGTGGCGTGGACTCACTCACCCGCATCTGCTTCATGGGGTTCAACGCGCTCAAGCTCCTGGCCCCCGAGCCGTGCCGGCCCTTCGACCGCGAGCGGAACGGCATGTCCATCGGCGAAGCCGCCGCTTTCTCGTCCTGGAAGACGCCGACGCCTGCCGGGCGCGCGGGGGCACGTGCACGCCGAGTTCCTCGGCGCGGGCATGACCACCGATGCCTATCACGTGACCTCGCCGCAACCCGAGGGGGAGGGGATGGCGCGGGCCATGGAGCTGGCGCTGGCGGACGCGGCGCTTCCTCCGCGAGCCGTCCACTACGTCAACGCCCACGGGACGGGGACACTGCAGAACGACCGCACCGAGGCGCTCGCTCTGGTGCGCGTGTTCGGGGCGAGGTGGCGTGCCCGTGAGCTCGACCAAATCGCTGGTGGGCCACACCATGGCGGCGGCGGGCAGCCTCGAGGCGGTGGCCACCGTGCTCGCGCTCCAGAACGGGCTCATCCCGCCCACCGCGAACCTTTCCAATGTGGATCCCGATGTCCCCTTCGACTGCGTGCCGAACGCCGCTCGGCCGCGCCCCGCTGGAGGTCGCGATGAGCAACTCCTTCGGCTTCGGCGGGCAGAACGTGAGCCTCGTGTTCGGCCGATGAGCCCCGCGCGCCGCGTGGTCGTGACCGGGATGGGCATGGTGAGCGCCGCCGGCGCGGGCGGCGCCGCCGCGGTCGCGGACGCGCTGGCGCGACCCATGGCCGGCATCGCGCCCATTCGAGGCTTCGACACGGCGGGGCTTCCGTCCGTTCTGGGCGCCGAGGTGGACGATGTCCTCCTCGAGACGCTGATCGACCGCGACGCGGCCCGCCGGCTCTCGCGCATCTGCCGGTTCTCGGTGGCGGCGTGCCGGCTCGCCATGGAGGACGCCCGGGCGGAGGCGGGCCCGCAGCTCGGGCTCGTCGTCGGCACGGAATTCGGCGATTTCCGGTCCAGCGGCGAATTCGCGACCGGGTATCTCAATCGCGGGCCCAGCTGGGCTGTCGCCCATGCTGTTCCCGGGCACGGTGATGAACGCGATGGGCGCGGCCGCCTCCATCGCCATCGGCGCGAAGGGACCCACGGTGACCGTGAACCAGACCACGGTGGCCGGCGATCTCGCGGTGGCGCGCGGAGCGGCGCTGGTCTCGGGCGGGCAGGCGGAGCGCGGTACTGGCGGGCGGCGTCGATGAGCTCTGCGGCCCCGTCTACGGTCGGCTCGCGGAGATGGGCGTGCTCTCGCCGATGCGGCGAGGCTCTCGCCGTCCCGAGGTGGAGGGCTGCCGCCCGTTCGCTCCGGACCACAACGGGCCGGTGCTGGGGAGGGCGCCACCTTCCTCGTGCTCGAAGCGTACGAGCTCGCGCGCGCCGCGGGGCGTCGATCCTGGCCGAGCTGGTGTCGGCGGAGTGGGGCAATATCCCGGTGGCGCCGCACACTGCACCCTGGCGGCGGCCCGATCCGCGCTCCCCCTGCGCCGCGCGCTCGAGGCCAGCGGAATCCCGGCGACCGCGCTCCGCGCGGTGTTGGGGCGCCGGCAACGGCGATCCCGCGCTCGACGACTGGGAGCAGGCATTGCTCGCGGTTGATCTCGCCGCCAATCCGACGCTCCTGCCGCCGCGATCGCTGGCTCCGCGCTTCGGCCAGCACGGCGGGCTCGGCGCCTTGCGCGTGGCCGCCGCCGCGCTCGCCGCCGGCGACGGGCCGGGCCTCGCCCACGGCCTCGCCCGGGGCGGGTGCCGCACCGTCATCCTGCTCGCCAGGCCCGTCTGAGGGGAGTCGCCGTGGGCGACCACCTGATCGTCATCCCGGTATTCAACGAGGCGGCCACCATCGGAGGCCTGGTGGCCCGCGCGCGGGCTCACGGGACGGTGGTGGTGGTGGACGACGGCTCCTCGGACGCCAGCGCGGCGGTGGCCGCGCGCGGGCGCCGAGCTCGTGCGGCTGCCGCGGCAGCGCTGGGAAGGGCGAGGCGCTGCGCCGCGGCTTCGACGCCGCGCTGGCCCGCGGCGCCGAGCGCGTGGTCACGCTGGACGGAGACGGCCAGCACGATCCCGACGAGATCCCGCGACTGCTCGAGGCCTCCGCCGAGCATCCGGATGCTCTCGTCATCGGCGGACGGCTGGGCCGGGGGCCCGACGGGAACCCGGACGAGCCTGGCTACCGTGTCATCCCCGCGAGCGCCTCGATGCCATGCGCGTGGCCGGTTTCTTCATCGACTGGCTGACCGGCTACGCCGCTGCGCGACACGCAGTCCGGCTTTCGCGTCTACCCGCTGCCGCTGCTCTCGGCCGCGCGCGGGCGGCGGGGCGGGTTCGTCTTCGAGACCGAGATGTTGCTGCGCGCCGCCGCCCTGGGCCTGCCCCTCGTGGAGACGCCCATCACCGCCGTGCACCACGCCAATCGGCGGAGCCGCTTCCGCCCGCTGCGGGACGGGATCGCGGTGACGGCCTTTCTCACCGCGAAGGGCGCGTGGCGCTGGGGACATGACATCCTGATGGTCATGTCGGCGCTGGTCCGGCCCTTCCTGGGCGAGCGCCGCAAGACGCGGCATCGCGAGCTGATGGCGGCAACCACGGGCTCGCGCGACAATTTCGGCGCCTTCATGCTGGCGGTGGCCGCCTTCGTCGCTGGCGCGCACCGCCGACACCTGGCAGCGGTGGTGGCACGATCCGCGGGCGATCCAGATTCGCGAGGCCGGGCTTGCCACCGCGGCACTGCCCGGTGCTGCTGGGCCTGGCGCTCGCCCAGGGCGTGCTGGGCCGGGCCGGCCGTGACCCGCTCGCACCCTTCATCCGCCGCATCTACTCTCAGGACCGCCTGGCTCGCGCCCTCCGGTCCAGTCACGTCCGCGGAAGCACGCCCTCATGATCACCGACACCGACGTTCTCGTCATCGGCGGCGGGCCCGGCGGCTCCACCGCCGCCACCTGCCTCGCGCAGGGCGGGCTGCGCGTGACGCTGGTGGAGCGCGAGGCCTTTCCGCGCTTCCACATCGGCGAGTCGCTCCTGCCCGCCAATATCCCGCTCCTCGAGCGGCTGGGCGTCATGGACCGGGTAAAGGAGGCCGGGTTCATCACCAAGTACGGCGCCTATATCCACGATCAGGAAACCGATCTCTCCTACACCTTCATGTTTCGCCCCGGCAAGCCCTGGCCGCCGTGGGCCTTCGAGGTGCCGCGCGCCCAGTTCGATGGCGTGCTCCTCGACCACGCCGCCGCCCAGCCGGGGGTGACGCTCTGCCAGCCGGCCCAGGTGGAGAACGTCGCCTTCGATGCCGACGGTGTCAACGCCGAGATCCGCGACGCGGCAGGAAGTCGCACCCTCCGCGCCCGCTTCCTGGTGGATGCCAGCGGGCGCGACGGCTTCCTTGCTTCCCGTCAGGGCCGGCGCGAGCCGATTCCCGGTCTCGGCAAGGTCGCGCTCTTCGCCCACTTTCGCGGGGCGCGGCGCTGGCCCGGCAAGGAAGAGGGCAATATCCGGCTCTACGTCTTCGAGGACGGGTGGTTCTGGTGGATCCCCTTCCGCGGCGACGTGACCAGCGTGGGTTGCGTGCTCCACGCGCGCGCGGCGCGGGAGCGCGAGGGATCGGTGGAGGCGCTCTACGAGGAGATGCTCGGCCGCTGCCGCGCGGTGGCGGAGGGCCTGGGTGGCGCGGAGCGCATCACCCCGGTGCACACCGCGGCGAACTTCTCGTACCGCACCTCGCCGGTGGTGGGCGACCGCTTCGTCTGCGTGGGCGACTCGGTGGTGTTCATCGACCCCATCTTCTCCACCGGGGTCTTCGTGGCGATGCAGTCGGCGGAGCTCGCCTCGGCGGAGATCCTCCGCGCCTTCCGCGACAATCGCTTCGCCGCGCGCCGCTTCGGCGGCTACGTGCGCCGCATCCAGCGCGGGATCCGGCCCTTCACCCGCTTCATCAATCGGTACTACGAGCCGGCCTTCCTCGAGGTGCTGCTGCGGCCGAGGCCGAACCTCCGGCATCCTCGACAGCGTGACCGGGCTCCTCGCCGGCGGCGTCTTCCTGCGCATGCCGTTGCGCATGCGGACGTCGCTCGCCATCTTCTTCTGGCTGGTACGCATCAATACCTGGCGCCGCCGCTGGCTCGGCCAGCCGGTGGAGTCGAGGCGCTCCTGGTAAATGCCAACCAAATGCGAAGCCACCTTATGAAGGTCGCCCCTTGGGGCGACCGTAGATCAAATCAAGGCCATCCATGAATCACGACGACCCTAGAGTGGACCCCCTCGACACCGACGTCCTGGTGGTGGGCGGCGGGCCCGGCGGCTCCACCACCGCCGCCTTCCTCGCCCGCGGCGGGCTGCGCGTCACCGTGGTGGAGCGCGAGGTCTTCCCGCGCTTCAAGGTGGGCGAGTCGCTGGTGCCCAACTGCATGCCCATCCTCGAGCGTCTCGGCGTGCTGGACAAGATCAAGGCGCACGGCTTCCTCGACAAGTTCGGCGTCACCTTCCACGACCAGGAGCTCGAGCGCGAGGCCACCTTCACCTTCCGCGAGGGCCGGCCCTGGCCGCACTTCACCTTCGACGTGCACCGCGCGGAGTTCGACCAGGTCCTCCTCGACCACGCGGTGAGCGAGGGGGCCCGCGTGCTCCAGCCCGCCACGGTGGAGAAGGTCGCCTTCGATGCCGAGGGCGTGACCGCGCGGCTCAGCGACGGCGACGGCGAGCGCAGCCTGCGCGCCCGGTTCCTCGTGGACGCGACCGGGCGCGATGCCTTCCTCGCCTCGCGCCAGGGCCGCCGGGAGCCGATGCCCGGCCTCGGCAAGGTCGCCATCTTCGCCTACTTCCAGGGCGCCAAGCGCTGGCCCGGCCGGGAAGAGGGCAATGTCCGGATCTACATCTATCCGGAGGGCTGGTTCTGGTACATCCCGCTCGCCCGTGACGAGACCAGCGTCGGCTGCGTGCTCCACGCGCGCACCGTCCGAGAACGAGACGGCTCGCCGGAGGAGCTCTTCCGCGCCATGGTCGAGCGGTGCGACCGCGTGCGCGAGAACCTCGAGGGCGCGCGGCGGGTGACGCCGATGTACACCGCGGCCAACTTCTCCTATGCGGTGGAGCCCATCGTCGGCGATCGATTCCTCTGCGTGGGCGACGCGGTGGCCTTCGTGGACCCCATCTTCTCGGCGGGCGTCTTCCTCGCCATGGCCTCCGGCGAGATGGCCGCGGACGAGATCCTGGGAGCGTTCCGCGCCAACCGTTTCGCGGCCGGACGCTTCGCGGGTATGCCCGGCGGCTCAAGCGCGGGATGCGGCCCTTCACACGGTTCATCACCCAGTTCTACGACCGCCAGTTCCTCGAGATCTTCATGAACCCGCGAGACACCTTCGGGCTCGTGGACACGGTGACCTTCATCCTCGCCGGCGGGGCCTTCCGCCGCATTCCGCTGAAGAAGCGCCTCTCCCTCGAGCTCTTCTTCGCCATCGTGCGCATCAATCGCCGGATCCGGCGGCGCCAGGGGCGGGCCGAGTCGCGCCTCGAGTACTAGCCCCGGCCACCATGGGCTGGCGTCGTCTCTTCCCCAAGGGCTATGGCTTCACCGTTCTCGGCATCGCGGTCGGCATGGCGGGCCTGGTGGCGCTCGGCGCCATGGGCGAGCGGATCAGCCGCTTCATCGAAGGCGGCGACCGCTTCGTGCTCGGCCAGATCTCGGTGGCGGGCGAGGGATGGGGATGGGCGCGGGCTTCACCGCGGGCGGTCTCCTCCCCGCCGCCCGCATCGCCGAGATCGCTCGAATCTCCGGCGTCGCCGTCGTGCAGCCGCAGGTCATGCTGCCGATCAGCACGAGCACCTCGCACTTCCTCACCACTGACCCAGGAGCTCGTCATGGGCCTGGATCCCGCCGCGCCCCTGGCCAACCGCCACTACCGCGCCCTGGCGCTCCGCTCCGGCCGCGCGCTCGCCGCCGGCGATCGAAAAGTCGCGGTGATCGGGAGCGACTTCGCCGCCTCGCGCAAGCTGGGCGTCGGCGCCCGGCTTCCCATCGGCGGGCTCGAGTTCATCGTGGTGGGAATCCTGGACAAGACCCTCACCGCGCCCGACCGCTTCGCCATGGTGCCGCTCGAGGACGCCCGCGACCTCTGGCTGCGCCGCGACCCGTTGCTCTTCCGTGTCTTCGGCTCGGGCGGACTGGCGCGCCCCGACCTCAACTCGGGCGCGGCGGTGGGCTGGCAGGAGGGCGTGGACCCGGACGACCTCGCCCGACGCATCCAGGCGACGGTGCCCGGCGTCAACGTCACCATACCGGGCGAGCTCTCGCGCCTCCTGCGCACCTCCACCGCCTTCTTCTCCGCGCTCCTCATCGGCATCGGCGCGCTGGGCCTCGTCATCGGCGGCCTCTCGCTCGCCAATACGGTGACCGCCGCCGTGTTCGAGCGCATCCGCGACTTCGGCGTCAAGCGCGCGCTGGGCGCCACCGACGCCCAGCTGCTTCGCGAGGTGCTCGGCGAGGCTCTGGGCGTGAGTCTCTGGGGCGTGGGCCTGGGCGTGCTGCTCGCGCTGGCCATCGGCGCCGCGGTGGACTGGCGCACGCTGCGCGAGGGCCAGCAGCTCTTCTATTTCTCGCCACGGCTGCTCACCTTCGCCATCGTTTTCGCGGTGCTGCTGGGGGCCTGGCCGCCGCGTACGCCACCCTCCGCATCGCTCGGCTCTCGCCGGCGGATGCCATTCGCCGGGGGCGTGAGTCCGGGCGCCTCCTCCGAGCCCCCATCCATGGTCATCCGGGCGACCGGGCTCACCAAGATCTACCGAGGCGTCGACGGCGCCGCGCCGGTGCGCGTGCTGGACGGCGTGGATCTCGAGGCCCGGCCGGGGCAGGTGGTGGCAGTGATCGGGAGTCCGGCTCCGGCAAATCTACCCTGCTGAATCTCCTCGGGCTCCTCGAGCCCGCCGACGGCGGTGAGATCTGGTTCGACGACGAGCGCGTGAGCCACCTGAGCCGGCGGGCCCAGTGCCGCGTGCGCGGGACGCGGATCGGTTACGTGTTCCAGGCCTTCCTCCTCATCGGGAGCCTGACCGCGCTGGACAACGTAGCTCCTGGCCTCGCGCTATATCGGGCGAGCCCGCGGCGAGGCGGAGCGGGAGGGCGCTGGCGCTCATGGAGCGGATGGGCGTGGCCCACCGCCGCGGGCATTACCCCGCGCAGCTCTCCGGCGGCGAGCAGCAGCGGGTGGCGCTTTTGCCGCGCGGTGCTCAACGCGCCGCCCTCGTGCTGGCCGACGAGCCCACCGGCAATCTGGACGACGTGCACGCCCGCGTCATCCTGGCCGAGCTCCGCGCGCAGGCGCGGAGCGTGGCGCGGTGGTGATCCTGGTGACTCATCGCCCGGAAGCGGCCGCCGAGGCCGATGCGTCCCTCCGGCTCTCCGCGGGCCGCCTGGTCGCGCCCACGCGGTAGCGCCGCGTGGAACCCATCCTCCGCCGACCCGCGGCCCTGGTCGCCCTCACCGCGGCGGCGCTGGCCCTGGCGCTTCTCCTGCCCGGACTCGGCGCCGCGCCTTTCGACGATCCCGGCGAGGGCCAGCATGCCGAGATCGCCCGCGAGGCGTGGCGCTCCGGCGACTGGCTCACGCTGCGGCTCAACGGTGTCCGGTACTTCGACAAGCCGCCGCTGCTCTATCTCCTCCAGGCGGGCGCTTTCGCGACCTGGGGCGTGTCCGAGTGGTCGGCTCGGCTGGCGCCCCTGGCGGGCGCGGTGCTGGCGGTGACCGCCACCGCCTGGCTCGGCGCGCGCCTGCTCGGCCCCGGCGGCGGGCTCCTGGCCGGCGCCGCGCTGCTCTCGTGCGCGTTCTTCTTCGCCTTCGCGCGCTACGTGCGCCCCGAGACCTTGTTCCTGGCGGGCATACAGTGGGGCTTCGCGGGGCTCCTGGTGGGCGTGAGCGGCCGATCCCGCGCCGCGTCGGTGCTGGGGTGCGCGGCGCTGGGGCTGGCCGCGCTGGCCAGGGATCCGCTCGGCCTCGCGGGCCCGCTGGTCGCGCTCGCGCTGGCGGTCGCGCTCGCGGGCCGGCTGCGCCCCGTGCGCGCGTGGCTCCCGCCGCTCGGCGTGGCGGTTGTCGTCGTCGTCGGCGCCGGATGGCCCGCGCTCGCCGCATGGGTCAATCCCGGCTCTCTCTGGTACTCCGTCGTGGACAATCACCTGCGCAATGCGACGCTGACCCGGCTCTTTCCCGACGAGGACGTCCCGCTCGCGACGGGCGAGTTCCTCGCCGCGGCCGGAATGGGCGCCTTCCCCTGGATCGTGCCCGCCGCCCTCATGGTGGGGACGCTCGCGCGCCGGCGTGCCTGGCGCGATCCGCGGGAGATCCCTGGATCGCGCTCGCGCTGTGGGCGGCGGGCCTTCTCGTGGTGTTCGCGGTGGTGCCGTTCCGGCTGCCGCACTACGGCCTGCCGGCGTACGGTGCCATTGCGCTGCTCGCTGCGCGCTGGTGGCACGAGCGCCGCGCGGAGGGGCGGGGCGCCGCGATCCTCCATGGCGCGCTTCCTGGCGGCGGCGGCGGCGGCCTGCGCGCTCGCGGCCGCCAGCGACGGTCGCCTTCTTCGGCGAGAGCGTGCTGAGCGTCTCCGATCCCACCGTGCGCAAGGCGACCACGCTCGCCGGCGAGGCGGGATCCGCGGCGCTCTGGCCCGCCTTCGCCGCGCTCCTCGCGAAGGCGCGCTGGTGCTGGGCGTGGGCGCCGCGGCGCTCGCCGCCCTCGCCGGCTTTGCGCCGGGTCGCGGTTCCCGGCATCGCCGCGGCGGCCCTCGTGGCGGTGACCATGCTGGCCACGCTGCCGCTGGTAGGCGAGGGCCTGCGCGTGATGGCCGACTCGCGCGCCGTGGACCGGCTCGGCGCCGAGCTGGCCGCGCGCGCGCGGCCCGGCGACGTCCTCGTGCACGAGGGCCCCATCGAGGCCTCCGGCGCGCTCGAGCTCTATTCCGGGCGCCGTCCGATTCTGCTCGACGGGACGCGCAGCGTGCTGGGCTTCGGCGCCACCTTCCCCGACGCGCGGGAGACGTTCTGGACGGCGGACCGGTTCACGGAGGCCTGGCGGTCGGGCCGCACGACTTACCTGGTGACGGCGCGCTCGCCCGACCGGAGCGTGATCGCCGCGCTGCCGCCCGACCGCGTGCGGCTCCTCCTCGGCCACAATGGCCGGCGGCTCTACGTGAGCGTTCGCCGCCCTCAGCCCTCGCGGTAGAGCACCAGCAGGGAGGCCGATCGCGATGAGGGCGGGGGCCGAGAGCCGTCCCGGGATGCGACCCTCGCGGGCCGGCAATCGGAGCTCGAGCCAGCGCGCCCAGCCCCGCGAGCACGGCGAGCGCGCCCAGCGGCAGGTGTGCGTGATCTCCATCAGATAGGCTTCCTTCACGTGCACCAAGGGATGCGCGTGCGCGAGCAGCAGCCCGCCGCCCGCCGCGACGAGCAGTGGGAACACGCGGGCCCAGGGCTTGGCCGCGAGGCGGCCCGATCGCACGAGCCACTCGAATATCCCCAGCGCGGCGGGGAGCAGCGCGAGCACGCGGTGCTGGAGCACCTCGGGGTCGGTGAGGCCCGCCATGAAGGTCTGGGTCTCGCTGAGCGGCCAGCTCCCGGGATCGCTGCGGAAGAGGAGGAACATCGATAGCGGCAGGAATGCCAGGGGCCAGTGGCGCGCCCACCTCAGCCCGGCCAGCCGGTCCAGCGCGGCGAGCAGGCCCACGCCCAGCACGATGAGCCCGGCGACATTGTGGTTGTACTCGACCAGGCGGTGTCCGACGCCGTGCGCGGGGCCAGCGGATCGTTCAGGTCGGAGACGGCCTCGAGCTGGGCAAGGCTCGGCGTGGTCAGGTGCGGCCAGCGTGGGTGAAGCGCGCGAGCACCTCCGCTGGGGTGGCGCGGTCGGCCACCACGTCCACCGCGGGCGGAGCCCGAGCCGAGCGAGGCGGCGACGAAGAGCAGCGTCACGCCGAGCCCCGCCTCCACCTCGGCGAAGCGGCGCAGCCGCGCGGGAGGACGGCGCGGCCGGGCGGCAGCCGGCGCACCGCGCTGAAGTTGAGCGCGCCCAGCCCGAGCAACCCCGGCAAAGAGCGTGAGCTTGGTGGCGAGCATCCCGCCATAGGAGGTACCGAGGAGGGCGTCGAGCCCGCCCACATAGGCCAGCGCGAGCGCGGCGCCGGTGACGGCGAGGGTGGCGACCGCGCCCAGCGCGAGGCGGAGAAGGCCGCGAGCACGCGCGCGGGCCAGGTCTCCCCGCTCCGCGCGACCACCAGCATCACGAGGTGGAGCAGCCCGCCCGGCCCAGATCGATGTGGCGATCTGGTGGAGCGCGTCGAGGCCGAGCATGGCGGCACGGCCGTCCAGCCTCGCCGCCGCGTGGCTGGTGCCCGCCGCGCTCGCGGCGAACAGGAGTGCTGTTCCCAGCAGCGCGAGCCAGCGGCCTCGCGCGAGAGGCGCGGCGCGGCGGCCTGGCGGCGGCCAGCGTGCCGAGCCCGCAGGCCAGGCGCAGCAGATTGACCTGGACGAACGGGGTATCGAGCACGGTGCCCGGCGACCAGCCGGGCGCGTCGGCGACGGAGGCCAGGACGAGGAGCAGGGTGGCGGCCTGCGCGGCGAGAGCGAGCACGGCTCCCCACGCGGTGAGCGGCCAGCGAGCGGCGGGCGGCGACGGCGAGCGCGGGCTCCGCGCGAATCCAGGGAGGAGGACGACGAGGCCGGTGGCGGCGCCCCCGAGAGCGAGAGCTTGGCCGCTGAGCCCGAGCGCGCGGAGGAAGACGAAGGCCAGGGCGATCACGCCGCCCGAGTATCCCATGCCACCGGGGGCCCGTCACGCGCGCGGTCGCGTGTATAGTACGGAGGATCGCCATGGCGCCCGACTATCTCCGCACGCTCTTCCTTCATCCACCCTCCGCCGACGGCTTCGACGGCGGCGCGGGCTCGCGCTATCAGGCCCGGCGCGAGATCCGCTCGTTCTGGTACTCCGACCTGGCTGCGCCCAGCCCGCCGCGCTGGTGCCGGGGTCGCGCCTGGTGGACGCCCCGCCCGACGGCCTCGCCCTCGACGACGTGCGGCCCCTCGCGCGGCAGTACGACCTCTGCGTGATCCACACCAGCACGCCGTCCTTCGCCGGCGACGTCCGCGTGGCGGAAGCCCTCAAGGCCGAGAATCCCCAGCTCGCGATCGGCATGGTGGGGGCCGCGGTGGCGGTGGCGCCCGAGCCGTCGCTGCGCGGCGAGCACGGCGCTCGACTTCGTGGCGCGCAGCGAGTTCGACTTCACCGTGCAGGAGGTGGCGCAGGGTCGGCCCCTGGCCGGCATCGCGGGGCTTTCGTACCGCGTGGCCTCGTCGGGAGACGAGGCTCGCATCCGGCACAACCCGGAGCGCGCCGTGCTCGAGGACATGGACCGCCTGCCCTTCGTGACGCCGGTGTACCGGCGCGACCTCACGGTGGAGAACTACGCCATCGGGTACCTGCGCCACCCGTACGTCTCGCTCTACACCGGGCGCGGCTGCCGCTCGAAGTGCACGTTCTGCCTCTGGCCGCAGACGGTGGGCGGGCAGCGCTACCGCACCCGGAGCGTGGAGCACGTGGCGGAGGAGATGGCGCTGGCCCAGCGGCTGTTCCCGCGAGGTGAAGGAGTTCTTCTTCGACGACGACACCTTCACCGACGACTTGCCCCGCGCGGAGGCCATCGCCAGGCGGCTGGGCCCCTCGGCATCACCTGGTCGGTGAACGCCAAGGCCAACGTGCCCGCCGACACGCTGAAGGTGCTGCGGGACAACGGCTTGCGGCTCCTCCTGGTGGGCTACGAGTCAGGCGACCAGCGCATCCTCAACAACGTGAAGAAGGGGGTGCGCCTCGACGCCGCCCGCCGCTTCACCCGGGACGCCAAGGACCTCGGCATCACCATCCACGGCACCTTCATCCTGGGCCTGCCCGGCGAGACGCGCGAGACCATCGCGGAGACCATCCGCTTCGCGCGCGAGATCGACCCGCACACCATCCAGGTGTCGCTGGCCGCGCCCTACCCGGGCACCGCGCTGTACGCGGAGGCGCAGCGCAATGGCTGGCTCGAGTCCGAGACGCTCGTGGACGGGGAGGGCGTCCAGCAGAGCGCCATCGGCTACCCGCACCTGCCGCGGGCGGAGATCTTCCAGTCGGTGGACCTCTTCTACCGGCGCTTCTACTTCCGCCCGCGCAAGATGATCTCGCTGGCGGGGAGATGGTGCGGGACCGCCAGGTCATGCGCCGCCGTCTCGCGCGAGGGCCGCGACTTCTCCGCTTCCTCCGGAAGCACCGGAGGTCCCGGGCCCGGGCGACCGCATGAGGGAGCCGGCGGCATGAAGGTGCTGGTGATCGACACGATCGCGCCCGAGGGGCTGGCCTACCTGCGCGAGCGCGGGTTCCAGGTGGACGAGGTCTCCAGCAAGCTCCCCCGAAGCGCTCCACGCGCGCCTGGGCGACTACGAGGCCATCGTCACGCGGTCCTCCACCACCGTCACCCCGGAGTTCCTCGGCGCGCGCGGCGGCTGCGCATCCTCGGCCGCGCCGGGGTGGGCGTGGACAACATCGACATCGACGCCTGCTCGCGCCAGGGCGTGGTGGTGGTGAACGCCCCTACGGCAACGTGGTATCGGCGGCCGAGCACACCGTGGGCATGCTGCTGGCGCTGGTGCGCAAGATCCCCGCCGCCCACGACGCGCTCAAGCGCCTTCACTGGGACCGCGGCATCTACGGGTCGGAGCTCCACCGGAAGACAGCGGGGTGATCGGCCTGGGCAAGGTGGGCTCGCGCGTGGCGGCCCGGCTCCGCGCCTTCGAGATGGAGGTGCTCGTCTACGATCCCTTCATCCCGGAGAGCCGGGCTCGCGACCTCGGCGTGCGCCTCACCGACCTGCAGACCTTGCTCACCCGCTCCGACGTGGTCACCGTGCACGTGCCGCTGTCCGACGAGACGGAGAACCTCCTCGCGCGCGCGCGAGCTCGCGCTGCTCAAGCCGGGGCGCGGCTGGTGAACTGCGCGCGCGGGGGCATCGTCAACGAGGCGCGATCTCCTCGCCGCGCTGGAGTCGGGCCGGCTGGCGGGGGCGGCGGTGGACGTGTGGACGGAAGAGCCGCCCGTTTCCGATCTCCTCAAGCGACTCATCGGCCACCCGCGGATGGTGGTGACGCCGCATCTCGGCGCCAACACGCTGGAGGCGCAGGTGAACGTGGCGGTGGACGTGGCGCGCCAGCTGGTGGCCTTCCGCGACGGAGAGCTGGTCGAGCACGCGGTGAATATCCCCGTGGGGGACCGCGAGACCGTGGCCGAGCAGCGCCCGTTCCTCGCCCTGGCCGAGCTGCTCGGCCGCTTCTGCGTCCAGCTCGAGCGCGACAATGTCGAGCGGGTCGAGGTGGAGGTGGCGGGGCAGGTGGGCCGCCGCGACCCCGAGCTCCTCGCCCGCGCGGTGCTCAAGGGACTCCTGGGCGGCGTCACCGCGCAGGCGGTGAACCTGGTCAATGCCCACCTGGTGGCGCGGGAGCGGGGCGTGACGGTGGTGGTGCGGGCGGACGAGAGCGCGGGCTCCGGCTATACCAACCTCATCACGGTCACCACGCAGGCGGGGACCGGCCGCAAGATCATCGCGGGCACCGTCTTCGACGGCACGCCCCGCATCGTGCGCCTCCGGGATCTCCACATCGAGTTCATCCCCGAGGGGCATATCCTCGTGCTCTCGTACGAGGACCGGCCCGGCATGGTGGGGAAGATCGGCTCCATCCTGGGCCGCCACAACGTGAACATCGCCTCCATGCACGTCGGCCGCCGTACCCGACGCGGCGGCGCCATCGTGGTGCTCCTCCTCGACGAGACGGTGAGCCCCGAGGTCCTGGAGGAAGTGGCCAAGGCGGTAGAGGCGGACTTCACCCGCTTGATCCGGCTGGACCCATGAGCCGACGGCGCGCGGCCCGCCCCCGGACGCGAGGGGCGGCGGCGTTCGAGGCGCGGCCCTGGGGCGGCTTCCAGACGCTCGAGGAAGGACCGGGCTACAAGGTGAAGCGGCTCGTGGTGGAGCCCGGCCATCGCTTCAGCCTCCAGCGGCATCGCCGCCGCGCCGAGCACTGGGTGATCGTGGCGGGCACTCCCAAGATCACCATCGGCGGCCGCAGCCGGCGGCTCCGCCCGCGCCAGACGGTCACGGTGCCGCGGGCGCCTGGCATCGCGCCGAGAACGTGGGGCGCGTGCCCGTCGTCATCGTCGAGGTCCAGTACGGCGCCTATCTCGGCGAAGACGACATCGTGCGCAAGCAGGACGACTACGGGCGGACCGGCTCGGCGCTAGGGAGCGGTCACTCCCCCGCCTCCGTAGTAGAAGTGCGCGCCGATCCCGAGATAGTCGATCTCCTTCCGGAAGAACTGGCCGTTGGGCGAGTTGCCGTGGAAGTACTCGAGCATCACGAGGAACCGTCGCCCCATGATCTCCGGGCGGTCGAACTGGACGCCCGCGCGCACCGAGAGCTCCGGGTTCCAGCGGCTCTCCTGCCGCACCTGCACGTTCACCGCCGCCACCGGCGTCACGCCGGGGAGGAAGGCCAGGCGTCTTCTCACCTCCACGCCGCCGCTCGCGAACCAGGGCTCGAGGCTCGAGGGATCCTGGTCGAAGAGATAGCCGCCGCCCGCGTAGACGCGAAGCAAGCGGTGGAAGAAATGGTAGGAGAGCTTGAGATCCACCGCCTCGTAGCTCAGGTTCTCCCGGTCGGGCCGGTTGCGGATCACGAACTCGTCTCCGAGGTGCGAGCTCTGGTGAAAGAGGCGCGCCAGGGCCTGGAAGGGGCCGTACGCGTAGGCGGCGGTCGCCCCCACGAAGTAGTCCGCGTTGACGAGGTCGCGCGAGTCCGAGCTCAGGTCGAAGATGGCGAACACGCCGGCCTGAGCCCGACCTCCGCGTGCCCGCCGAAGGGGACTTCCCAGCGATAGAACGGGATCGTCTCGCCGAAGCTGACCGAGCCGATATTGTCGAACTGGTCATCGCCCAGATAGCGGTGAAAGGACGCCGAGAAGTGGGGCCAGCGCGGATCGGCGAGGAGCGCGTCGAAGAGATAGCCGCGGGGCAGGAAGCCGGGCTGGATCTTGTTGTCCTCCTTCTCGGCGGCTGAGGAAGGAGCCGGGCCCGCCACCGTCGTGGTGATGGTGCCGGACGGCAGCGCGTCCACGATCTCGACGCCCGTCACCCCGGGAATGCGCCGCAGCGCACTGAGCACCTGATCTCGATCCGCCCCACCGATCGCGCTTGCGGGTACGCGGACGACGCCCCGGTCCACGCTGATCCCGGGCGCTCGGATCCCCAGCGTCTGCTCCAGCACGGCGGTAGCATAACCACGGAGATAGGCGTCATCGGCCGGTGTCGCGTCGGCGACCGGCCGGCCCGAGCGCGGTCAATCCGAGGGCGAGACCGAGGGCGCGAATGAAGTGGGGCACTCCCGGTGAGCGAGCGAGCGCGATGGTCATGGCGGGCTTGTCCTCCCCCTGCAACTCTCTCACGGAAGGGAAGGCGCGTGGAGGCGCGTGGCCGCGCCTCGCGGCGCGGCGCGGAACCGCTAGCGAACCGGTGGTGGTGGAGGCGGCGGTGGCGGCGGTGGAGGCGGCGGTGGCGGTGGCGGGACGTGCCGGGCCGGATTCGTCGAGACGGTGGCTGGCTGGCCGGGGATCTGGTGGCCTTTCGCGTACATGCATTGCTGGTACGCGGCGTCGTAGCGTCGCTGCACGACGGCGGCCGAGTACGTGCCGGCATTGGCGCCCACCACGGTGCCGCCGAAGAGCCCGCTGCCCGCCCCGATGGCCGCGCCCGCGCCCGGATTGCCCGCGGCGGCGCCGATGGCCGCGCCCAGCCCCGCCCCCGATCACGGTCCTGATCACCGCGCCGGCGGCGGTGCTCTGGTTCGCCGACGTCGCCGCGTCACCGCTTTGCTGCTGTGCCCATTGCCGGCAGGCGGCGTCGTCGGACTGGAATTGCTCGAAGGTCTGGCCCGATCCCGGCATGACCATCACGCCTCGGGCCCGACGGCACGGTGACGCAGCCGGAGACGAGCAGGATTACCAGGGCACCCGCGATCCATCGTATCCGCTTTCATGGCTATCTCCCGCCGGGGCGCTCGAAGAGGTGGTGCATCTCGGTCTGGAGCTGCTTCATCCGGGCCTTGACCTGAGCCGCCTTGGCAAGCTGCTCGGGCGTGAGGACGGCGCGCACCTCGAGCGCGATCAGGGCGCTATCTCTGCAAGAGCTGCTCGCGCAGCTGGCCGATCTGCTGCAGCTGGGGCTGGAGATCGGCGGTCTGGATGGGCCTCGCGGCGAGCAGCTTGTCGGCCAGCTCGTCCTGGGCGCGCCGCAGCTGCTCGAGCGTGTTGCGAGTCGCGGTCCGGTGCGCGGACAGGATGGCGCGCACCTTGGTCTCCTGCTCCGGGGTGAGGTTCGCGGACCGGATCAGGAACGGCAGAGCCATGCCGCCGTCGCGTCCCCACGGCCCCCGCGCTCCATATCCGGACCCATGCCCTGGGCGTCGGCCGGGCCGGCGAGACCGGCCGCGCCCATCAGCATCACCACCATCGCGACCGTGACGATCCGCGCTCGCATCATCGAGACTCTCGCCCGTCCGGCGACCGGGCTCCGCATGGACCAGCAGGGCCGGCGAACAGCCGGCGGTCACGAGCCAGTCGGCTCCGTCGCACACCGTCGTGTCCTCGTCGGCCGGCTCCTCCGAGGCCTCGGCCGCCGCCGGCGGGTAGCCGCGCAGGGAGAACAGCGCCAGAGAGACCTCGGTCAACATGGCGCTGGCTTCCTCGGGGCGCATCGAAGGCGGGACATAGGTGACCGCGCGCCACACCGCTACCTCCACCCAGAGCAATGCGGCCAGGGCGAGCGCGGGAGGCGCCCGCCACGGCGGGAATCCAGCGGCGGAAGCTCGGTATCGGGCGGGTGTGCGGCACCGGCCCCCACGCCAGCACCTCGGTCACCACGGCGAGATCGCGGGTGAGCGTATCGAGCCGTCCCGCGCAGGCGGGGCAGCCATCCACATGCGCCTGCTCGCGAGGTTCGCCCAGCCCTGCCTGGAGGTGGACCAGATGCCGCTCGGTGAGGCACCGGCTCACCGCGCGTCCCCCAGCTCGGCCCGCATCCGATGCACGGCCCGGAAGAGGTGACGCTTCACGGTCCCGGGCTCAGTCCGAGCGCCGCCGCGATCTCGGGGCCCGACCAGTCTTCCAGGTGCCGGAGCACGAACACCTCCCGCTGCCGATCCGGAAGGGACCGGAAGGCCAGCCAGATCCGGCGCCGGGTCTCGCTGCTGATCGCGGAGGCTTCCGGCGTCAGGGCCCGATCGATGATCGGCACCTGCTCCACCTGGTCGCTCCAGCGCCGGAATCGCTGCCACCAGCCCGCCCGGCGGCGGTCGCGACAGGTATTCACCGCGATGCGCGTCAGCCAGGCCCCCAGTCCGTCGGCGGACCGTGGCGTCGCTCGGATTCAAGAGCCTTGACGAACACTTCCTGTATGACCTCCTTCTGCTTCCTGGCTGTCGCCGAGAAGCAGCTGGCAGAGACGCCGCAACCGCGCGGCATGGCAATAGACGGCGTCCTCGTACTCCTGGGCCGGGTCCACGCCCGTTGGACGAGAGAGCCGACCGTCTTGCTTACATTGACGAGCGACGGGAGGCGAGGGTTGACCGGGGCGAGAAAAAGAGCAGACGCGACGAGCGGTTACTGCATCCAGCCTGAGATACCCAGATAGAGGGCGGCCAGGCCCAGATACTCGTGGAGCACGCGCTCGGCCATCCGGCGATCTCGCCACCAGCCGTCCCGTGAGAAGCGCCCGTAGGGACTGGCCCGTACGATGGCTTCCACGCCGCCGCTTCCCGCCAGTACCAGATCGTTTTTACCCGGCGCGTGTGTTCGGGCGAGCTCACGAGGATGAGGCGGCGCCAGCCATGTGCACGGGCCTCCTGCCGCACGAGGGCGAGCTCGTCCTCGGTGATCCGCGCCGTCTGCTCGACGGTCACCAGAGCCGGTGCGGGAACGCCGAACCGGATCAGGGCGGCCTGCGACTCGCCCTGTATGTCCAGGCGGCGCACACCCATCTCGAGCAGCGCGGCCACGGACGCGGGATTCGCTGGGTGGAGATGATGACGCGGGGGCCCACCCCTGCTTGAAGAGATCGGCCGCCGCCTGCTCCCGGAACGGCGCGTCGCCCGCCACCACCACGAGGGCGTCGCGCGTCGGCGAGCGGATCCTCCACGACCAGGGCGCCCGCCACCGCGCGAAGCACGGGCTCGTGGATCGCCCAGCCCGCCACGGCCAGGATCACGATCACGGCGGCGATGCCCAGCAGCCGGCGACGTGTCACCGCTCGAGCTCGATCAGGTACTCCTTCACTCTCCGGGCGTCGGGGCCGTCGGGCCGAAGCGCCAGGTATCGCTCGAACGCGTCGCGGGCGCGGACATTGTCCCGGATTTGAAAGTAGAGATAGCCGAGCTGACGGAGCGGATCCGGGAAGGCGGGGTCGAGCGCCAGGGCCCGTTCATAGGCCTCGCGCGCCTGCTGCACCAGCGCCGGCCTGTCCTGGCCGTTTGGTCCGCTGCGCCTCCAGACGAAGGAGGTCGCCGTGATAGAGGTGGGCCACCGGATCCGTCGGCGTCAGCGCGAGGACGCGGTCGAGCTCGCGGCGGCCGGGCCCGAAGCGCCCGGCCCGGAACTCCAGCGCGGCATTTTCCCGCAGGGCCACCCGGGTGCGGAGCGCGTACGCGTCGCCGCGCGTCGCCAGCGTGTCGAACGACATGTCAGGAGATTTCGCCTGAAGCCATTTACGCGCGCCGGCGAGGCGCTCGTCCAGCCGGTCGCGATTATCCAGGTAGTAGGCCCTCGAGCCGGCTCGAGCCGCCCGCTTCCTGACGCAGCCGCTCGAAAGCGCGCGGCGCCTCGCGCGGATCGTAGCCCGCCTGCATCGCGAGCGCGAGGCTCTGGGCGTCCGTGTCGCGCTCGAGGTCGCGGCCATAGCCGGTGAAGGCGGCGAGATAGGTGAGAGGAAGCCCCTGGGCCGGGAAAAGGGCCGCCGCCGAAGGCGCCGCCTCCGGATCCGTCCCGGACGACGCGAAGCGCGTGCCGCTCTGACAGGTGCACGGTCTGTCGCGCCAGGATCACGGCGAGCTGGGCCTCATTGTCGAGGCGGGCCAGGAGCCCGGTGTGGACGAAGAGCCGGCCGTTGGGCAGCACGAACGCGCCGGGCGCGACGTCGCAGGAGGACGGTGACGCGGACGGGCGTGGCATCGGCCCCGGGCATGAGGCTGGCCGTCACCGCGGTGAGATATTCGTCCAGCAGGGGCTCCTCATGGACCTTGCCCGTCCTGAGCAGCCGCTCCTCCTCTCGGTCGGCCTGGTCCCGGAGGGTTTGCTCGTCGATCTCGGAGGGGATCGCGGTAGACACGTAGCCGGCGAGCAGGCAGATCACGAGCATCGGTCTCAGAAGCTTGGTCGGCGGCCTCTCCCCCTGTACGATGGCCGCGAGGAGGTGCTACCCATGCGTCGTGCACTCATCGTTTCGGTGATCATGTTGATCCTCACCGCCTGCGCGTCGTCTCCGTCGCGCCCGCAGCGAAGTGAGTTCGAGGACATCCCGGTTCCCAAAGGGCCTGACGGTGGACATGGACAAGTCCACCATCATCGAGTCGCCCGCGGTCAAGGCCGCTCGGATCTTCTACAAGGGGCGCCTGGAGCCGGAAAGCCTCGGCGCCGCGTTCCGGACTACTCTGGAGGCCAATGGGTGGCGGCATCTGTCGTCGACGACCGCGTCAGGCAAGGCGTACCACGCAGCTATACGACAAGACGGGGAACTCCCTGCAGATCCTGATCTACGAGGGCATCTACTACACGTGGGTGGAGCTCTCCGCGACCAAGTACGTGGGTAGCTCCGCGCAGGCCGCCGCTCGGCGCGACCCCCGTTCCCGCGACCCGCTAGCTGAGCCGAGTCTCCTCTCGCCCGCCCTCTCCCTCCATCGCCGAGGGGAGGGCCGGGTGAGGAGCCGGATGGCGACCGGGCCTAGGGGCGTCTCCAGGTTCGCCCCTCGCGCTCGAGGAGCGTGTCGGCCTCGCCGGGGCCCCACGTGCCGGCCTCGTAGTTGGGAAACTTTCGCGGGTCGCCCTTCGCCCACGCCTGCAGCACCGGCTCCAGCAGCTCCCAGGAGAGATCCACCCAGTCACCCCGCGCGAAGAGCGTGGCGTCGCCCTTCATCGCGTCGACCAGGAGGCGCTCGTAGGCCTCGGGGGCTCGGCCCCGAACGCCGCCTGATAGTCGAAGTCCATGTCCACCAGCTTGATGCGAGGCTCGGTGCCCGGCAGCTTGGCTCCGAACTGGAGCGAGATCCCCTCATCGGGCTGGATTCGTAAGATGAGCCGGTTCGGCTCGGCGGGGGTCTCCGGGTTGCGGCGAAACACCAGGTGCGGCGTGCGCCGGAATTGCACCGCGATCTCGCTGGTGCGCTTGGGCAGGCGCTTGCCGGTCCGGAGATAGAACGGCACGCCCGCCCAGCGCCAGTTGTCCACGCCCAGCTTGAGCGCGGCATAGGTGTCGGTGATGGACTCCGCCGAGACGCCCTTCTCCTCCCGGTAGCCGGGCACGCGCTGGCCCCCGACGAAGCCCGGCCCGTACTGGCCGCGCACCGCCACTGAATCCACCTCGCCGGGCGGGATGGGACGGAGCGCCCGCATCACCTTGGTCTTCTCGTCCCGCACCGGATCGGCGTCGAAGGTGACCGGCGGCTCCATCGCCACCAGGCACAGGAGCTGGAGGATGTGATTCTGGATCATGTCGCGCAGCGCGCCCGACTCCTCGTAATAGGCGCCCCGACCCTCCACGCCGATGGTCTCGCCCACCGTGATCTGCACGTGGTCCACGTGATTGCGGTTCCAGAGCGGCTCGAAGATGCCGTTGGCGAACCGGAAGACGAGGATGTTCTGGACGGTCTCCTTGCCGAGATAGTGGTCGATCCGGTAGACCTGATCCTCGCTGAAGACCCCGTTCACCACGTGGTTGAGGGCGCGTGACGACGCGAGGTCGCGCCCGAACGGCTTCTCGATGACGATGCGCACCCAGGTATCGGCGCCCTCCGCGCCGCGCTGGAATCCCGCCTCGCCCAGCCGGTTCACGATATGCGGGTAGAGCGAGGGCGGGGTGGAGAGGTAGAAGAGCCGGTTCCCGCTGGTCCCGCGCTCCCGCTCCACGCCCTTGATGAACTCGCTGAGACCTCCGTAGATGCCCGGATCGGCGGGATCGGCGGTGTAGTAGAAGAGCGCCTGGGCGAAGCGGTCCCACACCCGCTGCGAGGAGGCTGGATGCGGGCGAAGTCGGTGATGGCCTCGCGCATGTGCGCCCGGAAGACCTCGTTGCTCATCTCGGTCCGCGACACCCCGATCACCGCGAAGGGCTCGGGCAGCACCCGGCTCTGGAACAGGGACCACAGCGCGGGCACCAGCTTGCGCTTGGTGAGATCGCCCGAGGCGCCGAAGATGACCATCACGCAGGATTCGTCGGCCACGTCATCCCTTCCGCGTCAGCGCGCGCACGGCTTCGACCAGCTTCCCGAGCGCAGACGGCTGCTTGCCCTTGAGGTGAACCCGCGCCACCCGCCGCCCGGCCTCGGACAGGGCCTGGAGATCGCCCAGAGCCTGGGCGGCCTTGAGCGTCCCGAATCCGTACCCGGCGCCCGGGATGGCGAGATCGTCCGCATCGTCGCCGGTGAGCTGGAGAAACAGCCCGTTCGGCTTGCCGCCCTTGTGGAGCTGGCCGGTGGAGTGCAGGTAGCGCGGGCCATACGCCACGGTGGTGGCGACGTGGAACCGGTCACGCAGCTGGGTGCGGATCTCCTGCAGGCGCTCCCACGCGTCGTTGGACGGGGTGAGATAGGCCTGGATGGCGAGGTAGTCCCCGGGCTGCGCCTGCGCGAAATGAGCGCCCAGCCCCTCGGCGAAGGACTCGGGCTTGTCCTCCCGGCCCGTCATGAGGGCGAGCCGGTCTTCCTCGGCCACCACCTTCCACTCGGGGAGCCGATTCGTCTTGCGCCAGCGATCCAGGAGCTCGCTCGTCTTTTCCTTGGCCGCGGCCACATTGGGCTCGTCGAAGGGATTGACCTCGAACAGCGCCCCCGTCGCGGCGGTGGCGATCTCCCAGCGAACGAACTCGCCGCCGAGCTCGAGCACGTCGTTGAGCTCGAGGCGGATGACCGGGTGCCCGGCCCCGGCGAGCTTGCCCAGCATCGCGTCGTGCGCGCTGTCGCCCTTGAGGAGGACGGCCAGAGAACAGGCGGTCGTCTCCGTACACCGTGGGCTCCCCAGCGGCTCCGCGTCCACCGGCAGCAGGCCCTTGCCTTCCTTGCCCAGCGATTCGGCGAGGAGCTGCTCGATCCAGGATCCGAGCGAGCGGAGCCGGTCCGAGAAGACGAGAGTGACCTTGTCGCGGCCGGCGCCCGGCGAAGGCGGCCAGCGCCGCGCCGAGCCGGAGGCCGGGATTCTCGGGCGGGGGCACCTCGGCGCCGCACGCGTCCAGCATGTTTCCGGCGCGCTCGAGGAGGTTCCTCACGTCCACGCCGATGAGCGCGGCCGGAACGAGCCCGAAGAAAGAGAGCGCGGAGTAGCGCCCGCCGATGGTGGCGGGATTGCAGGAAGGTGCGCCGGAATCCGCTCTCCGCCGCGAGCTTCTCCAGCGGGGTGCCCGGATCGGTGATGGCCACGAACTGCATGCCGGGCTTGGGGGCTTGCCGGCGTCGACCTGCGCGCGGAAGAACGAATAGAGCGACATCGTCTCGAGCGTGGTGCCGGACTTGGTGGCGACCACGAACAAGCGTCCGGGGAGATTGATCCGATCGAGCGCGCGCTTCACCGCGCCCGGGTCGGTGGAGTCGAGCATGAGGAGATCGGGGAAGCCCATCTTGGAGCCGAAGGTGAGGTTCAGGACATCGGGCGCGAGGGACGAGCCGCCCATGCCCAGCAGCAAGACGTGCGTGTGCTGGAGCCGCCGGATCTCGTCCGCGAAGCCCCGGAGATCGTCGGCCGCCTCGCGCATGACGGTGGGCGCGGTGAGCCAGCCGAGGCGGTTGGCGATGTCTTCCGCATTTCCCGGCCACAGGGTGGCGTTCTTGGTCCACAGCCGCCCCGCGAAGTCCTGCCGCTCGAGCGTCTCGAGCGCGGCGCTCACCGACGGATGCCGGAGCGCATTCGGGGGAAGCGGCACGCCGGCGCGGGCGGGCTCGGTCTCGGGAGGCTTTGACGGGCGAGGCGGCTCGGTCGGCTCGGCGCCGCGGCCCTTGGCGGCGCTCGCCGGCGGCGGGTCCTTCGGCTTGCTCGCCGCGCGCGCGCCGGCGGCTCGGCCGGGCGGCCGCGAGACTTCGGCGTGTCCGTGGGATGCAGCACGGGCTGCAGCGCGTCGTCGTCGAGGGAGATCACGCCCTCGCGGCGGGTGGGCTCGTCGTCGTCGTCCCTGCCACCGGTGGCCTGGCGGATCAGCTCCGCGGCGGCGGCGGCCAGCGGGTCGGTGGGACGCGGCCCGCGCTCTTCGACGCGGGGACGCGGGGAATGGGAGGCGGAGACGGCCGCGGGGGCGGCGCGACGGGCGGCCGCGACGGCGCCGCGGGAACAGGCCGGGGAGTCGGTGTGACGGCGGCCGTGGGCGGACGCGCGGGTACGGGCGCGGGAGCCGCCGGTCGAGACCGGGCTGTCGGGGCGGGCGTCGCGGCCGGTGTCGCCGCAGGCGTTGCGCGCGGCGGCGTGGAAGGTGGCGGTGACGGCGGCGGGGCCGCGACGGGCCTGGGAGCCGCGGGCATTGCCTTGTCGGGCGCGGGAAGGCCGCCCTCGAGCTGGACGATCTTGGCCACGCGCCGGGCATGCCGCTCCTCGCCGGAGAACCGCGCGTCGAGCCACCCGCGTCGTCACTTCGACCGCGGAGGTCTCGTCCATCACGCGGGACCCGAGGCACAGCACATTGGCATCGTCGTCCTCGCGGCTCTGCCGTGCCGTGAGAGATCGTGACAGAGCGCGGCGCGGATGCCGCGGATCTTGTTGGCCGCGATGGAGGCGCCCACGCCGCTGCCGCAGACGAGGATCCCCGCGTCCACGAAGCCGCGCAGCACCGCCTGGCCGACGGCGCGCGCGAAGTCCGGGTAGTCGACCGGATCGGTGGAGAACGTGCCGAGGTCAGGATGTCGTGCCCGTCGGCTTCGAGCGCGGCCGTGATGGGGCCCTTGAGGACGAAGCCCGCGTGGTCGCAGCCGAGCGCTATGCGCATGTGTTCACCATATATCCGCCGGGACCCATTCTCTCAAGAGAGAGAGGGACCCACAACGTTGTCGTAGAGGAGGCCCTGGCGCTCCCGGGCCGCCCGGAAGGCCGCGTGGCGATCGAGGTCGGGGGCGATGACGCGACCGGCGCGCGGCCGGGAGGCGGAACCGGCGCTCCCAGCGCCTCCAGAGTCCAGAGAGGGCGGCACCGCGGCTGGAGGCCTCCACCTCGGCGGACAGCGTCAAGGGGCCGGCCGATGGCGTCGGCGAGCATTCGCGTCCAGGCGGGGAGCTCGCAGGGCGCCGCCGGAGGCGATGATCACTTCGTGCCCCGCGCCGGCCGAGCGGCGCGAGGCGCTCGTAGACCAGGGACAGGCGCAGGGCCACCGCCTCAGCAAGGCCGCCGCCACGTCGGCCGCGTCCGTGGCGAGCGACAGCCCGGTGATGGCCGCGCGCGTCGGCGCGCCAGCCCGGGCTCCGCTCACCGATGAGAGAAGGGCAAGTGGTGAGGCGGTGCGAGTCGGGCGCTCGCCGCGCGAGCGCGTCCTCGAAGGCGGACGCCTCGGGCAGAGCCAGCCGCTCGCGGCACCAGGCGAGACATTGCCGCCTTCGGAGGTGGCGCCACCCACGAGCAGAGCGAGCCGGCGTCGATCCGGTAGCGCCAGAGGCCGTTCGGGAGCGCCGCCACGTTCGGCGTGACGAGGCGCAGGGCGGCGGAGGTGCCCACGTTGAGCGCGATCCGCTCGGGTCCCGCGCAGTCCGAGCCCAGGTTCGAGCAGCCACCGTCGCCCCAGCCGGGAAACCAGGGAGTCCCGGCCAGCGCGGGCCAGCGCGCGGCCCACTCGCCCGTGAGCCCGCGCGCGGGGCATCGCCGATCGCGGGGAGCCGGTCCTCTCCGATGGCGGACTCGGCCAGCAGCGGCGCGTCCCACGCCAGCGCCTCCTGGTCGAGGGCCCGGTGCCCGAGGCCATCGGAGAACACTCACCCGGAGCGTGCCGGTGAGCCGCGCGAGAGGTATTCGGCGAAGCCGCACCGTGGCCGCGCGCGCGGAAAACGTCGGGCCGGCTCGCGCGCAGCCAGGCCAGCCGCGCGGGATAGAACGCCGCGTGCAGCGGAGCGCCGGTGCGCGCATGGGTGGCGCGCGCGTCGAGCCGGGCGCGCAGGGCGGCGGCGGCGGCCGCGCTCCGCGTGTCGGCCCAGGTGAGGAGCGGGGTGAGAGGGCGGCCCGCGCCGTCGAGCGCGAGCAGGCTGTGCCAGAACACCGAGGCGCCCACGCCCGCGATCTCGGCGGCGCGCGCGCCCGCGCCGGCCGAGGCAGCCGTTCACCGCGGCGGCCACCGCGTCCACCAGCGCGTCGGGGTCGAACTCGACGGTGCCATCGGCGGCGGTGCGCGGCGCGAAGGCCACGCGGCCTTCGGCGCCGGGCAGGGGCGCGCGGCGTGTCGAAGCACAGCCGCGCGGGCCGAGCTGGTGCCGACGTCCAGCGCCATGACGAGCATCGTTGGAGGTATATTCAACTACACAAACGCCAACGGGGAGACATCCATGACGACGATCCGGGTACTGAGTCCGCAAGGCGAGGCGCGCGCGGCCACCCACGCGGTGCCGTCCCTGCCGCAATCCTTCCGCGGACTCACGGTGGGATTCCTCGACAACAAGAAGCACAACTTCGACCGGCTCGTGCTCGAGATGGGCGAGCTCATGGTCGCGCGCTGGGGCGTGGCCCGGGTGGTGCACCGGCAGAAGGCCAACGCCGCCACCCCGCGGCGCGTGAGATCGTGGAGGCGCTGGCGAAGGAGTGCGACGTCGTCTTCGCCGGCTCCGCCGACTGAGGGTCCTGCACGTCGTGGAGTCTCCACGACACGCTGGAAGTGGCGAAGGCGGGCACGCCCGCCGGCCTCATCTCGACCACGGTATTCCAGAAGCTCGCGCTCGCGAGATGGCGGCCCTGGGCGCCACCGCGCCTGCCGCTCCTGGTCGGTCCAGCATCCGCTCGGCGGTGAGAAGCCGGAAGGCGTGAGCCGCCGCGCCGCGCAAGCCGTCGAGCAGCTGGCCAGCCTCCTGGGCCAGCCCTGAGCGCGCCTGCGGCGAGTCCACGGGAGCTCGAGCTCCCGAGGAGGACGTCTACGCGGAGTTCGTCAAGCGGGGCTGGTGCGACGGGCTACCCATCGTGCCGCCCACGCCGGAGCGCGTGGCGGCGATGCTGGCCACGGTCAGGGCGATCCCGGCCCGCTCGCTGGGCCTCATGCCGCCGCTTGTGGCGCGAGTGCACCGTCGAGAAGCTCGCCGTCAACGCGGTGATGGCGGGCTGCGAGCCGGCCTACTTCCCGATTCATCGTGGCCGCCGCGCAGGCGCTCGCTCGATCCCGCCTTCAACCTCTACGGCGTGCAGGCCACCACCCATCCGGTGGCGCCGCTGCGTCATCGTCAGCGGCCCGCTGGCCCGCGCAGATCGGCATGCACTCGGGCTCGGGCCTGCTTCGGTCCCGGCTTCCGCGCGAACGCCACCATCGGCCGCGCCATCCGGCTCATCCTCATGAACGTGGGCGGCGGCTGGCCGGGGCGGCACGACATGGCCACCCAGGGCAGCCCGGCGAAGTTCTCCTACTGCCATCGCGCGAGATCGAGGAGAGCAGCCCCGTGGGAGCCATTGCACGTCGCGCTGGGCTTCGCGGCCGAGCAGAGCGTGGTCACCGTGTACGGCGGCGAGCCGCCGCACAACGTGAACGACCACGTGTCGCACCACCGCGGCGGGCATCCTCAACAACGTCGTCGGACGTCGGCCACCACGCTCGGCTCCAATGTCGGCTGGTACATGTCGCAGAGCCCAGCTCCTGGTCGTGCTGGGTCCCGAGCACGCCGCCGACCATCGCCGGCGACGGCTTCACGCGCGCGCGACGTGCAGCGCTTCGTCTTCGAGCACGCGCGGCTGCCGCTCAGCCGGCTCAAGCTCGGCGGCATGTGGGGCATGCACGACTGGCCGCTCTGGATGCAGAAGGTCACCGACGAGTCGGTGCTGCTGCCCGCGGTGCCCTCGGCCGGACGACGTGCTTCGTCATGGTGGCCGGCGGGCCGGGCAAGCACTCCGCGGTGGTGCCCAACTGCACCTTCAGCCGCGCGGTGTCGCGCGTGGTGGATCGGGCCGGCTAGCCGCCCGCGCGGGAGGACACCCTGCCCTGCGCGAGCGCATCGTTCTGCTGGACCCTCATCGGCCTGGCGCTCGTCGTGAGCGTGGTGGACCACGATGGATGCGCGCGAGCCCGGTGGTGGCTGACCGTACCCGGCGTCGCGGTGATGGACCAGCCTCCTCGTGGCGCCCGGCGTGCGAGCGAGGCGTGGGCTCCTGCCCTTCGACCTCATCCGCGCCGTCAACGGCCGCATCGTCACCTCCGGCCACGGAGGTCCAGGCGGAGGTTCAGCCGGCACTCCGTCGGCACGCCGCTTCCACTACCTCGGTGAGCCGGCGGGGCACGCCTGCTCGAGGCGGACATCCCGAGCCGCGTCGATCACGCTCAGCGACTTCGCGCGATACGTGACTCGACGGGCTGCTGCCGGCGCTCGCTCTATCCTGGGCCTCGCCGCGGTGGTGCTCGCGCTCCGGCCGGGCGCACCCGACACGCGGGTCTTCCTCTTCTTCTCGCTCACCTGGTCCTGCACCGGCCGCGCTCTTCCGCGACGTCGTGGACCACCTATCGCTTCGAGTGCGCTCTTCCTCACCGCGTGGGCCTTCGCGCCCGCCGCTCTACCTCCACATCGCGCTCCGCTTCCCGCGGCCGCGGCCCATCCTGTACCTCCATCCCCGCGCTCATCTGGGTGCCCGTACGGCGTCTCGGCCGGTGCTCGCGCTGGCCATCCAGATGGGCCGATGACGGCGTATCGCCGAGTGGCCTGGACTGATCTCGTGCCAAGCGGTGGCCGCCGCCTACTGGGTCCCTGGCGCTCGTCGTCCTGGTCGGAAGCCTCGTGCAGTGCCGGCGTGTGGCGGGTCGAGCACCGCTGGTCCGGCAGCGCGCCAAGGTGCTCACTCGCCGGCTTCGTGGCTGCGGCCCGCTCGCTGCCCGTGCTCGGCACCGCCGACGGAGGCGGTGACGGGGCGTGACGGTGCCCTATCTCGAACCTGATCTGGCGGCTCAACGTGCTCTTCCCGGCCGCGGTGGCCTACGGGATGGTGCGCTACGACCTCTTCGACGTGCGCGCGGTGATCCGGACGGGCACCGTCTACGCGCTCGTCACCGGCGTCGTGGTGGTGGCCTATGCGGGAGCCATCACCTGGCTCGAACGTGGTCTTCGCGCGGCTCGGCATGGGGGAGCCCACTGACTTCACTGCCGCGCGGTGGTGGTGGCGCTCGCGGTGGTGCTGTTCCTCAACCCGGTCTACCGTCGCGACCCAGCGTCGTGGTGGACCGCCTCTTCTTCCGCGAGCGGCTGGATATCGGGCGGACCATGGAGCGGGTGGCCGACACCATGACCACCGCTCCTCGACCTCAATCGCATCGTCGCTCCTCCATCAGCGGAGACGGTGGACGCGTCCTGCTCCATCCGTCACGGCTGACGCGCTGCTCCTCGCTCGACGCGGAGGGGAATGTCTTCCGGCCGATGGGGCGGGCGAGCGCCTCTATTTGGCGGTTCCCGCCGACGGCTCGCTGGCGCGGCTGCTCGGCCGGCGCCCCGTGCCCCTCACGCGCGTGCGGCAGCGCAGGCCGATCCCGGAGTTCTCGGGACTGAGCGGACGGCTGCCTGCCCCAGCATGGACGCGCTTGGGCGCCGACCTGGTGGTGCCCGGTGCTCTTCGGCGGCCGTGTCACGGGCTATGCTCGGCGCTCGGGAGCCAAGCGCTCGGGAACGGCGTACACCACCGAGGACCTGCGCGTGCTCGCGCGTCGCTCGTCAACCAGAGCGCGGTGGCGCTCGAGAACGCGCGCGCGCGTACACCGCGCTGAAGGCGGCCACACCGGAGCTCGGCGCCGCGCTCCGCCGGGTCGAGATCCTCGAGTCCATCCGGACCAACCTCGCGCAAGTTCGTGCCGCGCACGGTCCAGGAGCTGATCGAGGAGGCGCCGGAGCGCCGCGCTCGAGAAGCGCGAGGTGGACGTCACCGTGCTCTTCGTGGACATCGCCGGCTACACGCGGCTGCAGCGAGCGCTTCGACCTGGACCGCGTCAACGCGGTCGTCGAGCGCTACTTCGGCGCCTTCCTCGACGAGATCCTCGCAACGGGCGGCGACGTCAACGAGACCGCCGGCGACGGGCTCATGGTGATCTTCCGCGGACGACGACCCGTGCGCTCACGCGCGCGCCGCGGTGCCACGCGCGCGCAGGGCATCCTGCGGCGGGCGCACGCGATCAACGCGAGCAGCGAGCTCAGCGTCGGCGAGCCGATCCGCCTCCACGTGGGCGTGAATTCCGGCGCGGCGGCGGTGGGCGCCACCAAGATCGAGGGCGCGGCGCGGGACGCGCTGGACGTATACGGCCTCTGGCGCGGTGACCAACGTCGCCGCGCGGCTGGCCGCGCTCGGCGAAGGTGACGCGGTGGTGCTGGGGGAGCGAGACCGCGCGGCGTCTCGGCGCGGAGCTGGATCTCGAGGACTGGGGCGAGCGGCAAGCCCGCCACGTGGACGAGCCGGTACGCGTGTTCCGCCTCGCAGTGCCGTCCACCCGGTCGGTCAGCGCCGCACGCGTGAGGCGGAGGAGGGCGGCGAGCAGGAGGGCGGCCCCGCCATTCCCGCCGGCCCGAGCGATTCGCCGAACACCATCACGCCGAGCACGGTGGCGGTGAGCGGCTCGAGCAGCGAGACCATGCCCGCGGTGGTGGCGGGGACGCGCGGAGCCCGGCGGTGAAGAGGATGTACGCGAGCGCGGTTGGCCCCACGCCGAGGTAAGAGGAGCAGCGGCCACGCCTCCGCGAGGGCCGGCGCACCGACGACTCCGCCAGGAGCACCGGCGTGAGCAGGCAGCGCGGCGAGGAGAAGGTGACGGCGGCCAGCGGCAGCGGGTCCGTCGCGCGCGAGGAGCCGCTTGGCGCCCACCGCGTAGACGGCGTAAGATAGCCCGGCGCCGAGGGCGAGCAGCGCACCCAGGAGCGAGCGGCCCGCCACCTCGCCGGGGCCGCGCGGGCCGATCACGAGCAGGGCGGTGCCGGCCACCGCCATGCCGAGCGACAGGCGCGCCGCGGACGTGAGGCGCTCGCCCAGGAAGAGCGCGGCGAGGAGCGCGATCATCAGCGGCGCGGAGCAGATGGCGAGGAAGCGCGCGGCCACGGCGACGCCGGTGAGGGTGACCGCGGTGAAGTAGCAGACCTGGTAGGCGGCCATGGCGATGCCCGCGGCCGCCAGCGGCGAGCCGTCGCCGCGCGCGCGCGACGGCGGGAGCGCGCGCGGACGAGGACGGCGGTGACGAGCAGACACGGCGCCGCCACCGCGAGCCGGGCCCAGCCGACGAGGAGGGGGCCCGCGCCCGCATCGCCGGCGGCCAGCGTCATGGTGGCGCCGGTGGTGTCCCTACGAGATCGCGGCGAGCGCGACGGGGAGAAGACCGATGAGCATCGAGGCGACGGTATACGGGAGCGGCGCGGGCGACCCGGTGGGCTTCATCGGGCTCGGCCATATGGGCGGGCCCATGGCGGGCCGGCTGATGGATGCGGGGTATCCGCTGGTGGTGCACGACGCGGCGCCGGCGGCGGCGAAGCTCTCTGCTCACGCGCGGCGCGAAGTGGGCGCCCACGCCGGCTGCGCTCGCCGCGCAGGTGCGCACCATCATCACCATCTTACCGTCGTCGCTGGAGGTACGGGTCCGTCGTCGGCGGGTCTGACGGACTCCTGGAGGGGCTGCGGGCGCGGAGCCTGCTCGTCGAGATGACGTCCGCGGATCCCGTCGGAGACGCGCGCGATGGCCGCGCTGGTGGCGGCGCGCGGCAGCACCTCATCGACGCGCCGGTCTCGGGCGGCGTGCGCGGGGCCAAGGCCGGGACCCTCGCCATCATGGTGGGCGGGGAGGCCGCGCTTCTGGAGCGGGTGCGGCCCCTGCTGGCCGCCATGGGCGACAAGATCTTCCACGCGGGTCCGGTGGGCGCCGGGCACGCCATCAAGCTGGTGAACAATACCTGCTCGGCGGTGGCGCTGGTGATGACCGCGGAGGCGGTGGCGGTGGCGGCCAAGGCCGGCGTGGATCCCGCGCGGGCGGTGGAGATCATCCAGGCCTCCTCCGGCAAGTCGAATGCCACCGAGACCAAGTTTCCCGCTTCATCCTCAACGGCGCCTTCGACGCCGGGTTTGCGGTGCGGCTCATGGCCAAGGACCTCGGCGGCTTCGAGCGCCTCGCGCGCGAGACCGGGGTGGAGTCGAAGCTCGCGACCATCGCCGCCGAGCTGTACCGGACGGCGATGGCGCGGGGCCTGGGCGAGGAAGATCACACCGCGGTGGTGCGGCTCATCGAGGAATGGACCAATACCCGGCTCCGGGCCGGATCGGGAGGAGCGCGATGACTCGGATCGGCTTCATCGGCGTGGGAACCATGGGGCTGCCCATGGCCGTCAATCTCGTGAAGAAGGGCTTCACGGTCACCGCGTTCGACGTGAACCCCGCCGCGGTCAAGGCGGCCGCCGGCGCGGGCATGGGCGCGGCTGCCTCCGCCGCGGAGGCGGTGGCGGGCGCCGATCTCGTCATCACCATGCTGCCCTCCTCGCCGCACGTGGACTCGGCCTTCACCGGCGACGGCGGCGTGCTGATGGCGGCGACGGAAGGGCACGCTCTGCGTGGACATGTCCACCATCGATCCCGCCGTCACCCGCCGCATCGCCGCCGCGGCGGCGGAGCGCGGCCTGCGCTTCGTGGACGCGCCGGTATCCGGCGGAGTGCCCGCGCCACCGATGGCACGCTGGCCATCATGGTGGGGGGCGCGCCCGCCGACGTGGAGGCGGCGCGCCCGGCGCTGGCCGCCATGGGCGCCAACGTCATCCACGTGGGGCCGGTGGGCAGCGGCGAGGTGGTGAAGCTCTGCAACAACCTCATCGCGGGCGTGGCCGCGGTGGCGGTGAGCGAGGCGTTCCGGATCGCGGAGGGCTTCGGGGTGGACCCAAAGGTAGTGACCGAGGTGATCTCCAAGTCTTCCGGCAACACGTGGGTGATGGAGAACATGCATCCCGTTCCCGGCCTGGTGGCGCGCTCGGCCTCGACCAGCGAGTACCGGCCCGGCTTCATGACCGACCTCATGTGCAAGGACGTGGGGCTCGCGGTGGACGCGGCCCGCGGCTTGCGCATCCCCTGTTCGTGGCGCCGGCGGCTCAGCAGGTGTATCGACTCGCCTCCTCGCATGGCCTGGGCCGCATGGACTTCACCAGCGTCTATACCTTTCTCAAGCCATCGGCGGAGAACGCGCCCGTCTAGCCGGGAGACTTTCCGCTCGCGATCCGGATGATAGGATAGGGCTCGGGAGCCCCTTGGGTGATTCGCCGCCGCCCCGTTCTCCTCGCCGCCGCCATCGTGATCTTCTTGATGGTGATCGCCGGGCTCTGGGCCCTTCCGGAGCTGGTGCGCCGGGTGGCGGTGGATCAGGCTGGTCAAGGTCACCGGGCGCCGGGCCACCATCGAGGACGTCGACCTCAACCTCTTCACCGGCTCGGTGGCGGTGAAGGGGTTCCGTCTGGCCGAGCGGGTGGGCCCCGAGCCTTTCGTGCAGTTCGAGCGCCTGGAGGCGAGGGTCTTCCTGCCTGCGCTGGTGCTCCTCGACGTCCGCCTCCGCCACGTGGGCCTCACCGGCCTCACCGCGCGGGTGATCCGCACGGGAGAGAACGAGTTCAACTTCTCCGACATCCTCGCCCACCTGCCGAAGAGCGAGGCCAAGGAGACGAAGGCGAGCCGATTCACCGTCACGCTCGACCAGATCGCGCTCGCTCGCTCCCGGCTGCACATCGAGGACCGCGCGGTCACGCCGCCGGCGGACTGGTCGCTCCAGAGCCTCGACGCCGAGGCCTTGTCGGTGACCACGCGCGAAGGCCGCCCCGGCCGGGGCACGCTGCACCTTCGCTCCGGCGAGGCGAGCATCGAGCTCGCCAAAGCGGTGTTCCAGCTCTCACCGCTCGCGGCCGCGGTGACCGTGAAGCTGGCCGGCTTCGACCTCACCCGCGTGGTGCCGTACATTCAGAATCCGGACCTCTCGCTCGAGAGCGGCGTGCTGGCCGCCACCCTCGAGGGCTCCTTCAAGCGGACGGGCGGCAAGGTGGAGGAGCTACGGGTGGCGGGCGAGATCGGGCTGGACCGCTTCGCGGCGAGCCACAGCGAGACGCCCGGACGATCGATCGGAATCGCGCGGCTCGGCGTGGGGATCGGGAAGGTCGACGTCCTCGCCCGCACCGCGGTGATCTCCAGCGTCGCGATCGAGGGGCGGACCTCGGCATGGTCCGGCGGTCTTCGGGCCAGATCGATCTCCTCAGGCCCTCGGCCGCTTCATCGAGCGGCGCGCCGCCGAGGAGCGGGAGCGCGCCGCTCGAGGTCGCCCGGCGCCGCCGGCTCGCCCGCGCCCACTGCGCCCGCCGAGGGGCCGGAGCCGGAGTGGCAGGTGAAGGTGGAGCGGATCACCATGGGCGGGAGCCGGATCCAGCTGCTCGACGAAGGTGTCTCGCCGCCCGCCCAGTGGCGCCTGGAGGAGCTCGCCGTCAAGCTCACCGGGCTCTCCAACATGGCCGCCGAGGCGCCGGCCACCGGTGAGCTCAAGGGGCGGCTGGGCGGTCGGGCCAGGCCCGGCTCGCGACTCTCGCGGTGGAGCTGGCGCGGTTGCGGGTGGCGGCGCCGCTGGCCGCGCTCGCGCGCGTCACGCTCACGGATCTCGACGTGGCCGCGTTCAATGCCTATATGCCGTCGAATGTGCCCGACCTCCGTACCGCGGGCCTCTTCTCCACCGAGCTGGAGCTGGACGTGGCTCGGCGCGAGGGGACCACCGATCTCGCGGTGGCCACCGCGACAGGCTCGGTGCGCTTCGCCGATCTCGTCCTGTCCCGCCGGGGAGTGGCCGAGCCCATCGTCAACCTGCCCAAGCTGGCGCTCGGCATCACCAAGGCGGACCTGGTGACCCGCAAGGTGGTGCTCGGCACGCTCGAGATCGACGGGCTCGAGGCCCGGATCACGCGTGACCCGGACGGGAAGCTGGATGTGCTGACCCTGCTCGAGGAGGCGAAAGCCCGGAGCGCGTCCGGAGCCCGCCCGGCGGCGGCGCCTGTCGCCCCTGTCGCGTCGCCGGCACCCGCTGTCGCGGCGCCGCCTCCCTGGGCGTGTCGCTCGATCGGTTCGCGCTCAAGCACGGCAGCGGAACCTGGAATGACCTCGCGGTGGCACCCGTTGCCGTGCTCAAGGTGAGCGACATCTCCGTCACCGCCCGCCGGCTGCTCTGGCCGACGGTGGGCAACCCCGGCACCCGGCCCGGAACCCTTCGGGTCACGGCGGGGCTGCCCGGAGGCGGACTGTTCCTGGTGGAGGTGCGAGCGTCGTTCGATCCGCTCGACCTGACCTTCCAGATCTCCATGCTGGACGCGCCGATCGAGCCCTACCAGGCGTACTTCCCGTTCCCGGCGCAGTTCAAGGGCTTGTTCAGCGGGGACAGCAACAATCACGTGAAGATCGAGAACGGCAAGCTGATGGCCGCCTCCCAGGGCAATGGCTACGCCAAGCAGATCGAAATCCGCGAGCCCAGCGCCGAGAACCCCGCCCTCACCCTCGAGCGGATGGAGATTCGCGGGGTGGACTTCTCCTGGCCCAACTACGCCTTTGTCAGCCTGGTGAGCTTCTTGCGTCCCGAGACCCGCGTCGAGCGCATGCGGAGAACGGCTCCCTCAACCTCCGGCGCATGTTCGAGCCCAAGCCCAAGTCCCCCCGGAGCAGGAGCGGGAGAAGAAGGGAAGAGGAGGCGAAGAAGGCCGCACGAGGGGCGCGGCGGAAGAGAAGAAGCCCGGGCTCATGGAGACCATGGTGCTGGACTTCGACCGGATCGTGATCGAGGAGGGCTATACGCGCTTCCTCGACCACACCACCAAGCCCGCCTTCTCGCAGGACATCGGGCACCTCGCGCTCACCGTCCGCAATGTTTCCAATACGCGGGACGGGCGCCGGTCCACCCTGGCCATGCAGGGCATCGTGGGGGCGACTCCGCGCTGGACATGCGGGGAGAGCTCTCCGGCCTGGGGGACGACTCTTCGCCGACCTGGTGGGCGAGCTGCGCGACTTCAGCGTGGCCAGCGCCAATCCCTACGCGGAGAGCATGCTCGCGTGGTTCGTGAAGCAGGGAAAGCTGGGGCTGCGGGTGCACTACCGCATCGAGCACGATCATCTCACCGGCGACAACGAGATCGTGGTCAAGAATCTCCAGGTGGCCAAGGGACCGGAGTCCGACGAGGTGCAGAAGCGCATCGGCCTCCCCTCGGGCTCATCGTCGCCATGCTCAAGGATTCGAGCGGCGACATCACCTTCCAGGTCCCGATCTCGGGCTCGCTGTCCGACCGGCAGCTGGACTGGGGAGAGACCATCTGGTCGGCGGTGAAGCAGGTGCTCCTCAAGGCGCTCGCCTCGCCCTTCAGCGCCATCGGCCGGCTCTTCACGGGCGGCGGCGCGCGACGGCGAGAAGGTGGAGGAGGTCGAAGGTGGATCCGGTGACGCTTCCCGCGGGGTCGAGTGTCATCGGGCCGGCCATGGAGGGCATCTCGACCGGGTGGGCGAGTTTTTGCGCAAGACTCCGTTCGTGAAGCTCACCCTGGTGCCGGTGGCCACCGCCAAGGACCTCGAGAGCCTCAAGGCCCAGGAGCTCACCGCCAAGATCCAGCGCATCCAGCGGGAGCGCGGAGTCGCCAACTATGCGCGCGCGGTGGGCATCTACTACCGCGATCAAAGTATCGAGGGCCCCATTCCCGCCACCGCCGAGGAGCAGCTGGTAGTTCTCCGGGCGCGGGAGGAGGTGTCCGAGGTGCGCGTGAAGGAGATGCTCGATCGGCGCTCCGGTGCCACGCGGGAGCTGCTCATGAAGGCGGAGGGGATCCCCGCCGAGCGATTGCGCCCCGGCGAGGCGAAGACGCTTCCCGCCGAGCCCTCCGACGGGCGCGTGGAGTTCGCGATCACCGCCGAGTAGCCGCGCTCACACGTCTCGCGTCGCCGTGCTATGATCCGGCCGGTCGAGGAGGAGGATTCGAGGTGCCCCACTACGTCATGCTGAGCACGCTGAGCGAGTCCGGCCGCCGGGTCCTGCGCGAGCGTCCGGGCTGGATCCGCAAGGTGAATCGCGAGCTCGAGGCGAAGGGCGCGCGGGTGCGCGCGCAGTTCGCCCTCCTCGGCCCCTACGATTTCGTGACCATCCTCGAGGCGCCCGACAACGAGACCGTCTGCGCCGTCTCCATCGAGATGGGCGCGCGCGGCTCGGTGCAGATGATGACCATGCCGGCCATTCCGCTGGACACCTTCATCAACAGGCTGGGGGGACGGAAGACGTCCAGGTCCGGCCGGAGGGCCCGCCGCTGAACGTTCTCGCGCTCCACCCCGACAAGTGCACCGGCTGTCTCCGCTGCGAGCTGGCCTGCTCGTACATGCAGACCGGCACCTTCCAGCCCGCCAAGTCCGTCATCCGCGTCTCCCCCTTCGAGGGCTACACTTCCTACGCGCCGTACACGTGCACCCAGTGCGCGGAGGGCTGGTGCATGACCGCTTGTCCGGTGGGCGCGATCCAGATCAATGCCGCCGGGGCCAAGGACGTGCTCGACGACAAGTGCGTCGGCTGCAAGCTCTGCACCATCGCGTGCCCCTACGGGACCATGTTCTTCGATACCGACACCTACAAGGCGTACAAGTGCAACCTCTGCGGCGGCGCGCCTGCCTGCGCGGAGGCCTGTCCGACTCAGGCCATCACCTTCGAGGAGGGGCCCACCCGCGACTGGCTCGGCGACTTCGCCGCCCAGCGCACGGTCCACATCCTCGCGCGGGAGATCGCGTGATGGCCCGCCACCTCATCATCGGCGGCGGCACCGCGGGGCTCAACGCCATCCGGACTATTCGGGAAGAAGATGGAGGCGGCTCGGAGATCACCTTGGTCTCGATGGAGCGCCCTATTCGCGGATGGTCCTGCCGTACTACCTCGGGCGAGACCATCTCCGAGTCGCACGTCTTCACCGCCACGCCCGGCCTCGCTCGCGGCGTGGAAGGTCAAGACCCTGATCGGGCGCAAGGCGGCCGGCGCTCGACACCAAGGCCAATACGCGTGACGCTCGACGACGGGAGCGCGGTGGAGTACGACGACTGCCTCGATCGCCACCGGCTCGCGGGCGGCACGGCCGCCCATCCCGGGCGCGGACGGGCCGGGCGTGCCATTCCTTCTGGACGCTGGACGAGGCGCGGAATGTGATCGCGCAAGTCACGCGCGGTAGCAGGGTCGTCATGGTCGGGGCGGGCTTCATCTCGTTCACCATCCTCAACGCCATCCTCGCGCGCGGCGCCAAGCTCACCATCGTGGAAGTGGCCCCGCGCATCCTGCCGCGGATGGTGGACGACGATCTGCGCGGGGATCGTGGACCAGCTGGCTGCGCCGGCACGGCGTCGAGATCCGCGCGGGGCCACCGTCACCAAGGTGGAAGAGGTGAAGGGCAAGCGGAAGCTCTCCTTCAAGACGGGCGCGCCCATCGTGGCCGACGCGGTGATCATGGCCACCGGCATCCGGACCAATCTCGAGTGGCTGAAGGACTCGGGCCTCGAGACTGGCGCAGGACGGGCAGGGGGCATCGTGGTGGACGATCACCTCCGCTCGAGCGTCAAGAACGTCTATGCCGCCGGCGACGTGGCGCGGGGCAGGAACCTGGTGACCGGCGCCGCCGAGGTGCACGCCATCGAGCCCACCGCGCAGGAGCACGGCCGCGTGGTGGGGGCCAACATGGCCGGCCGCGACGTGGCCTATCGCGGCAGCCTGCTCATGAACATCGTGGAGGTCTGCCACCTGGACGTCGCGTCCTTCGGCCAGTGGGACGGCAAGGGACCGGACGTCTTCACCGGCATTCGCGCCCGAGCGCTCGCAGTACCGCAAGCTCCTCTTCCACGGCGGCCGGCTCACCGGCGCCATGATCTGCGAGGCCCGCGGACGACATCTGGACCACCAACGACGTGGGCATTCTCAAGGGCCTGGTCCAGACCGGCGCGGATCTGTCCGCGTGGAAGGCGCATCTCGCCGCGCGATCCCTTCGACGTCAAGCCGGCCTTCATGGCCACGCGGACGACGGCGGCGCTGCTGCCGCGAGACCATCCTCGGCCGGCCTTCCCATTCACCCTCGCTTCCCCAATCGGTGGCCACACGATGAGCCCGACCGCGACGGCAACCGCGCACCGCGAAGACGACCACGCCCGCGCCGGCCCTCACCGGCGGCTACGCCGGCAAGCTGCTCCGCGTGAACCTCTCCACCGGGAAGATCTGGACCCAGCCCTGGACGCCTGAGGAGATGCGTGACCGCGTGGGCGGCATTGGTCTCGGCGCCCATATCCTCTGGGAGGAGGTGCCGGCCAAGGTCCACTGGGACCATCCGAGAACCGCCTCGTCCTCGCCACCGGACCCCTGGCGGGGCTGCCGGTGTGGGGCACCGGCGGGCTCACCGTGGTCACCGCGGGGCGCCATGACGGACGGCGCCACCTCCACCAATGCCAACGGATTCTTCGGCGCCTCGCTGAAGTTCTCCGGCTACGACGCCATCGTCATCCAGGGACAGGCCAAGAAGCTGTCCTACCTCTACATCAACGACGGGGTGGTGGAGATCCGCGACGCGGCGCACCTCAAGGGCAAGGACACCTGGGAGACGCAGCAGGCGCTGGAGACGGAGCACGGGCTCAGTCGGCCATCGCATGAGCGTGTACGGGCCGGGCGTGGCGGGGAGAATCTCGTCCGCTTCGCCGCCATCCACGGCGACTACGGCCACGTGGCGTCCAAGAACGGCTGCGGCGCGGTCATGGGAGAAGAAGAAGCTCAAGGCGGTGTGCATCGTGCGCGGGACCGGCGGACTCCGCGCGCACGATCCGCGCGGGCTGGTGCAAGCCGCCGACGACATCGCCCACGATCTCAAGACCGATCCCGCCGACGCAGACGCTGCTACAACTGGGGCACCCTGCCCGGCGTCTCCAACCTCTACAAGCTCGGCGTGCTCCCGATCAAGAACTACACCACCAACCTCACCACGGTGGACATGACGGAGTGGGAGCCGGCCAAGCTGCGCGCGGGATTCGACCACCGCGGGCATCAGTGCAATGCCTGTGGCATGCACCACTGCCATATCAGGTCATCGGCAAGGGAAGCACGCCGGCGAGCGGGTGGACGAGCCGGAGTACGAGGGGCTGGTCGGGGGCGGGGTGGCAGATCGGCCTCACCGACAAGGAGGCCATCACCTGGCTCAACACGCGGCTGGACCGCGCCTGCGTGGACGTCAACGAGTTCGGCTGGGTGTGCGGCTGGGTGATGGAGTGCATGGAGAAGGGCTACCTCACCGAGAAGCAGGTCGGGTTCCGACTCAAGTGGGGCGATGCCGAAGGCGCCTACCGCCTGCTGCAGATGATCGTCAATCGCGAGGGCTTCGGCGACGTTCTCGCGGAGGGCGTCAAGCGCGCCGCCGAGAAGGTGGGCGGCGAGGCGGCCAAGTGCGCCATCTACACCATGAAGGGCGCCGCGCCGCGCGGGCACGACCATCGCGGTCGCTGGGACGAGATGCTCGACACCTGCACCTCGTCCAACGGGACCATGGAAAGCGCCAACCCCACCTTTCCCACCGAGATCGGCGCTGCCCGGCCGCATCACGCCCTTCGACGGCGAGCAGGTGGCACGCCTGACCGGCGGCATCCTGGGCCGGCGGCACTTCGAAGGACTCGCTGGGCGGCTGCTCGTTCACCTTCCGCACGCGCATCCGAGACTGCTGGCCCGCGCGCTCTCGGCGGCGACGGGCTGGAACTACACGCTGGCGGAGGCGATGCGCTTCGGGCGGCGCACCGCCGCCATCCTGCGCGCCTTCAACCTGCGCTGCGGCATCGGCACCCGCGGTGGAGTACCCCTCGGAGCGCTACGGCTCCCAGCCGGTGGACGGCCCCGCCAAGGAGCACAACGTGATGGCGCAGTGGGAGCGGATGCTCGACGTCTGGTACGAGACCGTGGGCTACGACCGGAAGACCGGCAAGCCGAAGAAAGAGACGCTGGACAAGCTCGGGCTGCAATGGCTCGCGAAGGAACTCTGGAAGAAGTGATTGGCGAGCCGCAGCCACCAGGCGAGGCGAGCGGATAGATGATCGGGTTCCCGAGCGGAGCGAGGGCAGTCCAAGTCCGATGGGGCTCTCGACATCACGATCGAGGTCACCACCTGGGTCACCAAGCAGGTGGGGGGACGGCTCCGGTACCAAGGTATTCGACGAGCCGTTCGTGGCCGGCGACACGGTGCGCGCGGTGCTCCGGCGCTTCTCGCGCCGCTTTCCGGAGCTGGACGCGGCACTGTGGAATCCGGACCGGACCGACCTCGGCGAGCCCATCGAGGTGGTGGTCAACGACGCCGTGCTCGGCGTGCATCACAGCCTCGACACGCCGCTCGAAGGCGGCGAGCACATCACCCTGCTGGGCCAGTTCATGGGCGGCGCCGATCCGCCGCTGCCCGAGTACCGTCTCCGGGCGCGGAACACCTCCAAGGAGAGCGAGAACGCCATCCACCACGACGGGGTGGCCCAGAAGTATGGCTTCGGGGGCGGGCTCGTCCCCGGCGTCACCGTCTATGCGTACATGACCCATCCGTTGGTCGCGGCCTGGGGGCCGGAGTGGCTGGAGCGGGGAACGGCGACCGTGCGCTTCGTCAAGCCCGTGCTGGACGAGGACGAGACGCTCGTGGCGGGCACCGCGAGTCGGCCTGCGGGCGGCCCGCTCAGCGCGACGGTCACGGTGTCGACGGGATCGGGCGGACTGTGCTCGACCGGGACCGCGACCTTGCCCGATTCGCTTCCCTCCGCTCCGGATGCGTCCCGGTATGAGACGGCGCCGTTGCCCTCGACGCGGCCGCCCGCGCTGGGAACCTATCTGGCCGCCCAGAAGACGCTCGGCACCCCGGTGAACCGGTATGACGAGGCGGCCGCGGCTGCGTGGCTGACCAAGGTCTCCGACGGCCTCCCGCTCTACCGCGGGCGCGAGGGCTTCATTCACCCGGCCTCTACCTCGACCAGGCCAACAAGGCGCTCTCGCTCAATGTAAAGCTCGGCCCCTGGATCCACGTGGGCAGCGTGATCCGGCATCTGGGCGCCGCCCGGCTCGGGCAGACCCTCAGCACTCGCGGCGGCGTCCGGTCGGTGTTCGAGAGGAAGGGGAAGGAGTTCGTGGAGCTGGACCTCCTGATCCTCGCCGACGGGCGGCCCGTGGCCCACGTCCTCCATACCGCGATCTTCCGGCTGCCGCTGGTCTCCTGACCCCCGACTGCCCTGCCGGCAGGGCAGTGGTGAAGAACTGAAATCCTTGCTAAATATGGCGGATTTCGAGCTTTTCCTTGACTCCCCTGATTGTCTCTGATAAGTTGCGCCCTTAGGGCCCTGAGCTGTTCCTCCCATTCTGGGGCCTGCGAGGTCATGATGGCGCAAACCGTTGGATTCATTGGACTTGGAATCATGGGCCGACCCATGGCCAAGAATCTGCTCAAGGCCGGCTACCCCTGGTCGTGCACAGCCAATCCTAGCTGGGACAGCTTCATAAAGCGGGAAGTACTTCAGCGCGCGCGAGAAGGTTCCTGCAAACGCTTCGCGGTCGGCTGATCCTGTACAACGCTGAACTTGTCAAGCAGCATGCCGTTTTTGGATCGCCTTTGACGCCGCCGACCGTGCATTGCAAGAAGTGCTCAGCATCCGGCAACGAGGCTCGCGAGTGCGTGACACGCAGCTCGAGCAGGTAGTCCTGTGGGACTCTATAACAGCCCTGGCTCGGGCCATGCCCTGAAGGCAAAGGTCGACTCCCGGACGCTGGAGCACTATTACCGCGAGCTCTGGTCAGCTTGCGGGATCGGACGCCCGCCCAGCGCGGCAGCTCTTTGTCGCCAATTGATTCGGCTCTGCCAAACTTGATGCTTCAGGGCCGCTTGGTCGAGGCTGGCGGCTAGGGCGCATGGCCTGGATCGAGCCGCTGAGCAGGAACGGGCGCGACACTATTGAAATCAGGATGGCTGCACGCGGTCTTGCGCGGCTCTGCGTTGATTTCGCAGGGCGCTTGAAGATGCGGAGACTCTGGTCACGCGCGATCACCGCATCCAAAGACAGAGTGGGGCGCTGTCGAAAGAGACCTTCAACGTATCGTGGCCTCACCGCTTGCTCAGTGCCAGCCATACCAGGGGCGGTGGCCGAGGCTCTCGTGGAGTACGATCTCTGGGGCAACGGCTCAGCGATCCTCGGTGGCAATGTGGGTTCCGAGGAGATCCGGCCTACTCAATTGCGCTGATCAACGGTGGCCGCGTGGGCGAGGCGGCACGGGCCCTGGAGAGCGTGGTTCAGGCGCGCCGGGAAGCGGGCGTTGGTGAGAACTCAAACAGATGTAGCGGAACCGCGCGCACTGCTCGCTGCGGCTCGAGGGGCGTTGTGGGCGACCGAAAGGGCTCTGTGACTTTGGCGCTGTACCGATCCTGGTCGCCCGTCCCTGACACTGACGAGAGACCGGGGGCCGAGCCGCCGCCGACCTGAGACTGCGGTGGATCCTCACTGCCTACATCGGCCTGCTGGCCGATGTGCGGGGTACTCGAATCGAGACCGACGCTGGCGCAGATGCGGCGGCAGAGGCCTTCGACTAGCTGACGCTGCGCGTGGGCGTGGTGCAGCGAGCGCTGGACGAAGTAGCGGCGCGGTTGCGGCGCGTGATCCAGGCTGACCGACGGTCCGCCGACAGCAGGATGTCAGGAAGCAGATCAGCGCGCTCTACGGACATCTCGCTCACCAACTCTCTCGGCCTACCGACCGGTGATCCGAAAAAGCGTCGCGCGTCTGCGGACCGAGCTTCGGATAAGCTCGAGCCTGGTGGTCGCACGCTCGCGATGAATCACCAGTGATTTCCAGCTATGCGCTGCTGACGAATCCCGATTTGCCACGGTAGACGCGGTGCGTGGCGTCGCTACGACTGGGCGAGGCAATGATTTCCACGTACATCACGCCCGACCGCACCTTCGTGTGTGGGCGATCCCGGCTCAGGACTGCGGCTTTTGGTAACTCTCCCCGTGGGCGACCAGTGCCAGCCGCGGATGTGGCCGAGCTGAGAAAGCGCTGGAACCCAGCGCCACCACCGTCGAAGATGAGATCCCCGCTTTCGATGTCGCCGTGAGCGCACAATCTGTACTGCCTTCTTCTCGAGCCGGTCCGGGCGGGCTGGGGCGCGCCCAGAGCCCCTGGCGGTGGTGGCGAACGGCCCGCTCGCCCAGGCGCCCTCGCGCTCCTCGTCACAAGCCCTGTGAGTCTCCGACCGAGGGCAAACCGGTTTTCTCCCGCTACCGCCGCGTGCCCTGGCTCGTCCGGGACCTACGGTCACCGTCCGCCGGGTCCGTGACGTCGCTCGGGACGTTGCGACGCCTGCCCTCGGTGAGCCTGGCCGCCGCCTCTTCGTTGGCTTCCTCTCTGGCGATCCACTATTCAGCGAGTGGCACAGGCGCGTCGTGCCGCCTCCGTGAGGCCTCACCGGTGACGCCAGCCAGGGCGCTGGGGGTCACGATCCGCGGCGCGACAATCACGCTCAGGAGCACGCCCAAGCTTGAGGGAATGGACTCGAGTCAGCTCGCTATGCTGCCACCGCTGCCGGACACGGCTGACGAGATCCGGCATCGCGCTCACCTTGGGGCCGACCCGTCAGCGAGACGTGTTCCCGGCGCGCGCGCTAACGAGCAGTCGGTGTTGAGCGGCGAACCTGCCATCGTGTGATCGCCTTCATACCCATGGCCCAGGCCGGGAGATCTCGACGGGCTCACCCAGCCGGCGCTTGCCCTGACGGCGCTCGGCGTGGCCCATGTGGAGGGCGACGGCCTCCTGACCGTGGAGAAGATCCTGGCCTGCGGCTCAACGCCGACCGGGCTGTCCTGTCGGCCTGTAACACGGCGGCGGGCAGTGCTGCGGCCTGAGGCTGCCCTGGGGACTGGGCCGGGCTTTCTACGCGGGGCGCGGGCGCTACTGGTCAACTGGCCGGTGGAGACCACCCTCGGCGCGTGATCCTGACGACTGATCTCTTCGGCGCCAGCGCCAGGAGCCGGCACTGACCGCGCGCGCGCGCTCCAACAGACGATGAATTGCCATCACAACGGTGGTGCCTGCAGATCCTCGACCGGTAAGGTTGTATTTCTCCAGCTATGCGCACCGATCTTCTGGCGCCATTCACGCTCGTGGGTGACGGGGACAGTGAATAGTCCGTGGTTACGTGTTGCGGTGATCGTACTGAATGATCAACCGGCGGTTGCGCGGAGGATGCCATGAAGGCTCCTGAGTGCATCCCTATCAGAAATCAGAGCGCGAGGTACTGGGCCCGGATGGCCGTCTCGTCCTGTCGGAATGCCGCGACGGTTCCCTCGTAGCGGATGCGGCCCTTCTCGAGGACGTAGACGCGGTCGGCCAGGTCGAGGCAGAAGTCCACGTTCTGCTCGGCGAGCAGGATGGTCAGGCCCGTCCTGCTTGAGCCGGGCGATCTGCTCCTTGCAGGTGGTCGACGACCAGCGGCGCCAGGCCCTCCGAGGGCTCGTCGAGGAGCAGCAGCTCCGGGTTGCCCATGAGCGTGCGCGCGATCGTGAGCATCTGCTGCTCGCCGCCGGAGAGGAAGCCGCCCTGGCGGTCCACCAGCTCGCGGAGCTTCGGGAAGAGGTCGAAGACGCGCTCGAGCGTCCAGCCGCCGTCCCGCCGCGGCTCGCGCGCGGCGACGTCGAGGTTCTCCCACACCGTCAGATCGGCGAAGATGCGCCGGTCCTCGGGCACGAAGCCGATGCCGAGCGTCGCGCGATCTGGTACGGGCTGCCTGCCGCTGACGTCGCGGCCCTTCCACATGCACCCGGCCTCGCGCGCGGCGGCGTCAGGCCCATGATGCTGCGCATGGTCGTGGTCTTGCCCACGCCGTTCCTGCCCGAGCAGGCACACGCACTCGCCCGCGGCCACGTCGAGCGAGACGCCGAAGAGGACCTGCGACAGGCCGTAGGAGGTGTAGATCTCCTCGACCGCCGAGGATCGGCGCCGCGCTCATCGCCGCTCTCCCCAGGTACACGCGGCGCACCTCCGGATCGCGCCGCACGTCCGTCCGGCGTCCCGTCGGCGATGACCTCGCCCTGGTGGAGCACCGTGATGCGGTGGGCGATGGAGAAGACCACCTCCATGTCGTGCTCGGTGAAGAGCAGCGTCAGGCCGCGCTCGCGCGCGATGCGCTCGATGAGCGCGGATGGACTCGCGCGTCTCCTGCGGCCGACATGCCCGCGGTCGGCTCGTCGAGCAGCAGGATCTCGGGCTCGAGCGCCAGCGCGATGCCGAGCTCGAGCTGCTTCTGGTTGCCGTGGGAGAGGAACCCGGCGACCTCGCCGGCCTTGTCGAGGAGGCCGACCGATTCGAGCAGCGCCTCGGTCTCGTCGCGGTAGAGGCGCTCCACCGGCGTGAGCAGGTTCCAGCCGCGGCCGCGGTGGCAGAGGAACGCCGCCTGGATGTTCTGGAACACGGTGAGCCGCGGGAAGATGTTGGTGCGCTGGAACGAGCGGCCCATGCCCAGGCGGCAGAGGTCGTGCGGCGCGATGCCGGTGACGTCGCGGTCCTTGAAGACCACGCTGCCCGGCGTCCGGGCTCGAGGTGGCCGGTGATCGAGGTTGAAGAGCGTGGTCTTGCCCGCGCCGTTGGGCCCGATGATGGCGCTGATCGAGCCCTGCGGCACGCTGAAGCTGACCCCGCCGACGGCCTGGAAGCCGTCGAAGCTCTTCGTGAGATCGCGGACCTCAAGCAGCCTGGCGCCTCCGCCGCAGCTCGGCGCGCCGCCGATCCCAGCCGCGCCCGGCGATCCCGCCGGGGAACACGAAGAGCAGCACGATGAGGATCGTGCCCAGGACGAGCGGCCAGTACTGCGTGTAGGAGACGATCTGCTGGTTGAGCCAGATGAGGACGAGCGCGCCCACGCGCCGGGCCGCAGAAGGTGCCCATGCCGCCCAGGAGCGTCATGATCAGCACCTCGGAGGACTTGGTCCAGTACGCGAAGTCGGGGAAGACGCCCGCGGTTGAAGATGCCGAAGAGCCCGCCGGCGAGGCCCGGCGAAGGCGCCGGCGACGACGAAGGCGGCCAGCTCGTAGCGGCGCACGTTGACGCCGATGAACTCGCGCGCGCTCGGGGTTCTCGCGGATGGTCGGTGAGCATGCGGCCGAACGGCGAGCCGACGATGCGGCAGAGCAGCCAGAGAGCACAGCGCCGACGAGGACGAGGCGTGAGAAGTAGAAGTAGTCCGACGTCCGGTAGCCGCCCACGAACGGCGAGCCGGCGCGGCCAGCGCGCTCCAGCCAGTCGAAGTCCGGGTAGGGGATCTCCGGCATGCCCTGCTCGCCGCCGGTCACCTCGTTCCACTTGAAGCAGATCGCCCAGACGATCTGGGCGAAGGCGAGCGTCAGCATGGCGAAGTAGATGCGGGTGAGGCGCACGCAGAAGAAGCCGAAGACGAGGGCGAAGAGCCGCCGCCACCAGCGCCGGCCGCGGGGAAGGCCAGCAGGAACGGCACGCCCAGCTTCTTCATGAGGATGCCGGTCGGTGTAGGCGCCGATGCCGAAGTACGCCGCGTGGCCGAAGGAGACGAGGCCCGGTGTAGCCGACCGAGCAGGTTGAGGCTCGTGGCGAACAGCGCCCAGATGACGACGTCGTTGGCGAGGAAGGTGTAGAAGCGCGAGCCCGACGGCCGGCACGAAGAGCGCCGCCAGCGAGGACGACGAGCGCCCAGGGGACTCGCGCGGCTCACTTGAGCGGCCGCCCCGAGCAGGCCCCACGGCCGGATGATCGAGCACGGCGGCCATCAGGGCGAAGATCGACGAAGATCGGAGAAGCGCGGGAAGAAGAGGATGCCGAACGAGAGCACCTGGCCGTAGATGAGCGCGCCGAGGAAGGTGCCCCAGAACGAGCCCGAGGCCGCCGATCACCACGACCACGAAGGCCTCGACGATGACCTCGGTGTCCATGCCGGGCACGATGGCGCGCATCGGCGTGATGAGCGCGCCGCCGAGCCCGCCGAGGAACGACGCGAGCACGAACACGCCGGTGTAGAGCGCGTCGACGTTGCACGCCGAGCGCGCCCAGCGTCTCGCGGTCGAGCGCGGCGGCGCGGATGAAGCGGCCGGCGCGCGTGCGCTGGAGCACGAACCAGAAGCCGAGCGCGATGGCCGGGCCGAGGAGGATGATGAACAGGTTGTAGTACGGGATGGTCGCGCCGACGGCGAGAGCGCCCGGTCAGGCCCGGGCGGCCGGCTCAGCGACTTCTGCTGGGTGCCCCAGATGATCTTGCGCCACGTCGCCCAGGACGAGGACGAGCGCGTAGGTGAAGAGGAGCTGGTACAGCTCCTCCTTGCCGTAGAGGTGCCGGAAGAGAAAGCGCTCTGACGACGCCGCCGAGCGCGGCGACTGCCCGAGCGCCGCCACCGAGCGCGGCCAGCCAGAAGCATGCCCGGCCCGGCGCCGAGCCACTGCACGAATCTGGTAGGCGCCGTAGGCGCCGAGCATGTAGAAGGTGCCGTGGGCGAAGTTGAGGACGCGCAGCACGCCGAAGATGAGCGACAGCCCGGAGGCGATGAGGAACAGGAACATCGCGGCCGTAAGGCCGCTGACGACTCTGCGAGAAGACGAAGGAAATATCGGGCATCGAGACGAGGGACTCCGGTCCCCAGTCGACGCCTCTCCGCGGGGAAAGCGGTCAGGGCGGAGGGGAGGGGCGCTAGTCCATCAACTTGATCGATCCGATGTAGCTGACGGGTTTCATGATCGCGAATGGATACTTGGGATCCTCACCATCTTGCCGTACATCTGGCGCGCGGTTGGCCTGGCGGGATCCTTTCGCCCGATCGTCAGCTTGCCCTGCGGCATGTCGCAGGTCGATGACCTGGAGCGCGACTTCGCATACCTTGTCCGAGTCGGTGCTCCCGGCCTCTTGATGCGCCTCGACCAGTGCCTGCATGCCGATGTAGCCCTGGATCGCCCAGGACGAAGGGTACTGTCCTTCAAGTACTTGCTGGAGGCGTGACACGTATTCCCGATGGGCCGCAGGCACCATCCCGCCACAGAAGGCGTCGTACGGTAGCCGGCGATCCCGACCGGGTAGCCAGTCCCCAGCGCCTTGGCTCGGCTCCCGGGGCGAGCCCGCTTCACTCTCCGCCAAAGAAGTTGTACTTATTGAGTTTTGCGGCATAGAACACTCAGTGCCACGGTGCCGACGCAGATCCTCGATGAGAGCACAAACGAGCGAAGCTTGTCACCGGAGCGACGCACACGGCGGGCGCGCATGCAGGTTGAGGCGAATGTCCTGCTTGTTCCGCAGGAGACTGTTGGCGGTGTGTCCCTTGAAGTCGTTCCAGACCTGCTCAGCCGGGCTGGAGCTCCGGCGCATAGCCGGGAAAGCGCTCGGCGTGAAGCCTGACAGCATCGCGAACCGCATTGATATGCGGCCCCTTGTGAACTGGACCAATCCCACAGCAGGATGATTCTGGCCACGCAGGTGGCGGAGGAGCACGCGCAGGAATGTCGCCACCTGGATGGCCTTGAAGTTGTCCGTCGGAACTGAAATTGTACAGGCCCATGCGAGCGCGCTTGGCCGCGACCGTGAGCGCCGTGCAATGGCGGGAGATTCGGTCGTGCCGGTAAATGGGAAGCGAACGATCGGCAGATGTCCCTTATCCCCACGTCCGACGGACGCGTCGGAATGAGCATGAACCCACTTCATCGAGGAAGATGACGATGGGCGCCACGTTCGCGCTTTTTTTACGCCGGCCACGTGGCGCACCCGCGAGCAATGGCCTCTTCGTCGCGCTGGATTGCGCGTTTCTCCGGTACCTGACAACCCACCCGCAGGAGTGAAGCACGCGCCAGAGATGGCTTGATGGTATCGAACACCGAACTCCTTGCGGATCAGCGTCGATCCGCTTCAACACAGCTCGTTGGGAAAGCTGCAAGCTGTGGCCCCGGTCAGAAGCTGCTTGAGCTTACCTGTCGCGGCCGTTTCTTGGGCCGGCCCGGTGTCGGTTTGGCCGCGAGTGCCCGCTGCCGTGTTTCCAATCCTGAAGCCAGCGATGGACCGCACTCCGCGATGCACGTACCCTGCGGCGATCTCTCGAATCCTCTTCCCTTCCGTCGATAACTCCACGGCGCGCCGACGGCGTTTCTCCAAGCCTGCTGCTGATCCGATGGGTCTCATGTCCTATTGTCACACTGTTCATTACTTACGCAAAACCTAATAATGGCATCGAAGTAACCCAGGGGCTTACCTGCTTCGCAAAACGTTGGAAGTGCCCGCCCACAGGAGAAGAGAACACTGCGTCGGCTTCTGCCCATCTGAGCGTTGATGAACGGGTGTGTAGTCCGGCTCGCCCAGCTTGGGCCACTGCTGGTCGACGATCTCGACGTCGGGCTTGAGCTTCTGAGGTGCTCGACGAAAGCCTTGGTCACGTCCTGACCGTAGGCGTAGTCGGAGCCATCGGTGGCGACCTTTGTCACCGGCCACTTGGCCACGAGTCTCGGCGGCGCGTCCGCCCTCGATGGTCGTAGTCGGAGGCCACGCGGAAGACGTAGGATGCAGCTTGTCCGGCGCCGTGAGCTGATCCGTCTTCGGGATCGGCGCGATGAAGACGATCTTGTTCTCCTTGGCGACGACCGAGACCGCCGGGCCCTCGGCCGAGGTGTGAGCGGTGCCGACAAGGAAGTCGACGCTGTCCTTGAGGATCAGCTCGCTGGCGACCGCGCACGGCCTCGTTGGCGTCCGCCCTTGGAGTCGCGGCGACGCAGCTCGATGCTTGCGGCCGAGCACGCCGCCCTTGGCGTTGAGCTCCTCGCACGAACATCTGGGCGCCCTTGACGCGGGTTCACCGAAGAGCGCGCGGCGGTCCGAGAGAGGCATGGGCAATGCCGACCTTGATGGGCTTTCCGGCCAGCGACGAGCGCGCTACGGCCAGCAGCAGCGGCTGAGACAGCAGGAGTCAGCATCCGACGATCATGAGTACCCTTGGGTCTGCTGGCGATGCAGAGTGGCCGGGCAGGCCGGGAATCTCGCACCTGCACCCGGATCCGGTATACGGACGTCGACGCGGTGATGTACAGCGAGCGGAAGTCGTCGTCGCCCCCAGGCGAAGTTCGCGGTGTGCTCGGGCACCTGGATCACGCCGAGGCAGGCGTCGCGTCGGAGTCGAAGACGTGGATGCCGCCGGGGCCGCAGCAGTACACGCGTGCCGGCGGAGTCGAGTCTTCATGCCGTCGGGCGCGCCCAGCGCCGTCGCCCGTCGTCGTCTCGGCCCACAGCGCGGCCTGCCCGCCGAGGGCGCCGTCGGACGTCACGTCGAAGACGCGGATGTGCTTTCGCGCGGTGTCGTTGACGAAGAGCCGCGCGCCCGTCCAGGGAGAAGCAGAGACCGTTGGGCCGGTCGAAGTCGTCGACCGAGGAGCGTCGGGCGCTTCGGGTCCGGCGCCCGCCCGGTAGACGCCCTGGAACGCGCAGCTCTGTCGCGCTGGACGCCGTAGAACCTGCGCGCCCGCACGGCGGGTCGCTGAAGTAGATGGCCGCCGTCCGACCGCGCACACGATGTCGTTCGGGCTGTTGAGCTGCTTGCCCTCGGTAGTGCGTGGCGATCGGCGACGATGCGGCCGTCGGGCTCGGTGCGCGTCACCTGGCTCGAGGCGTGCTCGCAGGCGAGGAGCCGGCCCTGCGCGGTCCCAGGTGAGCCCGTTCGACATGTTGCACGGCTTGCGGAAGGTCGGTGACGTCCTGTCGGCCGACCACCGGCGGAGGTGATCGCCCGGCATGTCGCTCCAGAGGAGGTAACTTGCCTCGTCGGATGCCAGAGCGGCCCCTCGGTGAAGAGGCAGCCGTCGGCGATCTGCTCGAACTCGACCTCGGTGCCCGACGACCTGCGTGAAGCGCGGATCGCGGATCGTCGACGGCGTCACTTCTGATCATGCGCTCGCCCCGGCTTGCCCGCCGACGTACCAGTCGGGCGGATCGACCTCTCTCGATCACCACCCAGACGGCCTCTTTCGGGAGCCTGGTGACGTCGGTGATGGCGCCGGTGACCCGGCTTGCGCGATCTCGTCCTTTCGCTCCTTGCCCCATCCTTCGTAGATGCGGATGTTCACGAACGGCATGCGGCCTCCTGGCGGCAAGTAGTTGCGTTCGAACCGGGCGGCACTTGGAAGCAGGAGCCCAGCACGCTTCGGCCGTCGGGGCCATGGCGGACGGCGCGGCGCGGTCAGGCGCCGTGGCGGGTGCTATGCTTGGGCCGTGGCCGACCTCGCCAGTCAACGAGTTCTCCTGGTCGCGCACGCGCGACAATGCCTTCCAGGAATGCCGGCGGCGCTACTACTACCAGTACTACGGCGCCTGGGGCGGCTGGGACGCCGACGCCCGGACGCGGTCGCCGCCGGCTCTACATCCTCAAGCAGCTCGGCACCCGCCAGATGTGGGCGGGCCGCCTCGTTCACGAGGCGGTCGAGCGCTCCGCTGCTGGCGCTGCGCGACGGCCACGCCTCGTCCGAGGCCTCGCTCATCGAGGACACGGTGCGTCAGATGCGTGAGGGAGCTGGAAGGACCCGCGCGTCCGGGTCTACCGGCGAGCACCCCGAAGCGGACCGGCCGCTGTTCGAGCACGAGTACGGCGTGCCCGCATCCAGCGACACGAGTGGCAGGCGCTCCGCGACCACATGGTCCGCTGCCTGCGGAACTTCCACCGGCTGCCGCTGTCGAAGAGATCAAGCGGACGCCGACCGAGCGCTGGGCTCATCGAGGACATCGGCTCCGTTCCCTGGGAGGGCACGCGCGCGTTCACGGCGCCCGACTTCGGCTACTGGAGCCAGCCGACCGCCTCGCAGCTCGTGGACTGGAAGACCGGAGGCGCGGGCGAGGGCGCCTGGCTCTCCACGCTCGGCGGCTACGCGCTCCTACGCCCTCGAGGTGCTGCGCGTCGAGTTGGGCCGAGTGGACCTGCTCGGATGTCAACCTAATCTGCGCGAGGGCAAGGTCACCGAGCCATCCTTGGACGAAGGCGAGCCTGACCGCGGTCCGCGAGCACATTCCCGTCTTCGGTGCGCGCGATGAAGGCCTACCTCGTGCGATCCCGAGCGCAACCTCGCCGACGAGGACAACCTTCGAGAAGGACGGAGGAGCCTGCGCATCTGCCGGCTGGTGCAACTTCCGCGGCGGTCTGCCGCCCGGAGCTCGCCGCCGTTCGTCAGCGCCTCTCGAGGAGGCGCACGGGCGAGCGTGAAGGCCCTCCTCGTCGACCTCGACGATACGCTGCTCGACCACCGGGCGGCGTGGACGAGTGCTGGCGTGACGCCTGCGCGAGCGTCGCCGGCCCGGACCGGAGTCGACCGGTCGGCGCTCGTCGACCGCCATCGCGGAGGCCCGGCGCTGGTTCTGGAGCGATCCCGGGCGGCACCGCGTCGGCGAGCGCGCGACATGCTGGGCGCCTGGCGCAAGATCGTGGCGCACGGCCTCGACGAGATGGGGACGCCCGTACGCAGCCCTGCGCCGCGGCGACCGCCGATGAACTTCCGCGGCGCGCACGGGCCGTGAGGCGCCTGGAGCTTTCCCGGGGTCGCCGAGGCGCTCGGGCGGCTCTCGTCGTCGGCGGCGTCCGGCTACGGCCCCTCGTCACCAACGCGGCGACACGCGAGCCAGCAGCGCCGGAAGATCGAGCGCTTCGATCTCGCTGCGCGCTTCTTCGACGCCATCAGCAATGCAACTGAACGAAGCACA